>Ga0067045_1030695_pt1 | contig 14390 bp, 10 predicted proteins | sample TerdegcTABiofilm_FD_59184 | JGI IMG/M metagenome (GOLD analysis project Ga0067045, IMG submission 59184) | Combined Assembly of (Gp0054472, Gp0054536) Wastewater bioreactor microbial communities from Singapore -Terephthalate degrading...
CCTCGGAAATGCCCAGGATTTCACGCACGGCCGCCACGCGCTGGGGGTCCGGATGGGCGGCCGTCCATACGGCGCCCAGCCCCAGGGAAGATGCGGCCAGCAGGATGTTCTGCACAGCTGCGCTGCAGTCCATGATCCAGTAGTCCAGTTCGAATCCACGGTGTTGGCGCAGGCGATCGCCCACGACCACGATGGCCGATCCCGCCTGCGCCACCATCTTGCAGTGAGGCAGTCGATCGCGCAGTCGTTCGAGCAGGCCGGAATCCGTCACCACGATGAACTCCCACGGACGGCGATCCACTGCGGACGGCGCTGCCATGCCCGCCCGCACGAGGGTTTCCAACTGCCCGAGGGATGGCGGCCGCCCCGCGTACTGGCGAACGCTGGCGCGGGCGAGAATGGTTTCGATGACGGGATTCATGCAAGGGGCCGATGGCATCGTACGAAATGTCCTTCCTCCCCCGCAGGCGGGGGCAACACGTTTTCACATGCGGGCACGGCGCGCGTGCAACGGTTGAAGAATGGGCATCCGGGGGGGCGCCGTCCTGGCGGCGGCACCTGTCCAGCGATGGGCCGCGGCGGCTTTCCGGCCTGCGGCAGGGCATCGATGAGGGCGCGGGCATACGGATGGCGCGGCTGTGCCATCACATCCGCGATGGGCCCCTCCTCCGCCACCACGCCGGCATACAGCACGCTCATCCGGCCCGGCATGCGCCGAACCGCGTGGAAATCATGCGTGATGAGCACCACGGCCAGGCCGCGCCCGGCCAGGTCCCGCAACTGGGACAGGATCGCCGCACCCACCGTGGGGTCCAGCGCCGTCGTGGGCTCGTCGCACAGCAAAAGCGGCGGGTTTCCCGCCAGCGCGATGGCCATCATGGCGCGCTGCTTCATGCCGCCTGAAAGTTCGTGTGGGTGGCGTTCGGCCACCGATGGTTCCAGCCCCACCATGCGCAGCAACTGCGCCGTGCGCTCCTTTCGTTCGGCGCGGGAGAGTCCGGAAAGCATCTCCCGGATCTGGAAACCGACCGTGTACACCGGGTTGAGCGCCGTCGCCGGCTCCTGGAAGATCATGCCCGCTCCCCGGCCCCGCAGGGCTCGGCGCTCCGACGGCGCGGACATGTCGCGTCCCTGGAAGCGAAACGTCCCGCGGGTACAGGAGAGCCCGGATGGCAGCAAATCCAGCACGGACAGGGCCGTGAGCGACTTTCCACAGCCCGATTCGCCTACCACGCACAGGATTTCCCCCGCGTGCACACGCAGGCTCACGTCCCGCACCACGACGCCGGCGGGAGCCGTGATTTCGAGACCCTCGATTTCCAGGATGGGCGCGCTTTCCATGCGTCAGCCCGGCGGCCAGTTCAACTTGCGCCCGCCAATCATGTGGAAATGGACATGCATGATGACTTGCCCCGCATCGGGTCCCGTGGACACGGCCAGGCGGAAATTGCGGTTCAACTCGGGCACGGTTTCGCCCAGGTGCCTGGCCACCTGCAGGAGTTCGGCCATGATGGGGCCGTCCTCCGTCTGCATCTCCAGCAGCGACGGAATGTGCTTCTTGGGAATGAGCAGGTAGTGCACGGGGGCGCAGGGGGAAATGTCCTTGAACGCCAGCACGTTCTCGGTTTCGTGGACTTTCTGGCTGGGAATGGTGCCCGCGACGATCTTGCAGAAAATGCAATCCGGATTCATGAAACCTCCCGCCCACCATATGGGACTTGCGGCATCCTGTCGAAAAACCCGCATCACGCAAGGTTTTTTTCGACAATCATTTCTAGGTTCGCCCGGCTTTCGCGTCAAGCTGTTTTTCCGGGCGCGCTGCAAAAGCCCCGCCCATATTTCTTCTTGACAAAATTTTTAGGTATTCCTAACTTTATTTGCCTCACCAACAAGGTGGGGCGAAGCGGAATCAGACATGCCCGGCCGAATCCTTCTCTTTTCCCTGTTTGCATGCATGGGTGCAGGCATTGCCAGCGCGAATTCCAAAATCGATCCGACTTCCGGAAATGCCACGGTTGCCGGAAGTCCGGCGCCAGAGCCATCGGCGGCTTCCGGCGGACCGACATCCAGTTCCCCGTGGGAAATGGAAGGAGGAGCCACATTCGTGATGCAATTCCTGAAAACGGGTATCAACCATGACCCCGAACCGGATCCGTTCACGGTGTGTACCATGGACGTCCGACTTGCCCGTAGCGTACATGGGAACGGGCGGTTCGTCCTCGTACTCGAGACGGGAACGGGGGCCGGACCGGACGGAACAGTGGAGACGGTTTCCCGATTCAACCACGCCGTCGTGGATCATCCGGGGATGCTGCACTCGGAAGGCTGGTATGAGCATGTTTTTTATAACAAGAAATGGCTGCTGCGCGTAGGAAAGATCGACCTCGCCGGCATCTTCGACGCCAACGAGGCCGCCAACGACGAATACCGGCAGTTTCTTTCCAGCGCCTTCGTCAACAGCCCGGCAATCCCATGGCCTCTGGAGCATGGACCAGCCCTGGTGCTCCAGGGAAACATTCTTTCATCCCTATCTGCCGCGTTTGGACTCGCCGATGCCAGCGGCTCGTGGAACGATGCCTTTTCCTGCGGCATGGCGCTCTTCGAAGCCCATTGGCGCCCGCCCTTCCTGCCCGAAGCCAATTACCGGATCCTGGTATGGGGCCGTGAAGACGAGAACCCGAAACCAGAGGAAACGACTTCGCTTTCCGGGGGTTTGAGCCTTTCCTTGGATCAGCGCCTAGGACGGCATTTCACGCTCTTCGGACGTTTCGGCCATGTCACCTCCGAAGTCCTTCCCGTGCAGCAAGCTGCTTCGGCAGGCCTGCGCATTTCGGAAATTCCGGGGCGTCCCCGGGATCATCTCGGGCTTGCGCTGGGCCATGTCCGAATGCAACCCACCCCGGCGGCGGAAAAGGATTTGGAAGAAAACGCTTCCACCCGGGAACTGCACGCGGAAATCCAGTATTCCATCGGATTCGACGACCACGTGTTCCTGACGCTGGATTTCCAGTGGAACCGACGCTGGAATCCGGGCGAAGACGCCTGGATCCGGATGGCGGGCGGCATCCGGCTGCGCATCATATTCTGACGCAGGGACTGGCGAAGATTCCGGAAACGGGCGGCCGCGGATTCTTTTGACGCCCGGCGGAAAAATGCGGTATTGCATCCAGGGCGCGAAACGGGTGCAAGGTTTTTTGCACATAAATAGGTGCATCGTGCGTTTCATGCAGAAAATTTCCCTGTGGTGGAAAAAAAGGACGCGGGCCGCCGCGCGCGGCAAGGGGAGCAGCCGGACGAAAGGCCGTCCCTGGAAGCGGATCGCGCTCTGGCTCGTGGGCGGATTGTTCGCGGCCGGCGCCCTGGTGGCGCTGGGACTCTCCCTGCTCTTCTTCTACTTCTCTTACGGGGCCGAGTTGCCTTCGGTGGAAAAACTGCGCAACTACCAGCCGCAGCAGAGCGTGCGGCTGGTGGATCGCAACGGCCACCTGCTGGCCATCGTGGGCAAGCAACGACGCACCGTCGTGCCGTACGAGCAAATTCCCAAAATGGTGGTGCAAGCGGTGCTGGCCGCGGAAGACGCCATGTTCTTCCGCCATGAAGGGCTCAATTACCTCGGCATGGTGCGGGCATTCTGGGTGAACCTCCTTTCCGGACGCTACCGGCAGGGCGGATCCACCATCACCCAGCAGGTGGTCAAGGGTCTGCTGCTTTCGCCCGAGCGCAGTCTCCGCCGCAAGTTCCAGGAAGTGATCCTGGCGCGTCGGCTGGAAAGCGTGCTGACCAAGGAACAGATTCTATGGATTTACCTGAATGAAATTTATTTTGGACATGGACGCTATGGCATAGAGGAAGCTTCCCGCTTCTATTTCCGCAAACCCGTGGCCGAGGTGACGCTGGCCGAAGCCGCGCTGCTGGCGGGATTGCCGCAGGGCCCCGAGATCAACTCCCCGATCCGGCATCCCCAACGCGCCAGGGACCGGCGCCACTACGTGCTCTCCCAGATGCTGCGCAACGGATTCATCAGCCAGCAGGATTTCGATGCCGCCGACACCGCGCCCCTGCTGACCGGCGAACCCGAGGAAACGGATGCCGGGTCATCTCCGGAAGCCGTCACGCACATCCAGGAAAAATATGCGCGACTTCTGGAGGAGGCTGCTGGCCGCGAAGTGGCCGCCACCATCGACGTGCGCATCCAGAAAGCCGCGCGGGAAGCGCTCCTGCAGGGTCTGCGCGAACTCGATGAACGGCAGGAGGTCACGAAACTGCAGTTCCTCCCGGATGCCGCGATGAAAGCGCATCTGAAGAAACTCTCCTCCCGTCCGCTCCAGGAAGGCCACCTCTACGAGGGAGTGGTCAAGGGCCGCGACGGGGACCGGCTGCTCGTGGACCTCGGTTCAGAGATCGGCGTCGTCGTGGAAGGCATGGACCGCTATTATCCGGACGGGTACCAGTGGGGCATGCCCGAAAAGGAACCGGAAGCCAGGAAGGGCGAAAAAAAGAAAACGAAGGTGCAAACCCGGTCGAAGCCTTTCATCCGGGAAGGCCACGTATTCCGCGTGCGCCTGCTGCCGGGCGACAGCCGGGTGCCACAGGCGCCGCGGCGCCTGCGGGCGGAACTGGGCCCCCAGGGGGCCGTCGTCGTGCTGCACGTACCCACGCGCCAGGTGCTGGCCGTGGTGGGCGGCGACGCCTACACGGCTGGCGATTTCAATCGCGCCCTGGATGCGCTGCGACAGCCGGGATCCTCGTTCAAACCGTTCTTCTACGCGGTAGCACTCATGAACCGCAAGCTCACCCCGGCTTCCATCCTGCGCGACGACCCCGAGGTGTACCAGAAGTGGGTTCCCCGCAGCGGCCATGATTTCCAAGGCGAAGTGACGCTGCGCAGGGCCCTGAACCTGTCGCTCAACACCGTAGCCGTCCAGGTGCTGCAGACAGCGGGCCTGGACGAAACCGTGGAATTCGCCCGCAACGCGGGCATATCCACCATCCTGCGCAAGGATTTGAGCCTGGCCCTCGGGTCCTCCGAGGTGCGGCTGATCGACATGGTCAACGCCTATGGCGTGTTCGCTTCCGGCGGGCTGGCCATGCCCGTGCAGTGGATCCTGTCCGTCGACGGGAAGCCCGTGCAGCGGGAGCCCTACCGGCGGGTTATGGATCCGGCGTCCGCCTGGCTGACCACGTCGCTTCTGCGCACGGTCGTCACCGACGGCACGGGAAAACGCGCCGCATCCCTGCGTTTTCCCGTGGCGGGCAAGACTGGCACCACCAACGGCAACCGGGATGCATGGTTCATCGGGTTTTCGCCTGAAATCCTGTGCGGCGTGTGGATCGGCCACGACGATTCCCGCCCTCTGGGAAAGCGGGAGGAAGGCGGACGGGCCGCGGTTCCGATCTTCGTCCGGATCATGGAGCGCGCGCACGCATATTACAAAAAATCTGACTTCTTCATTCCGCCCGGCATCGTCACGCGCGAAATCGACCCGGACACGGGGCAGGCCGTCCTGCCGGGCGCGCCCAAACGCGTGACCGAATATTTCCTGGAAGGCACCGAACCGCCCCTGCCGGAACTGCCGCCTCCCGGCCTGGAGCCCGGCGGTGCCGGCGACGCCACCTCCGTGGGCGATCTGCTGACACAATGACGCAATGCGTTATGATAACCGCGAAGCATCCAGGCCTTCCGGAACCAGCGACGGCAGCGACAGGCGGCTCCATTTCCGGTCGCGCAGGCGCGCATGCCTTGGCCGGCGCGAAAGAATCCGCATGGCGGCGCCACATCCATGGAATGCAACGCCGTCTTGATGAAAACGTTTTTTTTGCTATGGTTTTTCGTCCGTCGTGAAACGGATTCGAGGCGCGGCCATGATGAAGCAGACCCTCTCCCCCCGGTTGAAGACATCGGCCTTCTTTCTTCTTTCCATTGTCGCGGCGGCAGGATTTCCCATCGCCTGCACATTCGATACTTCCGGTCTGCCCAATCGGGAAACGCCCGCAATCTGCGGAAACGGCGTGAAGGAAGCCGGCGAAACCTGCGATGGCGAGGATCTCGGGGGCCAGACCTGCATCACGCAGGGCTTCGACGGCGGAACGCTGGCCTGCAATTCCGACTGCCAGTCCTTTTCCACCACGAACTGCACCGGCACCGGCCCCTCCTGCGGAAACGGCGTGAAGGAAGCCGGCGAAGCCTGCGATGGCGAGGATCTCGGCTTCTCCTCCTGCGAAACCGAAGGATTTCCCGGCGGAACGCTGGTCTGCAACTCGAACTGCGCGCTCGATACCTCCGGCTGCTTCGCCTGCGGAAACAGCCGCCTGGATCCCGGCGAACCCTGCGATGGAACCCTTTTTGGCGGGAAAACCTGCGAAACCGAAGGATTTCCCGGCGGAACGCTGGCCTGCAGCAACTGCACGCTCGATACCTCCGGCTGCTTCGCCTGCGGAAACAGCCGTCTGGATCCCGGCGAACCCTGCGACGGGGCGCTTCTCAACGGGAAAACCTGCGCCACCTTCGGATGCCGCTCCACTGCCCTGCCCGCCTGCCAGCCCGACTGCACGGACTTCGACCTGTCCAATTGCCAGACCGGTCACGATGAAGACGGCGATTCCGTTGACGACAACTGCGACAATTGCCCCACCTTCACCAACGATACCCAGCCGAATGCCGACGGGGACCAGGTGGGAGATGCCTGCGAGTACCCCGACAATGTCGGCCTTCTGGGCACCATCGCGCTCTTCGACCCGCTCACGGCCGACAACGGCGACTGGACGGCCGTCAATGGTACCTGGAACTGGAAGAACGACGGCGTGGAAGGCTCGCGTGACGGCATCGCCTATTACCTGAACGACTACAGTATCGCTTCCGGTAACTACGCCGTAGATGTCATGTACGACTCTGTCATTTCTATACCAAATGAAAACAATTGGCTGGGCGCCATCTTCGGCTACAGTGGAACCGGTTCCAATATCCAGGCCTACGTGTGCGTAGTGCAGCAGAACACGGGAAGATTGCAGATCTGGGAACGGGTCCCCGGAAACAGCGAGTGGCAATTCCGGGCTGAACAAAGCATTTCCGTGGGTATTGGTCTGCCCACGTGGCGGCGCATCCGGGTTTTCATCAATGGCGACACGGTGCGCTGCACCTTCCTCAATTCGGCCGGGTCTACTGCCAGCGTCTCCTGGACAAAACCCGTGGGAACCACGAATCCCTTCAACGGTCAGGCGGGGCTCTATCTCAACAGGCTGACCGTCCACTTCACGTCCTTCCTCGTGTACACGCCCTGACCGCCCGGCCAGTTCCCGGCGGCTGCCATGCGCATCACAAAAAAACACGTTTTCCCGCAAATGCGAAAAATGCATTTCCCTGTTGCGTTCGGTCGGCAAACCCACTATACATGGCGCCTGCCCCATGGAACGGGCAGACTTGAGAAGGTGATTGAAATGAAGAAAGACACGCATCCCCCCTACGTCGAAGCCACCATCGAGTGCGCATGCGGCAACGTCGTCCACACCTACAGCACCAAGGGTTCCTTCAAGGTCGACATCTGCGCGGCCTGTCATCCCTTCTACACCGGCAAGGTGAAGGTGGTCAACGCCACCGGCCGCGTGGAGAAGTTCCAGAAGAAGTACGCCGCCGCCAAGAAGACCGCGGAATCCAAGGAAAACTAGCTTCCCGCCGGATTCCCTCCACAATCCGCAACGGCATGGGTGATCCATGAGTGCAAGCAAATCAGGGCCCGCCTGCATCGCGGTGGGTGGTCAGGCCGTCATGGAGGGCGTGATGATGCGCACGCCCAATTCCTTTGCCGTGGCGGTGCGCCTGCCCTCCGGCGGCATCCTGGTGCGCGAGCAGAAATGGCGCTCCATCTGGGAGCGCTGGCGCTTTTTGCGCTGGCCGTTTCTGCGCGGAATCGTGGTACTGGGCGAGGCGCTGGTCAACGGGTTCTCCGCGCTCACCTGGAGCGCCAACATGCAGATCCGCCACGCCCCCGAGCCCCCCGAAGGCAAGAAGGAAGAAGAGATTTCCGGCTCCGGCGCGGCCGCGGCCATCGGGATCTCGCTGCTCTTCGCCATCGGCCTGTTCGTGGCGCTGCCGCACTTCGCCACCATGCTGCTGGGGCTCGACGCCTCCTCGATCGCCTTCCATCTGGTGGACGGCGTCATCAAGATCGCCATCCTCTTCGCCTACATGGCCGCCATCGGCTTCATGGAGGATGTACGCCGGGTGTTCGCCTATCATGGCGCCGAGCACAAGTCGATCTTCACCTACGAGGCCGGCGAGGCGCTCACGGTGGAGAACGCCCGCAGGCATTCGCGCTTCCACCCACGCTGCGGCACGTCGTTTTTGTTCCTCGTGCTGGCCGTGAGCATCCTGGTGTTCTCGGTGACGCTGCAGTTTCCCCTCCTGCCCTGGAAGTGGGCCGACGCCCTGGTGAAGGTGGCCATCAAGATCCCGCTGATGTTTCCCATAGCAGGGGCCGCCTACGAACTGATCCGGCTTTCGGGAAAGCATGCCGGGAAATGGTGGATCGCGCCCGTAATCGCCCCGGGGCTGTGGATGCAGCGGCTCACCACGCGCGAACCCGACGACGCCCAACTGGAAGTGGCCTTGGCCAGCCTGCGCGTAACTTTGCGGCGCGAGCGGACACCGGAAGCGCCCGAGGCCGGCCCGGATGGCGTAATTTTCCCTTCCCTGCAGGAAATTCCCGAGGGGTGACGCATGTCGCAGCAGCCGACTTTTTTCCCGAAGGTGCAAGCCATCTGCGAGCGTTTCGAGCAGTTGACGCGGCAACTGGAAGATCCCGAAATCGTCCAGGATCCCGCGAAACTGGCCAAGGCCGGCAAGGAGCGGTCGGAACTCGAGCCGCTGGTGAACGCCTACCGCGAATGGCTCGAATGCGAGCGGCGCATGGCCGACGCCCGTGAATTGATGCGCGAACCCGACCCCGAGATGGCCGAGATGGCCCGCGAGGAAATCGAACACTGCCAGGAGCGCATGCGCCAGCTCGAGGAGGAGATGAAAATCCTCCTGCTGCCCCGGGACCCCCTGGACGAGAAGAACATCATGCTCGAGATCCGCGCGGGCACCGGTGGGGAGGAAGCCGCGCTGTTCGCGGCCGATCTGTTCCGCATGTACACCCGCTATGCCGAGCGCAACCGCTGGAAGGTGGAGATCCTCTCGCTTTCCGAAAGCGGGCTGGGCAACGGCATCAAGGAAGTCGTGGCCCTGATCACCGGAAACGAGGTGTATTCGCGCCTGCGCTTCGAAAGCGGCGTGCACCGGGTGCAGCGGGTGCCGGTCACGGAAGCCTCCGGGCGCATCCACACCTCCGCGGCCACCGTGGCGGTGCTGCCCGAGGCCGAGGACATCGACGTGAAGATCGAGGACAAGGATCTGCGCATCGACGTGATGCGCGCCGGCGGTCCCGGCGGCCAGAGCGTGAACACCACCGACTCGGCCGTGCGCATCACGCACCTGCCCACGGGCATGGTGGTGATCTGCCAGGACGAGAAGAGCCAGTTGAAGAACAAGGCCAAGGCGCTGAAAATCCTGAAGACGCGCCTGCTCGAGATGGAACGCGAGAAGCAGGAGGCCGCCATCCGCGAGGAGCGCCGCTCCCAGGTGGGCAGCGGCGACCGCTCGGAGAAGATCCGCACCTACAACTTCCCGCAGGACCGTGTCACGGATCACCGCATCGGGTACACCCGCCACAACCTGCAGGGCGTGCTCGACGGTGACATCGACGACATCATCTCCAACCTCAGGGCCTTCCGTCAGGCCGAACTGCTGCAGGCCGGCACCGAGTCATGAACGAGCCCACGCACCGTATCGGATTCGTCCAGTTCACCCCCATCCTGGGCGCATTCGCCCGCAACGTGGAACGGCTCTTCGAATTCGTGACGCGACGGGCCGAACCGGTGGATCTGCTGGTGCTGCCCGAAATGGCGCTGACCGGCTATGCCTTCCGCACGCAGGAAGAACTGGGGCGCATCGCCAACGCCGAGTACACCGCAAGGACTCTCGATGCGGCCATGAAACTGTCGCGGCTCTTCGGCGGTGCGTCCATCGTGCTGGGCTATCCCGAGGCCACGGAGGAAGGCTTCTTCAACAGCGCCATGCTCGCCGGTCCCGACGGACTGCTCGGCAATTACCAGAAGACCCACCTCTTCGGCATGGAAAAGCAGTTGTTCCTGCCGGGACGTACCGGCTTTCGCGTGTTTTCCGTGCATGGATGCCAGGTGGGCATCATGATCTGCTTCGACTGGTTCTTCCCCGAATCCACGCGCACGCTGGCCCTGCGCGGCGCCGAGATCATCGCGCATCCCGCCAACCTCGTGATGCCGTACTGCCAGCGGGCCATGTTCGCCCGGGCGCTGGAAAATTCGGTCTACACCATCACGGCCAACCGCTGCGGCATGGAAATGCACCAGAAGGAACTGCGCTTCACGGGGGAATCCGTCATCTACGGCCCCCGCGGCAACATCCTGGCCAGCGCCCCGAAAGATGCCGATCACATCGCCGTCATCGAGATCGACATCCACAGGGCCCGCAACAAGCAACTCAATTCCTTCAATCATATCTTTAAAGATCGCCTACCTTCCATGTATGATCTCGGCTAAAGTTGGCGCGTTCTTCCACCCGGGAAAGCCGTTTTCAAGGCGGATTCGAGACCGGACACCGGGGCCGCCGATTCTTCTCCGCATCCGCGGGGTTCCGAACGCCAGAATGCGCACATGACTGGGCGGGAAAGATACATACATACCATCGCATTGCGGCATGTCCGGCTTCGCATTGCGGCATATGCAACTTCTCTTCGGAAAATCCGAAAACCCCCGTTCGCCTTTCGAAAACCGCGCTGCATCCATCGATTTTTTTCGTTTTTTCCCTTCCATGCCATCGGGCATTCGAGTCTATATCGCAGACATTTGCATAAAAATCATACATTTCTATCCTCTTCAAAAACTGGTATTTTTTTTCCTTTTTTGTAGATGTAAAAAAAATATACACTTCGTCATTGCATTTTGTACAAAGGTTGGATTGCGAAAAAAATCCTTGTCAGTGGTTTGAAACACGATATCATTTTACCGCTTTCGGCGCCTAAATGTAAATGGCGCACGTACCCATGGATGGGTGCAGTGGGAGCCGGGGTACATGTTTCGAATTTGCGAAGAATGCTGTCTGCCCAATTCGAGCGCGGCCGCGCAATGCGTGCAATGCAAGAGCCCATTGTCCAATCTGCCTCGGCGTGACGGCACCAGCCTCGCGGGCGCGCTCATCGAGAAGCGCTACCGGCTGGAAGACTTCGTGGGAGAAGGCGCCATGGCCTGGGTCTACCGCGGCGTCCACGTGGATCTGGGGTCTTCGGTGGCAGTCAAGATCCTCAAGCCGTCCTTCGCCCAGGATCAGCGCTTCCTGGCGCGCTTCAAGAAAGAAGCCACCGCCGTCGGCGCGCTGTCCCACCCCAACATCATGTCGGTCATCACGTCCGGAGACACTCCCTCCGGCCTCCCCTACATGGTGTGCGAATTCATCAAGGGCGCTTCGCTGGCCGGCATCATCGAGCGCGAGGGGCGCCTGCCCCTGCCCCGCGCGCTGAACATCTTCTCGCAGATCCTCTCCGCCCTGGACGAAGCCCACGAGCACGGCATCGTGCATCGCGATCTCAAGCCCGACAACATCATGGTCATGTCCATGCGCTCTGGCGAGGACTTCTGCAAGATCGTGGATTTCGGCATCGCCTTCCATGCCGTATCCAACGAACAGCGCCTCACCCAGCACGGCGAGATCTTCGGCACGCCCGAGTACATGGCGCCCGAAACCATCAAGGGACAGCCGGCCACGGCCGTGTCCGACATCTATGCCGCGGGCATCATCCTGTATGAAATGATCACGGGAAGAATCCCGTTCACGGGGCCGGCCATCTTCGACGTATTGCTGGCGCACATCGAAAAGAAGCACGAGCCGCCTTCCAGCCTGGTGCCGGACCTGCCGCAGGCGCTCGACGCCATCCTGGACAAGGCCCTGGCCAAGAATCCCGCCGATCGTATCCAGACCGCGGGAGAATTCAAGCGGCTGCTGTCCTTCCCGATGACCGCGGCCTCCATCAAATGCGCATCCTGCGGCAGCGAGATGAACGCGAATCACAAGTTCTGCCCGCACTGCGGCGCCACGAACCGGGAAATGCTGCAGAACGGCCGCATGGATCCCAAACTCGGCATCGAAACCCTGGAACGGATCCACGGCCAGGAAAAACTGCGCATTCCCTTCTTCGGGCGCGATGCCGAACGGACTGCCATCCGGGACTTCCTCTCCAGCCGCCGCCTGTGCATGGAAATCACGGGAGACGACGGCATCGGCAAGACGGCCCTGCTGGAGGCCGTGGCGGCGGATCTGGAGCATGCATCCATTTCCATGTTCTCCTGCGAGCCGGACCCGCTGGGCTGCCAGCGCCCGTGGTGGCCGATACGCGAACTGGCCCGCCGCATGGCGGGGCTCCCGGAAACGCCGACCCTCTCCGACATCCTGGGAGCCTGCATGGCCATGGAACTGGATCCGCAGGACGTGCCCCACCTGCTGTTCCTGTTCGAACTGGAAAACGACCAGCCGCCGCTGGAATTCGCGGTGCGGCTGCGCGAGATGATCACTTCCGTGGCGCGCTTCGTGGTGGCGGCCGCGCAGGCAAGGCCCACCCTGCTGATCTTCCAGGACGTGGATGATTTCGACATGCCCTCCTGCCGCGTCCTGGAACAGTTGTATTCCATGATCCAGGGGCATCCCATCAAACTGGTCACCACAGGCAAGAACCCGCTGTTCCTGCCGGACGCCATGCCCCCGGACCTGTATTGCCACCTGCGCCTGGAGCCCCTCGACCCGGAGACGGCCCGCGATCTGGCCTTCGTCGTCCTGTCTGAAAACAGCGGGTCGTGGCACGGCAGCATCGACGATCTGGTGCAGGCCGCCAGGGGCAACCCCCTGCACCTGGTGGAAGGCATGCGGCTTCTGGCCGAGGGCGAGGACGAAATCCGGCTTCCGCTCGGGGATCTGGTGCAACTGCGCGTGCGCCGGCTTCCCAAGAAGGCGCAGCGCCTGCTGCAGTGGCTCTCCGTCTGGGGGCTCGTGGCGCCGCCGGAGGTGCTCGTCATGGCGATGGGCCCGCAGGAAACCGTGCAGCAGGTGGTGGACGCCTGCGAGAAGCGCGGCTTCCTGCGCACACTGCAGGATGGCTCTGTGCAAATATCACACCGACTGTTCTCGCGCCTGATCCTGGAGGAGATGCCCTCGACCCTGCGGGCGGAAATCCATGCCGCCATCCTGGATTCCGAAATCGCCGGCCAACTGGATATCCAGTCGCTGGCGTTCCACAGCCTCTATGCCCGCCGGCCGGAACAGACGCTCTCCTATATGGAGCGGGCCGGAGCCAGTTGCGAAAGCCGGCTGGACGACCACGGAGCGGCCTTCTATTACCGGCATGCCCATGAACTGGCCCGGATGGAGACGCTCAACGGCAAGGGAGAATCACGCTTCGCCCGCATCAGCGCCCGCTACGGCGATCTGCTGCGCTACACGGGCAAGCGGGAGCAGGCGCTCGACGTCCTGCGCGAGGCGCTCTCCTACTGCACCGACTGCCCGGCGAGCGAGGCGACGATTCTCGCCTCCATGGCCCGCTGCATGGCCGAGGATTCCGACGCGCGCGCGGAGGACGTCATCCAGCGGGCCACGCGCGTGGCGCAGAAGGCGCGGGACCCGCAGGTGCTCTACCGCGTGTATCACGATTTCGGCCAGATCGAGCTCCAGAAGGGCCGCCACGACCTGGGAATCACGCAACTGCGCATGGGACTGGCCATGCTGGAGGGCCATACCCGCATGCCGGCTTCCGTCTGGCGCCTGTACCTGCAGTGCGCACAGTTCGAGTGCATGGGCGGGCATCCGGAAAAAGCGCTGGAAACCTGTCTGGCCGCCCTGGAAAAGCCCTTCGTGACTCGCTCGCTCCTGGCGCTGGGGCGGCTGCACGAGCAGATCGCCCGCATCCTCATGCACATGCGCCGCTTTCCGACGGCCGTCATCCATCTCAAGAAGGCCGCCGAATACCTCGAGCAGGCCGGCGACCGCGTGAGCCTCGTGGAAAACATTCTGGCCCTGGGTTCGCTGGACGACGAAATGCGCCTGGAATGGGCCGAAAACGCCTTTTCCATCGCTTCCCGCATCGGCTTTTTGCGGGGCATGGAGCAGGCCGGCCAACTGCTCACCCAGGCATCCTGAAAAACGCCCTGCACGGGATGAAGAATTTCTGTCCCACCAGAAGCGAGAACTTCCATTCCAGAATACCGATATTAAATATTGCATGTGAACCGTTTCTCGGGAAAATACAGGACGAGGTGATGCCATGTGGTCCATA
>Ga0067045_1030697_pt1 | contig 14386 bp, 12 predicted proteins | sample TerdegcTABiofilm_FD_59184 | JGI IMG/M metagenome (GOLD analysis project Ga0067045, IMG submission 59184) | Combined Assembly of (Gp0054472, Gp0054536) Wastewater bioreactor microbial communities from Singapore -Terephthalate degrading...
TTCTGCAACCATTCAAGAAGAAAACCAGAATAGTACAGCACCACTGGTATCTCCCGATACGAGTAAAGTAGAGATAAAAAGGGTTTATAGATACTCTGATAAGATTCTTCAATCTCTTCAGCGGAAAGACCATTGGGAATACAATTGTAGGTACCAAAAGACAGTTTAACCTTCTTCATTAGGCTCCTGTTTCAATTTTCTTCTTTCAGATACGGGAACAATACAATGGGCAGGGCAGGCATCGGCTGCACTCTTTCTTTCTCCGGTAAAGGAATAATCGATGGTAGCCAGAAAATTCTCCACCCTAAAGCCCCCCTCCGGAGATTTCTTTTCACATATTTTACACCCGATACACCCAACTGAACAGTATTTTTTTGTAATTGCCCCCTTATCCTTGGAAGAACAGGCCACGAGTAAATCGGATTTGTCAGGAATAAATTTCATTACCTTGGTGGGACATATTTCGATGCATTTCCCACAGGAGATACAGAGATCGGTATTCACCCAAACAAGCCCGTCCTTGGTATAGTCTATAGCATCTACAGGACAGACCCTTATACAGCTTCCGAGACCAAGACATCCATAGGAACAGTCCTTGTTGCCTCCGTAAAGGGTAAAAAGGGCATTGCAGTCCTGGATGCCAGAATAATCAAATTTGTAAGTCGCAGACTCCCTTCCTCCCCGGCAATGGACCTGGGCCACCAGCTTTTCTGCCTTTACCTCCACCTGCACACCCATGATGGCAGCAAGAGCCTTGGCAACCTCTGCGCCCCCAGGGCTGCAGAGGGTTAATTCTACATCCCCCCCCACAATCGCCTCTGCATAGGAGGAACAGCCCGCAAATCCACAGGCTCCGCAGTTTATGCCTGGTAAGGTTTTTTCTACATTCTCAATTCTCTCGTCCTTTTTTACGGTAAAGATCTTTGAGGCAAAGGCTAATCCAAGGCCAAGCAGGGCACCTAGTCCCCCTACGGAAAGAAAAGCGTATAGTATTTTTAATGCTGCCATAGGATTGACCCCCTTAGCCTATCAGATTTTTAAGTAAAGCTTTGTCAAAGGCCATAAAAGCCAAGGCCATAAGTCCGCCGGTTATAAAGGCGATCGGTACCCCCTTCAGCGGCTTCGGGATCCATTCCAAATCCAGTCTCTCCCTTAAGGTAGACATAAGCAGGATTGCCAGAAGGAAGCCGAGTCCTGCGGAAAAACCAGCCACAAAACTTTCCAGGGCATTGTAATTGCTTCTTACAGCTATAAGGGCAATACCCAACACGGCACAGTTTGTGGTAATCAGTGGGAGATAGATCCCCAAGGCCTTGTAAAGGGGTGGTGATATCTTCTGGATGATCATCTCTACAAGCTGCACAAGGGCTGCAATTACCAGAATAAAGGTAATTGTTTGAAGAAAGGTAATACCGAGAGGTACTAAAATCAGGTTCTGGATTGCCCATGTAGCAAGGGAAGCTAAAGCCATTACAAAAATTACAGCGAACCCCATGCCCACAGCAGATTCTACATTCTTAGAAACTCCTATAAAGGGACAGAGGCCCAGAAATTGGGTAAGGATAAAGTTGTTTATAAACACAAAGGTAATAAGTATTCCCAAATAGCTCATTTTACAGCCTCCTTCCTTCTGGCACCGACCCAGTTGAATAAGCCTTTCAGATAACCCATAACAAGCAGGGCTCCGGAGGCTAGTCCTATTACCCGGGCCGGGGCCTTGGAAAGAACAGGAATTCTAAGGGTACCGGAAAAATCCCCAATAGGGAAAAGGGTAATGGTCCCGGCACCGAGAGATTCACGGATCAGAGCAATAAGACTCAAGGCCAGGGTAAATCCGATACCCATCCCCAGAGCATCCAAAATGGCATGACCCACAGAGTTATTCTTTGCAAAGGCTTCCGCCCGGCCGAGAATTACACAGTTAACCACAATAAGAGGAACAAAAATCCCTAGATTCTTGTATAGGTCTGGAATATAAGCCTGCATTACCATCTCTACTATGGTTACAAAGGAAGCAATAATAACTATATAACTGGGGATCCTTATCTTTTCGGGAATAAAGTTCTTTAGGAGTGCCACAAAAATATTGGACCCCAAAAGGACAAATATTACCCCTGCGCCCATCCCCAGGGCATTCACTACCTGGGTGGAAACCGCCAGGGTGGGGCACAAACCCAATAGAATTATAAAAATAGGGTTTTCCTTGAATAGACCCTTTGTAAATTCCTGCATTATCCGCATAATCAATCCTCCAAGGTTTCCAGGAAAACAGCGCCTGTTTCCAGGGCTTTAGCAATTCCGATAAAGGTTATACTTGCACCGGTTATCGAATCCGCCTGTTCCTGGGTAAGCTGCGACTTTCTTACAGGAATAGGATTTTTCCCGCCGGTACCTATAAATTTTTCCATATACTGATCCTTCTCCGCCTCCTTGCCCAAACCCGGAGTCTCCTGGTTCTCCATGAGACGCACAGCCTGGATTACCCCTTCGGTATCATAGGAAGCAAGGAGGACCATGTCCCCTCCGTACCCTGCACCAATAAGTTTTAGTATGTACCCCAGCGCGTTATTTCTCTCCTCGATGGGATAGTAGCTTAAAACCCCGGGAACACCTTCTACAGGTTTTTCCTCCCCAGCTTTTCCCCTTACAACAACGGCAGAGAGGGCCTCCTCCAGCTGCTTTGCCTTGAATTCCCTGATTCGTGGTTCTGTCAGATTGTTGACAAAGCCAAGGGCAGTGGCAGCTATGGCACAGATAAGGGCAAGTTTTCCACCGATGACAGCAAAAGATTTCATTTTCCCTTCTCCTTTTTTACATAACCAAAGCGTTTGGGACCTGTATATTTATTGATCAGGGGAACAAAGATATTCATAAGAATTATGGCTAAGGATACTCCTTCTGGAAAGGAGCCGTAGAAGCGTATAAGGAAGGTCAGAAATCCTGTTCCTATGCCAAAGATGATCATCCCCTTTCTTGTAACAGGAGAAGTTACCATATCCGTGGCCATATAGAAGGCCCCAAGGATTAAACCACCTGAGAATAGATGGAAAACGAGATCCCCCTGAAAGGCACCATTACCGAACCTGGTGCCTCCGAAGATCCACACAAGGATAGAAAAGGTCGCCAGATAGGTTACCGGGATTTCCCAGGTAATAATCTTTTTTATAAAAAGAACCAGGGCTCCCAAAAGCAGGAGAAGAGCGGAAACCTCGCCTATACAGCCCGGTACATTGCCGACGAAAAGATCCACCTTTGCCGGAGAAAGGCTTAAATTCAGGGTTCCTGAAAACCATTCCGCTACAGCATGGCCCATACTGCTTTCCGGATACCCGGCCTGGGACAGAAAATCGAGGGAGTTTTGAGCCTTGCCAGTAAAATCCATTAGACCTGCCTTTACTGCTCCCAGGGGAGTGGCATAGGTACCTGCATCCACAGCCCAGGTTGCAGGGGTTTTCCAGGTGGTCATCCCCCCTGTCCAGGAAAAGAAAACAAAAACCCTCCCCGCCAGGGCAGGATTCATCCAGTTTGCCCCCAGACCGCCGAAACTCCACTTTACCACGATAATTGCAAAGGCACTGGCAATGACCGGTATGTAAAGGGGAACCGTGGCAGGCATATTGTATCCCACTAAAATACCAGTTAAAAAGGCACTGCCATCCCCTAGGGTTATTTTTCCCTTTGCCAGAGAGGCGAGAAGTTCACAGAGAAGGGCACTTGCTATGGAAACTAGAACTACTGTCAGAGCCCTTAATCCGAAGATATATACCCCCCAAATACCCGCCGGAACCAGACAGAGAGTTACAGTCCACATAATAGAGGCAGTGGAGGCGGCATGATGGATCTGAGGAGAGGTGGTGATAATTCTTTTATCTGTTTTTTTCATGCTTTTCCCTTCTTAACAACAATGCGGGATACCCTTTTCCCCAGCTTCATTCCCTGAACCAAGGGGATATGGGCAGGACAACAGAAGGCGCAGCAGCCGCACTCTTTGCAGTCCTGTAAACCCTCCTCTAAAGCGGCGGAATACTGCTTATGGTCAATCAGTTTAAAAAGCTTGGTGGGATTGAGCCCCATGGGACAAGCCTTAACGCAGCGGCCGCATTGTATGCAGGGGGTCTGGCTTGCCGCCTTGATCTCCCGAGCTGTCAAGGCAAGTATACCGGAGGTACCCTTTGTAACCGGAGTCTCAAGATCATACACTGAAAAACCCATCATGGGTCCTCCCATTACGATCTTTGCCGGTTCTTCGCTAAATCCCCCACATTCCTCAATCAGGGCACTGATGGGTGTCCCGATTCTTGCCTTAAGATTAGCCGGTTCCTTTATGGCTCCCCCTGTAACCGTAACCACTCTCTCGATGAGAGGTTTACGGAATACAACTCCTTCGTAGAGGGCAAAGATGGTTCCCACATTGCTGACTACGCAGCCTATCTGCAGGGGAAGGGCTCCGGAAGGTACTTCCCGGCCGGTTACTGCCTTTAACAACTGTTTTTCATCCCCCTGGGGATACTTCACCTTTAAGGGAACTACAGTAACAGGAAGATCCGAAGCCTTAGCTGCCCTGGACATTACCTCTATTGCCTCGGGTTTGTTTGCCTCTATGCCGAGGATTATCCTTTCCGGAGAGAGGATACGGTGGGCAATGGCCAGACCTTCAAAAATCTCCTTGGTTTTTTCCAGCATTAACCTGTGATCAGCGGTAAGGTAGGGTTCGCATTCCACTCCATTGACTACGAAATACTCAACCTTGGAGCCTTCCGGGATTGTGTATTTTACATTGAGGGGAAAGGTTGCACCGCCAAGGCCTACGATCCCCATATCCGCCAAAATCTGTAAAAGTTCCTTTTTAGATAGGGATTCCCAGGGAAAGATCTCCCTTTTCTTTCCCAACCGGTCAAACTCCCCTTCCATTTCGATTTCTAAGGCCTTGGTTTTTACTCCATTGGGCAGATAGATCTCTTTTATTGCTTTAATGGTTCCTGGAACTGGGGAATGAATGTTGGCGGAAATGTAGCCTGTAGCTTTTCCTATCATCATCTCCTCTCGGACCTGATCCCCCACGGAGACTAAAGGTTCGGCAGGACTACCCAAATGCTGGGACATGGGAACTAGGGAGACCGATTTGATTACGGCATTTTTTATCTCCCTTGTTTCGGCAAGCTGTTTTTTCCCTGGAGGATGAACTCCTCCCTTGGGGAAGGTCATAAGATTTTTCATTGGATCCTTTTTCTCCTAATACAATCAACCGGGGAAGAACCATTTCTCCTTATTAGTAATAAAGGGAAAAAAGCAAAAGCCCCCAGTACAGATACAAGTAGAGCTCTTATAGAAAACCCGGAAAAAGGTGATTTTACAAACACCCTTACCGGTACTTCCTGCTTGAGAAGGAGTCTCGTTATTCCCTGTTTATAGGCGTTATTCATTATATCTGCATACCATTCCTCTGTAAACTGTTTTACCGTGGTTTCTTCCTTTTCTATTTTTCCGTTTTTGCGAAGATATCTTGAAAGAATTATAATTTCCATGCTTTTTGGAAATAGATAATCACGTCCGTAAAAGAATCCCTCCTGATAAGCCCTATGAATCAGGTAATCGGAAAGATTCGGCAATTCTTTCTCCTCCTTTTGTCTTGAAAGATTCTCCAGAGATCCCCAGTCTATTAAGGTAGCCGTCTCCTCCGGAAAGGGCAAAGCCCTAGGTTCCGGAGGCAGGGATCCCCCCACATAGGGTGCGGGAAGGATAAAGAGTAAAAGTAGTGGAAAGAGATACAGAGGAACCCGGAAAGGGGAAGAGGGGGATTTTATGCTGATCAGGGGTTCCAGAAAGAAGAGCCTGTGTTCCCGGGTGTTGATATAATTCCCCAGGAGAAGAAAATAAACAAAAAGCAGAATAAGACTTACGCAGCCTGTAAGGAAAAGAATAAAACCCTGCCTTAGAGATCCGGTGAAAACCCAGACCATAAGAAAGGAGAGGGCCAGTATAAAAAGATAGATATAACCCTTGCTCTTAAACTCCTGATACCTGTAATCCAGTTTTCTGTAGGTCCAATAATAGGAAAAGAATTCCTTTCCCTGGGTTGTAAGGAGTACCCACCAATAGAGAGAGATGAAAGCCGGTAGAGAAAAAACCAGTGGTTCCTGAATTACCACTCCAAGCCAGGGTAGTATCCCCAGAGAAAAAAACAGATTTTCTCGCTTTAATAATACAACAAGTGCTAAAATACCGCTGTAAAGGAGAATTAAAACATAAAGAGGAATTCCTTCATGGATAGAACTACCAAGCTTCCAACCCTTTCTAGGAAGAATCGATCTTAAGGAGCTATTCAGCGTAGAGTTGGTAAGATCCGTTTCCAGATAAACAGCCCAGGGGTATCTATCTCTTTCCGGTTGATAAAAATAATTGCCTAGACCCCGCATATAGTCATCCCACCTGGGATCCCGTTCTTCGAATCTTTCCTCAACAAGATTTAAAGTAAGAGAGGAGAGTTCCGGCAGGGCATAGTTAAAGAAATCTACCTTGGTATTAAACCAGGAGATTACCCTAAACCCGCCCTTCTCCAAAGAGGATATTGCTTCCGGAGTGTGCAGGGATTCGGCAAGGAAAAGAATCTTATAACCCTTCCATTCTTTATCAGGGGAATAGAATTTTGCAGAATTATAATTATACAGATTCAGGAAAAAAATAACTGAAAGAGAAATAGGTATTATTAAAAATGGAGATCGCAACCCCTTTGCAATAGGCATAGTGTTTGTAGTTTTACTATTGCCCCCCCCTTTGTCAAGGCCAGCCTGGTTATGGTAGACTTAGGGGAATGAACAGAGTTCTTATTACCCAGGTCAATGATGATAACAAAAGGATAGATAAGATTATTCGGATCCTCTTTCCTGGGATTCCAATTTCTGCCCTCTACAGAGCCATCAGACTCGGCAAGATCCGTGTTAATGATAAAAAGATTAATCCATCTTATAAGGTAAGAACTGGGGACAGGATAACCCATTTCCTTAAAGAGGAGGAACTTTCCTCCCTTGCAGCAAGATCTAAGGACTCAGAAAGTAAGGTACCTATAGAACTTAAAGATGCAATACTTTTAAGGAATGAGAATCTCCTTGCCCTTAACAAACCTCCCGGGATTCCGGTTCACGGGAATCACTCCCTCTGTTCCCTTCTCCAGCCTTACCTGGATTCTCTTGCTACCCCCTCCCTCTCCTTCAAACCCGGCCCCCTTCATCGACTGGATAAGGATACTAGCGGGATCCTTTTTTTCGGTCTTTCCCTAGAGGGCGCCCGGAGTTTTACCGATCTTCTGATAAACAGGATTTTAGAGAAATGTTATCTGGGTCTTCTCCTGGGAGACCTGAAGGAACCACTCTTAATGGAAGACCGACTTTTAAAAAACAAAGAGGGATTGGTTACTGTGGATAACCAGGGGAAAAGAGCCGGGACAGCCCTGTATCCCCTTATAAGCAATGGGAAATACACCTTTGTGAGGATCAGGATTCACACAGGAATAAAGCATCAGATCAGGATTCAATCCGCCCATCATGGTTTTCCCCTGGCTGGTGACTTTAAGTACGGAGGCCGGGACAACAGAATAAGACCCTACCTTCTCCATGCCTACAGCTATTCCCTTAAGGAAGAGATACCAGCCCTAGGTTTTCGGCGGTTGACAGCACCCTTGCCGGAGTCTGCCTTAGTTAAACTTAAAACTGCCTTTCCCGAAAGGAAAGAGAGTGATTTCCTTAAATTCTTAGGATATAATGGGGTTAATGATGCTCTCTGATTTCAAAAGATTTTATAATCATGTAGCCTGGATACTCAGAGGGGTAAAGGTCTTTGCCCTGATAGGAAGAAGCGGAACCGGAAAAAGCTTCAGGGCTCAACTTGTCGCACAGAAGTATGGTATAGATCTGATAATCGATGACGGGCTTCTTATAAAGGGACAGAAGATTCTAGCTGGTAAATCGGCAAAAAAGGAAAAAGCATTTCTTACCGCCATAAGAACCGCTCTTTTTGATGACCGGAGACACAGGGAGGATGTAAGGAAAACCCTGGAAGATGAACCTTTTAAAAAAATCCTGATAATCGGCACCTCGGAAAGGATGGTGCACAAGATTGCAGAAAGACTGGGATTACCCACCATCACAAAAGTTGTTAAAATTGAGGAGATAGCCACGGAGGAGGAGATCGAAACTGCTATAAATTCCAGAAAGAACGAAGGAAAGCATGTAATTCCTGTTCCTGCGGTGGAGGTCAAAAGGAATTACTCCTCCATTCTCCTGGATACTGTAAGAGTTTTTTTCAAGAAAAACATCGGTTTTGTTTTCAGTAAGGATAAGGTCTTTGAAAAATCCGTGGTGAGGCCGGAGTATGGTAAAAGGGGAAGAATAACTATCTCCGAACCAGCCCTGACCCAGATGGTCCTCCACTGTGCCGACGAATACGATCAGGCAATAATAATAAAAAAGGTAATCGTAAAAAATGATTATAAGGGATACAAACTAAAGATCCATATCCATATTCCCTTCGGATCCCAGATTTCCGGCAATATTCACGAGTTTCAATCCTATGTAATAGAAAACCTGGAAAGATACACAGGTATAATGATCGCGTCTTTGGACATAGTTGTAGATGATATATCCACAAACATCTAGATTTGACAGATCCTAGTACTGCTAGTACTATTAAAAAGGGAGAAAAAAGAATGAAAAGAGTATTTATTTTACTACTGATCCTGGTAATACCCTTTTTCGCCTTTGCGGAGGATATGTTCCTGCAGGAGAGCGCTCATTACAGGATCTTCTCCGACCGATCGGAGGCGGATGCGGCACAGTTAGCCCAGAGGATGGAGGCGTATTACAGGCTTTTCAACAACCTGACCCACTTTTCAGATACCGGTCTACCTGCGAAGATGACCCTGAAATCCTTCTCCTCCAAGAGCCGTTTCGACGAATACCTGAAACGTCTCATACCCCAAAGCAGAAACTCCTTTGTCTTTATACAGTATCGTGATCCCTCAAAATCGGAACTGTTAATTTACCTTGATGAAAATAAAACCCTGTCGGAGGAGATGCTGATCCATCATGGATTTATACAGTTTTTTAAAACCTTCATACCCCAGCCTCCCCTTTGGCTTTTAAAGGGATTAGCCCTGTATCTAGAAAAATCCCAATACTCCCCTAAGGAAAACCGGGCTGTTTTCAGAGACAATCATGCCTGGGTACCCTATATCAAGGAATTATCAAAACTTGAAACCCTGGGGGACGGTCAAAGCCAGCTACTCTCCTTTGAGAAGCTCTTTACTCTGGAAACAGACGCGGCAAATGTCCAGAGTTCTGTTTTTTATCCACAGGCTTGGGGATTCCTTCATTTTCTCCTTTCTGAAGAAAATTCCAGATACAGTAGAATCCTTTGGGACGCCCTTAGCGCCCTGGACAAGGCTAGGGGGTTGGAGGAAAACAGTCTTACAGCCTACAACAGAACCATCCCCTGGTATAACCAAGAGATTCTATTACACGACTTCTTAAGACATGTGGATTCCATTATGACCTTCTCCGATTATGTAACCCAGGGTGTGGAAACCTACAAACTGGGGGATCTTTCTACTGCCAAGGGGCTGTTTCTGGAGGCTCAGGGTTTGGAAGAGAATAATCCTGTTCCCTATTATTATCTGGGACTAATCGCCTATTCCGAAAAGGAGTATACCGGGGCGGAGTATTATTACAATTATGCCCTAAACCTTGGAGCAGAACCGGCACTCTGCCTATATGCATTGGGGATCAATGCCTTTGCAGACAAGAGAATGGAGGATGCCCTGAAGTATTTAGTAGAAGCCATGGAAAAGGATCCAAGCGGATATGAAACTAAGGCGAAAGAATTAATAAGCATTATAGAAAAGGAGGGAGCGGGAGGCAGATAGGGATTAAACCGCTCTCTTATGCCCCGACTCCGGGGATGGCTTTTTTTTATACTTTCCCGGAATTCTAGGCAGTCTTATCCCCTTTGATTTACATAGTAAACGAACCCCCTCCTCTATATCCGCATTGGGGGGGGTAAGCGGATAAAGAATCTCCTTTCCCTTTTTAAAAGCCTCCTTTACCAATTCCTCCGGGGCAGAGTCGTTTTTCCGAATATCAATAAAGGGACTGAAGAGAAAGAAAAGAAGCCTTCCCTTGCTTAACTCCTTTTTATTCTCCTGAACCGAAAGATCAAGAACCTTAAGAGAAGACCAGAAGGCCTCCCCAAGAGCCTTTCCTGTCTTGGATTTTATCCTTTCATTCACCCAGGGCAGGAAATACTTCAAAAGGTCGTAATTTAAAAGGGAGATGAACATCTCTCTGGAGTAACCGGATTGAAGTATTTTTAATAACTCCTCTGTCAGTCTGGAGGGGGAGATCCTTTCCAGAAGAACAGCCTCCCTCTTCATTCTTCGCTTTAGGGGGAAAGGGATATTAAAACCAGAGGAAACAGCATACTTGACCGCCCGGACCATTCTTGCCGGATCTTCCTGGAAGATCATGGAAAGAGGTATAAGAGATCTCAGTTTGCCCTTTTTTATATCCGAGAAGCCACCCACATAATCGAGGATGTACTGCTCCTTGGGGGAATAGTACAGGGCATTGCAGGTAAAGTCCCTTCTTTTTACATCCTCTTCCAGGGTTCCATAGATATTGTTATCCTCCCCTGTTTCTCCAGATCGGAAGGTGGAGACCTCCAGGATCTTCTTTCCGTACTGAACATGCACTAAACGGAATCTCTTTCCGATTATTCTAGAGTGGCGGAAGATCTTTCTTACCTTTCTAGGAAGAGCATTGGTGGCTATATCAAAATCCTTAGGTCTCTTTCCAAGAAGGAGATCCCGGACCGCCCCTCCTACAATATAGGCTTCAAAACCCTCCTGATTAAGTCGATCTGTTATTTTTAATGCCTCTGGATCTATCTTGTCCCGGGTAATCCCGTGCTCCGAAACTGTATATATATCCGCCACCTTAACACGGGCCCCATCCTTTGTAGTACCGTAACGAACAAGCAATGGTGTTCTCACTTTTGCAGAAAAATTTAGGGCAATCTAACCCTCTCAGTATATTAAATACCATGGATTAAAAAAAATGTCAAAATCAGTAATTTATCCTTTCCATAAACAGGATTTTAATTCATATTAATAAATTATGAGTGATTTAATTGAACCAAAGGTTCTAAAAGGTTTCAGAGACTCTCTACCACAGAAAGAGATTGCTAAAAAGGAGGTTGAAGCTATCCTGGAAAAGGTTTTCACCTCCTTTGGTTTTGTACCCCTAGACACGCCTGTGCTGGAATATGCAGAAATTCTTCTGGGAAAGGGAGGGGGAGAAACGGACAAACAGGTTTACCGTTTTTTTGATCATGGCAACCGGGATGTCGCATTAAGATTTGATCTTACCGTCCCCTTTGCCAGGTTTATAGCAACCCATGAGTCGGAGCTATACTTCCCTTTTAAGAGATACCATATTGCAAAGGTCTATAGGGGAGAAAATACCCAGCGGGGCAGATACAGGGAATTTACCCAGTGTGATTTTGATATCGTGGGATCAGATACAGTTTCCAGTGATCTGGAGATTCTTCTTGTAATGGAAAGCTCTTTTAAGGCCCTGGGAATTGAGGACCTTACCTTCCGATTCTCCCACCGAGGGGTCTTTAGCTACTTCCTTTCCAAACTTGATATAAGCAATAAGACTGTAGAGATCCTCCGTTTGGTGGATAAACTACCAAAGATCGGAGGAGAGGCGGTAAAGGAACAACTTTCCGGATTGACAGATCCGGAAAAGGCAGAGAAGATTCTTACCTTCATAAGCAGAGAAGAGAATAATGAAAGAACCCTGGAGAAGCTCCAAGATCTAAGCGGAGGGTCCAACCCTGCCCTAGACAGGCTTAGGGATATCTGCAGGCTGCTTTCCGCAGGGCTTTCCAGGAGTGCCTTTATTCTGGATCCCTCCATTACCCGGGGGCTGGACTACTACACAGGGATAGTGTACGAAACTTTTCTTAGGGATCTCCCGGGAATCGGATCTGTCTGTTCCGGTGGAAGATACGATAATCTTGCCTCCCTCTATACTAAAACCAGAATTCCTGGTGTAGGGTCTTCTATAGGATTAGACCGGCTCCTGGCAGCCCTGGAGGAACTAGGAAAAATAGGATGCAAACCCTCCAATACCGATCTGATGATCCTCTGTCTTGAGGAGGAACTTACAGGATACTATCACTCCCTGGCAGGAAAGCTGAGAGAAAAGGGAATCTCCGTGGAGGTTTTTCCGGAAAAGAGAAAGATCGCTGGCCAGTTCTCCTTTGCAGAAAAAAAGGGAATCCCTTTCTGTCTTATCTGCGGGTCCGCGGAAAAGGAGTCAGGAAAGGTGAATCTGCGCAGGCTTTCCACCCGGGAAAACTTCGATTCTCTCTCCCTGGAACAGGCAGTAGAGATACTGACCCAAGGGCAACCTCCCAAGGCCTGATATGGAACCCCACCTTCTTCCGGTATACAGACAAAAGGATAGGATTTTAAAGGCTCTGGAGAAGAGCCAGGTTATAGTAGTAGAAAGCCCCACCGGATCCGGTAAAACCACCCAGATTCCAATAATTCTCTATCAGGCAGGATACGCCAAGGAGGGTATCCTTGGGGTAACTCAGCCTAGAAGGATTGCAGCAATCTCGGTTTCCGAGTACATTACCCGGTCTCTTAAACAAAGTCCCTCATCCCTAGTAAATTATAAAATAAGGTTCGAGGATCATACCACCCCGGAAACCAGAATTAAGATAATGACGGACGGTATTCTTCTCCAGGAACTGAAGCATGATCCTCTGCTTTCTGCCTATAGTGTACTGATGATCGACGAAGCCCACGAGAGAAGCCTTAATATCGATTTTATCCTCGGTCTTCTTAAACAGATTCTGGATAAGAGGAAGGATCTTAAGGTGATAGTCTCCTCAGCCACCATAAATGCTGAAGTTTTTTCCGAATACTTCGGGGAATGTCCCATTCTCCGAATAGAGAGCGAGGTTTATCCCGTGGAGTTGGTGTATGATCCCCCAGCCCTAAAGGATAATTACGAGGAATTGATCAATAAGATAGCTGCTCTTGTAGAGGGCAGAAAGAAAAAGGGTATTACAGGAGACCTGCTTATTTTCCTACCCGGAGAAAGGGCAATAAAGGATTGCCTTCAGGCTCTCTCCTCCTCAAGCGATGCCGGGAATCTGCACCTTCTACCCCTGTACGGCAGGCTGGGCAAGGAGGAACAGGAGAAGGTCTTTTTGCCCACCCCATCCGGAAAGACAAAGGTGGTGGTGTCTACAAATATTGCAGAAACCAGTGTAACCATAGATGGAATTACCATGGTAATAGATTCGGGACTGGCAAAAATCAACTATTACAGCCCCAAGAGTTTTACAGAGGCTTTGATAGAAAGCCCTATATCCAAGGCAAGCTGCAATCAGAGAAAGGGTCGTGCAGGGAGAACCCGGCCAGGGATCTGTTACAGGCTTTATGATAAGGAAGACTTTGATTCCCGGCCCCTCTTCACTTTGGATGAAATATACAGAACCGATCTTTCCGAAGTGGTTCTTAGAATGTCGGAACTGGGAATCCGGGACTTTGAATCCTTTGACTTTATCTCCCCCCCCAGCAGGGAGAGTTTAAGAAGCGCAGTTAAAACCTTGAGGCTTCTTAAGGCACTGAATTCGGACAACAGCCTCTCGGAGATAGGTGTGCTCATGGCCTACTTTCCCCTGCTCCCCCGGCTTTCTAGAATGATTGTGGAGGCTATATATAACTACCCCACTGTTATTAAGGAAACCATAGTAGCCTCCGCCTTTCTCTCCACCCCCTCCCCCTTTCTACTGCCCCAGGAGGAGGAGATTGAGGCAAGAAAGGCGCATCACACCTTTTCTGATCCTCTAGGAGACTTTGTTTCTTATCTTAAGATCCTGGAGGCTTTCAGAAAGAGCAAGGACAAGGAGAAATTCTGCCGGAGAAACTACCTGGATATAAAGGTTCTTACAGAGATAGACAATATCTCGCTGCAGCTTGGCGAGATTGTTTCCCTTCTGGGGATTCCCCTCTCCACAGGGGGGAGCTTGGAGGATTACCTCTGTGCCGTTGCCGGTGGACTCCTTCAATACGTATGCATCCGCCAGTCCTTTGGGGTTTACAGAAGCGCCACGGCCCAGAGGATTTCCATTCATCCCGGTTCCGTGCTTTTCCGGGAGAGTCCCCAGTACATTGTGGCGGGGGAGATAGTAAAAACCTCAAGGATGTATGCCCGGACCGTCTCCCCCCTAAAGAAGAGCTGGATTCCCAGAATCTCCCCCTGGCTGGCAGAAAACCTTCTGGGAATAGCCGGCGAACCAGAAAAAGCAAAGG
>Ga0067045_1030699_pt1 | contig 14379 bp, 9 predicted proteins | sample TerdegcTABiofilm_FD_59184 | JGI IMG/M metagenome (GOLD analysis project Ga0067045, IMG submission 59184) | Combined Assembly of (Gp0054472, Gp0054536) Wastewater bioreactor microbial communities from Singapore -Terephthalate degrading...
GGGGATTTGGCAGGGAACGTCACCGCGTGCGCGGCAATGGAGGCGGTGGTGGCCATGCGCCTCCATGCCCTCATCTTCGGCGCAATGGGCGGAGCGGCCCTCGTGGGAATCGCCTATGATCCAAAAGTGCATGCGTTTATGGAAACGCTGGGGCAGTCAGATTACGTTACAGGATTGAATGAAGCAAGGTCGGAACTGGTGGCGGATACCGTTGAGCGGGCCATGGCGGATGCCGCCTCCCGCGAGAGGCTATCGGCTGCAGTCGAGCGGCTGCGGACGGAGGCCTACGCCAACGCAGAGCGCGTCGTTCGGCATCTGGGAGTCAGCGCCTGAAGTTCCGGCGTACGTCCGCAGGCATCGAGCCGCCGCACGGAGGAGTATGATCGGCAGGAGCAGCGCTACAGCGCGAAGGTCGCACGAACAACCGGCACGACGCCGCGCCGGATCCCGACTGCTGACGCAGGGCATGGTTCGGCTCGCGTACGTCCTTGCCATAGCGGCATTCCCCGGCGTCGCCTCGGCGGATGAGACCCTGTGGGACGCCCTGAACGCTCTGCCGACCTCGTCGGGGCAGAGAACCGGTGCGGCAGTCTCCGGGCCGCCCAGGCCGGATGCGGGTGCGAGTGGCCTTGGCTCGTCGCACACCTCTCTGCGGAACCCGTTCGGCTTTCTGAACGGCGTCCAGCGATGGCTGCGGAACCTGGGCACCGTCACCCGCTCGGACCTCAAGATCACCGGCCAGCACAACCTCCGGTATCATGCCGAGGCCATCTCGGGGAGCAGGGACTCCTACGACAACTCCACGTACTACGGGCGGCGCTCGATGGGCGGCGGCTACACGGACACCGACGTGACCATATCGGGCAAAGTCCTCGGTCTCGTATCGTTCGAGACGCGCTACACCGATAACGTCTACGGCAACCCCTACGACAACCGGATCAAGCTCAGCTACGCCTCGCGAGGATTCAGCATCGAAGCGGGCGACATTCAGGCGGGCGTCACGGGCAACTCGCTGGTGGACTTCAGCCGCTCGCTCACCGGCGTCACGATGTCGGCCAATGTGGCGCCCGGCGTCAAGGTGAGCACGCTGTACAGTCAGGAGAAGGCCCAGACCCGCACCATCGTGATCAACGGCGCGAACCGCTCGGGACCCTACTACGTCTTCGCCGGTCAGGTGGTGGACGGCAGCGCCCGCGTCCGGGTCAACAACCGCGACATGATCCTCGGGCAGGACTACACGATGGACCCCTACACGGGCGAGCTGAACTTCCTCAACGGGCTGATCGTGCATGAGCTCGACACCATCGCGGTCACCTTCGAAACGTACGGCTACAATCAGTCGCCCGGTCTTCTCACGGGATGGCGCGCCGACGTGACAGCCCTGAAGCCCGCCCGGCTGGGCGTCACGTATCTCACCCAGACCGAGAATCGATCCGCCAACCGCACAGCCACCAAGACGGAGCAGTTCTACGGCTACAACAGCGCGACGGCGCCGTATGTGCTCGAACTGCCTGTCGAGGTGACGCTCATCCGGGACGAAGAGGGAAAGATCACGGGCTGCGTGCCCGTCTATCCGATGACAGTCACCGTGTCGGGCCTGCCTCAAGCCTACGGCACCGACTATGTGCTCGACCCGCTGCTGCCCAACCGCGTGTACTTCAAGATGGCCATACCCAGCACGCAGATCATCCGGATCGTCTATCGGCCAGCATCCGGCGACGGGACGTCCGGCGATCGCTCGGTGCTGGGGCTGGACGTCACAACGTCCTTGGGCAAACTGGGCACCATCACCGCGGAAATGGCTCAGAGCTCGCTCAGTCTCACGGGCCAGGGAGCGGGCAGCAACGCCTGGCAGATTCGCAGCGACATGCGCCTACCCGGCGACAAGCTGCGCCTGAACTGGACGCTGAAAAACATCGGCGCGAACTTCACCGCCATCCAGAGCCCGGGCTTCCGACGTAACGATCGGGGCGTGTCGCTGTCGGCCGACTATGAGGCGAGCCCGAAGCTCAAGATCAACGCAACCGTCGAGCGGACCAAACGTCCCGCCTACAGCTACAGCACGTCCGTCGGCTCGTCGGGCATCGCCCCGGCCGCCGGCATAGACGACTTCAGCATGACAACGCTGCGGGCTAACTGGCAGATGCCCCGCGGCGGCACGCTGAGCTACACACGCAATGAGATGGGTACGCGCATGGGGCTCGGCGGCAACAGCGTGCATGAAACGGACACGCTGGCCTACCAACAGACCCTCGGGCAGTTCAGCCTCGACTTCTCGCTGGGTCGGCAGCACGCTTCCACGGCCGCCCGCTACACCACCGGCGGGACCGCCGAGCCGCAGATCGCTGCCTATGGAAGCGATTCGCTCAATGCGCGCATCGGCGCTCGCTGGCGCGTTGGCGAGCGGCTCTCTTTCGACACGATTCTGACGAACAGCTCGATCAAGAGCGCAGACGGCCGCAACAACAACGCACAGGACATCACCCTCAACGCGAGGGCACAGCCGCTGCGAAACCTCACGCTCACCATCGGCTACCAGAACCAGACATCGGGCGGCTACTCGCTGTTCAGCGGATACACCGACTACACCGGCGGGTACGGCGCTGCCGCTCCTGCGTCGACGACGCGTCAGATCGGCACCATAGGCTATCCGGGAGGCAACTTCAGCGGCTACTATGGAGGCGGGGTCAACGGCGGACTGGGCACCTACGGCAACTACAGCGGCGGGCTCGGGATCGGCGGCTACGGTCTGGGCTCTGCCAGCTTCGGCGGCAACTCGCGCGGACTGAACGTGACCGCCAACTACCAGCCGTTGCCCACGCTGAGCTTCGATGTCAACTGGAGCAATGGATCGAGCGTCGGCGACTATCTGTTCAACAGCAAGCGCGACAGCCTGTCGCTGAGCGCCAACTACAATCCGGGCGAGCGCCTGAGCATCGTCGGTGGCATCCTGACGCAGAGCGTGGCCTACATCGGCAGCGAGGGCGGAACGTCTACCTCCGGTCTCTACCTCAACGCTACCTCCAGGCCCTGGGGCAAGCTGACGGCCTCCATGAACTACAACATGATGCGATCCTCCACCAAGGCCTCCGCCACCTCCGGCGACACCACGGGCGGGCAGACCGGCGGGTCGTATGGCGGCTACTATGGAGGCGGCTACGGCGGCTACTTTGGCAGCGGGGGCACCAACCTGTCAGCCTATGGGCTGAGGCTGGAGTACCCGGTGTGGTGGTCCAGCAATCTCTTCCTGCAGTTCGACAGCGCGGACAGCACCGGCTACCTTGCGTCCATCCAGCGCACGCTCAGCTTCGGGTTCGTCTTCGATCTCGGCAACAACACGCAGTTTCAGATCGGATGGCGCGACCAGAAGTACCAGTCCAGGACGACAGCAGGCACCGCCGACTACAGCTACCACGTCCGATCGCTCGACGCCGACATCGGCCTGCGATTCTGAGGAATGCCGTAACCCGCGGTCATGCCGTGAGGCGTGGGCGGACGGCACAACGGTAGATCGCGCTGTAGGGCAGATCCTCCAGCGAACTGATCGTTACGCCAGTTCCGCCCGCTGCATGGATGAAGTCCGGAGGATCGAGCGCCATTCCAACGTGCGTGATGCCCCTCCCCCTTGGATCGTCGCCGCCGAAGAACACGAGATCGCCCGGGCTCAAGCCGTCGCGTTCCACGGGCTCCGCGCCAGTCCAGGCCGCCTGCAGGTAGGCGTCCCGCGGTAGGATCGTGCCGTGGAGCCCGTAGACCATCTGGACGAAGCCCGAACAGTCCATGCCGAACGTCGAGCGTCCGCCCCAGAGGTAGGGAATGCCCATGAAGCGGAAGGCCTCGTGAGCCAGCTCCTCTCGGGAGGCGATTCGGGCGGATGGCGGCTTCCTGATGGCGCCCGCCTCGACGAAGCCGATGCCGCCTCCGGGCAATGCGATGGGCGCATACCCGTCATCATCGGAGCCGGCAGCCATGGTCACTCGCGCACCGATCGTTAGCAGCGTGATAGGACGGGCGTCGGATCGAGGCTGAGTCCGCAGCGGCGCCAGAAGCTCGCCGATCACCCGCTCTTGTTCGTCTGTCCCCCAGAGGCCGGTCGCATGGGCCGCCGGTTCGGCAGCGGTATCTCGCAAACGCGTGCTGCTGCGGCCTGTCAGGGAGAGAGCGGGGCAGACAGCATCGGCGATCACCCACCCGCGGTACCCATCCGGCGTCTCGATGAGCGCGAATCCGCGGGAGTCGGCCATCAACGCGACGCGCTCGCCCCAGAGCGCCTGGCTGACCGATTCCGACAGCGCGTCGGGCCGGCAGCGCATGGAGACTACGTTGCGGCAGATGATGCCGACGGGGCGGTCCATCTCAACCCCCCAGTATCCGGTCAACCGTTTCGGCGGCGCCCATGGCGGGAACAACGCGATGTGCTCCGGAGATCAGGCGCGTGTGCACGAAGCCTTCCTGTTCGGCCTCGTCGAGACGCGCATCAACCGCTGCTGTCGAGACCACGAGCGTGCGCGCGAAGGAGGATCGCTCGATGCGGTCGACGGTCGGCGCAGGCACGGCTGAACCGAACTCATCCATGAAGCACCAGACGAAGGTTGGCAACGATATGCCGTGCGGGGCCAGAGCAACGGCTGTGACCAGACCCGCGGCGCCCCGCAGACGCTGGGTGCGCGTGATCCCGGCCTGGCGCAGGATGCGCAACGCGAGGAGCACGCTGCGGCGGCTGGTGAAACCCCAGACGCGGGCGGCATAGTCGAGCACGAAGCGCATGCTTACGACCGGCTCCACGGTGAGCAGCAGTCCCGTCCGATGCGGCTCCAACTCCTCCCGTCGCGCTCCTGCCGGCGTCGCTCGATCGAGCAGCACGGTGTGCAGTATGTCGCGGGCTATCGCCCCCACCAACGGATCTGCGCGCGTCGTGGCGTAGTAGATGAGCTCTCGCCGCGCCGTGGCGTCCTGAAGGCCCGCAACAAGACGCACGAAGTGAGGCGCTGCGTCTGCCCGCGAAGCGCCCGAGATCAGCCTCTGAACCAGTTTGGCGGCGATGCGTTCGCGCGTCTTGGGAGAGGGATGACTGAGCCGCTCAGCGACCGCTTCCGATGCGCCGCGCCCGAGCCCATGCTCGGCCAGCAGCTTCGCGGCCATCACGGTCTCGCGAAGGTAGAGCTCCTGCCCGAACGTGGGAAATCTGGCGGGTGTCATCGTTCGGCATTATGACAGACGCGGTGCTAAGGGGCAATCGGCGCCAGCGACACGCTCGCCCACGCTTCCTTCCGGACGACGCCGTCGCACGCACAGCGGCCTCAGCGATGCGGGGCATGACAGGATATGGCGAGAACCGCTGTGCTACAATCATCAGTCTGTGACCATTTATGTACGAGGAGTTCCCCCGATGACGACCATTACCGAAGTCGTAGCCCGCGAGATTCTCGATTCCCGTGGCAATCCCACCGTCGAAGTGGACGTGTTTCTGGAGGACGGCTCCATGGGACGGGCAGCGGTCCCGTCGGGCGCGTCCACAGGCACCAACGAGGCCGTGGAGCTGCGAGATGGCGATCCCGAGCGTTACCTGGGCAAGGGCGTGCTGACCGCCGTTGACAACGTCAACGAGAAGATCGGTCCCGAGATCATTGACATGGATGCCACCGATCAGGTGGGCATCGACCGCCTGATGATCGACATGGACGGCACGCCGAACAAGGGAGCGCTGGGCGCCAACGCGATCCTCGGGACGTCCCTCGCCGTTGCCCGAGCCGCCGCGCAGTCGCTTCAGTTGCCCCTGTACCGCTATATCGGCGGCGTAGGCGCGAGGACGCTGCCGGTGCCGATGATGAACATCCTGAACGGCGGCAAGCACGCCGACAGCAACGTGGACCTGCAGGAGTTCATGGTCATGCCGGTCGGCGCCGAGTCGTTCTCCGAAGCGCTCCGCATGTGCTCCGAAGTGTTTCACGCGCTGAAGCGCGTTCTCAAGGACCAGGGAAAGAACACCGGCTTCGGCGACGAAGGCGGGTTCGCGCCCGATCTCGAGTCCAACGAGGTCGCCATCCAGGTGATCGTCGAGGCAATCGAGCAGGCCGGCTACCGTCCCGGCGAGCAGATCTACATCGCCCTCGATCCCGCGGCATCGGAGATCTACGAAGACGGCCGCTACAACCTTAAGGGCGAGGGACGCACGCTCACCTCGGCCGAGATGGTGGACTACCTGGCATCGCTCGTCAACAAGTACCCGATCATCTCCATTGAGGACGGACTGGCCGAGAGCGACTGGGACGGCTTCCGCATGCTCACCGAGCGCATAGGCTCCCATGTGCAGGTTGTCGGCGACGATCTGTTCGTGACCAACACCCAGTACCTGCAGCGAGGCATCCGCGAGAAGGCCGCCAACTCGATCCTGATCAAGGTGAACCAGATCGGCACGCTCACGGAGACGCTGGAGGCCATCGAAATGGCCAAGCGCGCCGGCTTCACGGCCGTGGTGTCGCATCGCTCGGGCGAGACCGAGGACTCCACGATCGCCGACATTGTGGTGGCCACCAACGCCGGTCAGATCAAGACGGGCGCGCCGAACCGCTCCGATCGCGTGGCGAAGTACAACCAGCTTCTCCGCATCGAGGAGGAGCTTTCGCAGGTCGCGGTGTATGGAGGATGGAAGTCATTCTATAACGTGCGAAAGTAGCCATTGGCAGACGCCTCTGTAGTCGCAGAGGAGGTGCAGCGATGAAGCGAAGCGGCAAGGATGGCCGCGCTCGCGTTGATAACCGAGCAGGCTCACAAAGCGTCCCGCGGGCCGTGCGGGTGTTGCTCTGGATGACGGGGCTCCTTGCACTGAGCGTCGTCGGCTACCGGGCGTATCCGCTGATCGCTGAACCGTTTCGCCAGGCCGCCGTCGTCGAACGCGGCAATCGTCGCATCGAGCGCGTTGCCCTCATCAAACAGCGCGAGAAAGAGACGCTGCGCAAGCAGGCCGAACTCGCCGAGACCGATGAGGGCAAGCTCCGCATCCTCCGCGAGAGCGGCTTCGTCAAGAAGGGCCAGTCTCGCCTCATGGGGGATGGCGTCGGCGCCCCGCCCTCCGAGCGATAGGGAGCGCCCGCCCGATAGGTCCGCGCTGGTATAATGCCGTCGCTTCCCGCGACGGCCATCCGCGGGCCTTCCAACAGAATGGGCCTCCATCAGCTTGCTCGGCACGTTGACCGTGTCCCCGAACTAACCTCGCAGATCCAGTCCCTGCAGTGCAGGGGAGGGCGGCTCAGAATAGACGGCCTCGCCGGCGTTGCCCGGAGCCTCGTCGCAGCTGCCATTGCGCTGCGTCAGCCCGGTCCCACCCTTGTGGTGACCTATCAGCAGGATCAGGTGGACCGACTGTGCGACGATCTGCGCCAGCTCGCCGCCGACCCGGATTGCGTCTATGCCCTCCCCGCCCAGGATCGTGACCCCGTGCTGCGCAGTACCGTGGACCACGTCGCCCTGAGCGAGCGGATGGGGGCGCTGGCGGCGCTGGCATCGCCGATCCCCGCCATTGTGGTCGCGACGCCTGAGAGCGTTCTCCAGCGCGTCGGACCTCCGACCGAGACCATGAACGCCGCCATCGAGCTGACCGTGGGTTCGCGGACGGATATCGGCGAACTGGCCCGGAGGCTCGTCAGACTGGGCTACGCGCGCACGACGACGGTCACAGCGCCCGGTCAGTTCGCGCGGCGAGGCGGCATCGTGGATGTCTTCGGCGCCGGCGAGCAGGCCCCGATGCGCGTGGAGTGGCTCGGCGACGAGATCGAGAGCGTGCGGACATTCGACGCCGGCACCCAGCGATCGACCGGCCATCTGGAGCGCGCTCGCATCCTGCCGGTCCATCCCGTAATCCTGACTCCAGAGCTCGGCGCGCGAGCCGAGCCCCTGATCCGATCGGCCTGGGACCTCCGACGCCGCGCACTCATGGCAGCCGGCCAGAAGGATGCCGCGGAGACGCTTGACGACCGAGTCGGCGGCGATCTTGCCATGCTCACGGCCGGCGACTACTTCGACCATGTGGGCGAGTATCTGCCGTTCCTCGTGCCCGAGCCGATCTGCGCTCTGGACTATCTGATCCACGGCTGGACCGGCGTTACAGGCGACGACGCCGCGCCTGCGCCTCTGGTGGTGCTCGATGATCCAGCCCAGATGGAAGCGCACTGGACGCGCATGCTGGAAGACCGCGCGCAGGCCGATGAGCGCCTTGCCGATCAGGGAACCGCGATTCTGCCGTCCGAGGCGGGCCTTGCCGACCTCGACGAGACCTCGCTGGATCGCCTCGCCGCGATGCCCGCCGCCGTTCAGTTCAGCCCTCTGGGCGCTGCATGGCAGCGAGCGCCGGCAACGGCAACGCTGAGCGTCCATTCGGCGGCGATGGAATCGTTCCGAAGCCGCACGGACTTCCTCAAGGACGAGGTGACGCGCTGGCTGGAGCAGGGCGCATTCTGCGCGACCGTCACCGGTCAGCCTCAGCGGACGCGCGAGGTTCTCGCCGAGCTTGGAGTGCCGCTCGCCGAACCGAGCGCGGATGGCGCTGGGTCCGCTCATGCCGGCGGCATGGTGGTGCTCGAAGGACGCCTGCGGCAGGGCGTGAAGTTCGACGAGGCGCGCCTCTACATCATCACCGACCATGAGCTCTACGGAACGGCACGGCCGGTCACGGCCCGCCGCGGCGCCACGGGCGGCATACCGATCTCGACGCTGCTCGATCTGCGCGAAGGCGATTACGTCGTGCACGTTGCGTACGGCATCGGCATCTATCGGGGTCTCGTCAAGCGGACCATAGACGGCGCCGAGAAGGACTACATCTTCATCCAGTACGCGGGACCAGATCGGCTCTACGTTCCGGCAGACCAGATTGACCGCGTGCAGCGCTACGTCGGAGCAGAGGGCGCCCGACCGACGGTCAACCGCATGCTGGGTACGGACTGGCAGCGCACCACGCGCCGGGTCAAAGAGCAGGCGCGCGACCTGGCTCGGGAGCTGGTTGAGCTCTACGCCGCGCGCGAGGCCGCCGACAGGCCCGTGTACGGCGACGACTCCCCCTGGCAAGCGGAGATGGAGGAGGCCTTCCCCTACGAAGAGACGCCCGGCCAGCTTCGCGCCATCGCGGACGTGAAGGCCGACCTGAGCCAGAACAAGCCTGCCGACCGGCTGATCTGCGGCGATGTAGGGTTCGGAAAGACCGAGGTCGCCATCCGAGCGGCGTTCAAGGTCGTCGAGAGCGGCAAACAGGTGGCCGTCCTCTGCCCCACGACGGTGCTGGCAGCGCAGCATCACACGACCTTTACCGAGCGACTGGCCGCCTATCCGATCCGAGTCGAACTGCTCAGCCGATTTCGCTCGCGGGCCGAGCAGAAACAGACCATCGGCAACCTGAAGGCCGGCGCGACGGACATCGTCATCGGCACCCACCGCCTGCTGTCCAGGGATGTCGAGTTCAAGAGCCTCGGCATGGTGATCATTGACGAGGAACAGCGGTTCGGAGTGGCACAGAAGGAGCGTCTCAAGCAACTGCGCAGATCCGTCGACGTGCTGACGCTCACCGCAACGCCCATTCCCCGCACCCTCTCCATGGCGCTCTCGGGTCTGCGTGAACTCAGCGTGATCGAGGACCCGCCGGGGGGCCGACTGCCCATCGTGACCCATGTGCGGGAGTATGACGACGATCTGGTGCGTGACGCCATTTCGCGCGAGCTGGCGCGCGGCGGCCAGGTCTACTATGTGCACAACCGCGTGGAGACCATCGAGCAAGTCGCCATGCGGGTGCAGAGGCTCGTTCCCGACGCGCGCCTGAGCATCGGACACGGACAGATGTCCGAGGATGAACTCGAACGCGTCATGCACCGCTTCTATCTGCAGGAGTGCGACGTTCTCGTCTGCACCACCATCATCGAGAACGGGCTCGACATTCCCAACGTAAACACCATCATCGTGGAGAACGCCGACCGCATGGGGCTCGCCCAGCTCTATCAGTTGCGGGGCCGTGTGGGCCGATCCAGTCGGCAGGCCTATGCGTATCTGCTCGTGCCCAAAGGGAGGCTCCTGACCGAGGAGTCCGAGCAGCGGCTGTTCGCCATTCGCGAGTTCACCGCGTTGGGATCGGGCTATCAGATCGCCATGCGGGACCTCGAAATACGGGGCGCCGGCAACCTGCTCGGCTCCGAGCAATCGGGCGCCATGAGCTCGGTAGGCTTCGACATGTATTGCCGCCTGCTGGCTCAGGCCGTGGCCGAAACGCGTGGGGTCGAATACACGGACGAGACGCTGCCCGAGGCCGACCTTCCGCTGACGGCGCACATACCGGTGGACTACATTCCCAACGAGGCCGAGCGCATCTTCTTCTACAAGCGCATGTCGGGCGTGACATCGCTCAAAGATGTCGAGGAGCTGCTCGACGAGTTTCATGACCGTTACGGCGACCCTCCGCGACCCGTATGGAACGCTCTGGAGGTCCTGCGAATCCGGCTTCTGGCCAAGCAAGCAGGGATTTCGTCGGTGCGTCACGAAAACCGAAACGTCTGGCTCAAGTTTGCGCCCGGAGTCCGACTCACGGCGCGCGCGCTCAACCTGCTGACCCACATGTTCAAGGACACGCGCTTCACCGCCGATTCCGTCGTGCTGCGGCTGAGCGGTCCGAACGTCGTCGCCGAGGTCGAGGATATCCTGAAGGTGCTGGACAACGCCCTCAGAGACGGCGCGGCTCGACCTCCGGGAGCGAAGGCGTAAGAGGAGATATCGTTCATCATGTCCATACAGTCTGTCGCAGCCGGCGCTGCCTCCGATCAGGGAGACGCCGACCTTCTTGCCACCTATCGGCTCATGCTGCTGATGCGCCGCTTTGAGGAGAGCCTGTACCGCAAGTACCGGGAAGGCAAGATCGGGGGCTACCTGCACCGGTACGACGGTCAGGAAGCTCTCGTCGCGGGGGTCATACCTCAGCTCATCAGGGGCGACTACGTGCTGTGCACCTATCGGGATCACGCCCACGCCATCGCCTGCGGCACATCTCCGCGAGCGATCATGGCGGAGCTCATGGGGAAAGCCACAGGATGCGCCGGCGGCAAGGGCGGCTCCATGCACCTCATTGATCCCGCCAACGGCTTCCTGGGAGGCGACGGCATCGTGGGCGGACCGGTGCCCGTATCCGTGGGCGTCGGCTTCGCGATCAAGTACCGCGGCGACAAGAACGTCTGCCTCTGCTACTTCGGCGACGGCGCCATGAACCAGGGGGGCGTGCATGAGGCGCTCAACATGGCAGGGCTCTATGGACTGCCCATCGTCTACATCCTGGAGAACAACGGCTACGCCATGGGCACCTCGGTCGAGCGCTCGACCGGCCAACCGGAGATGGTCTTGAAGGCGCAGGCCCACGGCATCGAGGCTGAGACCGTGGACGGCATGGACATCCTGGCCGTGCGCGATGCTGCCGGACGCGCCATTGCCCGGGCTCGAGAGGAGGTACGGGCGCAGTTCCTCGAGATGCGCACCTACCGCTTCGTGGGCCATGGCGTCGCCGACAATGCCCAGCAGCAGCGCTTCTATCGAACCGAAGATGAGATCGCTGCGTGGAAAGAGCGCGATCCCCTGATCAAGCTCCGCAACCTGCTGGTTGCGCACGGGGCGCTCACCGACGCCGACGATGAGGCTATGGAGTCCGAAATCCGCGCCACGATCGAGGACGCGATCCGATTCGCCGAAGAGAGCCCGCCTCCGCCATTGGAGTCCCTTTACGAACACGTGTACGCGGAAGGATGATGCGGCCATGCCATTGATGCGATACTCCGAGGCGTTGCGCCTCGCCATGACTGAGGAGATGGAGCGCGACCCCACGGTCTTCGTCTGCGGCGAAGAGGTCGGCCAGTATCAGGGCACATTCCGTGTCACCGAAGGACTGCTGTCTCGGTTCGGGCCCATGCGGGTTGTGGATACGCCGATTTCCGAGATAGCCATCGCAGGCCTGGCAACCGGCGCCGCCATGGCGGGACTGCGGCCCATCGCCGAGTTCATGACCTGGTCGTTCGCTCTGTCGGCTATGGACCAGCTCGTGAACCACGCCGCCAAGATCACCTACATGTCGAGCGGGAGAGTGACATGTCCGGCCGTGTTTCGCGGGCCTGCCGGAACGGGCAACCAGCTGTCTGCTCAGCACTCCCAGAGCCTCGAATCGTGGTATGCCCACACTCCCGGGTTCAAGGTTGTGCTGCCGTTCACGCCGGCCGACGCCAAGGGTCTCTTGAAGACCGCCATTCGCGACAACAGCCCGGTCATCTTCATGGAGCACGCAGGGCTGTACGCTCAGCGAGGCGAGGTTCCCGACGATCCGGACTTCACCGTGCCGTTCGGTCGAGCCGAGATACGCCGTGAGGGTACGGATGTGACCCTCGTCGCCTACTCGCTTATGGTGGGCAAGTGCCTCAAGGCCGCCGAGAAGCTCGAAGCGTCCGGCGTGTCCTGTGAAGTCGTGGATCTGCGCACGCTCGTTCCCCTCGACATGGAGACGATCATCGCTTCGGTGGCGCGCACCCATCGAGTCGTCGTCGTTCAGGAGGAGTGGCTCAACGTAGGCTTTGCTGCCGAGGTGGCGGCGCGTCTGGCCGACGAGGCGTTCGACGAGCTCGACGCTCCCATCCGTCGCGTCGGAGGCGCCGACGTCCCCATGCCCTATGCCAGGGAACTCGAGCAGGCTGCCATCCCCGGCGAGGATGCCATCATTGCCGCCGTCCGATCCATCGTTGATTAGGGGCTGGCTGGAGGCGATCGGACCGGAACTCGCCGAACGCGTCCGGGAAGATGTGAGTCTGAGACCGCTGACCACGCTGCGCGTGGGAGGCCCGGCGCAGCGCTATCTGCGGGTCGAGACCGAGCATGAGCTGGCAACGGCGGCCGCGGCTGCCCAGCGGATCGGAGTTTCCTGCTTCGTTCTCGCCGGCGGGAGCAACCTCTGCATCAGCGATCGCGGCATCAGGGGCATTGTCATCCACAACGCCGCGCAGGCATGCAGCATCGGTCCGGTGACGTATGCGGCTGCCGGTCACGGCCTGATTCTGCTGTCGCTCAAGGCGTTGGAAGCAGGCCTGGGTGGCCTCGCCTTTGCCATAGGCATCCCCGGCTCGGTTGGCGGAGCTCTCGTTTCCAATGCAGGCGCCTATCGGCACAGCATCGGGCCGCTCGTCCGGCGTGTCCTCGTCACCCACGCCGGCGAGACCGGCTGGGTCGGCCCGGAATGGATGCAGTTTGGCTACCGGGACAGTCGCCTGCGGCACAGCGGCGCTCCGGCCGGTTGCCTCGTCGCCGTGGAACTTGGCCTTGAGCCCGGTTGCGCCGACACGATCCGGTCAGAGGCTCGCCGCTATCAGCACAACCGCATATGGCGGCAGCCGTGGGCTCCTTCGGCGGGCAGCTTCTTCAAGAACGTCTACGATGCCGAGCTGGCGCAACGCGTGCCTGACCTGCCTGACGACCTCCGGAAGGCAGGGGTGGTGCCTGCGGGCTACCTCAGCCAGGCGTGCGGCTGCCGTGGCTTGCGCTGCGGCGACGCGCAGATAAGCCCTCGGCACGGCAACTTCATCGTGAACACCGGGCAGGCCACCGCCTCCGACGTGCGGAACCTTGCCGAGGAGGTCAAGCGCCGCGTCATGGAACGGTTCGGAGTCGCGCTGGAAGAGGAAGTGATCTATGCAGGCGATTGGGAACAGTGGACAGCGGCGGCCTGACGACATCCCGCGTGTTAGCGCCGGCGTGTCGCCGGTACCCGATTGGCCGAAGCTCTGCCGCCGGGACGGCGGCGCACGATGCTGAGACCGGCCATGGCTATCGTCGGAGGTAAGACCGTATGAGCTGGAAGGTGCTGGCAACATCCCGGGCATTCTGGGCCCACGCGCAAGACGGCATACGCGCGCTCGAAGAGGCCGGATGCGAGGTGGTCAGGCCTGATGTGTTCATTAAGTACTCGCCCAAGGAACTTATCGCGCTGCTCGACGGATGCGATGCGTCGCTGGCATCTTCAGAGACCTACAATGAAGAGGTCTTTTCCGCATGCCCGTCGCTCAAGATCGTGGCCCGATGCGGCGTCGGCTACGATGCCGTCGATGTGGCCGCGGCCACGCGTGCGGGCGTCGTATGCACCAACACGCCGGGAGCCATGGTGGATGCTGTGGCGGACTTCACCGTCGGTCTCATCCTCATGTGCGCCCGCCGCATGGGCGAGCTGGACGCCCTCGTACACGCTGGCGGATGGGGCGAACTGTCGGGCACGCTCGTCACCGGCAAGACACTCGGTCTGGTGGGTTACGGGCAGATCGGGCGAGCCGTCGCCCGGCGCATGTCCGGCTTCGACATGCGGATCCTGGCCTGTGATCCGGCCTATTC
>Ga0067045_1030700_pt1 | contig 14379 bp, 10 predicted proteins | sample TerdegcTABiofilm_FD_59184 | JGI IMG/M metagenome (GOLD analysis project Ga0067045, IMG submission 59184) | Combined Assembly of (Gp0054472, Gp0054536) Wastewater bioreactor microbial communities from Singapore -Terephthalate degrading...
GCGGGGAAATTATCCACGCCGGTCACAGAGGATAAATAATCGTACCCAACATCATCTCGCAAAGAACGACAAAAGGAAATAAGGTGATCGGGTGAAATGAGATATCCCTCAAAGCCCTGCCGTTCATCGGGAACAAGCAAACCTTCATATCGGGAACACAAGTCCGCCAGGCTGACAACGGGTTTTTCAACTGACATGGACAATCCCCTCTTCATCCCCAGTAGCAGCCTCAGGCTCTTCCTGGGATTTCTTTTGAGATCGCTCTTTGATGGCGCTGAGATCACGCGGATCGATTAGATCTGGTCCTAACACCGGAATGGGTATCGGCACCGAAGGTTCTTTCTTATACCATCGTGCGGTCTTAATGGACTCGGTATCGATCTTTTTTTGCAAAGCTATCAAACCGTATAGCAGCGCTTGAGGAGTCGGCGGGCAGCCGGGGATATAGACGTCAACAGGCACAAAGCGATCCACCCCCGGCACAACATTGTATCCTTCCTTAAAAGGCCCTCCACCTGAAGCGCAGGCTCCCATGGCAATGACATATTTTGGTTCACCCATTTGGTTATAGAGTCGAACAATAGTTGGGATCATTTTTTTTGTGACCGTGCCAGAGACAATCATAACATCCGCCTGCCTCGGACTCGGTCGCATTACTTCCATCCCAAACCTCGAAAAATCATAACGCCCAGCGGCAGCGCCGATCATTTCGATCGCACAACAGGCAAGCCCAAACATCATTGGCCAAAGTGAATTGCGCCTGCTCCAGTTGTAGATTTTATCCAAAGTCGCAATCGCAACCTGTCGCTGCAATTCCACAGGGATCGAAAACTCTTCCCTACTCAATCTATCTTCATCCATCATTCAGCCTTCCTGAATATTCTCTTCTCTCTGGTTCTATTGTAGCATTCCCCTTTGTCCTGTCAATAAATTAATTTAACAAAATTTTATTTGTTAATTATCGGGGATGATATAATGAACTTATGACCAAGCTATCAACAAGGGACAATATTCTAAATTACCTGTCCCGGCATAATTATAGCAGTGCCGAAGACATCAGTCTGGCACTCAACACCAGCACACAAAACATCCGCTATCACCTCGGAAAGTTGATAATAGCCAGGATTGTTCAGGTCGTTCCGGAAACCGGATTGTCTCAAAGAACCAAAGGGAGAAAAAAGATACTTTTTTTCCTTTCCACGCAGGCCTATCAAAATAATTATGCAACAATAGCCAGCGCACTCTTGAAAATTCTAAAGGAACTGCCGCACACGGAACCATTCGAATTACTGCTTCGTTCTGTCGCGCAGGAGATGTTTCTTATTAATGCAAACTGCTCATCACCTGTAGAGCGGCTAAATCAGGCTGTGCAGCGATTAAACGATCAGCACTATCATGCACACTGGGAAGCTCGTTTCAACGGGCCCACTTTTATCTTCCACAATTGCCCTTATGCCGCTCTACTGCCACTCCACCCTGAGTTTTGCAACCTCGACTGCCTGATCCTGGAACACTTAGTGGGAATCCCTTACCAGATCCAATCGAGAATATTCGACCACAAAACCCCTGCAGCCTGTCTACTGAGCCCTGCAAAAACAATCGCAGGGTAAACTACTCAACAGTCACAGATTTCGCCAAATTGCGAGGCTGATCGACATCCAAACCTCGATAAGAAGCAATGTGATAAGCAAAGATTTGCAAAGGAATAACCGTGAGCACCGGGCTTAACATCCACGAGATCTCCGGAACCCAGAAAATGTGATCTGCCAGCTCAGCCGCACGATCATCCCCATCTGTCGCCAGGACAAGCACGCATCCCCCCCTTGCCTTGGCCTGTTCGATTTGGCTGATCATCTTTTCATACCAGGGATCTCGCGGCACGATTGCCAGAACTGGCATATCTCGATCGACCAACGCAATAGGCCCATGCTTCATCTCTCCTGCGGGATAAGCCTCTGCATGGATATACGAAATTTCTTTCAATTTCAATGCCCCTTCGTAGGCAATGGGCATATTGATCCCACGCCCCAGATAGAGCATATTTCTAACATCTTTCATAACACGTGCTACCTGGCGCACATCATCCTCTCGATCCAGGCAGCGGCCAACCAGATCAGGAATCAAACGTAAGTCACCTACCAGTTTTTTGCGGACATCAGCAGAGAGCGTCCCGCGAAGGTCGCCGAGTAAGACCGCCAGCATGTACAAGTCCACCAGAGGAGCCGTGAAAGCCTTCGTTGAGGCCACACCGATTTCTGGTCCCGTCTGCATCGAGATATAACCATCAGCGAGGCGCATGGCCTGTGAGCCAATTGCATTCACAATTGACCAGACCACCGCGCCGCGCTGGCGCGCCTCTTCCATCGCAGCCAGGGTATCAGCCGTCTCACCAGACTGGCTGATCGCGAGAACAACCGTGTTCTCATCTACAAGTGGTTCCCGGTATCGAAACTCGGAAGCGATATCCACCTCTACAGGAATGCGCGCAATTCGTTCAATCATTGTTTTTCCGACCATCCCTGCATGTGCAGCCGTGCCACAGGCAGTGATGATAATTTTCTTGATCTGCTGACCCAGCTCAGGCGTCAAATTTAGTTCAGGCAGCCGGATGCGACCCTCTTCAAAATCAACCCGCCCCGCCAGCGTGTCGGTGAGAGAACGCACTTGCTCGTGAATTTCTTTCTGCATGAAGTGCCGATATTCGCCTTTTTCTGCTGCCACCGGGTCCCACGATATCGAATGCACCTGGCTTTCAACCTTTTTGCCGTCCAATGTCTGAACTGTAACGCTGTCTTTCGTTATAACAGCCATTTGAAAGGATTCAAGAAAGATCATTTTTCGAGTATACTCAAGAATAGCAGGAATATCCGAAGCAATGAACATTTCGCCTTCGCCAAAACCGATCACAACCCCACCGGCGTTTCCGATCCGTGCCGCAACAATCTTATCTGGTTCATCCGCCGACATTACTACAATCCCATGCGCGCCCTTGAGGTTTCTTAAAGCCAGTCTCACCCCCTCAACCAGGTCGTTTCCGCCACCCATAGATCGCTCAATCAGGTGAACAATAACCTCCGAATCGGTATCGGAATTAAACGGCACCCCTTCAACCGCCAGTTCTTCCCTCAGTTCAAGAAAATTCTCCACGATTCCATTATGAACAACGACGACTCTGCCGGTCGTCCCCAGGTGCGGATGCGCGTTTCGAGCGCTTGGAATCCCATGCGTTGCCCAGCGGGTATGCCCAATACCCACTTTTCCATGCACGGGCTGATCGTTCACAAGCGCGGATAATTGAGATAATTTTCCGGCATCCCTGCGGATTTCAATTTTTCCGTCCTGCAACACGGCCAGACCTGCCGAATCATATCCCCGGTATTCCAGGCGTTTCAATCCACTTAAAATAATAGGCGTCGCGTCTTTTTCTCCGATGTATCCAACAATTCCGCACATATAATAAAATCCTCCGACCTAGAAGTTGAGCGAAGCGAACAAACATTATCTGTTCGTAACAAAATCATAACCTTTGCGCGTACAAAGGTGTTATATTAAGATTTTACTGTATCAGGAAAAGATTGGGGATTCACCCGGAAGGCTTCCGCTGACCTCTCGATTTTCCCGGCTTCAAACCGGTTAGCTCAACCTCGCGGCTGAGAACCTTCCTCCTCGTCAACCAAGATCTGAAAATTACAGCCAGATCCAGGACCATGCGCTTTATCCTTTCCTCAAATTCTTTATTCAAGCCAGCTCCAAGATCACCTCCTTTTCAACAGCCCTTAATTATAACCGAAAAGACCTTGGCGTTTTTTGCGCACACCAGCTTTAAGACAAGCTTTTCTGAATCAATGCTACGACATCAGGAAAATCGATCCCCAGTCTCTTAACTGTGTCGAGCTTAACAATCCCTTTAGTGTCCCAACCGCGTCGCTTATACACGGCATCAACAAGTTGTTCATACCGTTCCATATTAAACTTTCGCAATTCATCTATCTTTTCCTGGGTACCCAGCTCCTCAGGATTCAACCCCACTTCCTCGCGTAGCTGTTGGTCGTATCGCTCCACCCTAGATCGATATTCCATTTCTGTAACAGGTCCGACCGCCCGATACGGCGGATAGTCATCCTCTCTTTTTCCGCGGCCTAGTCGTAAGTTGAACAATCTCTGGAATTGGTAAACCCGCTCCGACTGAAGAAGTAAATCATCGATAGTGACTTTTTCTCCCGTCACACCTTCATATAGCCAGATATAGTTTTCAACGTGCTCAGGTACTTTAGCCGGTTCTTTAGCCGTTTTATTGCTGGCCGGAATGATATCATTCCATGGCAGCTTGCAAAGACCATGCAGGCTAAACCAGGTCCTCCAAAGTGGAAAATAATACAACGCTTCCGCCTTATCTTCAAAGGTGGGGATCTGCTTATGCACCAGTTCCATAAAAATTAACCAGGCTTCGTCATGCTGTCCACCTTTTGTTGCCAGGGCGTATCCTCCCTGTTGGGCGAGCGATTGCTTGGTCAGATACTCTGAGATTTCTAATCCTTTTACTTCCATTCCAATATCTTGCAAAAACCCGGCAGGCGCGCCATACTCATTCACGAACAGCTTTTTCATTGCTCGGACCCCTTGGCCAACGATCACCCCAAAGTCTTTTCCTTTCGCCATCTGATGAACCAGTTCCAGCACTGCCGCCGAGTTTCCCCACGTCAGCTCCAATCCGCCCGTGATATCTTTGGTTAGAATACCGTTTTCATAACATTCCATTGCAAAAGCAACCGAATTCCCGAAAGAAATAGTATCAATTCCATAGGTATCACAATAAAAATTGATCTCCAGTATGGATTGCGGATCATAAATTCCCAAATTTGAACCAACGCTTCCAAGCGTCTCATATTCCGGGCCATCCACCATCACCTTCTGCCCCTTGTAAGGACCAGTTTTTAGGCGGAATTCACTAACCGCGTGCGCACACGACATGGTGCAGCCATACCAGCAACCATCTGGCCCGCGCCGGTCAAATTGTTCTTTCCAGACCTCCCCGGATATTCGTACTGCCTGATCATTCGATCCATATCGAAAATTTTCTACCGGCAGGAGGTCGAACCGGTTCATAATTTCCACCAGGTACGGCGTGCCGGTTCCCCGCATATCATTTTGAGAAGCATCGAACATAGAAATTTCTTTATTGATCCTCTGTCCAGCCTTCCGGACGAGCGAGATATCTGCACAACCATTGTTGTCACCGCCCATATCGCTAAATTTCACAACAATGGCTTTGATCTTCTTGTCGCGCAAAACGCGCCCCGAACCGCCGCGGGCTGCTTGCTTGATCCGCACCTCATTTCGCCGAGGATCATAATAACTTATGTTGAGACCGCAGATCGGCGCATAATCTGCGGCTTGCCCGGCGCTGACCACAGAAATTGCCCTTTTGTTCCCTTCCGCTCCGGCGTACAATTCCGTCAGTTGTCTGTTAAGAACATGCGTATCCAGAGCTTCTAACGGCGACTCCTCGACTGTAACGCTTCCTCGGTCCCCGTCGATAAAAATCACAACATCCTTTTCCGCCTTCCCCTGAATTTCAAGTGCATCCCAGCCTGCAAATTTCAAGTAAGGACCAAAATACCCACCTCCGTTGCTGTCCACGACTACATCGGTCAGAGGCGAAATTGTAACCACAGTGGACTTGCCGCTGCCGGGATAAGCCGTAATCCCGCCAATAGGACCTCCTGCAATAACGATTTCGTTCTCCGGGTCATTCCAGCGGGTTGTATCTTTGACGGCCTGCCACAAAAGCCACAAACAAAACCCTCTGCCACCCGTAAATAGAGCCTTCATTTGTTGAGTTACTGGTTTACTTCGAATCTCATTCCTTCTAAGATCAATGTAAAGGGTTCGATTTGCATACCCATGTACTACTGGCTGGGTTTCATAATTAAAATCAACAAGCACACGATGCGTTTCGCGGAGTTGATTTACGTCAAAATACGCCATGTCAGGACCTCTGATTATCGAAATTTCAAGCAAGCGTTGAGAGAGACTATATTTAGACAAAATGATTATACAACCTCCTGCATTAGGGTGTGATTCCAACGTAAAAGATAGCAGAAAACTGATGCTATAATCCTCTTCCTGCAACTACAATTTGAGAAATTATTTTGCATAAAGTCTTGCCACAGGATCAGAATTTGAACGAAATTGCTATATCCAATCATAACGAAGACCCTACCGTTGTAAAGAAAAATTTTCGCAACGTGCAAATTGATGCAATCGCCGTTGGACTTACCAACGCGGCGGCTCCCTTTTTGCCGGTTTTTCTATCTCGTTTAAACGCTGCCACACTAGAAATCAGCTTGCTCACTACCATGCCGGGGATTACTGGTATTTTACTCGCTTTACCGATCGGTCAGTTTTTGCAAAACAGAAAAAATATCATTCCCTGGTTCAGTGCGGCGCGACTGTTATACATTCTTTCCTACGCCTTGACCGGATTGGCAGCCTACCTGTTTCAGGATAGAGCTTTGATTATTGCAATCCTGATTATCTGGGCGCTGGCAACATTGCCGCAGACCCTCCTGAACATTTCTTTTCCAATCGTCATGAATGCCGTCGCCGGGCCAGAACGCCGATATGAGCTAATGTCCCGCCGTTGGTCAATTTTAGGTTTAACCACATCTGTGACCGTATTCGCTATCGGCCAGGTACTTGAATGGTTCCGGTTCCCACAGAACTACCAACTGGTATTCCTTGGCTTGTCCATTGGCGGGATCTTGAGTTTTTACCTTTCCAGCCAAATCAGCCTCCCTGAAACCAATCCACCGGTAGATACAACAGAAAATAAAAAAGGCAACAGGGAATTATTCGCCGGTATTAACCTCCAGGTGGTTCGCGGCCAAAAAAACTTCATATCATTCATCTCGCGCAGGTTTGTTTACCTCACCGGCGTCTCGATGACACTGCCGCTATTTCCAATTTATTACGTCCGAGAGATTCAAGCATCTGATGGGTGGATTGCCGCATTTAATACGATACAAACCTCGATCATCGTAATTGGCTACCTGTTTTGGTCAAGACAATCACGAATTTTAGGGGCAAGATTTGTGCTCATTATCACCACGGCAGTTTTATCCCTCCATCCTATATTCACAGCCATCACGAGCGATCTTTGGTTAATCGCGATCTATGCGGCCGTTGCTGGAATTTTTCAGGGCGGCCTGGACCTTGTATTTTTTGATGAATTGATGAAAACAATTCCGGTCGAGTACAGTGCTACCTTTGTAGCCATTGCACAGGGCGTACAATTCCTTTCTGCCATACTCGCGCCCCTGATAGGGACACTCTTCGCAAATTTATTTGGGATCAGTGCTGGCTTGATCTTGGGGGGATTGTTCAGGTTTGCGGGATTCTTACTCTTCTTACTGAAAAAGGGGTAAACGATTCTAATCCTATTATTAATCATATAAGGTAATATTTGTTATCTTACTGATCCGTAGGATTTCAAAAATGCAAACTACAAAAACCAACCGACCCAAAATAGGCCCAATCCTTCTGATAACTTTTGGCTTAATACTAATTGCCGCCACCTTGTTTTTGCTGCAGTCCATCGAAAATCCTGGCGCTCCAACAGCAGCTCCATTAACTCCAGTTGATCAAATCTCAAGAGTAAATCTAACCGATTCCAAACTTGCTTTTGACAATAACGCCGCAATATTTCTAGATGTCCGCAGCCGGCCCTCATTCGAGATTGGACGGATAAAAGGCGCCATCAATATCCCGCTTGCCGAACTTGAAACCCACTATAGTGAACTAGATTCACAAAAATGGATCATTCCCTATTGCACCTGACCAGCCGAAGAATCAAGCGCTCGTGCAGCGCAGATCCTCTTAAGTAAAGGTTTTAAAAAGGTAACCCCCATCTTAGGCGGTTTTGAGGCATGGGTAAACGCTGGCTATCCGACAGAACCAGAATAACCGGGTAAGTAATTCAATAAAAAATTCTTGACTTTTAGATACCTCGTTCGTAGAATGAAAAAAGGTTATAATTGTAATTGACAGGGAAGAGACCAGTTAATCCTGGCACCGAAGGTGCAAATCTGGGAATGAACAGCCCCAGGTGAATCTCTCAGGTAAAAGGACCCTGTCGGGAAAAAATCTCTGGAAAGTCATATGACACCGACGGGGCAAACCCATGACGGGTGAAACTCTCAGGTTATAGACAGAGACGCGCGCGATATAATTAAATGCTCGTGCGTCTTTTTAATTTTTTCTAAACCTATCAAATCTTAACCAGGAGTAACCAGATGAATACGCCAGCAAATCTCAAATACACACAAAGTGACGAATGGGTTCAACTTGATGGCAATATAGCTACTATCGGTATCACAGACTACGCCCAAGAACAACTTTCCGATATCGTCTATGTTGAAATCACCGTAGCCAGCGGGGATGATGTGAAGAAAAACTCCCTGGTTGCCACACTAGAATCCGTAAAAGCCGCTGCCGACGTCAACACCCCAGTTAGTGGAACTGTCTTAGAGGTCAACGAGGAGTTAGGGAACACCCCTGAAGCGGTCAACTCTGATCCGTACGGCAAAGCGTGGTTAGTAAAATTGGAAATCAAAGACCCATCCGAATTGAATTCTCTAATGGATGCGTCTGCTTATGAATCTTATTGTTCAAATCGGAGCCACTAATGTTCGTCCCTCATACTGATACCGAACGCGAGCAAATGCTTCGCTCCATCGGTGTAGGTAGTGTGGAAAAACTCTTTGATGCCGTTCCTTCAAAATACCGGTTTCCAAAGTTAGACCTTCCACAAGCCCTCACTGAAATGGAAGCGATGCAGCAATTAACAGACCTATCCCTTGCCAATGAGTCGGCGCGCGATTTAGCGTGCTTTCTTGGTGCGGGAGCCTATAATCATTACATACCGGCTGCGGTTGATAGCATCATTCGCAGAGGAGAATTTCTCACGGCCTATACCCCCTACCAACCAGAAGTCTCACAAGGCACGCTTCAGGCAATTTTTGAGTACCAGAGCCTGATCACCAACCTGACGGGTATGGATGTAAGCAATGCTTCTCATTATGACGGCGCAACCGCCACTGCCGAAGCAGCCGTGATGGCCTATCATAATTTCCGCGGCCGCCGCCAGAAGTTCGTCTTATCCCCTACCGTCAACCCACAGTATCGGGAAACTCTGAGAACTTATCTCCAGGGATATGAAGGTATTGAAGTTGTAGGCGATGAAAAGGATGCAGATCCATTCTTGAGGCCAGAAGACCTTTTCAGCCTTATCGATCAGAATACCGCGCTGGTCGTTGTCCAATACCCAGATTTCTTTGGAAGAATATTTGATTACACTGCTCTCGCTCAAAAAGTTCACGAGGCTGGTGCGCTCTTTGCCGTTGCAGTGAATCCAATGGCGTTAGGCTTGTTCAAGACGCCCGGTGAGTTTGGAGCTGATATCGTCGTCGGAGAAGGGCAGCCCCTCGGCATTCCCATGTCATTCGGCGGTCCATATCTGGGGATTTTCGCCACCCGTTCCGAGTTCGTCCGTAAGATATCTGGGCGTCTGGTCGGCGAAACCGTAGATGGAAATGGCAGGCGCGGTTATGTCCTGACCCTCACCGCACGCGAACAGCACATCCGGCGCGAAAGGGCAACCTCAAACATCTGTACTAACCAGGGCCTGATTGCCCTCGCTTCCACCGTTTACATGAGCTTACTTGGTAAAAACGGGCTCCGCGAGGTGGCTGAGTTATGCTACCACAAAGCTCACTATGCGGCAGAAAAAATTGGCGCAATCCCCGGTTACAGTTTATGCGCCAATGCGCCTTTCTTCCATGAATTCCTGGTTTGCTGCCCCATTCCCGTCGAAGAAATCAACTTGCACTTATTGGATCATGGAATTTTGGGTGGCTATGATTTGGGGAAGGACTATCCTTCGCTGAAGAACCACATGCTGATTGCGGTTACAGAAATGAACACAAAAGAAGACATCGACATGCTCTGCGAAGTGCTCGAGGAGGTCAGCCATGAGTGAGCCTACGATCTATGAACTATCCTCTCCCGGCCGTCGCGGTGTTCGCTACCCCGCTTCCGATGTTCCCCTCTCTCCCCTGCCCGAAGATTGCCTGCGAAAGGATTTACCCTTACCAGAACTATCAGAATTGGATGTGATACGACATTTCACAAACCTCTCCAAGCTTAATTACTCGATTGATAGCGGGTATTACCCGTTGGGTTCGTGCACGATGAAATACAACCCCAAGATCAACGAGGAAACGGCACGCCTGCCCGGTTTCGCGTTCACACATCCTCTCCAACCTGTTGAAACAGTCCAAGGCAACCTGGCGCTCATGTTTGAGCTACAAGAATGGCTCAAAGAGATCAGTGGATTTGCCAGCGTAAGCCTGCAACCCGCTGCTGGCGCGCACGGCGAATTCACCGGCGTAATGATCATACGGGCTTATCACCTTTCTCGAAACGACACCAAGCGCACAAAAATGCTCATCCCCGATTCTGCTCACGGTACCAACCCGGCGACTTCTGCAATGAGTGGCTTCGAAGTTGTCGGGATTCCCTCCGATGCGCGTGGCAATGTGGATCTGGAAGCGTTAAAGAAGGTATGTGATGATCAGGTTGCCGGCTTAATGCTCACGAACCCAAATACCCTCGGCCTCTTTGAAGAGAACATCCTCGAAGTCATTCAAATGGTCCACAATGTCGGCGGATTGGTTTATGGGGATGGCGCAAACTTGAACGCTCTGCTGGGCATTGCCCGTCCTGGAGACCTGGGCATTGACGTAATGCATTTCAACCTCCACAAAACCTTTTCCACCCCTCATGGCGGCGGCGGTCCAGGTTCAGGCCCGGTCGGGGTCGCAAAACACTTGGCCGATTTTCTCCCAGGTCCGATTGTGGACATCATAGAAGAGGGAGACGATGACACCCCGCCTCTTTACGGCCTGGTTACCCCGCCCAAGACCATCGGCCGCGTCAAGTCCTTCTATGGACATTTTGGAATGATGGTCCGAGCTTATACATATATTGCCATGCACGGTCCTGATGGAATCAGGCAAATTGCCGAAAATGCTGTTCTAAACGCGAATTACCTGCTTTCGTTGCTGCGCGGCAAGTATCATCTGGCATATGACCGCATTTGCATGCATGAATTTGTACTGGAAGGTCGCTGGGATGACGCGCCTGAAGTCCACGCGCTAGATATTTCCAAGAGATTGATGGACTACAACTTCCATCCCCCCACGAATTACTTCCCTCTCATTGTGCATGAAGCGTTGATGATCGAACCGACTGAAACGGAGAACAAGCAAACGCTCGACGCCTTCGCCGAAGCCATGCTCAAAATTGCTGAAGAAGCTCATTCCAACCCACAGGTTCTTAAGGACGCCCCACATAATACACCAGTAGGACGCCTGGATGAGGTAAAAGCCGCAAAAGAGCTGGTGTTGTGTTGTTGGATCCCTGAAAAGGACGCCTGATATCAGGAACAAATAGCTTTTCAAGGTCGCCGGGCTCCGGCGGCCTTGTTTTTTTTAGACCACAAATTTGACAAAGAAAATTGATTGAATTACTATTGTCTCTGCTAAAACTTTTCTTAAAGGAGCATAGGCGGAAGTTGGCGTACACTGAATATGAATATACCAATCCTGTGAAATTACTGGTCGCATCTGATGCGCAAAAACACGAAGCAATCCAGTTCTTTCTATCATATGGGTTCAAGAATCCCCAGCCGGGTGAGATAGGGATTGAGGTGGGGCAAGTCCTGTTAAGTGTTCTTGAAAAAAACAAGACAAAAGTTACCGTTTCTTTGGGAGAAAAAGAAAATATTTCTGCAAACACCTTACGAAAGACCGGAGCCTCAATCACAAAATGGTTGAACCAATTTTCAAAAACCTCTTCAACCATTCACCTGACTGAGATAGATCATTTCGATAAGAAAGATATGCTATCAGCTTTTCTGGAAGGGTTGTATTTAGGCTCATACACTTTTTCCAAATGGAAATCTACCGCCAAAAAATCTGATGAAATCAAGATATACCTGGATACAAACATAGAACCTCAAAAAGTCAAGCCGTTGATCAAACATGCCAGGATTGTTACGGAGGCTGTTAACATGGGCCGGGATTGGGCACATGAACCCGCCAACGTTATCAACCCGGTTTCTTTGGCGCAGCGAGTGCAGGTGCTGGCTCAAACACATGGTCTCAAATGCACAATACTTGACGAGAGTACGCTAAGCCAAATAAAAGCAGGGGGAATCCTTTCAGTGGGACAGGGATCAAAAACCCCTTCACGCCTCATCATCCTGGAGTACCCCGGTAGTCACGCAGCTCCTGAAACCAAGCCAATTGTGTTGATCGGTAAAGCGATTACCTTTGATACCGGAGGATATTCTCTCAAGGACACAGCCAATATCCAGAACATGAAATATGACAAAAGTGGGGGGATTGCTGTTGTAGCAGTCATGCAAGCGGTGGCTGCCTTAAAAATTAAAAATCCTGTTATCGGGATGATTGCCGCCGCTGAGAATATGATCTCCCAACAAGCGTATCGCCCTGATGATATTATTACCACGCTCTCTGGCAAAACGGTCGAAGTCATTACGACAGATGCAGAAGGAAGATTGATCCTGGCTGACGCCTTGACATATGCTCAACAGAAATACAACCCCGAGGCGATGATAGACCTTGCAACTCTGACAGGCGGGGTCGTTGTTGCGTTAGGACGAGTGCGGGCAGGATTAATGTCAAACAATGATGTACTTGCAAATGCTTTGCTTGCCTCTGGAGAATCTACCCACGAACGATTGTGGCGTTTACCCCTCGATCAGGACTACTTCAGCCAAATCGAAGGAGATGACGCAGATCTAAAAAATTCTGGCGGTCGCGAAGCGACGCCGGTGATTGGCGGTATCTTCCTGAAAGAATTTGTCTCAAACCAAATTCCCTGGGCGCACATTGACATCGCGGGTGTTGCTAATACCGATAAACCGAATAATTTAGGCCCAAAGGGGGCGACTGGATTTGGTATCCGGTTGTTAATTGACTTTCTGGAAAAATTTAAATAACAACAAAGTAGAGACGGCGCATCTTGTTCGGAACGCCGTCTCTACTTTATTAACGCCGCCATGATTATCCGATCAGTTCCTCAACAATCTGAGGGATATGTGCAATTGCCACTTGAAGCTGGCTTGCGTCTTTGCCGCCAGCCTGGGCCAGGTTCGGTCGCCCGCCGCCGCTTCCATCAATGAACAGAGCAGCCCTTTTTGCAATTTCGCCAGCGTGAACCCCTTTTTTCACCAGATCATCCGTTACAGCAGAAATAATGATAGGGCGACCTTCAGATACGCTGCCCAGCACAACCACCCCGCTTTGATGATATTGCCTGAATCGATCACAAAGTTCACGCAATATATCCGCGTCCACATCCGAGACGATGGCTGCCAGGACAGGGATCCCCTTCACGCTTGGGGTTGCTGCCACAAGACTGTTAAATTTCTCAAAAGCTATGTTATGCCGGAATTGTGCGAACTGCTTTCGAGTCCGGTCATACTCGTCGAGAAGTTGCTGGACCTTTAACTCAACATCTTCAAGAGAACTTCCCAGTAAGTGCGAAATTCGTTTTAAAGTCCCCACCCGCTTTTTAATGTGTTCAAAAGCCATTCGCCCTGTAACAGCTTCGATTCTGCGAACACCCGCCGCAGCACTGCTTTCACTGGTGATCAAAAAAGTGCCAATATCGCCTGTCTCATTGACATGCGTCCCACCGCACAATTCATAAGAAAAAAATTCTTCGCCGCCGATCGCAATAGTGCGAACGGTTTCGCCATATTTTTCTCCGAATAATGCCATGGCGCCTTCTGAGATCGCAACACTTAACGGCTTTAAGGTAATTGCCAGATGATGATTATCCAAAATTGCTTTATTGACGCCTGCTTCAATACGTTCAATTTGCTCAGGAGTTAATGCCTCAGGATGCGTAAAATCAAATCGCAACCGGTCAGGTGCAACCAGCGAGCCAGCCTGGCGGACATGTTCGCCCAGAACATTTCTCAGTTCTGCATGAAGCAAATGCGTCGCTGTGTGATTCCGCATAATATCTCGTCTGCGCTGAATATCAACAGAAGCAACGGCCATATCGTCTGGGCGGGGGGTACCTCGGATAACTTGGCCAAGGTGAGTGATAATGCCGGCTGCAGGACGGCGCGTGTCATGCACTTGAATTTCCCAGGAACCATCTTCGGCGCGAATCGCGCCAGTATCAGAAACCTGTCCCCCCGATTCTACATAGAAACCAGTTTGGGGTAAGATAACTTCAATCACATCGCCGGCATGGGCTTCTGGAACTGGGATGCCTTCC
>Ga0067045_1005353_pt1 | contig 14375 bp, 14 predicted proteins | sample TerdegcTABiofilm_FD_59184 | JGI IMG/M metagenome (GOLD analysis project Ga0067045, IMG submission 59184) | Combined Assembly of (Gp0054472, Gp0054536) Wastewater bioreactor microbial communities from Singapore -Terephthalate degrading...
TAAATTCCTCCAGAACCCGCGTCTTCTCCTTCTTCCGCCCCCTCTGATACCTCCGGGCCAGCTCCCTTAAGATCGCCCGCTTAACTCGCATCTCTAACCCCATAGCCTTGCCTCCTGGCTAATCTCATCCAAAAATCTATCCCCCTGACCAGCCAAAAGACAACTCCATTTCGCGTAGATTTTCTCGCGAGGCAACGAATCGTTTTCGAGTAGATTTTAAGTGAGGCAATTCGAAGACTTGACATCCACAAGCTTAAAACTCATTATTTTTTTGATGGATCAATGAAAAATCCGTGGCGCTAAACTGGTAAGAGCAGGAGAAAAACGGATTTCTTATTCTCTTCTTTTCTCTCATGATCTGGAATAAATATCAGGAAGCGGCCAGGCTGGAAGTGATGCGGGGACGTCCGCGGGCTGATCCCGCGCCATTGAAGGCGGATCTGGTCAAACTGTATGTAAAGGAAGATCAATCTGTCCTGGACGTGGCTGTCGTCCATCAGGCGCTTCGGAAATATGGGATCAGCACCAGATCAAACGCCAGCTGTCCGAAGGTTGGAAAAAAGTCGCTTCTAGATCGGAAGCCTGAATCATGGCAAAGGGAGTTAGTGGAGTGGCTCGGGAGCTGGGGTCCGATGAAGGGACAGTCTGCCATCATCTGAAGGTCCGGCAACGGAGTTTAATTTAGCAATATAAAGGAGAGAAGAAATGAAATATTTGATTTTATCAGCCCTTTTGATTTTGTGTGCGATTTCATGTTCAACCGTTACTTTCCAGCCATTCACCGATACGAAATATCCCCCGACGACTAAGGTGGACCTTTATACTGACAAAGCACCAGAACGAGAATATATAGAAATAGGCAGAATCATAGTCAGAGAAGATGCCTTTACCGGCGAAAAGAATATGGTCAAGTGGGCAATAGAGCAAGCGAAGAAAGTTGGGGCAGATGGATTAATTTGGACTGGGGAAGACAAGGACCTTTGGGCAATCCCAGCCGGAGGGTCGATAATAGCCGGGGATACTAAGAAGATAATTTTTATTGCTATAAAATATAAAAATTAAGTGACCATGATTGGTCATCATCCTGTCCGTCCTGTTCGCGACCGGTTCCAGTCCGGAATTATAAGGGGAAAAAGGGAAAAGTTGTCTTATGAAAACAGCCATTATGTAAATATACATAAATATCCTATTATCAATCTGAAATAAATAAAATAAAAGAAAGGTCTCATCAACCAATGTTTTGGAAAGGACGAATCGAGAGATTAGACGAAGGAGTCGGGTGGTGGGGGGTATTTATTTCGGTGGATTCCTATTTAAGGTTAGTGGTTTCTCATCTTATGGAGTCAACAGAATACTAGGCTAATGGCTATGCTCATATAAAAGCAGATAAGCTTACTCCGGTTTTAGAAAATGGAATAGCCAAGGTAGCTAACTAACAGGAAAAAAATGGAGAGATTGCTATGGCGAAATTGCGAACTAAATTTGACATGGCCTTCTATCATTTGACCCAAGAATATGCAGAGGTATATCTAATATAAATTTTATTTTTCCAAATAAAAATGGGAGGGATATTCTTCTAATAATGCTACTCTGGCGTTAACGGCTGTTTCCTTTTCCTCCCTCGATTGTCAACACCTTTTGGCAGAAGAGACTTGGGAGTCTGAGCTGTCGCCTCTGGGACCAGGCAAAGACGCCCACCTTCGAGAGGTTGGTCCATTTCTTGATCCCTACCTCCTGCGATGCCAGAAGTCTATCGCCCTCGACATCCCGAGCGCACCGTCCTCTACCGGGTGCTCTTCCATTACTTCGACCGCTTCCTGGCCGAATATGAGTCACGTTTCGAGAAGGAGTACGGCTTCCTCCGGCCGATCGTCAAGGAGGTGGTTGAGCGCTACCTCGACTGCGGCAACCCGCGCTGCGGGTTTGCTCGCATCCGCTGTCCGGACTGCGGCGAAGAACGTCTCTTGATGTTCTCCTGCCGCACCCGCGGGTTCTGTCCTTCCTGCCATTCGAAGAGGCTTGAGGAATGGGGCGAGTGGATGCGGGAGACACTCCTGCTCGATGTCCCCCACCGCCAGGTTGTCTTCACTATCCCCAAGATGCTGCGCCTCTTCTTCAAATACAAGCGTCGGCTCCTCGGGGAGCTCTGCCGGGCGGCAGTCCGGGCGCTCCTCAAATACTTCCAGGCCGCAACCGGCGCAGAACTCATCCCTGGTGTGGTGGCCGTCATCCAGTCGTTTGGCCAGAAGATCAATTTCCATCCCCATGCCCACCTCCTGGTGACCGAAGGAGGGGAAGACTCCGAAGGCAAGTTTCATCATGTCGCTTCCTTTCAGGACAGCCTATTGGCCGAGTTCTTCAAGCGCGAGGTCTTCGCTCTTCTCCTTCGCCAGGAGCTCATCTCAGAGGCCCTGGTGGAGAAGATCGCAGGCTGGCGCCACTCGGGTTTTTCGGTCCACAGCAAGGTCAAAGCCAAGACCCGAAAAGAGGCTGAGCGAGTGGGGAAATACATGATCCGGCCGCTCCTTTCCCTGGAACGCCTCTCCCTCGATGAACGGGAAGCGAAGGTCTGCTACCGGTATGGGGAAGGAGCTGAAGAGGTGGAACGGATGGATTACCTGGAGTTCATCGCCCGGGTGACCTCCCATATCCCAGACAAGGGACAAGTGACCGTCCGTTACCTCGGTCTCTACGCCAATGCCCACCGGGGGAAGGTGCGCAAGAGGGAGGCGGGCGAGTACAAACTCATCCTCAGCGAGCAAGAATGCCCAAGAATCTCCCGCCGAGGCTGGGCCGAGATGATCAGAAAAGTCTATGAGGTAAATCCTTTGACCTGTCCCCAATGCCAGGGAGAGATGCGCATCATTGCTTTCCTCACCGACTATGGCGTGGTGGACAGGATCATCAATCACCTCAAGCTGACATTTGTCGCCGAAAAGCCTCCTCCGCCTCATTTCGCCTATCAGGAATTTTTGATGGCCGCTGAGACCGCAGTTGAATATTTATCGTAATCTGCTCTTGCCTGGAGAGGAGAAGTCTGTCAGATTTCCGGCGCTTTTGTGCCTCTCGGCATCTTTTTGACCCGCCATGAGCAATCCCCAAGTCGATTTGACATCTCATGAGCCGCGATCTATACTCTCTGAGGATGGCTGGAGGGTGAAATTGTCACAAAGAGGCTCGCTCGACCGGCACAGCCAAAAATGAAACTCTTATCTTTAGCCTTCTTCCAGGGGACAACTTCCATCGAGGCGGCCGACGAGGAAGGCTGGGTGGTCTCGCTAACTCCGAGCGGCGCCTGGATTCCCTGCGTCATTGCCGGAAAGACCGGAATCGCTCTGAGCCAGCGGGCGCAGAGCTTTGTGCTGGATGAAGCCGACAATCCGTTTAACGTGATCGCTCCGGGAAAAAGGCCGCGCGCCACTCTGACCCCCGGACTGGCGATGAAGGACGGGAAACCCTTCTTAGCCTTTGCTGTTCAGGGCGGCGACACCCAGGACCAGAACCTGCTGCAATTTTTCCTGAACGTGGTGGAATTCGGGATGAACGTTCAGGAGGCCTGCGAGGCGGCGAACATCACCAGCTACCAGATGAGAAACTCCTTCGAAAATCACGACTGCTCGCCCGGAAAGCTCGAGCTTAACGAAAAGACACCGCCGGAAGTGAGGGAGAAACTCAGCCGGATGGGCTACCGTCTGTCGTTCAAAAAATATACCTCAGGCCCGATTAACGCCATTTACTTTGACTGGAAAAACCGCACCTTCTGGGGCGGCTCGAGCAACCACGGCGACGACTACGGCGTCGTCTGGTAAAGAATTTTGGCTTTGGCCGGTTTAAGCAGGAAATGTGCGGTTAAAACTGTTGTGCTGCGGCTGTGGTTTAACGATCTAAAGTTACCTGCCTGGTGCACGAAGGCCTATCTGCCCAGAAACCATATTAAATCACCTGTAGCCTGAAAGCAGGGAGATGTAACATGTCCAGTTTTATTCTTAAGAATAAAGCCTTCTTTTCTGCAATCGCCGTCAAAAAATCGAATAAAGGCAGCTGGCCCCCCTTTCCTTCTGGCCACAGCCGATGGAGTATTCCACATGCAAGGGGTTGAATGCATAAGGAAGGGAACGCCGTGGCCATAGGCTTTTTTCCCGAGATAAGCCATCCTGGAACGGGGCGGGTCATGTAGATCGCAATTTGATAAAAATTTGTGCAGAACCCGTTGCCAATTATTCCCCTGAAGATATTTTGGTTGACTTTCGAAGATTACTTAATTAAAATTTGCACAACTCCGAGCCCTGCTGGCTACAGCCATACGGCCAGGCCACCGGGCCGATAGGGTAAAGCTGGAAACGGCTTTGCCTCCCATTTTGGAAAGGAGAAGTGATATGTCCTGCCATTTTAAGTTCAAATTCAATCATTCTGCGGTATTATTGTTGTTTTTTTGGGTTGTTCTTATCTTGTCTTTAACTAATTCGTTATTTTCATTCGACCAGGTCTCCAGCCAAAGCCAGGTAACTGACCCCAAAAAAGAGGAAGAAAAACCGGTCAGAGCCAGGACTGAGGAAATACTGGTAACCGCATCTTCTCCCGAAGAAAAACCGCTGGCCTCCGTTTTTATCATTCAGCCGGGTGTTTTAGATTTGTTGAAGACAAAGAATATAGCAGAAATCCTTTCTTTTGCTCCCGGCACCTACGTGACCACAGGTTCCAAAGCTGAATCTCATGTCAAGGTCAGAGGGATGGATAACGACAAATCAACTCTCCTGCTGGATGGCATTCCAGTCTATGAACCTTATTTCAATCTCTATGATTTAAAAACCATTCCCACGGACGACATTGACCGTGTTCAGGTAAGCAAGGGACCATCGTCCGTTTTGTATGGAGCTAACACCATGGGTGGAATCATAGAGGTTATGACCAAGCGGCCGCAGAAAAGCGGCCTTGAACTGCGTGCTCGGATGGGACCAACCTCGAGTTTTAGCTTCGCAGGCAACGGGACTTATGTGACCCCGAGTTTTGCCTTGAAATTAACAGCTTCCCATGAAGAATCAGACGGCTTTAAGTACAATGATTCAGGAATTGCCACTTACCGTTCAAATTCAGATTACCGTAATAACTATTTTGGCGGGAAGTTTTATTTTTTCCCTGGCCAAAAAAGTGAAATTCTCTTTCAGGCTTCCTTTTATGATTCTTCTTACGGAGTGCCGCCAGCCACAGCTTTTTATTCTCCTCGTTACTGGAGATTCAAGGATTGGGAAAGGTTAATACTCGGTCTGGGCGGCACTTTTTCATTCTTTAAGACTGGAACGCTGAAAATTAGAACTTATTATGTAAATTATTATAATGTGCTGGATGCTTTCAGCGACCCCACATATAGTTCGCTTTCATGGGAGTCTATTTACAAAAATTACTCGGCCGGGGCTTTTGTCATTGGAACCATATATCCCCGGGCTAATCACGAAATGCGCTTCAGCCTTAATAGTCGTCTGGATAAGGTCCAACAACAAGCCTCCGAGACTACACCCTGGGAAAATTATGAACACCGTACCTTCTCTTTCGGTTTGGAGGATGAATGGAAACTGACTGCCAGGTGGCGTCTGACAGGAGGTTTCAGCTTTGACTATCTTCAAAAGCTGATAGGAGCGAGTCGGACTTCCCTGAATCCGGTGGCGGGCTTAAGGTTTCTGCCGTCTGCCTATCTGGCCTTTCATCTTTCTTATTCCCAAAAATCTCGTTTCCCTTCAATGCGTTCTCTTTATAGCTCAACCAGCGGCAACCCCGACCTGCGGGATGAAAGAGGTAAAACCGTAGAGTTCGGGACAAGTTATTCTGGCTGGATCAAATCTAGCCTGGCTCTGTTTAGCTCAAAATATCGCGACTTAATAACAGTTATTCGCCAGCCAGATGGTACCAAGCGTTATGTGAATATAGGTGAGGCCAGAGTCAATGGCTTTGAAGCTGAGGCCAACAAGAGTTATGGGAATTTTACTATTCAGCTTCAATACACATTTCTTGATGCCAGAAACATAACTGAGGACAGAAAATTAGACCTTGTCCCCCAGTCTCAGATTAGCACCATGCTAAATTATATAAAACCGGATAATTTCAGCCTGGCTATCTGGTTTTTATGTGCCTCGCAGTCTGAAACATTGATCAATCAGAATTCAATAACAGTTCCAGCTTATATCACGGCTAATCTGAGCCTGGAGAAGTTTTTCAGGGCAGGTTCGTTTTTCCTGAAGGTCGAAAACCTCTTTAATAGAGCTTATTATACCGAGCCAGGCTATCCGCTTTCCTGCCGACGATTTGAAATTGGTTTCGGGTTCAGAGCAGGGCTTTAGATATTTATATCCAGAAAATTAGATGAAATTTAAGGAGAAAAGATATGAACATTCGTCATGGTGTAAGGTTGGCATGGGTTCTTATCATCAGCGTAGCTTTTATGATGCTTCGGCCAGCGATTGCCCAGAAAAATGCAAAGGCTGAAAATAATGATTTTTATGATAACGTCGCCTTTAAGGAACTACCGGTTGGGAAAATTGAAATAAGCGGCGAGATTGAAAGTCCCGGGATAGTAGACTGGAGAAATCTTCCCCTTCATCAGGTTCAGGTTCGGGAAGCCATAAAGAATGACGAAAAGACCACTTTTATCGGAGCGTATGTGTACCAGGGCTATTCGCTGTTTGATATCTTAAAGGACTGCGCCCTGAACAAGAATAATAAGAATATTTTTTCTTCGCCGATCGATTTATTGGTGATAATAGAAAATAAAGAGGGGGAAAAGGCTGTTTTTAGCTGGGGAGAAATTTTTTATCCAAATGTATTGCACCGCATCATCATTGCCAGGCGGGTCGCGCCAATCATTCCATCAACCACCGGGGAGTCCTGGCCGTTGCCCGATGAGTGCAAGGTTGTGGCGGCCAATGACCTTTATGGGCATAGAAACCTCCAAAATCCAGTGAAGATAACTGTCCGCTCCTGCCCTTTAGCAGAATCGGTAAGAAAAGATAAGACTCCACTCTATTCAGAAAAAATTAGGGTGCTGATTGGGGATAAAGAAATTGCAGCAATAGAATCGATGCCGGAAGGCCAGGAGATTTTTGAATATCCCGTTGTCTTTTTTGGCCGGGGCAAGGGCTTTCATGGAGTTAGAAGTTTTTCCGGCGTCTCGCTAAGAAAAATTTTAGGTAAATATATTGTTTTGAATAAAGGATTGATGAAGGCTGGGTATGCAGTCATTTTCGGAGCTGACGGCTATCGGGCCGTTTTTTCCATTTCCGAGTTGTTCAATAGGAATGATTTTCAGGAGGTCCTGCTTTACGACCAGGGCAATAAAGACGGCGGCAGGTTTGCTGTGTTTGTTCCTATGGACTTTTTCTCGGACCGGGCCGTTAAAGCGATTAAAGAAATTAAATTGATGGAAGGAGATAAATACGGTCTTTGACCGGCCAAATTCGAACTCAACGAAAAGACGCCGCCGGAAGTGAGGGAGAAACTCAGCCGGATGGGCTACCGTCTGTCGTTCAAAAAATATACCTCAGGCCCGATTAACGCCATTTACTTTGACTGGAAAAACCGCACCTTCTGGGGCGGCTCGAGCAACCACGGCGACGACTACGGTGTCGTCTGGTGAGAAAGTCGCGTCAAAAATTTAAGGTTTTCATTAATAGTTATTTTTTTCCAAGCCATAATTTGATGCGTTTTTGACATTCGGCAGCAGGCAAATAGCTTCCTTTATTAATCATTTCCTGCAAAGCATAAGCAGCCTGTTTCGGGGTAAGCAGGCAGCTTGATACCAATTCATCAAGAAGCCACAGCGTGCCGTGGACGGTAATGCCCTCCTTTTCAGCAGCCTGACGTAGATGCTGGTCTCCCGTGATAAGTAATGCTGACTCGCGATGTGCCAGGACCAGGTGCGTCTTATCATATAGGCTAAGAGCAGGGTACCTTTTTCCGATTAAAATTATATTCTGGATATCTTGCTTTTTCATCTCCATAACCTGCAGCCCCAAATTACATAATGTTTTTTTATCAAGTTGGATTAATTCTTCCATCGCAAAATCAGAGATCATCCACTCGGCATTCAGGCGAAATAGGACTTTTAATATGTTGCTGTGGAAAAAGTCTATTAAGACGCTGGCATCAATTACGTATCGGTATTTCACCATCTTGAGGTTAAAGCTGGGATACAAGCTGAGCCGGTGGTTTCCCGAGTAGTTCCCTTGCTCTTTCTGAATTGATGATTCCCTCTTGCCAGGCTCGAAGAACCAACCGTTGAAGTCGTGAGGTTGATTCCGGTGGATAGGGATTTCCAGGCTCGGTTATATGCCAGCCCTGCCTGCGGAATTCTTTGTATAGATTCATCGCAGTTGCTTTTGATATAACTTCTAAATCATAAGCACGACGCACCCAGGCCTGCATGCTCATTCCATATTTGTGTTTTAGAAAATGAAGCTCATCAATACCCAGAGAGTGGCGTTTAGCTCCCAGCTCTTTGACCACCATAGGTTCAGGAGCAAGAAAAGCGCCTGCGAAGCGGAAGGCAGTTCGTTCAATATCTTTGGCTTCCCAGTTCCGGGGAAATTCTAAAATTAAATGCGCCAGCTCATGAGCAAGGCTTAAACGCTGTCTGTCACCCGGGATCTTCTCCCGTATGACTATTACCGGAATCTTTTCGTTAGCGGTTAAACATAGACCATCAAAATGCTCGTCTCCCTGAACAAAGCCTACCTTAATACCGCAGCTTTCAAAAATTTCAGTTAAGTTTGGTATAGCATCCAAGCCAAGGTTCCAGTATTTCCGTAATTCTTTGGCGATGATTTCAACATCTTCTGATTTAGCAATTCGCCTGGCAATGAGGGGCATGATGAATTCCTGCTCTTCACCTAAAAGCTTTTCTATTGTAATATATCTCTCCAACCATTCCTGAACCTGTGCTTTTATATTAATTAATGCCCGCTTAGATATCCTGGTTGGATGACACCGATAAGCAGGTTCGGTAAGAGTGACGAGCGACGGCCTTAATAAGAATTCTAAGCTTACGTCCAAGGCTTTGCTCAACCGAATTAAAACAGAAGAGCTGGGAATATCCAGATTGCGTTCATATTTGGAGATAGCCTGAGCGCTTACCCCGACCTGATTGGACAGAGCACGCAAGCTTAAATTGGCTCGCAGACGAGCACTCTTAATTCTCTCGCCTAAAAACATTTAATTCTCTCCCTTATATAAATAGCGGTTTACAATACCCAATAAAAATATATTATTTGTAAACCGCCCTGTCAAGTCTTTTAATTTATTTGATACTGAAACCTAATTAATATTAGATCGGCTTTCCTTGAAAACTTGTGGACGATTGGGTTAAATTAGCGGAGAAGCATTTAATTGCGTTAATTTTATGCTCTCAAAAAACCGCTCCAATCTTGAAAACTTAGCTTCCCGCTTATCATACCATCTTTCTTTAGCAGGTCAGTTTTTTATTTTTGCTGGCGAGCAGGGCTTTGAACAGCGCTCGAAACACAGGTCCGTGGTTCGGAATTTTAAGATGCAAAAGTTCGTGCACAATCACCTCGGTGCGCTTGCGGGCTGGCTGGCGAAGGAGCTTAGTGTCAAAGGTCAGCCGCCCTCGAGACGAACAGCTCGCCCATTTTCGCTTTTTACAATTCAACTTGACCTGAGATAATGCTCCGTTTTATTATTTGCAAAGATGAAGTGAAAAGAAGTTACCGTATAAATACTTCTTTAGTTGGGCTTGATGAGGGGCGAAATTTTAATTATCCAATCAAACTTGAAGGATAAATCTTGGGACTTTACAGAGAAAAACAAAAGGGATACAAAAAGTTGAATGTAAGATGAAGAGAATATTTTATAATAAATTATGATTGACGCTCTTCAAATTAATCTTTTATGAGGCAACTTGCATGTTCTTAAGCGAGGCAGACACAAAAGCAAAACTTATTGACCCTGTTCTTCATCGTAAAGGATGGACAGAAGACCTTATTCGCCGTGAAGAAACGGAACGCGGAATCGAGATCATCGATGGTAAGCCCAGGCGAAGAGATCAGGGAAGAATTGACTATCTTTTGCGAGTCCGAGTAAATGCCAATACACAGCCTGTGGCCATTGCCTTGATAGAAGCAAAACGAAGCGATGAACCGCCGGATAAGGGACTTGAACAGGCAAAAAGATATGCCCGACTGAATCATGTGCCTTTTGTATATTCCACTAATGGGTATCAATTTGTGGAATATGATAAATTCACCGGGAAAACCAGTCAGCCCTGTTCGTTAGAAAAATTTCCCACTCCGGATGAGCTTCGCTACCGTTATGAGCGATTTGTCGGCTTCTCTCTGGAAAGCGAATCTGCAAAACCATTGCTGATACCCTATCCAGGCGGAGAAGTAAGCAGGCGTTATTATCAGGATGCCGCCATTCGAGCGATGCTTGAAGCGATTGCCCGTGGCAGAAAACGGATACTTCTTTATCTTGCCACCGGCGCAGGAAAAACGTTTATTGCAGTTCATTTCTTAAAGAAGATTGCGGATGCCGGACAGCTTCGCCGTGCTCTTTTTGTCTGTGATCGAGATGAGTTGCGCACACAGGCTCTGGGTGCTTTCCATTTCCCCTCAGCAGCTCTCAGACATTGTAACATCCATGCAGAAAGCACAGAATGCCACCGGCCTGGATATGACACCTGGCGGCGGAAGACATGACTATTACGCCACCCTGAGTATAACCGGTTATCCTGACATGAAAACTGCCAGACAGTTCTTTGAAAGCTATGTTAATGATTTCATCTCTTTTGATAACAAAGCCCCCGGGACAACTTTTGATATTAATATCGGTGACCTTTTAGAGGCTTTCGCCCCCGAGGAACTAGTCAAAGAAGCCAGACAGGCTCTGGATAAAGCACAAAAATCGCTATCGAAATCTGGAATTAAAACAAAAAGGGGGAAATTTCTTGGTGAGGAAGCGCTATTCGTAACGGGTAAAAATGGCGTCGAAGTTTGCCAGGCAGTTCTCATCAAAAATTTTATAATGACGGGAGACATACTGGGATATCCTCTTCTTCCAGCGGGAAGCACGCCGATTCATTCTGTTGCCTGTCAAACCGCCAGAGAAAACCACAAAAAATCCGGTCCTTCTATCCTGGTTACTAATGGCAATCGTGTTGTCAAAAATGTTAATCCACAATGCCAGTGCAATTATTGTAAATACCACCCCGAATGTTCCACCCTTCAGGCCGAAGACTTCATCCACAGGGAAAAAGTTGAATCGCTCCTCAAGGACGTGATTGCCAGAATTAAAGGCAAAACAAATGAACCATCAAAAGAGGTAACAGCAGAAATAATAAGAGGACAGAAGAAAATAAAAAATCCCGAAGAAACATCAAGAATTGAAAACGGCGATGTTATTAGAACGAATAGCAACACTCAAATAAACCTTAAAGACAGGGCCGGCAATAAAATCACAATCGGCGGGAAAACCGAAGTAAAAGTAGAAAACGCCAGCAATTTGAAACTTATGGTAGGCTCAATAACCATATTTTTTAAAAAAATAAAACCTGAATCAAAATTTGAAATTCATACGCCAATTTGTGTTGCAGGTATCCGGGGCACAATTTTCTCTTTGTGGACAGACGGGAAAACGACATCTCTCACAGTAGTTGAAGGCGAAGTTGAATTCTCTGACTTAAAAGGTAACAGTGTGATTGTGACAAGTAACCAGACCTGTGTTTGCTCGAAAGAAAAGGGTTTACAAAGACCGGTTGCCCTGCCAATTAACCTTAAGAAAAACTTTAAAGAGATATAAATTATGTCACTCCAGGGAACAATTGTTTCATGTATTTCCGGAGAAGTTTTTGTAAAGCAAGGTGCTGTGAAAAAACAGGTTAGAGATTCTTTAAAGCTAAAAGAGATTGCTGAAGTAGAAACAGGTTCAAATTCTTATAGCCATATTGGCGATAACCCTGATCCCGGCTCAGGTAAAAAATCAAGTGGAGCAACCTTGTTTCCAAACAGCAAAGTTACAGTCAAGGTTAAGCGGGGTTATATTGAAGAAATTTTGATAACACAAGGGCTGGTTTGGGTTTCCGTTTCCCCTGGAAAGCCGGTTCTTACGCCAGTTGCTGAGTTTAGTGGTATGGCCTGGGTTGATGTTTCTTCTGACGGAAGAACAGTAGTTGCTGGAAGCAGGGAAACCATTTACAACCGAAAAATTCTTCGGGCAGCCACTCTTGACATGAACAAGCAGGTTCTGGTTACTGAAAACAATATTGGCGAACCTGAACCAATGGACCAGAGGTTTTATCAGGCTCAAAAAACATGGGAAAATCTCGGTGTATTTTATGGCACTAAAATGTATCAGCGACTTGCTGAAAAATCAGATGACATGCTTGATGCTTATCTTATTCCACTTAAAATTATATCTGAGAAAACAGGGCAGGATTTTGAAAAACTGAAAGAAGAAGCAATAAGACAATATCAAAAGTATAAGCAATGGGTTCAATCTGAAGCCGAAAAATATAGAGAAGAAGTTGAACATATTAAAAAAACTGATTTTTCTTCTTCTTACACAATACCGGTCAATCAAAGTACAGAGTATCGAGGTATTGAATTAAAAATTTTATCGGTTAAAAGAGATTCAAAAAGCAATGAGACCGACATATTATCTATACAGATTGAGGCAAAAAATATATCAAAAAAGCAAGTTTTTGTCTTCTGGAATGAAGAGGCGCGCTTAATAAATGAAGAGGGTGAAGAATTTCCTGCTGATGATTATAATTTAGAAACAAGTTTTATGGAAGAGAGTCAGGCAAAGGGATATTTATTCATCCCTGTCAGGAAACAGGATCAGAATTTTACACTGCAGTTTGGTAAAAAAAGCTTGCCAAAAATAGAGACCAAATTAGACTTATCAAAAACCATAAAAGGAGGTGATTGATCATGCCTGGATATAAACATCCTTGCCGCTACTGTGGCAAATTAATTCCACCGGAATCAAATGTCTGTCCTTTCTGTGGAAAAGTAAATCCTTCAGGACCATTAAGATGCCCGAAATGCAGGAATCCAATCCAGAAGGACTATTTAAATTGCCCAAACTGCAGATTGAATTTGAGAATAATTTGTCCATATTGTGGAAAGGAAACTTTCTTTGGGGATTATTGTGAGCATTGTGGAGCACGACTGGTGGTTGTTTGCCCTAATCCAGGATGCAAAACCGAGCAACCACCAATCGAAGATAAATGCATTAAATGCGGTAAACCAATAAAATAAGAGGAGGTGTAATTTTGGCCTTACAACCATTCACAAGTAATTTTGCGGATAACAGCACGGAGGCAGGGTTTCAGTTTACCTTTTACTGCGACCTGTGCCGGGAGGGCTACAAGACCAAATTTATTGAATCCAAAACCCACAAGAAAGGAAAATTGCTGAAAGGACTTGGTGGTCTGATTGGTGCAGCTTCCCAGATTGCCGGAAAATACAGCGTAGGTTACGGTACCCAAAGGGCCACAGATATAATAAGTGAACGTTTTCGTGGGATGTCTCCTGAATGGCACAAGGAACACGAAGCAGCATTTGAACTCGCCCAGAACGAGGCAAAAGAGCATTTTCATCGCTGTCCGAGATGCAAAAAGTGGGTTTGCGAAAACGACTGGAACGAACAGGAAGGCCTCTGTGTGGATGACGCGCCTCGCCTGAACGTTGAGGTTGCCGCTGCCAAAGCGCAAAAAGCAGTTCAAGATATTCAGGAAAAAGCAGCAAGCACACAGGTTTTTACCGGAGAGATTGAAAGCAAACAAACGCTCTGCCCCCAATGTGGCAAACCTGCTGGCGAAGGTAAATTCTGCAATAATTGTGGAGCGCCACTAAGCTTGATAAAGTGTCCGAAATGTGGAGCTCAAAGTCCCTTCGGAGCAAAGTTTTGCGGTGAGTGCGGAACAAAACTCGGCTAAATTAAAATACCGTCATTTTATCGCCTAACAGCGGATTAGAGCGAAATCAGTGTAGGGCGAATGAAAGGGGAAGTGTGTATATATTCTTTTCGACACTTCTTGTTGCTTCATGAGAAAATCTATATGAAAGCGTAATCGTTGCCTCACGTAAGAATCCATACGGAAATTTGAGCGGTTTTTCTTAGCTTCTGGCAGCTGCTACAGCCTTCCCTTGAGCCTGTCTATCTCTGCCTTTAACTTCACCACGTTTAGCTCCAGATGGGTTCTCCCCGGCCGGGACTTCTGCTCTGAGCTGAGAGCCGGTGATTCCAATAGCCTCTGGTAGGGAGTCTTAGGGTTGTCATAGCGCTTTATCACCCGACTGCCCACTCTCTCCTTACTGACAAGCTTCATGTTCGGCTGGAAGAAGTTATAATACAGTCGGGAACGGCAG
>Ga0067045_1030701_pt1 | contig 14375 bp, 13 predicted proteins | sample TerdegcTABiofilm_FD_59184 | JGI IMG/M metagenome (GOLD analysis project Ga0067045, IMG submission 59184) | Combined Assembly of (Gp0054472, Gp0054536) Wastewater bioreactor microbial communities from Singapore -Terephthalate degrading...
CCAGGGTCTCGAGGGTGGGTTTGAGGCCGGCCTCCCACCATTGGGTTTCGGCGCCGGGCGTTTCCTGGTGGAAGTGGTAGAAGACCACCGTGTCGTACTGCTGGCGGATCTCTGGCGGCGAGGAGACGAAGTCTTCCATGTGCTGGATGTAGGGTTCGATGCCCGGCAGGCTCTTGAAGAGCTCGTGGAAGCCGATGACATCGAAGGGATGTCTTCCGGTGACGACGGCGGTCTTCGTGATGGGCATGGTGGTCTCCCCTGGCCGTGAGTTGGTTCGGGCCGTGCGAGTAGGTTCACCGTGGGTTGAGTGGGTTCCTCAGGGTGGTGCTGGCTGCTGCCGGTGCGGTCTTGAGAGAGGCGATACGTCGTTCAAGCCGTAGGAGGATCAGGTAGAGCTACGCGCATGTAGTAGACCCCGAATGCTTGGGAGAATGCTTCGCGAAACGGTACCTTGAGACGTAGTCTGCCAGCTGTCTTCTTGGCCCGGTCGAGCACGTGGGCGTACGGGAGACTGTAGACTTGGCTGAAGTCCACGCAAACTTGTGGTGCTTTGTCGTAGCCGGGTTCAGGGATCAAGAGCGGTAATACCCTGGTCAACTTGCCGTCTTTTGCGTCTTTGGCTCTGCTTAGCGCAGACTGCTTCCTCGAACCCTCCTCATGCGCATCGGGCCTGAACGCCGGATCGCTCGCGGCCAATTCCTCCCAGGTCAGGATGGGACATACCGCGACAAAGCAGGGCTTCCGGTTCTTCTGTTCCACCAGGTCACACGTCTGACTGACCACGATCACGTGGTACTCTCTTGCGTCTAGCTGCGCGGGCTCACCAGCGTCCTCGGTGTACCGGGCAAAGTCTGGTGGGAACTCCGGTACTATGCAGCGGGCGATGATGTCGCCCTGCTGAATGGTGTTGTCCCCTGGCGGGAGTTTGTCCCATGCGTCTGCCCGCACGAGAGCCACGGAACTTAGTCCTCCGCTTCGCGAAGAAACGGAAGAGGGGCGGGGCGGTCCACGATGCGGCAGTATGCCAGCAGCTTGTGTGTGCGTTTGGGCCGGCTGGGAGGGAATGGCTTGTCTAGGTCCTCAGTTGCCATGTTATCGGCGGTCAGCATCCCGAGGATCCTGGCTTCTTCTGGGTTGGACGTCTCGAACAGCATTTGCGTCGCCTGCGCATTCGTTTGGTCGATGGCGCGGAGAATCCGGAAGGCTGTTCGAGCGAGTGGTAGCAGATCCTGAGGGTCCTCGTGCATTGTCTGGTCCTCCAGGGGCTCTTCAACGGTCCCTTGGGTTCTGCGCCAATCACGTGAGACAGGATCCACGGGTGTTGCCTGTGCGACCAAAGCATCCGGTGGCACGGTAATGGCGGTGTCTTGCAGGGCTGCCTCAGGCATGTCAATCCCTCCCCTGGACCCGTTTCATGATGTTCCGACTGAGATCTCGGGCCGCAGACCATTGATCTAAGCCTTGGAGGACCATCTGGTCTCTGTCTTCGTTGCCTTGAACATCCCGGTGGAAATTGAACCGGAAGTGATAGTACTCGCCTTCCTCTGAAGAGGACACTGGTTTGGTAGGCTTCACGTCTAGTTTGAGTTGCAGGCCAAGGGCGTCCTTCGAGAGATAGGCCCCGAAGCGTGCGTCCGGGCCACTGAACTCCTGATACAACGGGTTATCCGCCAGCCAGAAGAACCGTTCTCCAAGGTCATCCACCGGGCAATGCCACTCGAAGTTGAGGCCCAGCGCTCGGTAAGGTGTCTCTGGCAGTAACGCAACGATCTGGTGGATCGTTGCTCTCACCGTATCAGCGGCTCCTTCAGCGTCAGGTTCACTGAGCACAAGCTGCAGTCGATCTGGAGCCGCAACAAGCGAAAACTGCCCGGTTCTTGCCACAGTCAAGCCGGGCACAAACACGCAGTCCGGCGCGAAGTCGTCTTCGGCCACGATCCCCTTGGTGATGAGCCAGTGTTGTGTCAGGATCGAAGGGTTGAAGTTCTCCGCGAGTATCACGGTAGAAGCGCCAACAAGCTTGCAGCTCATGGCACCATGACCTTCCCAGGGCACGCGCTTGGAAGATGCCGTGTACCAATTGGAACGCCATTATAGTCGGTTGGGTGTCCGCTCGACCTCGTGGGTTCCTTACCGCTCTTCGTATTCGTCGGTGTCGAGGCTGGGGCGCCTTCGGCGGCCATGACGCTTGCGCCATTGGCGTAAGCGGTGTCGAAGGATGTTCTCGCCAGAGGACTCATTGACCACCGGCCAGTCGCCCGTCTTGTCGAAGAACTGGTCCGACATCGACCAGTCGTCTTCCTCTCGGGCATGCTGCTTCCCGATTTCGGAGTAATCCTCGGCCTCACGGGTGCGCCCTAGCGCGAGTAGGATCAAAGCCAGGAGCAGTGCTGCCAGGGCCTTTATCCCGTGTGACTCATTGGGGTCGGCAATGAGCGCATCGAGTTCCTCGCGGAACAGGCGGTGTGTCTCTTCGGCAAATGACGATGATGTGGCTCGCTTGAAGAGGGTTCCCTGATCCTGGAGGAGGGCTTTGAGCGGTGCTGGATCTGGGTCCTCGGGCGTTACGCCTAGCATTTCCTCGGCAACGTCCTGGAGTGTCATTACGAGTTTCCAGCGGTGCCGGCATGATCGATGGAGTGGCGGGTGGTAGAGTGAGTACTCGACCGAGTCTCTGCGAACCGTGAGCCCGACCAGTCGCATGCATGTCCCACAGGTATACCAGTCGATGGGTCCCGAGAACACGGCGAACTGGACGGAGCCGTTCGGCGTGGTGCCCGACGGAGTAGTCATGGGTCTCCCTTCGAAGATCGGCAGCTTCCGGCGGTCAGGAAGCTCTTTGTCCTCCCCTACCATCCCGCGGGTTTCTCGATGGGGCCCGGGGAAGACGGCCGGCAGAGGCCCATCACGGCGTAGCGCAGGGCGTCCATGCAGTGGTCATCGATCTTCGCTGGTGCTTCGGGTGTCGGTCGGAAAGAGGCCGTACCGGGCTCGGCGGCATAGTCTCCCTCGCCCGGGTAGCGGTAGAGGTTGAACTCGCGCAGGGTCTGGACGCACTGGGGCGCCACGATCAGCCCCGGGGTGCCATCGGCGCGGGGGCGGAGGATCTCGCGCACGCGCTCGATCCCCTGGGCCAAAGCCGCCGGGCGGGCCTGGGTGGGGATGCCGAGCTGCCGGAGCACCTCGCGGGGTTCGGCGGCCGATGGGTCACAGAACGATTGGCGGGCCTTCGGAAACCCCTGCGCTTCCTCATAGGCCAGAAGTGCTTCGGCGTTCTCCGCCGTGGTTCTTCGTGTGGCGTAGTACTCGCCGATGATCCGCAGCCGGTCCTCCGGGTCGACCTGGATCCACAAGCATACGAAGGGGTTCCGGTAGCCAAAGTCCATGGCGCGATACACCGGCCAGTCGGGCACCAACCCGCAGGGCCGGACGTGCAGGAGTTCATCGAACTCCTTGTAGACCTGGGCGGCGAAGGTGATGAAGTGGGCCAGGTACTCCTGGGCGAAGGCCTCTGGGCTCAGCTCTTGCCGCGCTTGCTCGATCTCTTGTGGATCCAGCATGGGATTGGCCGCGCTTTCGAAGCGGAAGCTGGCCCACTCGGGCGCCGGGAGTTGGGGGGCCCGGGTGCCGGGCTCCCCCTCGCCGGACGGAAGGCCGCGCTTCCACAGGTCATAGACCCAGTTACGTCCCTCGGGGGTAGTAATAAACAGGGCTCGACCCTTACGGTCGGAGAGCGTCGGGCGCAGGTAACGCTCCCAGATGAGGGGATCGGCCTTGGCGGCTTCGTCGAAGATGAGGAGGTCGAGCCCTTCCCCCACGAGGGACGTCGGCGTGTGGGCCGTTTTGCCTTCGACGAAGCTGCCGTTGCCGAGGTGGATGACGCGGTGTTGTGCGCTCCACGCCTTGCGGCGTACTCGACACCGCGTCCGGGGGTTTTCGATGAAGGTCTCCCAAATCTCGCGGAACACGCGATCGGTCAAATCATGGGTCGGCGCAACGATCCATACCCTCTTTCCGTGCTGCAGGAGCACGCATTCGGCTTCTCTCGCCGCGAGCAGGGTCTTGCCGCTGCGCCGACCCGCAACCACCACGCGATGCCGGGCAGGGCTGGCGTGGATCGCCGCCTGCCCCGGGTGGGGGTGGTAGCCTCGGTAGGTGAAGTACTGGGCCTTGTCCAGCATGTAGCGAGGAGACATGGGTGATCCGAGCCCTTCGGGATCATGCCTGAAAATGGCTCTCTGTTCGTCTAACAGGATACATTATACCATATCAGACGTTCCAAGTCAAGCCATTGCGCGAAAAAATGTTTGCTATATGGGGAGAGGCGGGGTCTGCGGGTAGAAGTAGAAGAGGAGCGGCCAGTAGCTGGTCGCCCCTACGGGCCAGATGCGCCGGCAGACCGCGCCGGCTTATCGGGCCCCTCCGAAGACCCGGCAGATCGCACCCGTCGAAGGCCCACACCCGTCGTGGATTGAACCCTTCCGCCAATGTCTGAACCGATGAGGTGGAATGGTCATGCTGACCCTGGCGGTGCTCGTGCTCGCCGCTCCCGTGGGGAATGAGACGGAGGCGTTCCAGATGGTGGTGGCCCCGGCAGCCGGCCAGAACCCGCGCAATAGTGAGGCGGCCATTGTGCCTCTGACCGATGGGACCCTGCTGTTGGGCTGGACCGAGTTCTACGGCGGCGATGGGGCCGATCATGCGCCCGCACGGATCGTAGGGCGGATCTCGGCTGATGGCGGGCGTACGTGGGGGGAGAAGTATACGCTGGTCGAGAACGATGGCGGCTGCAATGTGATGGAAGTCAACTTCCTCCGCCTCAAGACCGGGGCCCTGGCCCTCTTCCACTGTCAGAAGAACAGCGAGGAAAAGGACTGCCGGGTGATGATGCGGACGTCGACGGATGAGGGGCGCACCTTCGGCCCGGCCAAGCAGCTTAGCCCCGATGGGAAGTACACGGGCCTGACGAACGGGCGGAGCCTCCGGCTCCAGTCGGGCCGGATTTTGCTCGAGGCGTGGGAGGCCGGCGACAGCTACTGCTATCTCTCCGATGACGACGGCGAGACCTGGCGCGAGGGCGGACGCGTCCAGCCGGCGGGCGGCCCGAGCTATGAGCCGGCGTGCATCGAGCTCAAGGACGGCCGCGTCCTGATGCTCATGCGGACCGGTCTCGGCAGCCAGTATGCCAGCATCTCAGCGGATGGCGGCGAGACTTGGACTGCTCCGGAGCCCACGGCGCTCGAGGGAACGGCGGCGCCGGTGCACCTCAGCCGCGTGCCCACCACGGGTGACATTCTGGCCATCTGGAACCACAACCCCGGCGCGCCCTCGCGGAATCCGTTCACTGCGGCGATCTCGAAGGACGAGGGCGAGACCTGGGGGCTGTTCCGGAACATCGAGGATGCCGCGGGGGATGCCTGGGCCTACCCGGCGGTGACGTGGGTCGACAATCGGGCCCTGGTCACCTACTTCAACTACGCGGGCGGCCTGTCGCTCTGGCTGCGGAGTATCCCCGCGGGGTGGTTCTACGGGGAGTGAAGCTGCCAAAAACCGGGGGCAGGTTAGGGTTTTCGGTAGTTCACGCAACCCCTAACTTGCTTCCGGTTTTTGGGGCTTCCTGGCCAGGCAGACGATGGAGACGCCCACCGGGAGATTCACATACCGCATCAGCCACGCTTCGAAGGCCAACAGCCCCACGAACAGCTTCGAGATGGGGCCGGGCATCTGGATGTAGGCCGTCTTGGGCCGGCTGGTCTTTCTGGGTCGAACGCGGCCCAGAACACGCTGGAGCACGCGGAACAGGCAGATGGGTGTCAGGAGAAAGGACACGCAGTGGCTGAGCCGCTCCACTCGGAGCCCGGCCTCCTCCACCAGCCGCCGGGTCTGGCGTGCCGAGTAACGCCGGAAGTGGTCGAGGGCCTCGTCGTGCTCGCTCCACAGGAATTGATAGGCGGGGACCGTGATCAGCAGTAGGCCTCCCGGCCGCACGATGCGCGCGAGCTCGGCCGCGGCGGCGGTGTCATCGTGGACATGCTCCAGCACTTCGGAGGCGGCGACCAGATCGAGGCTGCCTTCGGCGAAGGGCAGCCGTGTGATTTCGGCCGCCACGAGTTCCTGAAGCCCGCGCTGGCGGCACCACTTCAGGGCCTGCGCGGAGAGATCGGTACCCACCGCCCAGCCGAACTCTTGAAGCAGCATGAGGTTCCGGCCGGTGCCACACCCCATATCGCCGATGCGGCGGGAGGACTTGCCGGAAGGGTCGAGTGCTCGCCGAAGCAGGGTGTGGAGAATGAGACGGCGTCCGACGAACCACCAGTAGGTATCCTCGACTTCGAAAAGGGCTTGGTGCTCTTCCTGACGCATGACATCCCCAGCGAGACGGTTTCGTTCCCCTACCCCAACAACTCGCGGTACAGCGCCATATGTGCTTCGACCATGCGTTCCATGGTATAGCGCTTCTCGATGAGAGCCGTACCGGCTTGGACGAGGCGACTCCGGAGCGCTTCATCTGACAGCACCCGGTCGATGTTGTGGGCCAGGGCCTCGTCGTCATTGTCCGGGCTCAGGAGCCCGGTTTCTTCATGGGTGACAACCTGGTTGGTGCCGGGGGTATCGGTGGCGACCACGGGTTTCCCGGCTGCCATGGCTTCGATGACCGCGTTGGGGAAGCCCTCATAGTGAGAGCAGAGGCACGAGACATCCATGGCATTCATGAGTCTGGGCACGTCCCGGCGATCTCCTAGCAGGAAGAATGAGTTCTGCAGGCCTAGCCGGGCGACTTCGGCTTCGGCCGTGGGACGTGCCGGCCCATCGCCCGCGACCCAGAAGAGCGGTGCCGGTTGGCGACTCTGGAGCCGAGCGGCCGCTCGCACTAGGCACGGGACGTTCTTGGCCTTCACCAGCCGACTGACCATGCCGACGACCGGGCGCTCGGTGGGGAGCCCCAAGGTGCGCAAGGCTTCATCGCGCGGCGGGCCCGAGCGCCAGACTTCGGCGCGGATGCCATTGGGGATGACCCGGATGCGCTCCGGGATGGCCAGCCTGTAACGGATCAGCATCTCCCGGACTGCCTCAGAGTTCCCGAGGAAGCAAGTTGCTTGCCGTAGCAGGAACCTTTGGCCCACCCGGTTGAGCCACTGACGCGGCGGTGTCGCGATACGTTCGCCGTGGATGATCACGGGCACATGGGCCAGACCGGCCGCCAACTTGCCCCAAAGATTGGCTACGGGGAGCCAGCAGTGGGCTACGTGGATCCGGTGTTCTTTGTAGAGTTGGATGAGGGGTGGGATACGCGATAGGCCATCGAGAGTCCCTCGGGGTACATAGTGGACTTCGATCTCGTGGTCGGTGAGTTCCCGTGCGCGCGGTGCCTTTTTGGACAGGCAGTATACCCGAACGCTGAAATCGGGCGATCGGGAGAGCCCTTGGGCCAATGCGATGAGCTGGGTCTCCGCTCCGCCTGAGACCAGTTGGCCGATAACCAGAGCCACATGGATCGGCTCGATGGAGTCCTGCGGCATAACCGGTTCCCCTTCGCGTCCTGGTATAGCCCAATGGCCCGAACGTGAGTGGAACCTTTGAGAAGGAGTGCCGGTTCTCCCCTCGCGACGAGGTGCAGACCTCAAATGGGGCCGGGAATGCGTCCTCCCGGAAGGGGCTTGCGGATCCATACCACGATACCGCGGATCTCGAAGTCTTCGCCCCGGAGTGGTGCATGGCTCTTGTTGAGCGGTTCGAGCCAAGCCTGGCCCGTGGCCGGGTCCTCGCGATACATCTTCAGGGTGGCTTCGCCGGAAGCCAAGCGGGCCACTACGACTTGCCGGTCGGTAGCCTGTTCGGCCAGCTTCACTCCTACCATGTCGCCATCCCAGAAGAAGGGATACATGCTATTGCCGACTACCCGGAAGGCGAAGTCGCACATCGACGCTTCCGCGGGAGTCGCGCGGATGAACACATCAGTGGCCTCGATGGCCTCGAGGGGGCTGCCCAAGGGGAGCGTTCCGAGGAGCGGAATCAGGGCGCTATCGCTAGGTGTGGGTATCTCGGCCGATTTCTCGGGAGCGGTGGCTGTTAGTGGACGATCCCCAAAGAAGTAATCGACGGGTTTGCCAAGCACCTCGGCCATGCGCTTGAGGTTTCGGGCCTTAGGGCGAGTACTGCCACGCTCCCACTGTGACACATTGGTTTGAGCCACATGGATAGCATCGGCCAGTTCCTTTTGGGAAAGGCCCTTTTCCAGTCGGGCGCGGCGGATGGCTTCTTTGACCTCCAAGCCCGTCGCCTCCGTTTCACTCTTCCCCTTCGTCCCAACAGCGGGGCGAGAAGACGTTTCCCGTCGGAGGCTTCTCCTCCTTCCCCAAACTAATCGGTCTCGTGTTGTTGGCGGTACCACGCGACGAACCGGGGTACGCCCTCTTCTATTCTCACCTGAGGATCATAGCCGAGCACCTCACGGGCCCGAGTGATGTCAGCTAGGGTGCGAGGCACATCCCCATCCGCGGGAGGGTGTTCAGTGATCTGGGCTGTTCGGCCCAGAGCCTTCTCGATCTCTGCCACCAGGGCGCGGAGGTATGTGGGACGGCCGCCGCCCAGGTTGAAGATTCCCCAGTGGGTGTGATCCGACTCGAGTGCCGCATGGAACCCGGAGACGATGTCGTCCACATAGGTGTAGTCGCGGTAGCTCTGCCCGTGATCGTACAGCTCGATGGGCAGCCCCTGGTCGATGTGCCGGGTGAACTTGTGGATGGCCATGTCGGGCCGTTGCCGGGGCCCGTACACCGTGAAGAGCCGGAGCACGATGATGCGGAGGGCATAGACGGACGCATAGGTGTGACAGAGCGCCTCCATACCCAACTTGCTCGCTGCATAGGGAGAGACAATGGAATGCAGCGCGGCATCCTCACGGAAAGGTACCGGCGTGTCGGCGCCGTAGACGGAAGAGGTGGAGGCCACGACCATCTTGGGTTTGCCAAACTCCCGTGCGGCATCCATCAGGTTCAGCGTACCGTGGATGTTCACATCGATATACACGCGCGGGTCCTCGAGCGAGGGGCGTACGCCGGCTCGAGCGGCGATGTGGATGATAGCGTCAGGGCGAAGGTCTCCCAGGATTGCCCGCACGCGATCTTGGTCGCGCAGGTCGGCTTCGACCAAAGCGAATGCCGGGTTTTGGAGGGCTTCGCGAAGGTTAGCTCTTTTCACTGCGGGATCGTAGTAGGGATCGAAGTTGTCCATGCAGACCACGGAATGCCTGGCCGCAAGTAGGCGATCCACCAGGGTCGAGCCGATGAAACCCGCCCCACCGGTTATGAGGACTCTCATTCGATCCCGCCCTTCCCTCTATCAAGCATGCTACGAGCTTGGTTGGCCTCGTCCGATCCCGATGTGTACTAGGCCTTCTCGCTCGAGCACCGCAGGCTCATAGAGATTTCGGCCGTCGAATACCATATTGCCCTTCATGAGCTTCCGCACCTTAGCCCAGTTCGGGAGGCGGAATTCCTGCCAATCGGTCATGACGGCTAGGGCGTCGACGCCTACTGCGGCATCGTACATCCTGGCACAGCCGACCACACCACCTTCCCAGTACTCATCCACCGCGGCCATGGCGGCCGGATCGAAGGCCTGGACTGCGGCGCCCTCTTTCAGAAGCGCATCCACGAGCACCACCGCTGGGGATTCACGGGTATCATCGGTATCCCGCTTGAACGCCAGGCCCCAGACCCCGATGCGCACATTGCTGAGATTGGGGCCGAGCCAGGTCTTGATCTTCTCGGCGAGGCGCCGCTTTTGGACCTCGTTCACCTCATGGACGGAAGCAAGAAGCCGGGTCTCATACCCATTCGAAGAGCCCATGCTGATAAGGGAGCGAACATCTTTGGGGAAGCACGAGCCGCCGTAACCGACACCGGGGTGGAAGAAGTGTGAGCCGATCCGCCGGTCGGCTCCGGCAGCGAGACGGACGTGTTCGACATCGGCGCCCAGATACTCACACAGATTGGCGATCTCGTTGATGAACGAGATGCGTGTGGCCAAGAAGGCATTGGCCGTGTACTTGGTCATCTCCGCGGATCGATTGCTCATGAGGAACACAGGGGTGTTCGAGCCCAGATAGGGTTTGTGAAGGGCGACGATGCTCTCGCCCGCTTCCGGTTCACGGCATCCCACCACCACACGGTCAGGATGGGTGAAGTCCCGTACGGCTTGGCCTTCCCGGAGGAACTCGGGATTGGAGACGACGGCGATGTCTTCTCGTCCGAGCTCGGACAGGATCGCGCGCGCGCGATCGGCAGTTCCCACGGGGACCGTACTCTTGATGGCGATGATCGTACCTTTGGACGCGTTCTGCCCGACGGTTCGGACCGCTTCCTCCACATAGCTCAGATCGGTGGAGCCATCTTCGCGAGGCGGAGTCCCCACGGTGATGAACGCCCACCGAGGGGTGGCTAGCGCCTCCTGGGGAGAAGTCGTGGCGGAGATTCGCCCGGCACGCATGTTGCGAGCGAAGAGTTCCTGAAGCCCAGGTTCGAATATGGGGAGTTCTCCTTGCTTGAGCTTGCGGATCCGCTCCTCGTCGATATCGAGGAACGTTACGTCGGCACCCGAATCGGCGAAACAGGTGCCAGTGACCAAGCCCACGTACCCTGCTCCCAGTACGCTGATCACGTTGTTTCCTCCCGGCCAGACCTGATCGAGGTCGTGGGTTGAGGTTCCCGAGGTCCCCCGGCAGTCTGCTCTCATGGGGTTAGGGGTGCCAGGGAAGATTCTTCCGCCCCCCATCGCCTTTGTGAGGTCTCGTGTTCCAGGTCTTGGGGGTGCTGTTGCTGGACTAAGGCTACGACCTGGGCTCGGGTTCGGTTCGGGCTGAGGATCATGCCTGAGTGCAGCGGGCCCGGCTTCTCGAACCGTGCGGTCGTGTCATCTCCTACGACTCGCCCAATGAGGAATAGGTCCAACAACCCGGTGTGTTGCGCGGGCCGTCTGGGCGATTGCGCTACAATGGACGCAACCAGGCCGGAAAGGGTCGATGAAATGCTTCAGGATCTGCCACGCGGGCAACGGATCCTGTTCGTCGTTTTGGGCCTACTTGGTGGCATGGGGTGTGGTTTGGCCGCCGGGGGGTACATGGGAGTCTTGTTTCTCGTGGCCCCCTTGATCGTGCTCGCGCTGACGTTCGTGCATCCCCTGGCCGGAGTCGCCATACTCGCCGCCGCTCTCCCTACCTACGGCCTGGAGATCCCAGGCATTGGGATGTCACCTTTCCGGGCCATGGGGATTGTGGTGTTTGCCGGATGGATTTTGGGTGCGTTGGTGCGTCGCGAGGCATTCCCCCGAATGCGGGCCATGGATTTGTGCGCCTTCCTTTATCTGATGGCTGCCATGATCTCGGCCGTGGTCAACGGCGAAGCCGCGGATGCCATTGAGACCGATGCCCAGCTCGTGGTCTTGTATCTGATGGTGACCTGGGTAGCCCGGACTCCCAAGGCGGTCCGAGTTCTTATGGCTGCCGTGTTGGTCGGGCAGATCCTCAATGGCTCCATTGCCGCTTACCAGCGGCAGACACGAGACTACGGCTTCCTCAACCCGACCATAGATGTCGCTTTGTGGGGGCAGCGTGCCCCAGGTTTGAGTGATCCGAATGAGACCGGGATCAAGTTGGGCTATACCATGCCCATTGGCTTCACGCTCATTGCCTTGTCGGGCACACCCCTCTTCATCCGGGGTGGCCTCTGTCTGGCGAGCTGTGTGATGCTCTTTGGCCTGTTTGGTACGGCCTCGCGCGGTGGTGTATTCACCTTTGTCTTCGGCGTGTTGCTGTGGATCGTTATGTGGGTGTTCTCGGCTCCCTCGGCTCCCGTGACCTCCAGCTTGCCTAACGCTCCGCCGGTGCTGGCTCGTGGGCGCACGCAGCATGTGGTAATGGCGATTCTGCTCTTGGTCGTGCTGGGCGGGTTCTACATGAAGATCGTCCGGAACCGGCTTTCGGAAGACTTCGAACGGCGGTGGAACAAGACCATGACCGTCGATACCGCCGCCCCTCTGGATGATCAGGCCTTTACGGGTCGCATGGGCATCTGGCGCAGAGCGGTGCGCATGTTCGCGGAGAAGCCGTTCTTTGGCAGTGGCCCCAAAACGGGAGTCAAGACCGATCTCCAGGGGCCGGATGATGAGACGACAGCGGCCCACAATACCGTGCTCCAGGTGGCGGTTCAAGAAGGGCTGGCCGGGTCGATCCCTTTCCATCTGGCGTTCTGGCTCTGCCTGAGGGCCTTATGGCGTCGGCGGAAAGAGCTGCTGAGGGCAGGGATGGAGACGGAAGGGGTATATGTCAGCACTTTGCTCGTCGTCATTGTGTCGATGATGTTCGGCGCCCTGGGCGGTACTCTGGCTCACGATAAGGACGTCTGGTTAATCCTGGGCCTCGCCTCCGCCATGACGGCGCCGGGCATGTTGAAGGAAGCCGAGCAGTCTGAGCCCCACACCGAGAGCCCCTTCCCCGTCCGACGCTTGCGTGGCCGTGTCGTGGTATAGGAGAGCATGGTTCGTCTACGCGTCTCCCCGGGCAATCTGATCTGGCGCATTGTCGCGCGTGAGCCGGACGGATGCCTTCGAGACAATGGGGCGGATTTTGCCGGAGCTCGTTGGGGCGATCTGGTCGACATCAACTATGGTCAGCTCGATATCGGGCCCGAAAATGCCCCCTAACTTGGTGCGGATTCGTTCGCGGGAAGCCTCGGTGAAGCGCTCATCGGTGACCAAGCGCACCGTCACACTGCGGTTCTCGGCTTGCTCGATCTGATAGAGCTTCAGTCCCTCGTGGTTGGCCATGAAAGTGGTCAAGCCGGAGCCGGCCACGAGGCCGCCTCCTGAAGTGACGAAGACATCGCTGGAACGTCCGACACTGATCTCCATACAGGGCCACGGCAAAGCACAAGAACACCCATTCTGCAGTAGCCGACCTACATCCCCTACGTCGTACCGGATGAGCGGCATGGCGTCTCGCATGAGTGGCGTAATCAGGATATGGCCATCGACACCGGGCCCCGCAGATCGTCCTTCGCGGACGGTCTCGACCCAAGTGCGGAAAGGGAATATGTGCAGGCCGCGCCTGGCAGGGCATTGGAAGGCAATGACGCCTCCCTCGCGGCAACCATAGCGGTCCATCACCGGAGCGCGAAAGACTCGCTCGATGTTGGCGCGATAGGGAGGGAGCAAAGGGCCGGCAGAGGTGATGATGGCCTTGGGAGAGTGGACCGACAGGCCGTTGTCCTCGATGTACCGCGCCAGTAGATCCGCGGCTTCGGGGTATGCGAGCATGGCATAAGGCTTGAGGGCATTGATGCGGTCCACGTATCCGGCCATGATGGGAGGATCCATGTGGAAAGCATCGAGCATGGTGTCATTCTGGAAAGTCTGTTTGGCCCATCCGCGGAGGCCACGGAACTTGATCACGTCTTGGGGCGCGCCCCAGAGCCGCACCATTCGGGAGCCCCGCGGGATCCCATGGACCGCGAAGCTGAGCTGTTCCACGGCCCAAGTGCGATAGCGCTCCTCCTGAGAGTGATAGGTAATGACGGGGACGCCGGTGGATCCGCCGCTGCCATAGCGGTGCAGGGATTCGATGGACAGCCGTTCGTCGATCATGTCTCTCCAGGAGTCGATCAGATCCTCGCGAGTCACCACGGGGAACTGAGCCAGGTCGTCCGGGGCACGGAGATCCTGCCAACTGACACCCGCTTCCTGGTAGCGACGCCGGTAGAAGGGCACGTGCTCCTGAGCATGCTGGACTCGACTGACCAAGATCGCGAAGGTCCGCTCCTCAGTTTCCGCGCGGCTGAGGGTGCGGGTGCGCAGGTATTCCCGCAGGTATGCGGGGCCCTTGTGCCCTCGGGCCATCAACCAAGCACTCCCCAAGACTGCGCGCAGATAGGGCATCGAGGAAGCTTCCTCTCCGGTTAGCTAGATAAACACCGACGGCCTCACCGCGACCACGCGAGGAGGGCAGAGTGTTTGGCGGAGCGACCAAAATCCGCGGTCCGAGCCGCTGTCTCCTGACGCCGTGTCCGGCATTCCCGAAGACAATCTACCCCTTACAACGACTTGTTGTTGCAGGAATCGGAGGGAACTGCCCCTTACAACGGCTTGTACAGAATCTTATGTACATCCCGTTGTAAGGGCACTTTCCTCGGGAATCCACAACAACAAGTCGTTGTAAGGGGGCATCTTCCTCCACGAACCACGCTCTCACGCCATTCCTTGTTCACGCCTCCACCGCTCCAGTTCTCGGCGGATGGTGCTCCAGCGGCCACCGAAGCGCGTGTAGATGGCGTTGATGGTCGGGGGCGTCCCTTCCGCCACCAGAATCCGGATCGCTGAGG
>Ga0067045_1030702_pt1 | contig 14375 bp, 8 predicted proteins | sample TerdegcTABiofilm_FD_59184 | JGI IMG/M metagenome (GOLD analysis project Ga0067045, IMG submission 59184) | Combined Assembly of (Gp0054472, Gp0054536) Wastewater bioreactor microbial communities from Singapore -Terephthalate degrading...
GGAGCCGTTCTCGGGCTGGGCCAGCGATGACTACCTTTCCAACACCGTCATGGGTGGCCGCAACCCCATGTGTACCGGGCCGTGCACCCGGGACACGGTGATGACCTACTGGCTGCAGCACGATATCTGCCAACGCCTGGCCCGGGAATCCCTTGAGGCCCACGAATTCGCGGGCGACGATATCCACCGCCAGCACACCACTTTCGGCGGTGGGGGAGAAGTCTGGGTGAACCGCGGTGACACCCCTTGGGTGGTGAATGGCCGCACGCTGCCCAAGTTCGGGTATCTGGCGGTCTCTGGCGATGTTCTGAGCGAGATCGCCCTGCGCGATGGGCTTTCCACGGGCTTTGCGCAGAGCCCCGGCGCAACCTTTGTGGATGCGCGCCCGCAGTCCCTGGATGTGAGCAGCCGGGCGCCCATCAAGACCCGAGTGCTGGCGGCACGGCACCTCGGCGGCGGGAAGATCGAAGCGGACATTGAGTGGGAGGTCCTCAGCCCGCTCCCGGACGGATACCAGACCTTCGTTCATGTCTGCCACCAAAAGGCGGCCGACCAGGGCGAGCGCATCGCGATCCACTCCAACGTGGACCTGCCGCCCTCAAAGTTGCAGGAAGTCGGGGTGCATCTCTCGAAGACGTCCTTCACGATCCCCGCGGACCTGTATGATGGGGAGTACCAGTTGCGGTACGGCCTGTACTCCCCCTCGCGGGGTGGCGGGCGCATCCTGCCCATCGCCTACATGGACGACACTCGGGTGCGCGGCGGCATCCTCACCGTCATCCGAGAGGACGGGAAGATCAAGTCCGTTGACTACCGTGCCGAACTGCCGCCGGCGGATGCGCCGAAGCTCAACCTGAATGGCCGCATGATCGACTTCGGCCCGATCGTCACCAACGGCGCGTTCCGGCTGGTCCACGAGAGTCCGTCAGAATGGCGGCTGCTTCCCCTCCAGGGCAGCTTCCCCTTCCAGGCGGTCCTGAAGCTGGACGAACTGCCCGGCAAGCCCGGCCAGGTGTCCGGCATTGACGCCTTGAGCCAGGATGGCGAGAAGCAGGGAGATGTGACCTTCACCCGGAATGGCCGGAATCTGGAACTGAACCTGGACGCGAAGGCCTTCAGCTACCGGATTCGATTTGAGTAGCGGGGGCTGCCTTGGCGTCGCAGGGCTGAAGCACGCGGCTGAGGGCCCCCGGCCAGGCGTCCTGAGGGGCGCGAATGCTCCTGGTCTTCGCGTCCCCCGGTTCCGCCGTCCGCCGCACCCGATCACGGGAGGTTCCCGTCATGTCGATTTCGCGCAGGAGATTCGTTCAGGCAGGACTGCTGGCATCCGGCGGATTGACGGCACTGTTCTCGGACAGTGATTCCCGCGCAGACGCCCCGGCTAACCGCCCCATGAACGTGCTCTTCATTGCCGTGGATGACATGCGGCCGCAACTCAACTGCTTCGGCCACGAGCGGATGATCTCGCCGAATCTCGACCGTCTCGCGGCCAGGGGCACTGCGTTCCAGCGCACCTACTGCCAGCAGGCGGTCTGCGCGCCATCACGAGCAAGTCTGCTCACTGGGATGCGCCCCGATTCCACGCGGGTCTGGGACCTGAACACACCACTTCCCACAACGCGCCCGGACGTGGTCACTCTGCCAGGGCATTTCCTGGCCAACGGCTACGAGGCCGTGAGCATGGGCAAGATCTACCACCACGGCAAGCGGGACGACCCCAACAGCTGGAGCCTGGAGCCGTGGTACCCGAAGACCTCCAGTCATGCTGACCCGAAGACCCGCGAGGAGGGCAGGCTGGCGCGTGAGGAAGCACGCAAGGCGGGCAAGGAGTCAGAGTGGCGCGGGCCGGCCACGGAGTGCCTAGACGTGCCGGATGAGACCTATCCTGACGGCCTCACGGCCGCCCATGCCATCGAGGAGATGCGCCGCCTTAAGGACCGCCCCTTCTTCCTGGCCGCCGGATTCTTGCGGCCACACCTGCCCTTCGCATGCCCGAAGCGTTACTGGGACATGTACCCGGAGGATACCATCAGCCTGGCCAACAACCCCTTCAGACCCGAGGACTGCCCCGATATCGCCCTGCACACGTGGGGCGAGCTGCGGGCGTACTACGAGATCCCGAAGGCGGGCCCGCTCAGTGATGACAAAGCGCGCGAGCTCATCCGCGGATACTACGCCTGCACAACCTTCACCGACACCCAGATTGGCAAGCTTCTGGACGAAGTGGACAATCTGGGCCTGCGCGACAATACGGTTGTGGTGGTCTGGGGCGATCACGGCTGGAACCTGGGCGAGCACGGGCTGTGGTGCAAGCACTGCAACTTCGAGACTTCCGTCCACTCGCCGCTGATCATAAGCTCGCCGAATCAGGCCGCACCGGGCAGGCCCACCACCGCCCTGTGCGAGTTCGTGGATATCTACCCGACGTTGTGCGACATCTGTGGTCTTTCTCTGCCCCCGCACCTGGAGGGCACAAGCCTGAAGCCGCTCATGGACGACCCGGGACGTCCTTGGAAGCCCGCTGCCTTCAGCCAGTACCCCCGAGGCAAGGTCATGGGCTACACCATGCGCACAGATCGCTACCGCTACACCGAATGGCAGCAGAAGGACAAGACCGTGGTGGCGCGGGAACTGTACGACCATCAGACCGATCCGGGCGAGAACGTGAACATTGCCAACAGACCAGACGCGGCGGAGACGGTGGCCCAACTCGGCAGGATGCTGTCCGACGGATGGCAGGCCGCAAAGCCCCCGGCCTGATTCCCGCCGGCCGCCGACTCGAGTACGGGCATACGATTCCGGGACATTACCGGTACTGGTACCTGTACCCAGTCGACCGCCACTGTCCCGGTTGGAGCGTGACCGACCATGCAGCACGCATTCACATGCACACTCGCGCAGGGAGCCCTGACGCTTCTGCTGGTCCTGCTCGCGTCTACACGCGCCCCGGCGCAGGTCGTGCAGTTCCATCTGGACGGCAGTCCGGAGGGCACCGTCAGCGGTGCACCGGCCACCGCGAGACTTTTCCCCGGCGCCGCTTTCGTGGATTCTGTTGAGGGTCAAGGCGTCGAGCCCGGAGCCGTCGGCCCGGCGCTGTCGATCCCAGTATCCCCAGAGACCTGGGGTGAGCGCGGGACCCTTGCCTTCCGCTTCCGCACTTCCCGCACCATCCGCGCTGCGAAGCTCCTCGGCCCTGACGCCAAACCGATCCAGGCCACGCTGCTGACCTGCCCCGTCGGGAAGATCATCCTCACCGAAGGCCCCGCGCATCCCATCCTGCGGGTGATCGTCGCCCAGCCGGGCAGCAGCAAGCCGCTTCAGGGCAACATCTACTGGAGCCATCTGAAAGGCGGGCGCTGGTATCACCTCGCGGTCGCCTGGGACCTGCTGTCGGGCGCCGTGGATACGTACCTCAACGGCGTCCTCCAGGAGGACACTTTCCTGGAGGACGTGGGCCCGCTGATGCTCGACCCCGACGCGCCTCTCGAACTGGGTGGCTCGATGGGCGAAAGCGACCGCCGCGCCAGTCTCGCGATCGACGAAGTCCAGCTGTTCGACGACTATATGACCGAAGCCCACCTTGCGCCAACCCTCGCAGACCGCCGCATCAATGCCCTCGAGGGGGAGGGCAGGACGGTCTACGATGAGCCACTGGACCTGAGCCCCTATCGCCTGAGAATTGCGTACGAGGCGGACTTCAGCGCGCCGCTTAACTGGGTGCATGAGGATTCCCTGTTCGACGGAGACAAGCGGGTGCGCAGGCCGGACGGCGCGGAGTGGGTCCTCGAAGGGCCGGGCAAGGCGTGGACCGAAGACGGACGCCTGTGGATGGAGACGCATGGTGGCGATGACGGGCACCTCGTTCTGTGGAACACACGGGAGTTCCCAAGCGACTTTCTGCTGGAGTACGGCTTCTCGCCGGATGACTCCAACCGTGGCCTGCATATCGTTTTCCTCGGCGCGAAGTCCCTGTCCGGAGGGTCCATCTTCGACCTTGACCTGCCCCTGCGCGGGGGGCTCTTCCGCAACTACCACAGCGGCGAGTTGAACTGCTACCATATATCCGGCTTTGCCACATCCGAGACCGGCCGGCCACGGCGCACCACGAACGTGCGCAAGAACCAGGGCTTCTTCCTGGTCACCTGCGGCGACGACCGCATCACCGGGCAAGGCCCCGGCCCCCACCTCTTCCGGCTGCTCAAAGTCGGCGGGAAGATCGCGCTGGAGACCCGGGGCCTGATCGCCTCGCGGTTCGACGACGACGGGGAGACGTACGGTCCCGTGTGGCAGGAGGGTCTCATCGGCTTGCGGATTATGGGTTACACCGGCAAAGCATCCTTCAGCCACTTCCGCGTCTGGGAAGTGCACCCGGCCGAATGAGTCGACAACAGCCAGTCCGAGAGGTGCCCGCAATGTCCATCGCAGTCGCCGCGGTTTTCGTCTCCCTGGGGCTTATCGCCCTTTCGCCGGGGGCGCGCGCCGAATCCCTCACACCTGCAACCCATGCTGCATTGTCCGGCCCGGATCACGCGGCAACAGTGGTCTGCTTCGGCGACAGCATCACGGGCGTCTACTACCACACTGGCGGCATCCGCGCCTATCCGGAGATGCTCCAGCTTGCCCTGTCGCGCCAGTATCCCGGTGCGAAGGTGAAAGTGGTGAATGCCGGGATCAGCGGCAACACAACCGTCCAGGCGCTGGCGCGGATCGAGCGCGATGTCCTGGCACACAGGCCGCAACTGGTGACCATCAAGTTCGGCATGAATGACGTCACCGGGGTTCCTCCCGAGACTTACCGGCAGAACCTCCTGGAAATCGTCGCGCGCTGCCGGGGTATCGGTTCCGAGGTAATCCTGTGCACGCCCAACAATATCTACGATGAGGACCCGCGCCGCCCGATGGCAAAGCTGGCGGAGTACTCCGGCATCGTGCGTGCCGTTGCTGCCGAGCAGGGGCTGCCGGTTGTGGATTTCTTCGCCGAGTACGAGCGCATCCGCAAGACCGATCTGCGCCGCTGGATGCTCCTCATGAGCGAGACCATCCATCCGGGAATGCAAGGCCACAAGCTCTTCGCAGAGATGCTCGCACGGGCGATATCCGGCCGCGAGATCTCGCTGGCCGACGCTGACCCCTTGCCCCCGTTCGTCCCGCGCACGGCGGCCCTCATCAAGGCCGGCGTTCCTGTCAATGTGGTGGCAATGCCCCCGGCTGCTTCGCTCATCGCCCCGGCGCTTGCGTCACTGGATACGGGTGCGCAGGTGAATGTGACAGAGTGGCCGCTGGGGGACGGCTCGCTTGCGTCCCTGGAGAACTGGGGCAAGGGCGTTCGTGGCCTGAAGCCGGACCTGGTGCTCATCGCCGTTCCTGCCACGGCAACGTACGCGAATGACGAGCAGTTCGTCCGCTCGTACAGCTGGATCGTCAACTGGTCGCTGAGTTTCGGCAGGCGCGAGTGGGACTGTGTGGCGATTCTGCCTTCCGTTTTCAAGCCGGAACTGACTGAGGCCGAACGTGCCGCGGAAGCCTTCGCACTGGACGTGATCCGGGGCAACGACATCCCGTGGGTCTCCCGCGCCGATGGCGATCAGCGTGACGGGTTCGAGATACTCAAGAGTTGGCTGCAGGCGAACTACTGAGGCAGCCGGGGATGCGGCCGGCCAGCGCATCACTCATCACGTGGTTCTGAGGTCCAACCGATGATCATTGACTGCCGTGACGTTTGGCCGGGCGCGCACGTTGCCGCCGTGTCCTTGACCTTCGATGACGGGCATCCCAGCCAGCTGCAGCGCGCCGTGCCGCTCATGGAAGAACGGGACCTTCGCGGCACCTTTTACATTAGCGCGCGCGAGGACAACTACGCGGAGACCCTTCTTCCCTGGAAGGCTCTTGCGGACAAGGGGCATGAAGTCGGAAATCACAGCTTCAGCCACACATGCTCGCGCAACTTCTCCAATGACACGGCGGCGAAGGGGCTCGAGCGTTCGACAATAGACGAGATCGAAGAGGACATTCTGCGAACAGAGCAGCGTCTCCAGGAGATCATCCCGGTCCCCGAACGGTCTTTCGCATACCCCTGTTACCAGACCGATGTGGGGGAGGGGCTGACGAGGCAGAGCTACGTACCGGTGATCGCCCGGCACTTCGCGGCGGGCCGAGGCATCGGCGAATACGGTTTCGCGAACTCTCCAGTCAACAGCGATTTGCACTGCCTGTGGTCGCACAATGCGGAGCACTGCAGGGGAACGGAACTGATCGGGCTTGTCCGCAAGGCCATGAAGCGCGGCCAGTGGATCATCTTTGCCTTCCATTCCATTGAGGGCGGGCGCTTGGGTATTGCCGAGTACGAGTTCAGCGAGTTGCTGGACTTCCTGGTCGATGAACGCGAGAGCGTCTGGACCGCCCCCGTGGTCGATGTGGCCGTGTTCTGCCGTGAAGCGCGAGCGCTGTACAGCTGAGGGGCGTCCGCTGCCGGTAAGTTCCCTCTCGACAAGAGAGCGCCTATCTGATACAGTAAGTTCGTTATCTTGAGCAGGACTTGAGTTTCGTCCGCGCAGAGGGTAGCACTCACTTGACAATGCTGCCTCTGCGCGGCTAACATGCCGTAGTCAATCGGCCGACCGTAGACGCATTGCTCGCAGCCAACGACACAGCAATCCGTGCGACTGCTCCCCCGCGCGACGACCGGGCAGTCGCGGCAGTGAGGCCTTGACGTGATCCATCTTCGCATTCCCCACAGCCGACAGGATCGGCCCCGTGCGCGGCGTTCTTCCACGCCTGCCCCGGGGCTCTCGCGTTTTCGGCTGGATACCGTCGCGGCCTAGCCTGTGACGGCGTGAACCGAAGGTGGACGCGCCCAAGGCGGTTCCGAACTGCACTCTCGCTGAGGAGCCGGAACTGGACGCAGCCAGGGAGGTCGACACGATGCCCCACATACGCCACAGCCACCTGTCGGCGCGCGCTGTCCTGCTCGCGGGCGTGCCGCTCTTTGCACTCGCCTGCGTGCTCCCCGCCTGGGGACAGATCACCCGGGTTAGCCTGCGCGACGGCACCTCGGAAGCGGACCACCCCAACCAGGAAGCCGACGACCACTCAACAACCAGCCTGTACGGTCTGTCCAGCAGCGCCGACGGCACTATCGTCGCCTTCTCCACCTTCGCTGAGAACCTGGTGCCCAATGACGGGAATGGGTTCTCTGACGTGTATGTGCGGAACACGCTGACCAATGAGACCGAGCTGGTCTCGGTGGCTCAGGACGGTGGACCGGGCAACAACATCAGCTACCAGCCGGCCATCAGCAAGGGAGGACGCTGGGTTGCTTTCGCATCCCTCGCGAGCAACCTCGTTCCGGACGACACCAACGGCGTCGTCGACGTCTTCCTGCGCGACCTGCAGGCCGGCAGGACCATCAGGATTAGCACCGGTCCGGATGGCAGCCAGGCGACGACTTTCAGTTCATTCCCGTCCATCGCCACCAATGCAGACGAGACCATTGTGTACATCAGCTTCACTTCCAGCGCCACGAACCTTGTGGCCGGCGGCAGCAATGGCCTGCCGCACATCTTCCACTGCACCTACTTCTCCGACATGGATGCGAAGATCACACGCCAGGTCAGTATTGGCCCAGGGCAGATCGAGGGAGACGAGGCCAGCGTACTGTCCGCCATCAGCGCTGATGGCCGGTATGTGATCTACACCACCTATATCTGGAACATCATCCCGCCGTCGAAGACCAAGCCGGATGTGCCCGTGCTCCAGCTCCTGTTCTACGACGCAGCGGTGGGCTACAGTAACTTCCGGCTCATTACCACGCCGGACGCCGGCACATTTCCCGCAATCAGCGGCGACGGCCGGTTCTTCGCCTTTGTGCAGGATCGCAACGTGATCCTGTATGACGTCTTGCGGAAGGCCAGTGAGGTCGTGAGCGTCGGGCCCCTCGGGGAAGCCGGCGACGGCACCAGCTACGAGCCCAGCATCAGCTCAGATGGCCGTTTCGTGGCCTTCACGTCCTCCTCCACAAACCTCGTCACGGGCGACACAAACGGTGCTGAGGATGTTTTCGTCCGCGACCGCGCAATCCGCAAGTGCATCCGGGTGAGCCTCACCCAGGAGGGCAAGGAGGCCAACCTTGACAGCCGAGCCCCCAGCATCAGCGCGGACGGCAAGCGCGTGGTCTTCAGCAGTTCGGCCACGAACATAATCCCCACGGATACCAACAATCGTGAGGACGCTTACGTCTCGCTCTGGCGCAACCCCTTCCAGGCCCCCGGCTCCCAGCCGAATATGATGATCCGCAACGCCGACGAGACGTGGTACTACGGGGTGGCGGAACTGAACGTCACGGCGGAGGGGCAGACGGCCACACAGATCGCCGACCGCTCAGGCCCGGTCGTGTACCAGCTCAAGGTGCGCAATGAGGGCACCGCGCCGGACACCTTCATCATCGCTGGTTCCGGGCCAACTTCGGGCTGGACGGTCCGGTACTTCGACGCCCTCGCGGACGGGAATGACATCACCTCGCAGGTCATCGGTCCCGGGTTCGCCGTCGGTCCGCTGGCGCCCGGCGCGTACGCTGAGCTGCGGCTGGAAGTCGGGCTCGAGCCGGGCGTTGACCCGACCGCACCGCACACAGCCCTGATTACCGGAACCTCAAGCGCCGACGCGACGAATATCGACGTCATCAAGGCTTTCACCACCAAGACTGCCCTGGCCTCGCAGCCGGACCTGCTGGTGAAGAACGAGAAGGACGCCTGGTATACAGGCGATGGGGTGATCAACAGCACGGCGGCCAATCAGTCGGTGAGCCAGACGGCCGACTGGACCCGCCCGGCGGTTTATCACCTCAAGGTGCAAAACGACGGGACCATCAGCGACAGCTTCAGCATAGCCGGAGATGCCGGCGGCAGTGGCTGGACCGTGCGTTACTTCGACGCCGTGACAGGCGGCAACGACATCACTGCGGCGGTCATCGGCTACGGCCATTCCACCGCGCAACTCGTTCCGGGCGCGTCCACTGAGATGCGCGTGGAAGTCGCGGTCGACCCCGGTGTGCGTCCGTCAGCCTCCTGGGAGCTGTTCGTAACGGTGCGATCCGCCACCGATGCGACGATCACGGATACGGTGAAGACCACCACGAGCGCGCCGCAGCCGCGGACAGCCACCCACCAGTTTGCGGCAGGGACCTGGCTGACGGGTGTTCCGCTCTCACCGGTGGACCCCCAGGCCGATCTGGTGTTTGGCACTTCGCGCGTAGCCCGGTGGAACGCGGATTCGCAGAGTTACGCCTACTTCACCGGCGGTGCCTTCGACGTCTCACCGGGCACTGGTTACTGGGTGCGGTATGACGCACCACACTCCATGAACCTGCAGGGCTTCGCTCCCTCGTCGCCCCTGACACTCGATGTCATGAGCGACTGGAACCTGCTCTCGAACCCTGGCGCGGCGTCTCTGCCGTGGGGCCAGGTCGCATCTACCGGCCGTTTCCAGCCCTTCGGCTGGGTGCAGAAAGACGATGGAAGCGGCTACGAACTGGTGACCACTCTCAACCTGAGCAATGCTAAGCGCGAGATCGCGGCCTGGAAGGGATTCTGGTTCCGCGCGCTGGAGGAAGGCACGGTCACGCTTGGCAGCGTGGCTCCCGCGGGTGCGGTGGCCGATGTTCCTGCCGTGGACTGGGCAGTACAGCTTGCGGCCACCGCCGGCGCGGCGGCGGATACGGCCAACTACATCGGAGTGAGCCAGGGCGCTGCAACCGTGGGCGCCAATCCCCCCGCTTCCGGCGCTGGCTACGTTGACCTGTACTGCGTGGATGCCTCTGGAGCGCGCAACGCCGTGGCGCTCCAGGCGGCAGGGGGGACCCTCGCCTGGAACCTGGTTGCCGAGACCGATCTTGCGGATGTCCCGGTGCGGATCAGTTTTGAGGACCTGTCCCAGGTACCTGGCGATGTTGCGCTGACCCTCACGGACTTGCAAACTGGCAAGCGACTGAACATGCGGACCACCAGCGGGTATGTTTTCCAGTCTGGTGCCTCCGGCGCGTCACGCCAGCTGCGGATCGAAGCCGGACCGCGGTCGGGGCAGGCGCTGATCACCGCGGCGGCCGTCGCGGGGACCGGCAACGGTCTGCAGATCGCCTATACCCTCTCCGCGCCTGGCAATGTCCGGGCCGAGATTCTGAACATAGCGGGGCGCACTGTTGCGGTAATCGACCTCGGGAGACAAGAGGCAGGCGCGCAGACCGCCTCGTGGAACGGGGTCGCCAGCGGCGGCGCACGCGTACCCGCCGGGCAGTATCTGGTCACGATCACCTGCGTGGGTGAGGACGGGACATCCGCAAGCCGGGTTGTCCCGGCGGCCCTGCGCTAGATAGGTCCCGCGATCACCCGAAAGGAGAGCCAGACATGCGCAAAACTTGGACCCTTCTGTCGGTGGCCGTCCTTGCAGGAGTCATCGCCCTGGCCGGTTGCGGGAGCGAGTTCGACCATGGGTCCGTCAAGGGACGCATCGTCAGCGCCGTGGACGGCACACCCATCGCCGGAGCCGCCGTGTTCATCGGCTCGGAGAGCGACGTGACCGATGCCTCGGGCCTCTACGCGATCGAGGGCATCAATACGGGGCGCAAGGACATGGTCATCCGCAAGGATGGGTACGTCCTGCCCGGAGACGTTGTCAGCGTGAATGTCATCAAGGGCGTGGTGGAACTGGGAGATATCGGTCTTGTGCCGGCCTCGGACCAGCCTCCGAGCGCTCCCGACGCCCTGTAGCGCCCGCCATTCCAGCCGGAACTCACGCAGGCCGCCCGGTGTGCCTCGGACGGCCTGCTGACGTTCCCCTTTTGGAGTCCCTTCGCGCCGCTATGCTCCCCGCTTCATCTCCTCCACTGCCTCAATGACCCGGTCGGCCATCATCTCCACCTGCTCATCGGTCAGCGGGTAGAGCGGCAGGTGAGTGAAGCGGTGGTTGAACACCTCTTCAGTCACCGGGCAAGTTGCCGCGATCTCGTCCGCGTCGTAGCCCAACTGCCGGCAGACGTCGAACTTGTACATCGGGCCGAAGTGGGGAATGTTGGTGACACCCTTCTCGGTCAGTTTGGCCTTGAAGGTCTGGACGTCGCTGCCGGTGATGGCCGGATCGACCTGCAGCAGATACAGGTGCCAGGTAGGTGTGATCTCGTCTGTATTTCCAGGGGGCGTGATGAGCCCCTCCACCTCCGAGAACCGCGCGGTCAGGTACTCCGCCCGCTCTCTGCGCTTCGCAATGATGCTCTCCAGTCGCGCGATCTGGCTGAGCAGACAGACCGCCTGGATCTCGGTGGAGCTGTAGTTCCCCGCCGCGAAGGGCCCGCGCTTGCCGGGCAATGCAACCACATCGTACAGCCAGTTGTCGATCTGGCGGCTCAGGTCCAGGCCGAGGAAACGCGCCTTCTTGAAGTTCTCCCCCCAGTCGCTGTTCGTGGCGAGAATTCCACCCTCGCCGAAGGACGTGATGTTCTTCACTTCGTGGAAACTGAAGGACCCAAAGTCGCCGATGGTCCCGAGCATCCGCCCCTTGTATGACCCTCCAAAGGCATGTGCCGCGTCTTCGATCACCACAATGTCGCGCTCCCGGGCGATCTCCATGATCGGGTCCATATCCACCGGGTAGCCGCCGATGTGGACCGGGATGATCACGCGAGTCCTGTCAGTGACCTTCCTCGCGACGTCGGCCGGGTCCATGTTGATAGAGGCCGGGTCCAGGTCGGCGAAGACCACTTTCGCGCCCACCCCGAGGGGATAGGCGATGGTGGCGATGAAGCTGATGGAGGGGGCGATGACCTCATCCCCGGGCCCGAGATTCGCGTACTTGAACCCGATCTCGAACCCGTGGGTGGCGTTGGTGAGGAACAACGTGTGCTTGCAGTTGAGCAAACCGGCGGCGACCCGCTCCAATCTCTCCACCATGTCACCCAGACTCAGCTTGGTCGCGGGCCCGGCGACCTCGAAAAGATCGCTGATGGCCCTGTCTGCCTGTTCCAGGCGGAGCTTGTACTCGTCCTCCCGCCCGGGACGCGGGCGGGCAAGGAAGCGCAGCAGACTCTGGGCCTCGCAAACGCCAAGATGCTCGCCCACTGCCGCCCAGGGCACGGCAGCGTCTCCAGTCGAATAGCGGAAATCCCCGGCACTCTTCTCATCAGGCATCGCGAATCACTCCTCGGGAGACCTCAGTGGGTGTCATCTCATCAGGCCGCACAGCCACTGTTTCGCCGCTGGGCACCTGGGGACCTTCGGCGACCATCACTCGTGGGAATGGGCAAAGCCCGGAGCGCTACTGGGCAAGGGGCAGGACTACGTGGAAGTTGGCCCCATCGCCGACTACCGAGTCGACCCAGATCTGGCCGCCATGGTTGCTCACGACTCGCTGGCAGATGGACAGTCCGACCCCGGTGCCGGGGTACTCGGTGGTGTGGGAGCCTCGCTCGAATGCCCGGAAGATCCTGTCCCACTGATCCTCGGGTATCCCGATGCCATTGTCGCTGACCGTAAGATGGCACCAGTTTCCCTCGGATTGGGCGTGCACACGGACGTGTGGGGTTCTGTCGCTGCGGAACTTGATCGAGTTGGCCACGAGGTTATGGAACAACTGGTGCATCTGCCCGGGGTCGACCATGCAGACAGGGAGGTTATCGTGCTCTACCGTGCCGCCGCATTCCTCGATGCGTCGGCGCAACTGAAGCGTCACGCCCTCGATGATCTGGTTCATGTCGGTGGGTTCGGGCACCGTGGGCTTGCTTCCTACCCGGGCGTAACTCAGCAGGTCATCCATCAGCGACACCATGCGCTCGACCGACTGGATCACCATCCCGACATACTGGTGGCTCACTTCGTCGTCCCGGTGTCGGCGGTCGATCAGTTGCACGAAGCTGGCAACCGTGCTGAGCGGCGTCTTCAGGTCGTGGGCAGCCACTGCCGCGAAGCGTTCCAGTTCCGCGTTGGACCTCTCAAGCTCGCGTGCATGCTGTTCGAGTTGCTGCCGGGTGCGCGCACGTTCGGCGGTAGCGATGCACAGCGCAACCATGTCCGCGATGGAGGCTGCGAAGCCCTGCTCGTCGGCCTGCCATTCCCGCATATCGCCGATGTGCTCATGGCAGACGACGCCGACAAGTTCTCCGCCCAGGCGGATGGGGGCGTCGAGCATGGACACGATTCCTTGGGGCTCCAGGTAGCTCGCGGCAAGCTCGCTCGTGCGAGGGTCATGCACGGCATCCACCGCCGCGACCGTACGTGCCCCGGACAGCGCCTCGAAATACGCGGGCAGGTCATTCCGGGAGAGCTCTTCGCCGGACGCGTGCTTCTGGTCGGCGGACACAAACAGGTCTGCGCAATGCAGATGGCTTCTGTCCGGGCCGTACAACCACACACTCGCACGGGCGACGTTCAGCGTGTGGGCCGCCGCCTCTGTGATGTCGTGCAGGTACTCCCGGATGTCCATTGACTGGACGCTCATGCCTCGAGCCAGGGCGACGAGTGCATCCGACTGCGTCTTCAACCGCCGCTGCTTCGCGACAAGTGCCTCCTCGTGGCGACGCTGGTCGGAGATATCGTGGATGAGACCTCGAAAGCCTGTGACCATTCCGTCAGCATCTGAAATGGGCGCCGAGTTGATCTCGCAGGTGAGGGTTCGCCCATCCGGTGTCCGAATCTCGTAGGTCCCGCGGGTCGGGACCCCGGTCTCTCCTGCTCGCGCGAGACGCCTTGCTGCAAGTTTCGCGTCGCGCGGTGACAGGAAGTCACCCACGTACAAGCCCTTATCCAGATCTTCGGCGCGCTGCCCCAGCGTCTCGAAAGCAGCACGGTTCGCATAGGTGATGCGCAGGCTCGTGTCACACTCGTAGACGATTTCAGGCAGGAGGTCGGCCAATTGCCGGAAGCGCCGCTCGCTCTCGCGGAGTGCGTCGTCTATGCGTTTCTGGGCGGTGATGTCCCGGACCACCAGGCGTACCGCTTCCCACCCGTCAAACAGGACCCGCCGCGCGGAGAAACTCACCCAGATGGGCTCCCCGTCCTGGCGGCTTGCGCGGAACACATGCTGTGTTTCCGTGTCGGCGCTCTGCAGGATCGTCTCTGCAGCTGCTGCGGGATCGTCCGAGGCCTGTTCGAAGAGCAGCTCAAGGCTCTGCCCCAGTAGCGCTTCGGGCGTACGCGCGAAGAGGTCGCAGTAGGCGTCGTCCACCCAGTAATGACACCCGTTTACGAGAACAGCGGTGCAGGTGGCCTCAGGCGATTCCATGCCCGCCTTTGCCCCCAGGAGGAGATTGTCTTCGCCGGTGCCGTCGCTCACACCCGGCCCTTGCGCCCAACGTGTTCGCCATTGCATGATGGTTGGCCTCCCCCCCCCCAGCC
>Ga0067045_1003906_pt1 | contig 14374 bp, 9 predicted proteins | sample TerdegcTABiofilm_FD_59184 | JGI IMG/M metagenome (GOLD analysis project Ga0067045, IMG submission 59184) | Combined Assembly of (Gp0054472, Gp0054536) Wastewater bioreactor microbial communities from Singapore -Terephthalate degrading...
AAATAATCTATAAATTCACATCTACTAATCACAGGCCGGTAACGGCTGCAAAAGAATAAAAATATGCCGCGGTTCATGGTAATAAGCATGGTATGGGGGAAAAGGGAAATGAAAATGAAAATGAAATGAGCAAAGGCACAAGTATTCCGGCACTCCCGCCTATCCCGCGGCGGGCTGGTCCGTGGCCGGTACGGTTACCCGCCTACGGCCCGGTACAGTTACGGCGGCTGACCGGCATTGTATGCCTTGAAAAGAGTGTGCCTTTTACAACTTTATACCACCACCCGAGTCTACCCGCCTGTGGCTATTTGGCACATTATCCTTGGCTTTAGGGGCTATGGCGGCTGACCGACAGGGTATACCTTGAAAAGGGTATGCCTCCCAGTGCGGAAAGGGTTTAGTGTCTGCCATCTTCAAACGGCCGAGTGCATTTTCCGCACCCGGCTGTTTTTATTCAGTTAGTCGTTTGTTCTGCGAGTATTATCAGGGGGGGATAAATAGTCAATGGAGTATTTGTAAAATCGTTCGGTTAATTTACCTGACGGCAATAATATCAAAAAGGAAGTGATGTCATCTTGCGCTTCAGAACATTAATCATCAGTTTGTTAACCGCGGCGCAGCTCTGCCTGGGCGGGGTCTTCGCCCTGGCGGCGGGCGCAGATACAGCGCCGGCCGTAGCCGTTACCCCGGAAGTGCAGGCGAAAATGGCCTCCATCCAGGTTCCCTTCGTGCCTAACGAGGGCCAAATTAATGACGACCGGGTCAAGTTTTACGCCAAAACCTTCGCCGGCACCGTCTTCATCATCAATGACGGGATTACCTACGCCCTGCCCGAGGGCGAGGACGGCGGCTGGGTGCTGAAAGAGGAATTCGCCGAGGGCAAGGCCCTGGCGCCAGCCCCGGCGAGTGAACCGGGTGCCCCCGTCAACTACTACCTGGGTAAGATGGAGAAACACCTTGCCTCCTACCAGGAGATAACCCTGGGCGAGGTCTACGACAAGATCAACGTCAACCTGCGGGCTTACGGTAACAACGTGGAGAAGATCTTCACCGTGGCCCCCGGCGGTGATCCTGCCGATATCGCGATTAAAGTGACCGGGACGGACAAGCTCTCCGTCAATGCACAAGGTGAGCTGGAGCTGGCCACTGGTTTGGGAACAGTCAAAATGACCCGCCCGATGGCGTACCAAGATATCAATGGTCAACGTGTTAATGTAGATGTTATCTATGTGGTAGTAAATGATATTTATGGTTTTAAAGTGGGTGCATACAACCCGGCCTACACCCTGGTTATAGACCCGCTGCTTGCTTCCACCTACCTCGGGGGGAGCCAAAACGATAATGTTAGTGCCATGATGCTGGACGCTGCGGGTAACGTGTATGTTGCAGGAAATACAAAATCAATAAATTTCCCTACCGTCGCGGGAGGCTACGACCAGACATATGGCGGCAATAGTCAGCCTGACGCGTTTGTAGCCAAGCTAAGCGGCGACCTCATGCAACTTTTCGCCGCCACCTACCTGGGCGGAACTGCTGCCGATATGGCAAATGCCATAGTTCTGGACAAATCCGGTAGCGTGTATATTACCGGGTCAACAGGGTCCAGGGACTTCCCGGCTACATTAGTACCCTACCAGGGTGGCGGTAGCGACAACGATATTTTTGTGGCCAAGCTGGACGGGACTCACCTTGGCCTGCTTGCATCGACCTGCTTCGGTGGTTCTGGTGCCGACTCAGCCTGCGGTATAGGTCTCGATCCCATAAGCGGAAACCTTTTTATCGCTGGGGAGACCAATTCGGCAAACTTGAACATGACCGGTTATCAAAAAGATATAAAATTAAACAATGGTTCGCCTGCAGCCAATGCTCTGGTTTTAAAGTTCAGCAAGGACTTAAGCCAGGTTCTGGCCGGCACCTATATCGGCGGCAGCATTGTGGATAATCTTTATGCCTTGGCCATAGATCAGAACGGAAAAGTCTATGTTGGCGGAGGTACTTTATCAAATGATTACCCCTGTACGGATGGAGCGTTTAAAACTTCTTTTTATAAACCTAATACTATGAAAGACGGTTTTGTTTCCGTACTGAGCAACGATTTGTCCCAGCTCATCGCGTCCACCTACCTGGGGGGCGTTACCAACAACACCAACGTGCGGGCGATTGCTTTCGACTCCGCCGGAAATGTCTGTGTTACCGGTGATACGGCCGAAGCCGACTTCCCCATTACTGCAGGCACTTACACCGGTTCTAGTGATGCTTTCGTGACCAAGCTTAAAAGCGACCTGACCGGTCCCCTGCTGGCCTCCGCCTTATTCGGTGGAAGCGCACAAGAATACCCTAAGGCCATTGCTCTTGACACTTGCGACAACGTATATATTGCCGGGCAGACATATTCTGCCAACTATCCTTTTGCTACTGGAGCGTACCAGTCGGCCCGTGGCGGCAGCGCCGATGCTTTTGTTGCCAAACTAAATAGTGACCTAAGTGTTCCACTGCTGGCTTCCACCTATCTTGGCGGCACATCCAGTGAAAGCGCTAATAGTTTGGCTGTCAATGCCGCAGGCAACGTCTATATAGCTGGTTACAGCTCATCGACAAATTTCCCCATTGAGCCCGGTGTTTCCCAGGTTGCCCAGGGCACGCACGGTGGTTCAACTGACGGCTTTATAGCCAAACTCACCGGCGACCTGGCCCTGACAGCGGCCCCCGACACCACCGCGCCCATTTGGCCCTCTGGCAATCTGAGTGTTTCAGGTGTAACTTATAGTGGAGCCACCCTGACATGGAGCGGTGCTATGGACAATATGGGTGTTACAGAATATCAGATCCAGATCATCAAAAACGGCTCCGTCATTGATTCCGTTTATGGCATTTCCGCTACAACTTACGACATTACCGGCCTGAATTCAGGTACCGAATACACCTTTAAGGTGGAAGCGGGCGACGCCGCCGGCAACTGGAGCACCGACGGTCCCAGCAAGACAGTGACCACGGCGGTTTATGATGCCGATTCCAGCGCGCCCACCTGGCCGAATGGCAGCACACTGACGGCCTCCAACATCGCGGACACCAGCCTGACCCTTACCTGGACACCCGCCGTGGACGACACGCTGGTCACGGGTTACAAGATCTTTAAAAATAATGTAGAAATAGCCACCGTGAGCGGTGCGGTGTACTCTTATGACGTTACCGGCCTGGCAGTCAACAACCACTATACCTTCAAGGTGGAAGCGGGTGACGCCGCCGGCAACTGGAGCACCGACGGTCCCAGTACAACAGTCGACACAACGCTGACCAGCGATACAATACCGCCATTTTGGCCGGCGGGCACTACTCTTACACATAGTTCTGCCGGTAGCACGAGCGTGCTCCTTAGATGGACCCCCGCCCAGGACAATGTGGGCGTGACCGGCTATAAGGTATATAAGGACGGGGTGGAAATCGCCACTGTTAACGCCCCCACCACGGAATATATCGCCACCGGCTTGGCTAATAGGGTTTCTTATTTATTTAAGATAGAAGCTTTCGACGGGGCCGGCAACTTGAGTAGCAGTGGACCATATACTTACGCTGCGGCCGGAGGACTGTACCTTGCCGGCGCCTACCTGACAGGCATCAGCGGAGATTCACCGGCATCCACCACCGGGCCGTCCATTGAAGGAAACAGCAGCGTGCCGCTGAATCCCATGTTCAAATTAAATTTTTCCAATAACGTTGTCAAAGATCATATTTGGACAGACAACCAGAGCAAGGTTTCCTTACAGGACAGCTCCGGCAACAATGTTCCCATCATCGTTACCAGAATACCGGACACAGTCAATTTTGACGAGCGATCCAACGTTTTTGTCAGCCCGTTGGCCTCGCTGAAAGCCTCAACCCAGTATAAACTTATAATAGCTGCGGGCTTTACCGCGAATAACGAAAGCTCGCTGGGGGTTAACCGGGAAATAGACTTCACCACCGAGGCCACAGCCTCCGGTAAACCGGCCTGGCCCTCCGGCTGTAACCTGACTGCTCCCAACATAACCCCGTCCGGCGTAACGCTTACCTGGACCCCCGCCGACAGCGGCGCGGGCGTCACCAGTTACGCCATCATTAGGAACAACAGCGATATCATCGCCAGCGTGGACGGCGCCACCACCAGCTACGACATCACCGGCCTCACCTCCGGCACCACTTACACCTTCCAGGTGCAGGCTTTCAACTCCGCCACCAACTGGAGCAGCCCCGGCCCGAGCGTTGCCGCGACCACCATCATCGACGCCGCCGCGCCCATCTGGCCCTCCGGCAGCACCCTGGCCGCGTCCAACGTCACCAGCACCGGCCTGACCCTGACCTGGAGCGCCGCCAGCGACGACGCGGCCGTGACCAGCTACCAGATCTACCGGGACGGCACGTCCATCGCCACCGTCAGCGGCAGCACCCTGACTTACAACGTCACCGGCCTTGACCCCGGTACGACTTACACCTTCAAGGTCGAGGCGGGCGACGCCGCCGGCCGCTGGACCACTGACGGCCCGAGCGTTACCGCGGCCACCGCTGCCGACAACGCCGCACCCGCCTGGCCCTCCGGCAGCAGCCTGACCGCCTGTAACGTCCTGGATACGGCACTGACCCTGACCTGGAGCGCCGCCAGTGACGACGTGGCCGTGACGGGTTATCAAATATTCAAGGACGGAACACTTTACGCCACCGTCAGCGGCGCCACCACCACCTGCAACGTCGTCGGCCTGACCGCCGGGACCACCTATAACTTCCAGGTGCAGGCGGGCGACGCCGCCGGCCACTGGACCACCGACGGTCCCTCCGTCAGCGTCACGACCACCGCCTCCGGCGGCAGCGCGAAATACACCGTGACCCCGGTTGCCGACTCCGCCTACACCATCGGTGAGACCGCCGACGGCATCGACACCATGACCGCAAACAGCGGCGGTTTTATCAACTTCACCGTCAACATCAGCCCCGTCACGGCGCACCCGGGTGATGAAAAAGCCGTCTTCGTGCATCTGCGCAACGGCCTGCAGCTCAGCCTGAACGCCACCGGGGCCGACTTCGACACCGTGACCACCGCCCAGGCCGGCTTCAAAGTGCAGCCCGGCGACGTGGTCAAGGTATTTATCGTGGACGATTTGAACAACGCCACCGACTTCAACCCGACTGTTTTAGAGTAGTTAGCCAGTTAAACAGCACCGGGGGAAATGACTACTTTCCCCCTGCCAGACTGTAGACAAACTATTCGAGACCTTGAGGTTGGAAACGAGCCCTTAGTTCACTCGACGCGAAGCACCTGAGCGAGCGTTTCAACCTCAAGGTACTTTGTCAACAACCACACCGGGGGAAAGGACTACTTTCCCCCGGCATCCGGCAACGCAGATCCACGCAGGCAAAATGATATTTCAGTCTACCAGGCAAAAGGAGAGGAGAAAAGTGAAGTTAAAGTCGCCCATTATTATTCTGTTGACAGTTTTGATGGTTTTGCAGGGCGCGCTGTTTGGCCTGCCCGCCTTCGCCGCCGGCACTAACTTGCCGAATGTTACCAATTACGGTGTATACAACTACGTCGACAGCAACACAGTTTCGCCCACCGTCATCGGGTCAGAAGTGAGCACAGGCAATGACGGAGTCACTTACACGCCCCCGCCGTGGCCCACGCTGCAAAACGTACCCTACATTTTCAGCGATAACGTCGTCATCGGGATTAGATTTGCCGTAAACGTCGTGCCCGACGCCCACTGGAGTGCCAACCAGGGCTGTTTTCACATGTACGACGCCTCCAACAACCCCGTCGCCATCAATGTAATCAGATCAGGCGACGGCACTTCCAGCGACGTAAACAGAAACTACATCTACCTGGTCCCCCAGAACCCGCTGCAGCCCTCGAGCACATACAAAATCATCATTGACGCGAATTTGACGGCCAACAACGGCCAGCAGGCCGGCAAGCAGCAGGAAGTGGACTTCACCACCGTAGCCGACACCACCCGGCCCACCTGGACGTCCGGCACATTGACAGTTTCCAGCGTCGCCAGCACCTCGCTGACCCTGAGCTGGAGCGGCGCGTCGGATGACGCGGCCGTGGCCGGCTACAAGATCTATGCCAACGGCAGCCTCATAGCTACCGTCAGCGGCCCCACCACGATCTACAACGTCACCGGCCTTAACGCCGGCACCGCCTACAGCTTCCAGGTACAGGCCCTCGACGCCGCCGGCAACGAAAGCCTTGACGGGCCCACTGCCACTGCCGCGACCGAACCGGCTTCCGGCTCCGTCAACGTCAGCCTGACCCTGAGCAGAAGCAGCGTGCCCGTCAAGAGCAGTGTAACCGCATCCGGTACCGCCGCCCCCAACACCTGGGTATCAATCAAGGTGGTTGACGGCAGTTCGCCCAATCCCCTTTACTACAACGCCGTCAAGTCAGACGCCAGCGGCAACTATAAAGACACCTTCAGAGTGCCAGCAGCCCCGGGCACCCTGACCGTCGTCGCCGGCTACGGCAACAACGTCGCCACTGCCAAACTGACCGCCACGGCGCTGACCGGAGTTACTTCAGACGTTACCGTGACCGGTGATTCCAATAAGAACCTGGAGATCACCGGCAGCACCCCTTCCAGCGTTAATGTGACCATTCCAACCGGCGTGACCGGCGCCAGCGTCAGCGTTTCCGATCTGCTCGGCGCCAGCGGTTCCGGCGTGGCCTCCAGCGCCCTGCCCGCCCTCAACATCACCGCAGGCGCCACCATAAACAGCGCCCCGGTGCAGGTGGCCGTCACCATTCCGGCGGGCACCACGGTCAGCGCTCCGGCCGGCTGGGACGGCACCATCAACCTGCCCACCGTCCAGACCGCCAGCCAGGAGCTGGCCAGTGCCGTAGCGTCGTCAGGCACCGTCAGCGCAGTCATTGAAATAGGCTACGGCGACACACCCCTGACCTTCAGCCAGCCCGTGCGCATCCTCATCCCCGGCCAGGCCGGCAAAGGTGTGGGCTATTACCGGGACGGCAAATTCACCACGATTACCAACCATTTGAGTTCCGACTCCGGGGCGGCTTTAGTGGATCCCAATGTCGACGGATGGATTGATAGTAATAACGACCTGGTGGTCTGGACCAAGCACTTCACCCAATTCGTCACTTACACTCCAACTGGGAGCGATGGCACTGGTGGCGGTGGTGGTTCATCGGGCGGCGACATCCAGGCTCCCACCTGGCCGAATAAAACTTTTAAAACAGCCACGAAGGTCGGGCAGGTGGTAACCCTGGAATGGTATCCCGCTACGGATAATGTGGGTGTCGCCAAATACAGGATTTACCACGGCTCCGAACAAATCGGTGAAGTGGATGGAAACATCACCAGATTCACCTATACGCAGCCCACGGGCACGGGCCAGGGCTCGCAGCCCTATTCCGTCCAGGCCGGGGACGCGGCGGGGAACTGGAGCACCGACGGCCCCAGTGTAACACTTGGTGGAAGTAACCTGCCGCTCATTGTCGAGTACGGCGTGTATAGCTATGATCCCGGCAGCAACACAACCCCGCCCACCCCGATTGGGTCAGTGCTGACCTCCGGCACGCTGACCGGGGTGCCTACCACTTTCAGCGGCAATACTGCCATCGGGATCAAATTTGCCACCAACGTTGCCACCAGCACTTACTTTAGCAGCAACCGGGCCGTATTCCGGCTGCTGGATGCCTCGGGCAACAGCGTCAGCATCAAAGTGGACCGGTCCGGCGACGGCACCTCCAGCGACGTTAATAGAAACTACCTCTTCGTGATCCCCCAAGTTGCCCTGAAGCCGGGCAGCTCGTACCGGATTGTCATCGGACCGACCCTTACCAGCAACAACGGAATGTCAGCAGGCGTGCAGCAGGAAATAGACTTTACCACTGCCGGCAGCCCTGAAACCTCCGGCAGCAGTGGAGCTATCACCACTAACGGCCCCACCATTACCACCGGCTCCGCTTCAGTTGACCCGGCCGTCGGGGCGACGGTGGGCCTGGGCGACAATGCCAGGATAGTCATACCGGCAAACGCGCTGAAAGGAACATCTTCAGTTACAGTTACCGTCAAAGAGGTGACCTCGCCCCCGGCGGTTCCGTCCGGCTTCAAGATCGCCGGCAAAGTCTACGAGTTCACCATCGACGGCCAGTCCAACTATACCTTTAACACCAAGGTCGGCATCACCCTTAGCTTCGACCCGTCAGCATTAAGTTCCGACGAAACAGCGGCCGTTTTTTACTACGATGAAACAAAGCAGGAATGGGTCAACCTCGGCGGCACCATATCCGGCAACACCATCACTGTGAACGTAGACCACTTCACCAAGTTCGCCGTGTTTGCCGTCAAGAAAACAGCCGCGCCGGCGGTCCAGCCGGGCACCCTAACCGACATCGCCGGCCACTGGGCAGAAGCCGGCATCAGGAAACTGGTGGAGCTGGGTGCAGTCAGCGGCTATCCCGACGGCACCTTCAAGCCGGACAGCACCATCACCAGGGCCGAGTTTGCCACCGTGCTGGTGAAGGCATTCAAGCTCGATCTCAGGACCGCCAGGCTGTTTAAAGACACCGTCGGACACTGGGCCAGAGACTACATTTCCACGGCGGCCGTCTTCGGCATCGTCAACGGCTACGATACCGATACTTTCGGGCCGGACGACCTGATCTCCCGCGAGCAGATGGCCGCGATGATCGTCAGGGCCGCCAAGCTGGAGCTGATAAATGAGGAAACCAAGTTCGCAGACCGGGCTGACATCTCGGAATGGGCCAGGAGCGCCGTGGCTACTGCCGTAAAGAACGGCATCATAAAGGGGTATACCGACAACACCTTCCGGCCCCAGGGCAATGCCACCCGGGCCGAGGCCGCCACGGTGATCATGAACGCCCTCAATTTGAACAAGTAACCAATCAGACAGATGCAATGGCGGCAGGATTGAATTAAACCGACGCACAGAGGGAATCCTTACGGGTTCCCTCTCTTTAAAATTATTTCAAACGCTATTACTAAACGTGAGGCATTATGAGGCATTAATGCGGAGCGGAGAAATGTATGATATAATTATAACCACAAGGAGTGGTGTCTTTGGCCGAATACGATCTGATAATCAAAGTCCTGGTTGAACGTTACATGGACAAGATCGCCTCTTTCGTCCGGGGTGTACCGGTTGCTGTGGAGCAAATTGAGGACAAAGACAAAGAAGCCGTGGCAGTGCAGCGTACTTCCGATGCACTTGTTAAAGTACATGAAGACGGTTACGAATACCTGATGCTGGTTGAATTTCAGGCCAGGCCGGATCGAAAAATGGCGAGAAGGTTGCTGGAATATACGGCCATGCACCACTGCCGGCATGAAAAACCGGTTTACCCTGTAATAATCAACCTGACCGGCGGTAGCCTTCAGGATGGGTGGTACACATTTGAATGCCTGGACCTGACAGTGGTTAGTTTCAACTACCGGCAGATAAACTTACAGGATATTGCCGGCCGGGAACTGCTCTACCGGGGACCGGTGGGTCTGCTGCCCCTTGCGCCGCTGATGAGTCATGATGAACCGCCCGAGAAGGTGCTGGATAAATGCGCGAGGCGGTTGCAAAGCGAAGTTGAAGCGGAAGACGATAGGGCATTACTATACTTGGCGCTTGCAGCCCTTGCGTCTTTGAAATATCCAAAAGATTTAATACTAAGGGTACTGGAGGTGAGCAAGTTGGAAAATATCCCGCTGTTTGACGGTATCCGGGAAGAATGGGAAGCCAAAGGCAGGATTGAAGGTAAGAATGAAGGCAAGATTGAAGGCAAGATTGAAGGAATGGTGGAAATGCTTTTTGACTTAGTCGAAGCCAGATTTGGGGAGATCCCTGACGAGTTGCGCAGCCGTCTGGAAGTGTTAAAAGGGCATGAAGAAATAAAACAGGCCATGAGAAAAGCCATAAGCGCAGAAACAATAGATGAATATATGGCAAAGCTTGAACATTAAAAACTAATGATGACTGTATTTAACATAAATTATTTGCCTCCGTGCCTCCGGATTTTCCCCGGCCTATCCTGTGGTGGGTTACTCCGTACCATCCGCCGGATACCGGGGTGTTTCCCTGCTATAAAGATTTTTTAAAAAACAGGCAGGAATTTGTTTCTTTATGTAGAATAGCTGGCCTTAACTTAATACAATCACCCGAGTCTACCCGCCTGTGGCAATTTGGCACATTATCCTTGGCTTTAAGTGCTATGGCGGCAGACCGACAGGGTATACCTTGAAAAGGGTATGCCTCCCAGTGCGGAAAGGGTTTAGTGCCTGCTGTATTCAAATGGCCGTGTGCGTTTTCCGCACGCGGCTTTTTAATTTGTTTCAGTTGGATGTAAACACGCGCAGCAAGTGCGGGCATGACCTGAAAGAATTGATGACGTATATATTGCTTGAATAAGGATGTTGCTGTTGCTTTTGGAACATTGTATCTAAATGAATAGAATATGTTTCATATAGAGTTAATGTTGGCCTGAAGGAGGGGTTGACACAATGCAGGTAATTGTGAGCATTGACGACACTGACAATATTGACAGTGACTGGGGAACAGGAGAACTGGCGGCTAAAATATCACAAACTATTGAAGAACGCGGGTGGGGGAAGAGCTACGGAGTGACCCGGCACCAACTATTTGTGCACCCTGACGTGCCGTACACATCACACAACAGTGCCATGTGCTTTGCTGCCGAACTGGACGAGTCATATCTTGATGTTTTAACCAGTTTCGCTTCGGATTTTTTGACCCGTGAAAGCGCGGAAGGATCCGATCCCGGCCTGTGTATAGCCGTGCCCGGGAGGTTAAGTATGCCCGGGCTCCTGATCGAATTTGGCCGCAAAGCCAAAGAAACCGTTATCAACAAGCAGGAAGCCTATGATCTTGCCCGGCAACTGGGGGTACATCTATCCGAACACGGCGGCGACGGCCAGGGCGTTATCGGCGCGCTGGCCGGGGCGGGACTGCGCCTGAGCGGCAACGACGGCCGTTTGAGAGGCCAGCTTGAAATAAAAACCGAAAGCGGTACAATCAGCGTCCGCGACATCATCTCTCAAACCTGTGTTGACGTGGTGAGAGTGCTTGACGATGGAAGAATATTAGGTGATAACGAGACGGTCAGGTTGGGAAAGACAGTAAAACCTGTCTTGATGGAAGGCAAATATGTGCTGTTAGTGTTCCCTGCTGACGCGGGAGATAAAAAAGGCGCCCTGTGGCAGACATGCACCAAGGAGCAGCTAAGGAAATTTTAAAATCTTATGCATTCAGCCGGACGGCGCGGACTCGCCCGCTGTCTTGAATGTTACCGTCACAGTCTGGCCGAGAGTTTCGCCGGCTTTTGACATCAGCCCCGGTGAAATGCTCAAATTATACGTTGTACCTGGGGCAAGTGGACTTACAGGTTCAATAAAAATATACTGCCTTTGGGAAAAATCAACGGTATCATCGACCTTTGTGATCTTTAAAGGGACTTTTTCATTGCGTTGAGAGAGGAGGCTGAAGCTTTTCACATTATTCTCCCAGACTGCGCTGTTTACAACATTTTTATCAAATCTCAGGGTGAACTTCGGCCGCACGGGTATATTTGAAGCTCCCCGGACATCTCTGCCGTTCTCCGTTATGGAAATGAAATGCAGCTGTTTTTCACCCGGTATTCCCGGCGTTTCCTTTCCGGCACCGGCGGGAAAAGGAGGTGTCACCGGCCCTTTCACCGGTATGTTGATTACCTGCCCTGGAAAAATAAGATTCGGATTCTCTATGTGAGGGTTGGCCGCGATCAGGGCATCCAGGGTTACGCCGTGTTTTTGAGCAATGAAAAACAGGGTGTCTCCTGCTTGCACGGTATAGTTCAAGATAAAACCCCCTTGCCAAATTACTAAATGTTGTAATATTGTATGGCAAGGGTGCTGAATAAGTTACTGTTATGAAGCCCGCGGACTTGCCCTGGACAGAAAAAGAGGACATACCTTCTAAGGAAGGGATGCCCTCAGTTAACGCCGCTTATGAAGCAACCTTATCAGTTTCTTCTGTTTAATTGTCTTTGTATATGATCGTACCCACGTGTTCGCCGTTTAAAGCCCTGGTAATGTTGCCTTCTTTGAGGCCGTTGATGATTTGGATTTGTTTCATGTTCTGGGAGCGGGTGAGCAGCTCCAGCACCACCCTTTCCACCACCAGGTCGTCCTGGTCCCTGTCCAGCAGTTCTTTCGCGCCGATCTTTGGGATAAATTCAGCGTCCGGTTCGACTTTTGGGTTGTTCGCATACAAACCGTCAACGTCTTTGATCAGAATGCACTGTTTGGCTCCGATCACCTCAGCAAGTAAAAACGTCCCCACATCGGTGCGGTTGCTGGGGATGCGGCCTTCCTCCGGCGGGTGCTCCCAGTAACCATACGGTGGCATGCCGTGAATAACCGGGATGCAGCCCTGGTTAAAATAAGCCCCCAGCTTTGGAAGGTCGTCGTGTCCGATCTTGATCCCCCCGTGAGGGAGCAGCAGCATGCTTATCATCAGGGCGTTCTGCTCAGATATGCTCTGGCCCAGCTTTGATATTATCCCCGTCGGCATACCCAGTTCCATGGCGATGGCGTAAACGTGCCTGGAGCGGGTTCCGCCGCCGGTTGCGATGATCATTTTGTGCTGTCCGGCGTTTTCGACAATTTCCTTTATAATCGGCAGGACTGCTTTAGCCCCCATGTCGGTAATACTCTGGCCGCCGATCTTCAGCACGTTCACATCGGGCAAGACTCTGAACGGCTCCCTGTACTCCAGGCTTTTTAGAAAGGTCTTCCCCACCAGGGTTTCGCCCATCAGCTTGCTTTTGATATGCAATCTTTTACTGTCCTTTTCACGGATCAGAGCCATTATCTAAACCTTCTTTACTAATCATCGTCGTCATCAAGATCATCTTCATTGTTATCTTTTCCCGCCTGCAAGTACACAAGGTCAGCCCCGATGGCGTTTGCGATTTCCTCTATTTCCGACCTCCTTATATGCTTTGCCTTGATTTTCAAATCCACGCCCGCCACGGCCACCACAGAAAAGCGAGGCTTCTTTTCCTTTTCTCCTACCTTGCGCCGCTCACGAACAAAAATCTTCGCTTCAGCCATAAGATCCACCTCCGGTATTTTAATTATTACCTATCTTAGGCATTACCTTATCAAAATATACAAATTTTTGCAAGTTTTTCTGAGGAGCACATGATGGTAAAAACTAATTCTACATAAATAACCAAAATTACTAAAAAATTTATTTTGTATCAAGTTTGTTAAAGATTCTATTTACGGCCGCTTTTTCATAATTATGTATAAAACTGTTTTAAATCTTTATAAGGAGGGCTGTAAAAAGTGGTTAAGGAAACTATGGAGGCCATGGAGGCCATGAAGGAAGCTTTGGGTGAGCTTGATTGTTCAAAACTCAAAACGAGGTGCTGTTGTCCGAATTTTGTTTTTTACATTTTTAAGGATGCCAAATGCGTGAATGTCTTTAACGGGGCCTGTGAAACATGGGAACCGGGTGATTGCCCGGAAGATGACTGCGACTGATTTTATTTAGCGTTAACCGTTGCCGGCTTTGCCGGCAATTTTTTTTTGGCCGCCACGTTTTTTTTAAACATATTTTGTTAAACTTTACAATACTTTTATAAAAGATTTATTAACGGCTGGCTGCAAATTATTGCGAAGGGGAGAAATTAAATGCTCAATGAGATTACGGAGATAATGAAGATGGTGAAGGATACGATTGATGAACTGAACCAGGAGAGTATGAAGGAGCTGGTTGGTGAAATTAAAGAGGTGATGAGGCTGGTGGTAGACAAGATGAGCAAAGAAAATACAGGTGAAACGCTTGATGGGCGAAAAGAAGGCGGTATAAAAGTTATACTCAGCGAGATTGATCGAGAAATTGCAAAGGATCTTACTGATGTAAGCGACATAATTAAAGAAGCGGTTGATGTGGTTAAAAAACATATAGAAAGCGAAAATATTGATTGCTGTTATCCATATGTTATCTGTTTCGTTTATAAAGATGCCAGGTGCGTGAATATCTTTAATGGAGCCTGTGAGACCTGGAAATAAATGTATCAAGGGGGGAATGATAAGTGGATGCTTCAGCCAGTTACATTGTCTCTTCGCATAATTTCCTGCTCAACCATCACCTGGTCCGGGACGCGGCCGGTAAGCTGTGGCTTTTTTACCTGACGCCGGACGGGTTTTTACAATGCGGGACATCTGATGATGAAGGAAAGACCTGGTCTGCCCCTTTAAAACTGGCTGGTGAAGTCACCGGCTCTTTTACCGCGGTATCAGATCAAAATGAAAATATTCATCTCTGTGCCGTCAGGAAGTTCGACAGACTTACATACATGCGGTGG
>Ga0067045_1030703_pt1 | contig 14370 bp, 15 predicted proteins | sample TerdegcTABiofilm_FD_59184 | JGI IMG/M metagenome (GOLD analysis project Ga0067045, IMG submission 59184) | Combined Assembly of (Gp0054472, Gp0054536) Wastewater bioreactor microbial communities from Singapore -Terephthalate degrading...
CTTCCGCGACCATCGCTCGAACATCTTTCTCGGTGAAAAGGCGGACCATCCCCCTTTCATAACCGCTATCCTCCCAGGGCGCAATACCAGTTTATCAAATTCCGTGAATGCTTACCCGGGGAATCGGGACTGCAAATGCTCCTTCCAAAGGATGACGACCGTGTAGATTTCCTCGCCCGAGGCGCAGCCGATCGACCAGCATCGCACTTGGTTCTCACAACGGGCGATGGCGGCTTCGGCGAGCACGGGCAGAACATCATCGCGGAGACAGTCGAAGACGCTCCGATCGCGGTAGAAATGGGAGATTGAGATCCGGCATAGCGCGTCGAGCCGTGGCCACTCCTCCGGGTGCGTTTCAAGGTGGCCCCTGTAGTCTGCAATGCCGGCCAATCCCAGCTCAGCGAGCCACCGGTTCAGCCGCTTGTGGACCTGCCGTCGCACCTTGCGGAACCCGGGCCACCGCAGCCCGAGTTGCGGCAGTGCCCATTGCAAGAATCCAACGCACTCGGCGTCCGTCATTTTCCTCTCCGCGTGGTCAGCGCCGCTCATCGCGGCCGAAAGCGGCTGGCCAACTCATCCGGCAAACGGTCGCGGTTCGCTGCCGTCACGGTGACGATCTCGACATCCGGCCGGGCTTTCACTTGAGTGATGAAACCACCGCCCTTAGCCGCAATGGTGGCCAAAACGGGCACCGGACCGTCCAGGATGCGGACGACGGCCTCGACGAAGACAGGGCTCATGCATTCCATCTTGCCTATCTCGTCAACCACAAACGCGCCTACGTCGCCAGGCTGACGGTTCAATTCGGCCTCCACGATGGCCTCGAAACTCTCCAGATCCACGCCGTAGCGGCCGACGCGGTGCGGGCCGTGGAAATCAACGTGGGCCAGCGTGGCGGATAGGCCGCCCAAGCCGACCGCCGTGAAGCCGACGCGATGGCCGTGCTCTCGAATCTCGTCGGTGTGGAACCCCGCCAGGCGTTTGGAGTCCAGAAGCTTGACCAGGCGACGCACCAGCGTGGTCTTGCCGCAACCGGGCAATCCGGTGAGCAGGACGTTGTTGGCGATGGCCTTGGGCATCGGCCGCCTCCGAGTTGTTCTGTCATACGGCGTCTAACATCTGCCGGATGGTCTGCTCCAAGAGGGGCCGCCCGCCGAATTGCATCCGCAGCCGCCTGAGTTTATCGGTCACGATCTGGTGCTTGGGAGTGGTCGGCCCGCCCAGAATCTCCGCTCGGCTTCCGGACTGCGCGTTGGTGATCCGCGCTACCTCGTACTCGGACACATATTGGTCGTAGCAGTTGTAGACCTCACCGACGATGCCCTCCGCTGCGAGCAGGATTTCGACGGCGCGAGCCACATCCGCCGCATGCACTTCCTTACCACCGTGCCGACACTCAACACGCTTGCCCTGGGCCACGGCCCGAACCAACTCGAACCACCTGCTGTTCTCGATCGGCCTCGCGATGCCGTAGATGCCTGTAGGCCGCAATGCGCAGATCGGATATCCCTGGCCAAAGCCGTAGCTGTGGACGAACTGCTCGATGGCCGCCTTGTGGGCGCCGTAGTGGCTGGTCGCCCAGGTGGGATGGGTCTCGTCCAGCGGCCGGTCGTCGAGGATCTTCTCGTGGACGGCGCAGGTGGAGATGAACACGAACCGGCCGACTCCAGCGCGCCGCACGGCCTCAATCAGTTGCAGTGTGCCCACGACGTTCTTCTCGACGAACTCCAGCACGTCGCCCTCGCCGCCACGAAACCCACCGCCGGGATGGTGCAAAGCAGCATGGACGACGGCATCGCAGCCCTGGACGAGGCTGCCCGCCGCGCTCTGGTCGCCCAGTTCGCCCTGCACCCACTCGATCTGCCGCTCGATGGCCTCGAACCCGCCCCGGTCGCTTTCTGGCCGATGCCAGCAGCGGCAGGTATGCCCAACGGCAGCCAGACGGTTCACGATGTACCGGCCGAGGAAGCCGGTAGCTCCAGTGACGGCAATTCTCACGAGAATGGTCTCCAATATCGTGCGGACTGGCCTTACGTAGCCACAAGGAATCTTACTGTTGGCGGCCAGCGACGTATACCGGCCCGTGGCTCCGCCCGCGCCCTGGCCGTAGAATTGGTGTTGCGGGGACAACCAAGCGGCGTGTGGCATATGAGCGTGCTGCCGGAGGCGCGGCTCATGGCTACTGACGAGAAGACCGAATCGCGGTGGATCACGGTCGCCGGGCAACGGGTCCATTAACTGGTTGCGGGACCGGAAGACGGCCGGCCCGTCGTCTTGCTCCACGGCGCGAGCTTCTCTTCGGCCACCTGGCAGCAAATCGGCACGCTCGATGCCTTGGCATCAGCGGGGTATCGGGCGTTCGCCATCGATCTGCCGGGCTATGGGCAGTCCCCTGCGAGCCAGCACTCGCCGGAAACGTGGCTGGCCGGGCTTCTCGATGGGCTAGGCGTAGACCGCCCGGTGCTCTTGGCCGCATCCATGAGCGGGGCTTACGCCTTCCCCTTGGTCATCGAGCATCCCGAGCGTGTAAGCGGCTTCGTCGGGGTCGCCCCCGTGCGCATCCGCACACACAAGGATCGCTTGAGGCAAATCACTGTTCCCGTGCTGGCCGTCTGGGGCGAGAAGGATCAAACGGTTCCCCTGGCCGATGGGGAACTGCTGACGCAATCCGTGCCGCACGGCCGGATGGTGGTTATCCCCGGCGGCAGTCATGCGCCGTACATGAGCGATCCGGCCAAGTTCCACGACGAGTTGCTCAAGTTCCTCGCCGAGTGCCGCTCGCCAAGACGCGAGCCTCGGTGACTATCTGCTGCTGGAGAATCCCGAGTTGGGCATATCAGCGGCCTTGAACCGCGCTGAAAGCCTGTCCGCGATAAACCGGGAAGGGAGCACCCAACTCAAGCCAGCCCGAGTCTGGCTAGGAGGCCGGAAACCCGCTCGTAGGCGTCCCGCTGGCGCATCTCCCTCGTTTCCGGGTCATCAATTTCATCGAAGTCGGCGACCCATTTCGGGCCCGTGTGCTCGGGTGAGGCGAACTTCTCCTTGAGCTTGCCTAACCCCTCCGCGACCAGGCGATTCTGCAGGTGCGGCAGAAAAGCGTCTGCCAGCGCGCCCAGGCCTCCAGGATAGTACGTGAGGCAGAACCAGATATCCCACGCATCCTTCTCCTTCATTCGATCGGCCAAGGCCATCGACTTCATGACGATGAAAGGCACGATGCCGGCAACCCGAACCGCCACGCTGTCTCTCCCTCCGCCGGGCAGAGTGCCTTCGATGGTCACCTCGCTGGCCATCTCGAAGGCCAGGTCGCATCCGCGAGCTTTTCGCGGCATGATGTCTTGCACCCTCTGGTGTCGGCGGCTCTTGCCCGTTCCACCATACTCGCCAGCGAGGAGATCCACTTGGACTTTGATCTCTCGTCCGGCCACAACCACGGTGCGAAAGAAGATGTACGGCTGATCGCCCCGCGTGTATCCTCGCTTGGTCAGGTGCTCCAAGATGGTACGATAGCCAGCCTCGCTGATCTTTCGATGATTCACCGCAAGATCCACGTCGATGCTGCCAATGTACTTCGTGCCGGTGGCAGGCAGCAGAAGGTCCGGCACCCAGCCCCCGATGATGACCAGATCATCCCGGTACTCGCCCAGGAGCCGAATGAGTTCCAACATCACAGAGCGAGCGGCCTCTACCGCCTCAGCCGCATAATCGGTACGCGAAATCACCATGCAGGTTTGATAACCTCCCTCAAGACGGCTTCAGCCGCCTCCTCACCTCGCCCTCTGAATCCCCGCAGGTCGAGGTAGGTCTGGATCGGTGACGTGATGCGAACGTCGTCAACGTCCCGGCTACCGGCCATCACGCCTTCATCGTAGGGCTCGAAGAGCATCACGTTGGGGCCACTCGCGACGGGCTTGAGCCCAGCTTGCTCTGCCACCTGGTCAATTCGTTCCGAAACATACGCCATCACCCGCTGATAGCGAACGCTTGGCGCCAACCGCGACGCCGCGGAGAAACCGGCAATCGCGTAGTTTAGCCCGAGTTCAGCACAGGCGGTAGCGATCTTTGCCTCAACCTGGGACGGCTCGTCCGTGGAGTAGAAGTCCCAGGACTTGTTCTTGCGGTAGCTGTAGTTCTCCGACCATTCTTCGAGGAGTTTGCCGGGCTCGGTCAGGAACATGCCTTGTTCGCTGCGTCGGAGCCATTCGCGGTCCTCCAACAGCTTCTTCACATTGGACGCCTGGCCGAGGCTGACGCCCGCTGCCGTGGCCAAGTCCTTGATCTTCCAACCCCGCTTGGGCTCCAGAAGCAGTGCTCGTAAGACACGTTCCGCCTTGGGAGAGTAGAGTGATCGGAGATCGCGTTGTTGAGTAAACTTGTTGGGTCGTCCCTCGATCCGAATGTAAACCTGGTCGAACGAGAGCCGACAATTGCCGGAGAGATCGACGTACCCGATCTTCTCGCGCCTCAGAATGTCGGCGGCTTCCGGGGAGACGTAGGGGGCGGCAAACACTCCGATGGCATCCGGGCGGCTAGCCGTCCAGCGGAGGATAGCATTTGCGGCTTCGCGAGCTAGGCGAGGCTGACCACTCTGTTTGCATTCGAGCACGACAGTCCACTCGCCGTCGCCGACACGAAGCCTTCCCGCCCAGTCCAGGTCTGAAGCCTGCAACCCCGACGCGGTTTCGCCCGCATCGAGGGCGCAGAATGGCACGTCAGCCAGGCACTTGCGGAGCTGTGCAACAGCATCGACAACGAGCTTCTCGGCCATGATTTCACCCGAGTATGGCATTTCAGCATCTGCTGAAATATATCATACGACTGAAATCTGCCGAATTCAAGCACGATTTCAATAGAATTATGTGTTTCAGCGTTCGCTGAAACTACCAGTATCGGTGAAAAACCTGCATGGGCGAGGGCTGTGCCACCATAAAGTGGTAGTCAACTTGCGCGGCTCGACGGGCTGAGAGCCGACGATTTCCGTCGGCTCCCAGCCGATTAGCGGTCGATCAGAGCAGGTTCACGACCCGCTCGGCCAAGCCCTTTTCGCCCAGCACGACGTTCAGCTTGCCGCTGGTGGCGACCTTCTCCAGAACTTCCAACTCCCGGAGCCGCATCAGTGTCGGGTTGCCTTCCAGCACCTTGGCGGTGTTGGCCTGGCTGCGCATGGCCGCCGTTTCCTCTCGGCGGACGATGAGGTTGGCCTCCGCTGCCTTCTTGGCTTCCGTGACCTTGTTCATCAGGTCCTTCATGTCGCCCGGCAGGATCACGTCACGGATGCCCACCGAGATAACCTCCAAACCCAATGCAGCCACCCGCTGCCGGACAATGGTCTCCAACTCCTTAGCCACGGCGTCCTTGTCGGCCAAGAACTGGTCGAGTTCGCGAGCGCCGACCACCGCCCGCAGGGCCAACTGCGCCTCGCGGTAGAGCGCCTGCCGGGCGTCGTCGGCCGCGCTGAGGGCCTTGTGGGCATCGGCAACGCGGTAGGTGGCTACCGCGTTCAGCCGCAGCGTCACCTTGTCGGCGGTCATAATCTCCTGGCCGCCGATGTCCAGCATCGTCTCGCGCAGGTCCACCGGCACGAGCATGACCTTGGCCATGTTCTTCCAGAAGGCATACTTGCCCGGCGGAAGAGTTTCCACGTAGCGGCCGTCCTCGAACAGCACGCCCACGTGGCCCTGCTCCACAGCAAACGTGTCGAGCACGCGATCGGCCAGTGCCGAGCGCACGATCACCTGGAGATCCTTGTGCTCGAAGCGGACCTTGCGGGCGTCGATTACCTCAGTGGCAACCTCTCGGAAGGTGGTCCAGTAGGCGTACAGGCCCGGCGGCAGGATGTGGCTGAACCGGCCGTCCACCCACACCAATGCCCGCTCGTAGTCCTTCAGGTCCAGCACGACTGCGCGGTCCTTCAGCGCACCCGACTTGGCGATCACGTCGAGCTTCTCATGCGTCAACCACGGCGCGCGCTGCGAGACGACCTCCACCTTCACCTTGCCTAGCGGGTCGAAAAACCAGTGCCGGCCAGTGCCGAGCAGGCCCTTGAACTCGCCGTCATGGAAGTACAGGCCCATTTCGTAGCTGCGAATCTTGATCGTCTTGAGCATCAGCACAGTCATCCTTCACCTTCCTTCCTACCGCCTACTGCGGCAGTTTTCGCATTTGGTCGTGTCAGGCAAAGCCGTTGGGCGGCGGAACCAGTGGCGATCACACGGACAAGTGCGGAGTGTCGTTTGAGCATCTACGCAGCCTCGGGCGGCGCGGCAGCTTCCATCGGGCTTGTCGTCGCCGGGGGCAAGCCCCGACGCAAGTCACCCGACATTCGCTGCCGCTTGCCGAAGGCTCGTCAAAGCGGTATCCACGCACTGCATGGCACTCGGCCGTGCTGCCACCCGCGATGGCGTGCCGGCTTGCGCCGATTCCTCCAGGAGTCGCCCGAGGGAGACTGCCCGGATTCCTCGACGCCGCCGGTCGATCACGCGCCGGTGGCCGATCACACATTGGCCCGCCTCCCTCGGGCCGCTTGGAGCAGGTTTTCAACGCCTGCGGTCTTGGTACGGGAGTCGAACCCGCGACAGCCAGATTCACGGTCTGGTGCTCTATCCGCTGAGCTAACCTGGTTGACACGACCTTCGGTCAGAACCCATGAACGGAACACACGCCGCCAACCGCCTCGCTGAAGGATGGGGCAACGCGCGCCGTTGGCCTAGTCGTATCAGAGGCGCCGGTGGGAGTCGAACCCACTTGAAGCTGCTTTGCAGGCAGCCGCCGTGCCGTCTGGCTCCAGCGCCAAATTGTCGAGTGTCTTCGCCAGGAGTCGAACCTGGTCTTCGACCTTCGCAGGGTCGCGTGCGAATCCCCCACACTCCGAAGACATTACGTCGAGCGCCCCGCCGAGGAATCGAACCCGGGCACCGTGCGCAGCATGGTCGGGCAGTTTCGAAGACTGCCATGCGCTCCGGCACACCCGCGGGGCAACGCGATCAAGTAGCCCGTCCAGGAATCGAACCTGGTCTGACAGCTTCGGAAGCTGGCGTGCGATCCGGCACACTCACGGGCCGTAGTACAAGCGTCCCGACCTGGAGTCGAACCAGGTCCAAGGCTTTAGGACAGCCCTATGCGATCCGCTACACCATCGGGACAGTCAAACCAGAGCCGACGACTGGATTTGCACCAGCATGTCGCGGTTTACAGGACCGCCGCCTTTCTCAATCGAGCCACGTCGGCAAGCACGAGCGCGAGGAGTCGAACCCCGTGCGGCAGGGTTGGAATCTGCCTGCTCTCCCAGGAGCACACTCGTGTATCGGCCCTCGGCCTTGCGGCCGAGGACCATTGGCGTAACAACTACTCTTGCAGCGTCACGTTCCAGTACGCTTCGCTGATGAACTTCGACCAGCTTGCGATCCGTACCTCGTGGTCCGCGTAGAGCGGTTTCCAGGTCGGCCGGACCGGCTTCTTCCGCAGCCGCATCCGCGCCTGCTCGGGCGTCTGGTCGGCCTTCCGCTTGTTGCAGGCCATGCACGCCAGCACACAGTTCTCCCAGTTCGACACACCATCCTGCGACCTGGGCAGGACGTGGTCCAGCGTCAGTTCCTCGCTGCCAGGCTGGGCACCGCAGTATTGGCAGGTGTAGTGGTCACGCTTGAAGATGTTCCGGCGGCTGAAGGTGACATGGGCCACCGGCAGCCGGTCATACTCCGTCAGCGCAACCACCTCCGGTACACGCAGCCGCAGCCGAACGCCCCGGATGAACGCCTCGTCGGCGCGCGGCTTGAGCCTGGCCCAATCCTCCCAGGTGTAGAGCTGGTAGTCATCCGGGTCCACGACCTGCGCAGACTCGTTCCACAACAGCACCAGCGCCCGGGCTACCGTGGCCACGTTCACCGGCTGCCAGTTGCGGTTGAGGATCAGCGTGGGCCGCTGGAGTACCTTGGTCATGGTCAAGTCCTTTGCAATAAGGGTGTCTGGCCGGGGTCGAACCGGCACCCTCTGGTTCACAGCCAGGCGTGCAGAAACCGCTACACCACAGACACCATATATAACTGTCTCCGCAGGCGCCCCGACCAGGAGTCGAACCCGGCTCGCCACGTTAGAAGCGTGGCATGACATCCGCTTCACCATCGGGGCACACGTAATCCAGCACACCAAGCGGAAGGCAAGGGAGTCGAACCCTCATCTCCCCAGGGGAGAACCGCGTTAGCACCGCGGCCCGGCCAACCGTATCCGGCTACCTTCCGTAATCGCGCATCAGTGGACCGACCGGGAATTGAACCCGGATCTCCAGGCTGCCAGCCTGGCGTCTTCCCATTGGACCATCAGCCCATGTTCATCCAGTGGACCGCCGGGGACTCGAACCCCGATTGCCTGGGTGCAAACCAAGCGTCTTCCCCTTGGACCAGCGGCCCTTACTGCAAGAGGTCCGTCCGGGACTCGAACCCGGTCTTCCTCCTTACCGAGGAGGTGTGCTGCCGGAACACCTACAGACCATCGAGTGATCCCGGGCGGACTCGAACCGCCGTCTTCCTGGCTGTCGCCCAGGCGTCTTTGCCGCTGGACCACGGGATCGTTCGAGTGACCGGGACAGGAGTCGAACCTGCAAAGTCACGAGGCTCTCGACCTCGCCGCTTTTCCCATTTGCGTACCCGGTCGTGGCGGGTCCGGGTGTTGCACACCGGCGGTCCAGGCTTATGGGGCCCGGCTGAGCACTGGCCCACCCGCAGTTGCAGGCCCCGGTATCGAACCGGGCGCACCGGCCTTATGGGAGCCAGTTGGGCACCTGCCGCGCCTGCAATCTCCTCAGTGACCACGGGGAGACTCGAACTCCCAATGCCGCTATGGGCACGACGTTCTGACCGTCGCGTGTCTGCCAATTCCACCACATGGTCATGCTTCGCAGCGGCCCGTGCGGGAATCGAACCCGCCTTTCCGGCTTGAGGGGCCAGCGTCCTGTCCCGATAGACGAACGAGCCGTATCAAGTGCGACGAGCAGGAGTTGAACCTGCAAATCCTCACGGGATGGCTGGGTTACGGCCAGTTGGGCTTGCCAATGCCCGATCGTCGCGTGTTGTTCTCAGTGGCGCAAGCGGGACTCGAACCCGCAGATCACCAAGGTTTGAGCTTGGCCGCTTTGCCGATTTGCGTACCGCGCCGTCTTTCAAGCGCCCTCGACGGGATTTGGACCCGCGATCTCCTGCGTGACAGGCAGGCGAGCACTCCTGGCTGCTCCACGAGGGCATGTTCACGTGTCAGTGGCTCAGGTGGGAGTTGAACCCACAGCATCCTTCGTTCTAAGCGAGGGTGGTCTGCCGGTTGCCTACCGAGCCGCTTGTGCCCAGAGCGGGAGTCGAACCCGCAAACGCTCGGGTTTAAGCGGAGCCGCCCTGCCAATTGGCGTACCTGGGCGATCAAGTAGCCCCGGATGGAGTCGAACCATCGTTTCCTGGGTGTGGACCAAGTGTCGTTGCCGTTGGACCACGGGGCTGCGTTGTTCAAGCGGAAGTCGTGGGACTCGAACCCACAAGCGGTTGTCAACCGCCACCTGCTTTCAAGGCAGGCTCCTCATCCGGCCGGATGGCTTCCGTTTTCAAGCTGCAGGAGCTGGACTTGAACCAACATGACGACGTTCAGAGCGTCGCATCCCGCCATTGGATGATCCCGCATCGGTGTTCCTGGAGACACGCATCGTCTTCCTGGAGTTCGGGGAGGAGGGGTCGAACCTCCGTCTCCTGGTTCAAAGCCAGACGGCCTACCACTAGCCGATCCCCGATCATCGTCATCGTGAGAGTGCCCTGCGGGAATCGAACCCGCCTCGCCAGCTTGGAAGGCTGGTGCCTGGAGCCGATCGGCCAAGGGCACGAAGGCGGAAGGTGAGAGAGTCGAACTCTCAAGGCTCATCGCTCGGCCGCTTTCGGGGCGGCTGCCATCGCCAGTTGGCTTGACCTTCCGTATCCAAAGGCTCCGGTGGCTGGACTCGAACCAGCGGTGGGGCATGCGCCACGTCGGCTTAACAGGCCGATCCCTGCTACCAACTCGGGTACACCGGATCACAAAGTCAGGACGGCGGGATTTGAACCCGCGATCTCGTGCTCCCGAAGCACGCGGAATACCAGGCTTTCCTACGTCCTGTCGATCAAGAGCGCCCAGCGGGAGTTGAACCCGCGCTTCCGCCTCGGCAAGGCGGCAGGCTGCCGCTACATTATGGGCGCGCAATAGGTGTGCCGGATTGTCAAAGACCAGAAGCACCGGGCGGGACTCGAACCCGCGTCGGCGCATTACGGGTGCGGTATCCTTGCCGCTGGACGACCAGTGCAATCAATTCAGTGGGATCAGAGGGACTTGAACCCTCACCTGGCGGATTAAGAGTCCGCTGTGCTGCCGCTAACACCTTGATCCCGTCGGCGCGGAGGGAGTTGAACCCTCGACCTGACCCTTATAAGAGGTCTGCTCTCACCGCTGAGCTACGCGCCAGCGAATAGGGCCGGAGGGACTCGAACCCACACCTGCCGGATTAAAAGTCCGGTATGCTGCCGATTACACCACGACCCCGTGCTTGGTGGGGTGTATGCGTTTCAATCGCGTCAACATCTTCTCGCTCCTCGCGTTTGGTTTGCGCCAAGTGGTAGCCCTGAGAATCGAACTCAGCGCCACGTGGTTATCAGCCGCGTTCGGGCAACCAGCCCTCGACTACCTCGTGCCAACGTCGTCGTCGATCCGGTCGGGATGGCAGGACTCGAACCTGCGTCTCCGTGCTCCCAAAGCACGTGGGTTCGCCGCTACCCTACATCCCGCGCGTCAGTCAGAACGGCCGGATTTGAACCGGCGATCTCCTGCACCCCGAGCAGGCGCGATAGCCAGGCTTCGCTACGTTCTGATCTCAGTAGCCCGTGCGGGAGTCGAACCCGCCTTTTCGGCTTGAAGGGCCGATGTCCTCAACCGATAGACGAACGAGCCGTATTGGCGCGCGGTCTCTGCGCAGTGGGCCGGGAGGTGCTCGAACCCTCGTCTGCGGCTTTTCAGGCCGCCGCTACACCATCTCAGCTACCAGCCCAACAAAAAAAACCCGGTGTCACGGGCACTTGTGACACCGGGTTTCTTGAAACCCATCGTGACGTAAGGTCAAGCGTCACAAGCGCAAAGGATGCACGGGCAGGGTATTCGCCGGTTGACCGGCGTAACGCCCTGTGCATTTTGGCTCGCTTGCTATACTTGACCTAAACGAAGTCATCGCCCTTCTCGCAACTTCTGTGGCTCGGCCGTTCAAACGTCGGCCTCATAAGTAATAGATGCCGCCGGGGCCAAAAAGGTTCATCGGATTTTTCACCGTGGCCGCCCCAGCAATATAGATGCTCTTCGGCGACGATTCATTCCCGTGGAAACACTGCGAACCCGCGCCTAACAATCCACGACTTTGGCCGCCGTAGCGGTCCAATCCACTTAGTCCAGATTCCGTTCGTGGAGCAGCTTCAGCAACACGTCGCCGTGGCACGCCTCCGGCTTGCAGCAGCAGCCAAGGCGCTTGCCAGCCAGTTCGGGCAGGGCGGCCAGCAGATCGGGGCGACGGCGGACATGGACCTCGTACATCCTTATGACTTGCTCGCGCGTCCCGTCACGGCCGATCTGGAACGGATTGCCCCACTTCGACGGCCGGGCGATCAGCACGTCATACGGCTCGTGGCGAAGATTGACTACCTCGGCCATTCTCCGTCCGGGCCTCCCAGCCTCTTCAGGCGGTCTCGCCCATCCTTGATCCACCACTTGATCGTCGTCAGCGGCACGCCCATGATTTCGGCTGCCTCGGCCTCAGTGTACCTTTCGAGAAGCACTAGACGGATCGCTCGGGCCTCGTTGGGCGGAAGAGTCGCCAACATCGCTTCCAGGTCCAGGTGGTCCTCGTACCGACATGGATCAGTGCGTCAGTCCGCCAATTCGTCGTCGCCACGCTCCATTGAACATGACGGCGAATCGCGCAAGGGGAGCGTCTTGTGGAAGTTCCGTTTCTGGGCACTTGCGTGCCGGAGGCGAAAGGCGCACTTGTGCTCTATGATCCGGTGGAGCAAACCGCGAAGGCTGGTCTCGGGCAACAGTTCGTATCGGCGGCGGAATAGGTCAGTGAAGGCTTCTTGCGTGACATCTTCGGCTTCATGGGCCAGTGCCCGGTTCAGATGATTGCGGGCGTAGGTGGTCAATTGGTCCTGGTAGCGGCGATAGATGGCCGGGAAGCTGGCCTCGTCGTCACCAAGGAAGCCGTCGAGTAGCGTTCGATCATCAGGTTCCCCGGTGTCGTCCCCGGTAGCGGACGGTCCCAGTCTCGTTAGCGTCTCCATTTGACGTGTCTCAATGGCTGGCTGTGGCGGCAGACTCTTGGTTGGCATAACTTTGCCCAGCCTTTCCGTCCTAATACAAACCTACCTTATAAACCGCCTCTTTGACTTTCTCAGCTTCTATCTAAAAACCGAGGTATCAGGTTTAACCGGGCAGGTCGGAAGGAGTTGCGCAATCATCACCTAGCCCAAAACTCGCTGATGATTGGCGCGGACATCGCTTCCCAAGTGAGGTTCGGTTCGCTGGCCGCCTACGTCGGCTGGCCCTCTCCCGTGAGAGATTGCGAGGCGGTACGAGATCGAGAGCGCCGATCTACCGATTTTGGACGCTTCGCGTCTCTGGCGGTTCGGCCGCGATGGTCGTGACGATCGCGTAGGGCGCTGGCCGAGCAGATGCGGTTGACCCCCGCTGGCGGGCGAGTGTGCTAGACTCACAGAGCGTCCGGTGCAGGGCCACTAGGCCGCGAACCTAGCGCGTCTCGGGCTAACGGCCACCTTCAGCCGGGATGCGCCCTCACGCGCCGGGCACCGCCAGATCGTCGCGCTATCCAAGAAACCTAGTGCCGAAAGGCCCGAAAATAGTCCCGAAACCTAGCGCCAAAAGCGCCCCCACGGCGCTCCCATTTGCATGAGAAATGACCGCGAAATCAGAAGGGGGCGACGGGGACCGAAACGCAACTAACTCCTTGCCGCGTCATCTTTTACCCTTATCCCGCAAGGACTTACGAAAAAGCCTCCTCCAGTTGAGGGCCTAGTGGCCGTAAGGCCGTGCAGGTTCAAGTCCTGTTTCCCGTACTTCCGAACCTCTTAAAACAAAAGGACTTGCGACAACGAGCCGCGAGTCCTTTTCTTCTGCGCTGAAGATGCCACCAGCCTGCGCCCAACAAATGTCCAACATTCCGAATTTTCTTGTACCCACGATTCGCCCCTTCTGACGCCTGTTGGGCGCTGTCTGGCGCGCCCAACAAATCGGTACAAGAGTTGGGCGCGCTAGGTGGGTCTGCCGGTATGTTTTGGGCGCTCCGCACCGTCGCCGTTCTGTTGGGCGCGCCCAACACTTTCGCCTCCATTGGGTGTTGGGCGCACCTAGCAGGGCCGCATTGAACCCTGGAGAACACTGCTGGGATTCACAATGGCTACCACGGAAAGCTGGGCGGTCAGTTCGTGGAATTGGAGGGCGGCCAGCAGGCTGACATACCATGAAGAACCGGCTTGCAGGCTTCGGCCAAACGGTGGTAGTGGTGGGCCGAGTTGCCCAAGTGCGTCAGGGTCTCCGTGCCGTGCATCACGGCATAGGTGATGGCCGACCCGGCTGCGGCGGCGACGACGATCAGGGCCACGCCCCCGGTTCCGTGGGCGATCAGACGTTGAAGGTTTGCTTTCATCCTCGATCTCCAGGAGTTGTCATTTTCCCATCAGCTTCCGGGCGGCCTCGCACGCCTTGCCCCACTTCACCATGCGAGGGCCTTCCCAACCTTGACCTTCGCACTCGCGGACGGCGTAGAAGTGGTCTTCCAGGTTGCCGGCCTCGAACAGATCGCGGAGCACTTGGATGGGGTCAGGCAACTCGCCCGTTCGCTCGGCCGTCTCCAGATTCAGTTCCATCAGCGCATAGTGGCAAGCCATCATCGCGGCTGGCATATCGTCGATTGCCTCGGCCTGAACCGTCCGCCGTAGGCTGCCCATCTGGCTGCGGAGCATGGCCAAGCTGCGGGCGCGGAACTCGTGGGCCTGAATCGGCTCGGCCTCCGGTTCTTCTTCGTCGGCCGGCGGCTTGACGATGATGCGGACCTGCCCAATCGCCGTGCAGGAATCCTCCCCGCCGTGGATGTTGACGGTCACGGCGGCGTCGGTTTCCTCGATGCACTTCACGTCATGCTCGGGGTCCAATTCGTGCCAGAGCAGGGGCAGCAGGTCTTTGTAACCGTTCACGCCCCGGGGAGCAAGGAAGGGGCCAATTGGTGGGCGAGATGAGCTTCGACTGCGCGAGTCAGGAAGGCGAAGGCGTTGCGGCGCTGCTGGCGGCAAGTCTCGATCACGGTGAGCATCG
>Ga0067045_1030705_pt1 | contig 14360 bp, 13 predicted proteins | sample TerdegcTABiofilm_FD_59184 | JGI IMG/M metagenome (GOLD analysis project Ga0067045, IMG submission 59184) | Combined Assembly of (Gp0054472, Gp0054536) Wastewater bioreactor microbial communities from Singapore -Terephthalate degrading...
GGTAAGCGCACCAAATAAGTGCGCGACAGGGAGGGTGCTGGCCTGGGATGCACGTGTCATCGTTGAAGGCCATCGCCGGCAGGCCGGCTTCCACAGGGTTGGTTGTGTCCGGGGGAAAAGGTCAGCCCTGCCAGCCAAGCGTGGCCAGGGCGAGCACAGCGTACCGGGCGCCTTTGGCCAGGGTCACGATCAACAGGAAACGCCCCAGTGGCTCGCGCATGACGCCGGCCACCAGGGTCAATGGATCGCCGATCACCGGCAACCAGCTCAGCAGCAGCGACCAGTGGCCATAGCGCTGATAATGCCGGCGGGCCCTTTCCAGGTTGGCCGGGCTGACCGGGAACCAGCGGCGGTCCTTGAAACGTTCGACGCCGCGCCCCAGCCACCAGTTGACCAGCGACCCGAGGACGTTGCCCAGGGTCGCGACGGCCAGCAGCAGCCACAGCCAGTGCTGGCCGTTGAGCAACAGGCCCACCAACACCGCCTCGGACTGCAGGGGCAATAGGGTGGCGGCGCCGAATGCCGCCGCAAACAGCCCGAGGTACGCCAGCAGCACTACTTGGCCGGGTAGTCGGCGATCACTGTTTGACTGCCATCTTTAGACACGCCGATTACCTGGTACGGGTCGACGGTATCGCCCATTTCCATGCCCGGCGAGCCGGTGACCATGCCCGGTACGGCCATGCCCAACAAGTCGTCACGCTTGGCCAGGGCCAGCACCTGTTCGGCCGGGACGTGGCCTTCGACAAATTTGCCGTTGATCAGCGCGGTATGGCAGGACGCCAGGCGCGGTGCCACACCCAGGCGCTGCTTGACCTCGCTCATGTTGGTTTCGACGTGGTCGGTGACTTTGAAGCCGTTGTCCTGCAGGTGGCTGATCCAGGCTTTGCAGCAACCGCAGTTGGCGTCGCGGTGGACGTCGATCGGGATCAGTTCGGCTGCCAGGGCCTGGGTGCTGATGAACAGGGCGCCCAGGGCGGCCAGGCGAAGTGCTGTGGTGTGCATGGGAAGTCTCTTTGTCGATCGTTGCGTTGATGGGCTCAGAACCAGAGCCGCACGCCGGCGACGAAGCGCGTCTGACTGCGCTGTTCGTCATCCTCGCCAGTGTAGTCGGCGGTGTTGCCGTAGGTGCTGCTCCAGGTCACGCCAATGTACGGGGCGAACTCGGGAACGATTTCATAACGCAGGCGCAGACCGGCTTCGGTGTTGGCCAACCCCGCGCCGATCCGCCGTTCGGGGTCGTTGCGGCTGTACAGGTTCAGCTCGGCGCTGGGTTGCAGGATCAGCCGGTTGCTCAGCAGAATGTCGTACTCGCCTTCCAGGCGGAGGGCATTTTGCCCCTTTTCACCGACGAAGAACGTGGCTTGTGTTTCAAAGTTATACAGGGCCATGCCCTGCACCCCGAATGCGGCCCAGGTTTGCGGCGAGCCCGGCTCGAAGTCCTGGCGCAGGCCGGCGACCAGGTCCCACCAGGGACCGATGGCATGCCCCCACAATGCCTGTACTTCGGCTTTTTCGGTGTGGCCATTGGTGCGTTCACCTTCGGTGCGCAGCCACAGACGGTCGATATCGCCGCCGACCCAGCCACTCATGTCCCAGGCCAGGGCGCTGCCGTCGGTGGCATCCTGGTACTCCAGTTGGTCGATCAGCCAGAAGCCATTGAGCGCTTTGTCGTGTACCCCATGCCCCTTGACTGCCGGGAACGCTGCCCGGCGGTCCGCGTCGCTCGGCACGGGGATTGGCGTGCGGCTCTGCAGCGCAGGCATCTGGCTGTGGTCCATGGCCGGCATCGTGCCGTGGCCCATGGCCGAATGGTCGATGCTTTCGGCCGACTGGGTCGGGCTCAGGTAAAAACCGCCAAGTGCGGCCAGCAGCAGGCGAATGTTCATGTCGGGCTCCCCGGTTCATCGACGCGCACTTCACGGAACATGCCCATTTCCATGTGCAGCAGCAGGTGGCAGTGAAAGGCCCAGCGACCCAGGGCGTCGGCGGTGACCCGATAACTGCGGCGGGTGCCGGGTGGCATGTCGATGGTGTGCTTGCGCACCTGAAAGCGCCCGTGCTCGTCCTCCAGATCACTCCACAGGCCGTGCAGGTGAATCGGGTGGGTCATCATCGTGTCGTTGACCAGGGTGATGCGCAGGCGCTCGCCGTAGGTCAGGCGCAGGGGGTGGGCGTCGCTGAACTTGATGCCGTCGAATGACCACGCGAAGCGTTCCATGTGCCCGGTCAGGTGCAGTTCGAGGGTGCGCGAGGGTTCGCGCCCGTCGGGGTCGGCGAAGCGGCTCCGAAGGTCGGCGTAGGTCAACACCCGGCGGCCGTTATCGCGCAGGCCAATGCCCGGGTCGGCGAGCCTGGCGCTGGGACGCTGGGTCTGCATGTCCACCAGCGGATTGTCGGTTTCCGACGCTGGATGGCTTTGCAGTGGGGCGCTCATGCCGGGTATGTTGCTGTGATCCATGCCGGCCATCTGGCTATGGTCCATGCCCGCCATGCTGCCGTGGTCCATGCCCATGTCGGCCATGCCGATCAACGGGCGCGGGTCAGGCTTTGGAACCTCGGCGCTGAGCCCCAGGCTCGTGGCGAGCGTGCCGCGGGCATAGCCACTGCGGTCCATCGATTGGGCGAACAGGGTGTAGGCGCGGGCGCTGGTGGGCTGGACGATGACGTCGTAGGTCTCGGCGACGGCGATGCGCAACTCGTCGACGGTGACCGGCTGCACGTACTGGCCGTCGGCAGCGACCACGGTCAGCTGCAAGCCGGGAATGCGAAAGTCGAAGTAGCTCATGGCCGAGCCATTGATCAGCCGCAGGCGCAGCTTTTCCCCTGGCTGGAACAGGGCGGTCCAGTTGGTGTGTGGCGTCTGGCCGTTCATCAGGTAGTGGTAGGTCTCACCGCTGACGTCTGCCAGGTCGGTGGGGCTCATGTTCATCTCGGCCCACAGGGTGCGGTCCGCTACGGTGGCCGCCCAGCCGTCGCGGCTGACATCGGCAATGAAGTCGGCGACCGTGCGCTGGTGCCGGTTGTAGTAGTCGGACTTCTTTTTCAGGGTGTGCGTCAGGTGTTCCGGGGCCTGGTCGCTCCAGTCACTGAGCATCACCACGTAGTCCCGGTCGTAGGCGAACGGTTCGGGTTCGCGAGCGTCGATCACCAACGGGCCATAGACGCCGGCCTGTTCCTGCAGGCCGGAATGGCTGTGGTACCAGTAGGTGCCGTTCTGCTTCAGGGTGAATTGGTATTCGTACAGGCCATCGGGGGCGATGCCGTGGAAACTCAGGCCGGGCACGCCGTCCATGTTGGCGGGCAGGATAATCCCATGCCAGTGGATGGAGGTGTCCTGTTTGAGCCGGTTGTGCACGCGCAACGTCACCGTGTCGCCCTCGCGCCAGCGCAGCAAGGGGCCCGGAATGCCGCCGTTGATGGTCATGGCGGTGCGTGGGCGGCCACTGAAGTTGACCGGCGATTCGCCGATCCACAGGTCGAAGCGGCTACCGGTCAGGGTCGAGGAGGGGGTGTCAGCGGTCACGGCCCAGGTGCTTGGGCGCCACAGGCCTGCACCTGCCAGGACTGTGCCGGCGGCCAGGCTTTTGAGCAAAGAACGTCGTGAGGGTGTTGAAGGCATAAAAAAGTCCCGTCAATCCTGAAGCTTCAGGTTTGGCAGGACCTTAAACGGCCCGCGCTGTCAGTAGACTGAGGCGCGGATTACCGATTTGTCAGTTGCGTGGCGCGCCCGGCGAAACATCTTGGGTGTACCATGTGGCCCGCGCGCTGCTGGCTCCCCGAACAGGGAGGGGGCAGCGCGCCGCAGGACTCACACATTCACAGGTTCAGGAACCCGCAATGACCCAGTCGCAACGTTTGAAATACTCGATTCTGATTTCCCTGGTGGTGCTGGCGATCATGCTTGGGCTGTCGTATCTGCAGAATGCCGGGATCATCAGCGAAACGCTGTTCCAGTACATCGCGATCGGTGTGGCCGTGGCGGTGGTGGTAATCAACGGTGTGATGCGGCGCAAGGTCAAGCCCTGAGCGAGGTGGGCCCGCGTCAGTCGAGACGCTGGAGCACGGCGGCAGCCTGCGGATGCAGGCTGTAGCTTTTGTCCGGGTTGAGCACAATTACCCCCTCGCTGCACAGACGCTTCAAGACTTCGCGCACGCTGAGAAAAGACAGCGGTATGTCCAGTTCCAGCAGGTGGTTGTGCACCCCACGGACGCCCAGCGGGTGGTCGTTCTGCGCGGCACTGAGCAGTGCGTCGATCACTTTCAAGCGTATCAGGCTGGTGCGCAGACCGAAGCTCTTGAGCAGTTGGCGGATACGTTCGTTACTGTGACGCTCCACCGGTTTGCCGAACACAGTGACTTCCTGACCCAGTGAAACGCCTTGCGGCGCGGGTTTGCCATCCGTTGGCATTGGCGAGTTGTACATGCAGAAAACTCCTTTTCAGAGCCTGATCAGGAAAATGTGATTTGTGCTCTCTGTCATTAAGACGAATGAGCGGGGCAAATCATGAAGCTCTGAATGTAGAAATTTTGTCGAAAGTACGTCATCGAAGGGTCAGACGCCGATATTTTGGGCCAGTGGCCTGTCAATTATTTTCCGCCGATTTTTACCCATGACAAGGCCCATTACGCGTTTGCCGCCATCATCCCGGTGCCAGTGTCGGACAGCAGCACCGGCCGCCGAGACCAGCCGTCATGGCGATTAAACATCAATGAATGGCTTTTTCGTCCATTCCTGGAACCGGGTCGAGGCGCCGGCCCATTTCACATACCAGGCGTGCCACCGAATCGGCATTACGCAGGATGGTGTCGGTACGTCGATCGGGCGAATCGGGATTGAAGAACGCCGTGCGTGCCTCCTGCATGTTTGCGGCGCCGGTGGCTGACCTGACGGCGTTGCGCAATTGCCTGGCCTCCAGGGCGTCGTCAAAACTTTCCCACGTCTGTTCTTCGCGGTTCCAGTAGGCGAACAATTCCTCGGCCGGCGTGCGCAGGGACAGCGCTTCACGCTGGAACGTCTCATGCGTGGCCTTGAGCAGGCGGTGAGCGTGAGTGAGGGTCGAGATGAGGTCACTGAAGGGTCTGCGGGACTCCACTGTGGCGAAGTCATACGTATTGGAAAACAGGTGCGAAAACTCGTGGATCAGAGTGGCGGCCTGGGCGTGGGCGGTGATATCGAATGTTTCGGTCAAGGCCCCCTCATACATGTCCAGTTGCTGGTTGAAGAAGTGCTCGGTGAAATGCACCGCACGCTGTGCGTCTTCACTGACGACAAACGCGATCACGCCCTCGGTGGGATAGAGGTTGGAGCCCACCACAAACCGATCGTGGTCGAGTGAGTCCAGGCTCGGATCCACCAGGGCTTTGCACAGGGGCACAATGGCCTCTTTGATTTTCCGAAGCAGGCTTTCATTGAGGCTGTCGACGTCAAACATTTCCTTGAAGAGTACCTCCAGGCGTGCGCCGCGCTGGGTGCTCTTGAGCTGGGCCAGATTGTGCAGGCTGTTGAACGCGTAGAAGCGCGCAAGGTCGAGTGCCTGCACGATCTGCCTGGCTTTTTCCGGGAACAGTTGGCGGATCTTCTCCATACCCCGGGCTTCGATGTTGATGAGCCGGCGTACCTCCTGCCGGGTGACCAGTTTGCTGTGCAGTTTCGACAGCGCCTTGCCGTAGTGAACACTATGCACGTCAGGGTCCAGCAACCATTGGGTACCCTGGTTCAGCAGGTAGGGCCCCTGGCGCTGGGTCTCGACGATGCGTGGTGCGATGGCTTTCTTGCTGATGGGGTAGACCTTGCCCGCCACCGGGGCATAGTGCTGCCCGACAGCCATGGGGTAGCTGCCGTCGGCAGCGCGTTCGCCGGAGAGGGCCAGTTGCGTGGCTTCGAAGGGCTGTAGCCGGGTCCGCGCGGGCGCACAGAGGTCGATGGCCCTGGTGTCGCGGCTCACCCCGACGGGGACATGCAACAACCTGCCCAGCCTCACCAGTTGCGCGATACCGTTGATAAAGCTCGGCAACACGGTCTTCCAGTGGTGATCCTGCAGGGCCTCGGCCGACTGCTTGAAGGAGGTGTAGCTTTGCCAGAGCGCCAGGGGAATCGCCAGTTTGCCCGGCAAAAAAGCGCCGCCATACTTCATGCCCTTGGCAAACAGCGCCTTGAGCGCGTCCCAGTCCGCTGCTGCACTGCGCTCCAGATGACTGCCCAGCAGGTGTGACAGCAGAACGCTGTTATCGGCGAACAAGCGATGCAGCAGGTTGCCTTCAATCGGGTGGCAGGCGAGTTGGATATCGGAGTCGGGGCCACTGCCCAGCAGGTTCTGGTAGGTTGCCTGGTGGGGGGCGGGCAAGCGGCGCAGCAACAGATCCTGCAATGGCCCCGGATGATTGATCGCGCTCACCACGCTGGCCGTGTTGGCGTACTCGGTAATACCCAGGTGTTTGTCGTACGGCGCATAGAGCACCTGCGGCCCGTTGACGTGCTCGCCGATCAGGTACAAACCCAAGGCCTTGACGGTTGCGGCGCCCTGGGTGGCGATCAGTTCCAGGGGCCGGACGATCGCCTTGGCCCCGCTGACACTGGCACGCGCCAGGGCATCCGGCATGTCCAGCACTTGCTCAACCAGGGCAAGGCCCTGCTCCGAGAGGTTGCCCTGCATGTTCAGGGCGTGGGCGTGCAGCCGCAACTGCCAGGGCAACTGCCGGACGAAGCGTTGCTGGCGCTTGAGGACCGCACGGGTGTTGCCGGTGAGGAGCCGGGTCAGTTGCTCGCGGTAGGCGGTCTTGATGTCCAGTTGCAGCAACAGCTTTCTGACTTCACTGGCAGTGACCTGCGCGGGGAGCTCCAGGGCACTGCCCGAGGTGATCGCGAAACCGGCGCTATGCAGCACATGGGTGGGGTTGAGAGCGAATTCAGTGAGTGTCTGAACTGGGCCGTTCAAAGCCAGTGTCGGCGTCACCTGCATTTGATCGGGGTCAAGCTCAGCCCCAGGAAAACGCGCGCGCAGCAGTTGCTTGAGGCGCTCGGCGACCTAGCCTGAAAGGGGTTGCACGTCATGCAGGTAGTCACCGCCTGGTTCGAGGCTGAGACGAAATTGCTCCAGCAATTCGGCATGCTGCTGCATCTGTCCCGCAGAGGCCGCGCCGAGCCAGGCCGGTAACGAGCGCTGGGTGATGATGCCCCGGGCAATCTGCATGGCATGTTCGAGATTGAGTGGCGTGGGCGACGATTTATGCCGTAGCCAATCCGCGCGTAGGCTCGCGTCCGGCAGGCCGAGTGAGCGGGTGAACCGGCGTGCGGCAATGAAGTGGTTGATCGCCGATTGCTGACGCTCCTGCAGTACATGGCCTTCAATCAGGCGAAACGGCCCCAGCGTATAGCTGCGATGAGGGCGGTAGAGGTCACGCGGGAGGTTTTCCAGCAGCTCCAGGCGTGCGCCTTCATCCAGCAAGCGCTTGTCCAGTTCGAGCCGGGCGTGGGTGATGGACGCGAAGGCCTCCAGACCCTGTGCCGGCGTCCAGAGAATGGCCCGTCCCGAGTGTGACGGGTCCAGGCCGCCGCGTTCGGTCAGCAGCAAACAATTGGCCAGTGGCATCAGGTTGGGCTCACCCGAGCAGAGCAGGGTCAATGACCAGGCATCGGGTCGGAAACCGCGCAATGCGTTGCGTTGCCGGCGGGTCGGGGTATCGGGATTGAGGGCAGTGTCGACGATGGCCTTGTCATGCGCACTGAACGTACGGGGCAGTTGGCGCAGAGCAGCTTCGCCGCGAATACCGACCGCCATGGCGTGGCCGAGGTCGGGCTTGAGACCCTCGAGGAAGGTTTGCTGGAGTGCCAGGTTGTCCGCGGGCAGCGCCGCGAGTTTTTCGGCCAGGGAGTCTTGTACGCTTTGCAGGGACTTGAGGTGCAGCTCGGCCCTGTCCGTCGCCCGTATGGAGGGGTGATGTTCACCGCTGATCAACGGCCGCAGACTCCAGCGCTGCTGATCGGCCGGCTCCAGCAACGCGCTGTCGAGCATGGCCCGCACGTCCAGTGACTGATCGAACAACGCCGGCAGATCGATAGCCCCTTCACTGTTGCGAAAGACATCCAGTGCGTGGCTGATGCTCTGCTGTTGCTTGCTGATGATGTCCGACACCAGGCGCTGGAACAGGTTGCCGAATACCGGTTCGCCGGATACCTGGGGCTCGTCCAGGCGCAGCAGCAGGTTGCGCTCCGGCAGGCTCAGCAGGCTGTAGACCTGATCTTCATGGCCGCTGCTGGTGACCATGCGTTGCACGGTCTGTTTCAGCTGGGCGTAGTCGCTCAGGACTTGCACGCCCTGGGACTGGCTATACAGGTAAGCGCTGTTGCGGTTGCTCAGCAGCAGTGTGCTGGCCGGCTCGACATACTGCTCAGGCTGCTCCCACACGCGCACGGTTTCGGCTTGCAACTGGTCGGCGTCATAGCCGGCGGGGGCGTTCCCACGCTCGAGCAGCGCGAGCAGGACCTGGTGCTGCTCGGGGCTGAGGATTTGCTCCTGGCGTTTGCGTAGCAGGTCGAGGCGCGCCTTGTCACTCATGGCCTGGGCAAAAAAAGCCAGGCGCGAACCGACGACCCCGGCGTCAGTTGCCCAATAGCTGCGCAATCGCTCGGCCAACAAGGGCGCCAGGCCTTGCGCGATGCCCTTGACGGCGTTTTCCCAGGGGGCAGGGTCATCGGCAGTGGGTACCAGGCGCGGATTGGCAAACCGTCGGTTGAGGCCCGCAGGCCATGTGCGATGCAGGAAAAAATCCAGTAGCGCCTGGGTCAAGGGTTTGCTATCGACCTTGCGCCGTTCACCCTCTGGGTCGAGCGCGAAGAATTCGACACGGCTTTGTCGTTGGTCCAGCCCGGGAAAGGAGCGCCCCAGCTCACGGTCGAGTAGCTGTTCAAGCAAGTGGCTCAAGGTGGGCAGTTGTTCGAGTTGTTCGCGCATCAGGCTGAGGTTGTTGCGCTGGCTGGCAGCGAATTGTCGCCCCTGGTGCTCGAACACCGGCTCGTCGATGACCTCATGGCTCAGGCTGAAGCTGTTGTCGTCGGGCCATGAATGACGCCAGGCGATGGGCAGCAAGCGCAACAGCTCCAGGCGCTTGCCGGGGTCCTTGAGCGACGCCTGTAGCGTCTGAATCGCGGCGCCCGGGTTGTCGAACTTCTGCAGCCCGCCGTAGGGCGTGTACAGCACTGCCTTTTGATCGACCGGTGTCGGGTGCAGCATGAAGCTGCCGGCCAGGGGCTCTGGCTGGCTGTCCTTGACCCTGAGGGCGATGGATTCGACGGTCATGGGGTCAGGCTGCGCGGCACGGTGTGTGTGGCTGGCGAGTTCAACATTGCGCAACCAGGCCAGGTCCGCGAGCGAGAAATCCAGGGCCCGTAACCTTGGGGTGAGGACTTTCAGGTCTTGCAGGGCTTCAGGGAAAAACAGCGGTAGGGGCTGGTCTGTCATGGTGTTTGTCTCGGTGGGGCGCGACGATTGTGAGTCGCTGGGGAGGCTCCAAGGCTAAGTGGGCCGAGACGGCGCAGCGCGGTAGATAGTTAGTGTGCTGTGGGTCGCCTTTCGACAGTTGACAGCGGGCGCGTCAAGGGGGGTTTAATCAGCGCCTCGGGATCCCCGCGCTGTTGCCCCCTCCAATAAAAAACCTGGAGCTTCAGATGTCTGTGTCACACGATCAAGCTGCCTCACATACGGTGTCGTACCCAACACTGGTGAATCTTCTCGAAGGGATTTTTCTGCGCCACGGCACCCGTCCCGAAGTCGCCACGGTGCTGGCCAACAATTGTGCCGGGGCCGAGCGAGATGGTGCCCATAGCCATGGGGTGTTCCGCATTCCGGGGTATGTCTCGACGCTTAAAAGCGGCTGGGTCAATGGCCAGGCGGTGCCGGTGGTGGAAGATGTCGCCTCTGGGTTCGTGCGGGTCGATGCGCAGAACGGCTTCGCCCAGCCGGCGTTGGCTGCTGGCCGCGCATTGCTGGTAGAGAAAGCCCGCAGTGCCGGGATCGCGGTCATGGCGATTCGCAACTCCCACCATTTCGCCGCGCTCTGGCCGGACGTCGAGCCCTTTGCCTATGAGGGGCTGGTGGCACTCAGCGTGGTCAATAGCATGACGTGCGTGGTGCCCCACGGCGCCGACCGTCCGTTGTTTGGCACCAACCCCATTGCGTTTGCCGCGCCACGGGCAGACGACGAGCCGATTGTCTTTGATCTGGCCACCAGCGCCATTGCCCATGGCGATGTGCAGATCGCTGCGCGCAAGGGCGAGCGCTTGCCGCCGGGTATGGGGGTGGACAGCCTGGGCCAGCCGACCACGGACCCGAAAGCGATCCTCGAGGGCGGGGCGTTGCTGCCGTTTGGCGGACACAAGGGCTCGGCGTTGTCGATGATGGTCGAGTTGCTGGCGGCGGCGTTGACAGGGGGCAATTTTTCGTTCGAATTCGACTGGTCCAATCACCCGGGAGCCAAGACCCCTTGGACCGGGCAGTTGTTGATCGTCATCGACCCGAGCAAGGCGGCGGGGCAGAACTTCGCGCAGAGAAGCCAGGAGTTGGTGCGGCAGATGCATGCCGTCGGTTTGCACCGACTGCCGGGTGATCGCCGTCATCGCGAGCGGCGTAAAGCTGAGTCAGCAGGCATCGTGCTGGACGATGAAACCCTGGCGCAGTTGCGCAGCCTGGCTGAGGGCTGACCTGCCGATGTGCAGGCGCCGGCTTGCCGGCGAGGGTCGTCAACGATGAGGTGCAGTGGCTGGATGGACGCGTTGTCCTTGAGTGCTTTGCGAGCAAGCCGCAAGCGGGCACTCGCTCCGACAAGTCCTGCGTCCACCAGACCCCAGTTGTTCCTACAGCGATGTGGGGCTCAACGGCGCCCCAACAACAACCCCACCACCAGGCCAAACCCGGCAGAGATTGCCACGGTTTGCCAAGGGTGCCCGCCGATGTAGGTTTCGGTGGCATCGACCACCGGTTGGGTGCGTTCGCGCACGCTGGTGACCGAGTCGCGAGCCTGCTGCAGCTTCAGGGCAATTTGCCCGCGCAGGGTCTCGGCTTCCTCGCCCACCAGGGCGGCGCTGCTTTTAAGGAGCTTTTCCGACTCTTCGATCAGCGCTTGCAGCTCACTGAACGCCTGATCCTTGATTTGCTCTTCTTGAGCCTGGGCGGCAGTTTTTCGGGCCATCGGGTAACTCCTTGCAGGGAAAGGGACAGTGAACAATGGAGTGTAGGCGGCGGGTAAAAGTTGCAGATTTTTTCTGCGATGCTCCCTGGTCTGGGTAAATCCATCGCCGGAGATTTCCACCTACAGTGTAAGATGTCGCCTATTTTATGCAGCAGGTAACTCCCATGAGCTTCAATCTGGCCGACAAGCCCCTTGCCGAGCGCGCCGCGCTTGAAGATGAAAAGTCCCGTCTGTTCGACCTCTGGCAGAGCAACCTGGGCAAATCCAAAGGTGAAGCGGCCCGTCTGTTCGGTGAGCGTTCCAAGCGCAAAGGCAAATGGGCCGAATGGGTCCGCTCGGAGCTGGACGCCATGTCACCGCCGGAATACGCCAACATGGTGCGCAGTGAAGTCAATCGCCTAATGGCGGCGAAGTAAGCGCTGCCACTGCTCGCGGGTGATTTCCCAGGTTTCCTGGGCGTAGCGGCCGCCGACGAAGTTGCCTTCGTCGACCCGGACCAGGTGCATGCCGCTGCGTTCCGAGAGTCGGCGTGACGCCAGGTTGGGCGAGGCCTTGGGCACACGCATGAGCTCGCGCCCAAGGTCCTGGAACCAGTAGCGGGTGACCTCGGCCGAGGCTTGCGCCATCAGCCCCTGGCCCTGCCACGCAGGGCCCAGCCAGAAACCACGGTTATTGTCCTGTTCGTCCATCAGGCTGATGTTGCCGATCAGTTGCTCGGGGGCCGACTTCAAGCGGATCGACCAATGCCATTCCTCCCCCCGGGCAATCGCCGGCAGGGCGATGTCGCGCAGGTAGACCAGGGCACCGTCCGGCGGATACGGCCAGGGCACCAGGGCATTGAGGTAGCGCACCACGTCCCACTGGGCGAACTGCTGCTGGATCGCCTGGGCATCGGCGAGTTCCAGCGGTTTCAGGATCAAGCGCTCGGTGTACAGCGTGGGGTATGGGGCCATATCTGAATCCACCTCCTTGGTGTGATGGGCGCGCGGCGTCAACGGGCGCCGGCAGTTGGGCCGGCCAGGCTCAATTGGCCGCTGTCGACAAAACGCTGGGTGCCGAACAGGCCGCCCGCTAATTTACCTCGTAGCACGTAGGGCAGGTTGTCCAGGGACTGGGTCTGGCTCAGTCCCAGGGTCTGGCGCATCATCGAGAACGCCGAAATACTCACCGGCACGCTGATCAGCGCCTCGCTGAAGCGCGGGATCGAGCCTTGCTGGTCACTGACGCCGGAGGCCAGAGGCTGGCCGTTGACCTCAAGGTTCAGGGCCACGCCGTGGTAGTCGATGGCGTTGTCGTTGGGGTTCTGCAGACGGATCTTGACTGCGAATCGCACCTCCAGGCCCTGGCTGGGCAGCGGCTCGAGGCCGACCACGTTGACGTTCAACGGGTCGCGATCGGGAAACAGCGCGCAGCCATTCAGGCTGAGCAACAACAGGGCAAGGCCGGCAAAGATGAATCGGCGCATGTAGGGGCTCTCATCAACAGGGGTCGAACCGCCAGCGGCTCGACCCACCCGCGGATTAGCGCTTCAAGGATGGGACCGCCGAGGGCTTGAGCGGTTCGCCCGAGTGGCTGACATCGGGGTTTTCCATGACCTGGAGAATCGAGGCCTCCGGGTCAAAGTCGTCTTCTTCCAGCTCGATGAACTCCTCGGGCAAAAAGATATTCAGCACGATAGCGCACAACGCGCCGACGGTGATCGGTGACTCGAAGATGTTGTGCAACGCCTTGGGCAACTCGCGCAGCACTTCCGGTACGGCCGCCACGCCCAGGCCCATGCCCAGGGAGATCGCCACGATCAGCATGTTGCGCCGGTGCAGCCCGGCCTCGGCGAGGATCTTGATCCCGGCCACGGCCACCGTGCCGAACATCACCAGTTCAGCGCCACCCAGCACGGGCTTGGGCATCAGTTGCAGCACCGCGCCGATCATCGGGAACAGCCCCAGCAACACCAGCAGGCCGGCAATGAAAAACGCCACGTAGCGGCTGGCGACGCCGGTCAGCTGGATCACCCCGTTGTTCTGGGCGAAGGTCACCATCGGCATGCTGTTGAATACGGCGGCCATCGCCGAGTTGAGGCCGTCGGCCAACAGTCCGGACTTGATCCGGCGGATATACAGTGGGCCCTTGACCGGTTGTTGCGAGATCATCGAGTTGGCCGTCAGGTCGCCGGCGGCCTCCAGGGGCGAGACCAGGAAAATCACCGCGATCGGAATGAACGCCACCCAGTCGAAGTTAAAACCGTACTTGAACGGCACCGGCACGCTCATCAGGGGCACGGCGGTCATGTTGGCGAAGTCGACGTCGCCCATCAACCAGGCCACCAGGTAACCCAGGGTCAGGCCGATGACGATGGCCCCCAGGCGCAGGAATGGCACGTCGACCCGGTTCAGCGCCACGATAGTGCCCAGCACCAGGGCGGCCAACAGTAGATGGTGGGCGCCGCCCAGGTCAGCCGCGCCAAAGCCGCCGGCGATGTCGGTCATGGCGACCTTGATCAGCGACAGACCCATCAGGGTGATGATGGTGCCGGTGACGACCGGGGTGATCAGCATGCGCAGTTTGCCGATGAACTGGCTCAGCACCACCTCGATGAATGCGGCAAAAAAACACACGCCGAAAATCGTCGAGAGGATCTCGTCGGTACCGCCACCCCGCGCCTTGACCATGAAGCCGGCGCTGAGGATCACGCTGATGAACGAGAAACTGGTGCCTTGCAGGCACAGCAGGCCGGAACCGACTGGGCCGAAGCGGCGCGCCTGGACAAACGTGCCGAGGCCGGAAACGAACAGGGCCATGCTGATCAGGTAGGGGATTTCACTCTGCAGCCCCAGGGCGCTGCCCATGATCAGGGTCGGGGTGATGATCCCGACGAAACTTGCCAGCACGTGCTGCAGTGCGGCAAACACGGTCGCGGTGAAGTGGGGACGGTCGTACAGGCCGTAAATCAGGTCGGAACGCGGGGCAGTTTTTGCGTGGTCAGATGAGGTCACGGGGAGGGTGCCAATAAGGCCAGGTCAGAAAATGGAGGCGCAGGATGCCAGAAAGGTGGACCTGCCAGAAGCGTCAAGCCACTAAAGCGTCGAAAGTTGGTTGGGTGGGGAGGGTTGGGTGGGTGTATCCGTTGCTGCGGTGATGGCTACTTAGGGTTGCGCACTACGGCGGGTTACTTG
>Ga0067045_1030708_pt1 | contig 14356 bp, 13 predicted proteins | sample TerdegcTABiofilm_FD_59184 | JGI IMG/M metagenome (GOLD analysis project Ga0067045, IMG submission 59184) | Combined Assembly of (Gp0054472, Gp0054536) Wastewater bioreactor microbial communities from Singapore -Terephthalate degrading...
TCAACAGCAACTCCGCTCCTCAAATAGCCAGCAAACCGTTTCTATTCACTGTACACCTGGTCAATCCTGAAATCGCCTTCCGCGGACGTATACACTTCAATAAAATCCCCGTCCCAGTTTTCTTCCTCATTGAAGTTATACCCGGAACCATCCTTTATTGCTCTAAGCCTTGTATTTATTATCGTCCCCTTCGGGGTCTTCCTCTTGTCCGAATCCGCGTACCACCTCAATGACCATACGCTGCCTTCCTCATCTTCATACTCCTTCACCATGTCAAACTCTTCATCATAGCTGAACATATAATTAAAATACGAAATCCTGAGTTTTACCGTATCAGGGCCGCCTTTAACCCTTGCCTTGAACGTAATATAGTACCCGGCCTTATACTTCACCGGCACCTCCGGGCTGTTCCAGGCTATCGGGAACTTGCCCTCATGAATGGGATGGTTTACCATATGGGTAATCTGAAAGTCCTCGATTCTTAAAGCCCTTACCGTGATTCCCAGTATCTCCGTGGCAGTTTTGCCGTTAGAAGTATCAGCCCTGAATATAATATCCGTATTTCCGCCCCCTGTTGCGGGCGGGATCTCCAGGTCAATCCTCCACGTCTTTACGTACCCGTCATCCTTCATAAGGGTCAGATTGTACCAGTTACCGGACACATTGACCTTAACGCTGCTGGCATATACGTTCGTATATGCTGTCAGGTTCAATACATCTCCGGCTTCATACTCTCCGCCGCCCTTCCCTCCATCAATATAAGCATCGATAGTAACGGGAGTATTAACCCTCACCGGCACATCCAGGGATGCGGTATGCCCCTGGGTGTTCGTGGCAACAAACCGCATAATGTAGTTTCCGTCCGGCAGCGTGGCCGGGATATTATACGTTTTGTCCGACCAGTACGTAGTATTCCCGTTCAAGCTGCTTACATCGGCAGGGCTATTCAGCGTTAGCAAGGTTGCAACCGGCGATCCTCCGGCAGTAAACAGCCGTGCATCAACTTTAATAACCTGGTAGTTGCAGACGGTTGCAATATCCTTTAAAACTAAATTCTCCGAAGCCGGTATGTTCGCCGGCGTGAATTCCGGCTTTTGTGATTCCACCGTAGCCATAATCGAGAACACCGAACTGGACTGCTCCGTGATCTCCACAAAAATATATTGCGGTTCGCTCCATACACTGTAACAGTCATCCACCGATATCCTGAATACATACCGGCCGTTTCCCGCCAGGGTAAATGAACTGTAGTTATAAAGAGCAGTAAAATCGGTATCGGTAAGCTTTTTATACTCAATCTTTGTGTTCACTATACCCCTGTCCGGCCGGCTTTGAGCGTCCGGGTCGTAGCTGTTATTAGTGAGAACCAGGGGAGCTCCCTTCTTGAATTTATTCTCGCCCAGCTCGTCCCGGGGATTCTGCGCGTGTATCTCTACATCTGCAACGGGCTTCCGGTGGACATACAGCAGCAGCGGGTCAACATCGAGTGACCACAGCCAGTAATTGCTGAACCGAACATCTGCCTTCGGCCTGTCCTGCACCCGTGCCGTCGTCTTGAACAGCCCTGTATGCTGGAATCTTGTTATAGGCCCTGACTGCGGTACCAGGTGATACGGCGCCAGGCCCAGGCTGTTTTCGAAATAGTTCGGATCATGCTCATAAACCCATTCCCCGGCTATAATGAGGTCGTTCTCATAATCATAGCAGTCCGATTCTATAATATATTCTTCGTTCAGCAGGAGGGCTATTTCGGATTCTTTCTCAATCTCCGCTGCAGCCCTATTCTTGATATAGTTATCCAGCTTGGCCAGGGCATCATCATAATCGGTATACTCCATAAATATACCGCCGGTGGCGTTAGCCAGTTCTTCACCTACTATACGGCTGTCATCGTCGCCAAAGAATACTACTTTTGCATTAACCTTATACAGCTCCCGGAGCAGCAATTCAAGGTGTTTTTCATCATACTTTATAAGGTCCTTCGTGAAGAAAGCCACGTACCTCGCAGCGCCCTCCCTTAGAGGGATACTCTTTATCTTCTCGATAGATTCGTAAAAAAGCCTGGATATCCTGAAGCCGTGGCTGTAATGCGTGTTGTTCATAAACACCATATACATAATGTATTTGTTGTCCGCAGACGGGACGGCCCAGTCATGCCAGCCGTAAGCTCTTATCGTATCATCCCCGCTTTCACCCGGTATCATATGTATCCCCCCACCTCCGGAAGATTCGGTAAGCAGGTAGTTATCGTCCAGCCATTCAAAGGCAATATTATACCCGGAATGGTAAACAGTGTTGCCGGCACGCAAATGAACGTAACGCTCCCCGGTAACAACATCATATATATCCGAATACTGGTTACTGCTGCTCTGTTCGTATAAAAAGAATATTCTATCGTCGTATGTAGCATTTCTGACCGGTATAACCGACGGCATATCGTTATCTACATAGACAGTAAACGTGTTTACAAGCGAACAATCTCCGGCTATATCATAAACTTTCACATAACCGTAACTTGAAGTATTCCTGGTAGTATAAGCATAACCGGTATTAGCATCATCATTGAAAAACCGTAACCTTCTGCATAGTCATCCTGTAAAACGCCTTTAATATTGCCGGCCCGGTCATATTTTTTACCGTAAAATTTATCGTAGTAGCCGCTGAAAACCGAAGCAAATGCATAATTATCAACCGTCCTGATTTCAGGGTCCTGCCATAACCTGTACGTCTTGCTCACATCTATCTTTTCGGCAAGCATATCCCTGAAAAGCCTGCTGCCCGTAGTTTTATCAAGCCCTATTATATTTGAACGGCATGAATAATCAGGATTATCCCTTTTTCCGTGCTTTTCATAGCTGTACCTGTGAACGTATACCGTGTCACCACTAACGGCAACATACCCGTCTATCCTGTCACGGAAAGTGTATGTTTTAGTACCTACCGTAAATTCTTCAACAGGATCGGTATATGTCCAATTTATATGACCGTCACTTTTCCGTATGGACGATACATATAGCTCGGCGGATACCTGCCTTTTATAGTAGAGATTACCTTCATCCTCGGTAAAGGACTGATACAGAGAAGCTGAGGTTAAAGGAACAGAATATAACTCATTACCCGATGTATCAAAAGCATGTACTCCGTTATCATCAGCGATATAGGCAACATCGCCGCTAAAAAGATGCGTTTTGTAATTTAAAGGTGTATATAGCAAAGCCCCCGTCATATTGTCAAAAAGCCTGTAACCGATACTCAATACAAAGTAATCGCTTGCGCCGTAGATATACCTTTCACTGAACCCGACATCAAACGTGCAGACTATATCCCCCGTACCGGCATCAACTCTCCGCCTGGTATAAGTTGCAATGTCGGCAATATATACATAACCGTTCTTCACATTGTAATTATATTGCTGGTTGGAATACTCGAATATCGTCCTGCCGTCCAGAAAACTCCGGCTAACCAGCGCCCTGTCGTAAGGACTTGAACTGTTCCTTATTTCGTATACCAGGGCAGTATCCGATGCACTCCTGAATTGAAACTGTACGTATCTGTGTCCTACATTATTAAATAGAGGGGTTACCGACAAAGTACCGCTGACAAAGGTATCCACTTCAATCTCCGGGTCTATGGCAGCGATATCTCCGTTCCGCATGGTTGCCTCAAAGCTGACAGTTTTATTTTCAACGGTTTGCCGGTCACTTTCGGGAACCATAAGCAGGACGTCCGCCTTCTGTACCCGGACCGGCGTAAAGGAAAATATAGGCGGTATATTAAGCACCTCAACCGTCCTGTCACCTTCAGGGATATCCAGGTTATTATCGGTCAGAAAATCGTCCGCTGTAACATAGGCGGGTATGTATTCATCCCTACAGTTTTCCTCCACGTCCAGCCTGAACAGATATTTTCCTACATCGTCCCTGCCGGCCGTTTCAAATATAGGTGAAGGGTTATTCCCGGATGAAAACATTATCCAGGCTTCGTCTGAAAAACTGCCGTCATTGTCTGTATCGTATTTATAGTACCAGGTGCGACTCGAGATATAGTCGCCCTCCTGAACCTGAGTATCACAAACAGGAAGAATAATGGCCTTAGTACCGTTTTCCGGGTCCCTGATAGCCTGAGGTTTTACCATCACGTTTACAACCGGTGGAGTATCCGGCTCAATATGAATAGTCTTACTTGCGTCATCCGTATCCCCGCCCCGGGTACGGACAGCGAGGTCTACCCGAAATTCACAGGCCTTGTTGGACTGCAGCCAGATTACTCCCGGTGTACCGGAATCGACTACGCGGTACTCCAGCCCTGCCGGTGGATCAACCGGCGTGATGGTCCAGCTGTCCCCGGTGTGATCTATAGGGTCGTCAGGGTTTTCTACACTCTGCAGCGCGGAAAGAATAACCTTCCGGTTCGCCCGCAGCCGGCCGGATACTTCTATGTCTGCCTCTGGAACCGGGAGGACCTCCACCCTCCGGCTGCTGCTCACCCCGGCACCGCGGTCGTCCTCAACCTCCTGGGTGACGGTATACTCACCGGCAACAAAGAACCGCACAATACCGTCCCCATCATCCTCAATGTCAAAGTCGTATTCCGGGCAGTCAGTGTCGTAGTCTATATCCACTATCTCACCGTCGGGGTCACCGGACCGGTCCCGGATCCATGCTTCATGGCCTACGTAAACGGGAGTCTCAATATCAAACCCGGACACCGGTGGCTGATTCGGCGAGTTGTTTATAACGCTTATGCTCCTCTGGTACCAGTCGGATACCTGGCCTATATTATTCTCCACTTTCAACCGTACCAGCCTTTCTCCTTCGGTGTCAAAACTGTGTGTGAAAGTCCCATGTCCCCAGGACAAAGAGCTCCAGGAGCCTCCCCCGTCGGCGGATACCTCCCAGGCCCAGCCGGTTATATTAGTACCCTCCGGCGTCCTGCTGTCCTCCACCACCGTAAAGGTTTCGTTTACCCCCACCTCTGCCGGTGCGGTGAAGTATGCCTGCGGTCCTACTATATCTTCATACTCAACCGTTACATTGGCCGAATAGTCGTACTGCTTTGATTGAAACTTGTACTCGATAACCGGAATAAACTCCCACCGGTCGAGTCTCATAGTAATTTTAAAATCGTAGTTTGGCGTAGAAGGGTCATAGTATATCTTAACAGCGTTCCAGTAGGGATTACCTTGAACATTTGTATTTCCCAATTTTTTAGTACCGTTAATGCTATCAAGCTTATATACTATATCCCATCCGGCCCCTCCCCATTTCAGAGGGTCATCGTTTATGAGGGTTTTATTGTATGTATTGTTCTTTATCTTTGACTGCTGTATGTTCGTTACTGTCTTGTACCAGTAGTGAGGGATATACCTGCCGTTTTCAGCCTTAAACCTTATAATACTGCTGCTGCCGTCGGGGTGGGATATCTCCCAGGAAGATTTAGGGGAAGTACCCTGACCATCGAAAGATATATCTATTATTTCAGTAACATACTTGTTTATCGGCACTTCTATGTATGCGGCATCATTGGTACAGTCGGTAATTACAGTACCCTCATAGGTGGCAGTAGCCCCGCCGGTAAGGGTATAGCTGCTGCCACCCGAAAATCTGATTCTGAAGCTGTAGTCGTCCAGTATTTCTGCCATTGCGCTGCCCTGGCTGACGCTGTTTACGGTTACTTTCTTAATCTTCCACGACGTCTTGACAGCTTCGCTGTAGGCACAGCCGTCACCTTCGTACCTGACGCCGGCCACCGTGAAGCTCTCCGTGGGCCCCGCAGCCCTGGCAATATTAAGCTGTCCGATATTTAGCCCTGAAAAAAGAATTACAACGGCCAGCATGACCGCTGTAATTTTATTTCTTGATTGCATTATGACCACCTCAATTAATCCTTCCACCATTTTTCAGGAAGGGGTATAAAGCAGTTCATATATTCGCCATCATCATACGTCTTTGTATCTGCCTGGAATATTGCCGACGTTACTTCTTCGGCCATAAACTGGAATACCATCTTGCCGGTGTAGCTTTCACCGGGTTCAAGGGTGGTAGGGCCTAACTCTTCTGCAGGATTTATATAATCTACACCATCAGGTGAAATTGTATAAACCTTTCCCGGCTCTCCGATATATGTCTTTACCCCGAAAGTTGCCCATATCCAGAATATGGGCCGGAAGTCCCTCGTCTCTTTTGTTATGTTAGTCACCCGAAATTCCAGCATAAGGTATTTTGCTCTGATGTTATAACCGTAGTCATAACCTATATCAATCACGTTCCCGTTTTCGTCTTTATCCCCATCGTGCCAGAGCTTGCCGTCAAGTATCTCTATCATAAAGGGTTTGTCTATTACTTTCAAATCACTTCCGTACCGTTTCCCGTCATCACCCAGGGGGCTTTCGACTATATTATCAAGGTCTATCCCGTCACCGCTGCCGGTATTATTATCATCACCGCTATTACTGGCATTGCTGTTGCCCCCTCCATTGTCCTCCAGCCAGTCGAGCATGCGGACGATCATCGCTACAGCCTGGGCCCTGGTAGCCTCGCCGTCGTGCCTGAATGTATTATCGGGATACCCCTTTATAACCCCTTCTTTTGTGGCCACTGCAACGTAGCCTGCTAATTTACCGGGTATACTTCCCTTATCCGAAAACCCCATATCACTGTCGTCCATATCCAAGGCCGAAGATTTCAAATCCATCCCAAGGGCCACCATCTTGGCCATTTCACCCCTGGTAATAATTGCGTCAGGCTGAAACCTGTTGTTGTAAGACTTGTTTTGCGTTTCAAACTTAATTTATTAGCACCTTCGATGGTTCTACAATATATCGGGTCAAAAAACATAAGATTAATAAAATTGCCAAGAAAAAAATCATTTGGATTGTGTTTTGAAAGAATGGAATCAAATCTTTTAGCAACATCCGCAATCAGACAACCATGTTTACCAGCTATTTCTCTTATTATTTCATTTAACACAAACCTTTTCTTATTAAATTCAGATTCTAGATTTTCTCCGATGCAACTTAGAGTAGTAATGATTATTTTACTACCAGCTAGCTGAGACAGTTTATCTAATGTTGTTTCTAATAATTCCGAGAACTCTGTAGGCTCCACTGTAGGAATACTTCCTCTTTTAACGAGATGTTTTCCCAACATTTTATGAAAAATACCCATGTCTTTCAATGCTGGAATAATGATATCATTATGCCCAGCCTCCAGCACTACAATATCATAACTGTTAAGTTCAATTTCTTTCAGAAGTCTTCCTGCTATTCCATATAATGTATCTCCGCCAAGCCCCTTATTTATCAACTCATAGTCCTTGAAATCTTTTTTAAGAAGATCTACGAAGTTAATGCCAGAAATACCCTCTGTAATACTATCACCTATGAACAATACTTTTTTTATTCCTAAACTCATCTTGTCTCATCTCCTGCAACACATATTGTCTATATTTCAAATTTTCTGCGACCTAAAGTCGCTCTGATACTGAATAACTGAATAGTACTATTGCTCCAAAAGAAATTTAAAAAATTGTTACAAATATTTAAAATTCTACATTTGTTTATATTTTCCTTCAATATATCCAAAAAATAGCATCTTTCTGTAAGCTTGCATGTTTTGGGAGGCTTTTATCTATGTATTCTTAAAAAGTCTACTTTTATGCTAAAAGAAAAGAGACAGGAGACCATGTTCCCATCCTCTTGTCTCTGTTGTATTAATTTTATAATAAATCAAACAAAAGTTATTGACATATGCCCAAAATAATTGTATCATAAAAAGTGAAAACAATGGGCATATGCCCATAATAGACAGTTGTGCTGAAGCATGAGGCCATGTTGAAAGCTATTGTGAAAGCAGTGGTAATCATACCAGGATTTGACCGAACCGGTCCTGATGGATTGGGAGGTTCACTGAAGGGAGGTGAAACTATGCCGAGAGGAAACCGAATGGGTCCTGCAGGCCTAGGACCAATGACAGGTAGAGGTATGGGATATTGTGCCGGCTTTAACATACCCGGGTTTGCAAACAGAGCAGGAGGATTTATCATGGGAGGCTTCGGTCGCGGAAGGGGCTTCAGGAATATGTATTATATGACCGGGCTGCCTGCCTGGGCCAGATACGGAGGATTTACTGCACCCGACACAATTTCTTTGGATGAAAAAACACTGCTGGATAGCCGGCAAAAAGTTCTTGAGGAAGAACTGAACTTAATTCGCAAGCAGCTAAAGAAATTGGAAGAGCAGAACAAGGAAGAGGACTAAAGCGGAAAGATAAGAAGCGGATCGGAAAATCCGCTTCTTATCTTTCTAAATCTCATTGCCATATCCGGTCAAAATGATAATATAGTGATTGAAAGGAATATAACAGAGGAAGTGATGCTTATGCCAAGACCGAGAAAATGGAGAAAGGTGGAGTTTATACCCCACATAAGAGAGTTTATACCCTGCGGAAGTACCGAGGAGTTAATGTTTTAAAAATAGAAGAACTGGAAGCCCTAAGATTAAAAGACCTGGAAGAACTTGACCAGGAACAGTGCGCGGAAAAGATGGGGATTTCCCGCCAAACATTTCAGCGCATATTAAATTCGGAGATTTTCTTCTTTTTATTTATAAAAAATTTGTCCACCCCCTAACAATATTTGCTATACCTGTCGATAATTATAACAAAAGTATAATCTAAAACCGAACATCTTTGCCACCCGGCATTTATAAATACAAAAAAGGGGGTTAAATTATGACTAAACTGATAGGCCTTGATGTTGGTTACGGGTTTGTTAAGGTCACCGACGGAAGAATTGGCTACTCCTTCCCCAGCGTTGTGGGAGAAGGGCACAACAAACCAACCTTTAATGTTAAGTCGGCCGAACTATCAGTCATTGATGATTTAAAAATCGGAATTGGTAACGACCTCTATTTCGTAGGGAAGTCCGCAATCAGGCACTCAAAATTTGCGCACCGGGATCTTTCCTATACCAGGGCGGTAAGCGATGACCTGGAAATCCTGTTTTTCAGCGCTTTGAGCCCTTTTTGCTCCAACCCAATCAACAAGTTCAGGGTTGTGACCGGGCTGCCGGTTGAAAGAATGCACCTGGCAGATGATCTTGCAAAGAGGGTTAAGGGTGAGAAAATGATATCCCTATATACTGACGGGAAAATCCAGGAGGTTAAAATCGACATCGATGATGTTGAGGTTGTTCCCCAACCCCTTGGGACATACTGGTCAGTGTATCTCAACGGCCTGGGACAGATTGCAGAACCGCTTGAGGGACATACGGGCATAGTTGATGTCGGTTTCAGGACAACTGACCTGGCAGCGGTCGAAGATTCGGAATACATACCGGAGAAGAGCAAAACCGTACCCATCGGATTGGTTACAGCGTACAGCGATATAGCGAACTATCTTGCCACCACCTACGGGCTGGAAAAGGAAAGCTATGATTTGGACAGCATAGTGATAAAAAGAAAAATAAACGTTGCCGGTGAAACCATCGATATCTCCGGTATTATTAACAAAGCCTTTGAAAAACTCGCGGTAAATACTCTTGTAATCATCAACTCCAACTGGAAAACCACCGATTTTGACAGTTTGATTTTAAGCGGCGGCGGAGGGCAGGCCATAAGTTCATACATGCTGCCGCAGCTCTCCCAGGCTAAGCTGACTGCTGAACCGATAACGGCAAACTGTCGCGGCTACTTGGCGTGGGCGAACAGGCATTGGGGAGCTATGGGGGATTAATATACCTGTTTTAAGCAACGCATGTTTCCACTATGAAGATAAAGGTGATGACTGTAGAATGCTATCCAACCAAAGAGCCAATCATGAACAATCGGCAAAACAGGGAACTGTTATAGTAAGAGGGAAAATTAACGGGTCTATTCTCCATGCAAAAAAAGTTATAATAACTGATTCGGGATACTTTAAAGGCGACATTGTTTCTGATTTGGTTGAGGTTTATGGGGTTTTACGTGGAAACATAGAAAGCAGCAGCATAGAAGTATTCCCTTCGGGGCGGCTGTACTGCGAAAACATTTCCTATGGCGATATTACAATGCATGATGGAGGGGTCATCGTACATGAAGGGAATCGTGAAACTAGCAGCTTTAACCGGGTTGTGGCCGCAGATGTGTCAAAACCGATTATTGAAATAGAAGGCGCAGAAAACACCGAGACTAAGCAAACAGTTGATACAAAGCCGACCTTCTACAGCAGCATTTAGGGTGAAGACATTAACAGAGTTCATATTCCAGGCATGCGGAATATGAACTCTTATTTTTTCCGTATATGCTCTCCATTCCTGTCACAAACATTGAAAGCCATGTCAGCACCCCTTTCCCGTACGGTGCTATTCTATCACATATCTTCCCTGATGCCAACGCATACCTTGTTAGTCTCCTTTCCTTGAACGGTAATCCTCTATTGCCGCGTTAAGCGCCGCTACCCCAAGCAAAGAACAGTGAACTTTTTCTTCAGGAAGGCCTCCCAAAGCGTCTACAATGTCCTCCTCGGTAATTCTCAATGCCTGTTCAACCGTTTTCCCCTTTGCCAGTATCGTAGTCATGCTGCTGGTTGCTATAGCTGAACAGCACCCGTACACCTGAAATTTGATATCACTAATCCTTTCTTCTTCATCCACTTTCAAAAAAATGACCAGATAATCCCCGCAGTCACTCGTTCCTGCCTCACCGATGCCGTCCGCATCCTCGATTATCCCCCAGTTTTCCGGATTGCTGAACAGTTTCATTACCTCTTCCGAATACATTTGCTTGCCCCCTGTCAACTATATTGGCATATGCTATTTTAATTATATACGTTATATTGAATCAGTCAACAGGAGTTATAGTGCTATTCTAATTCCACGTTTAAAGCGTTTAAATCGGCCTCACTAATGCCCAACTCCTGCATGGCTTTTTCAGCCGGAGTCGATAAATTTATCAATATATTTATTGTAGTAAGTGTATGTGGCGGTTACAATGCTGCCGTCTTTTACCTGGTAGAGATGACCTGCTTTTTCGCATATCTTTGTGGTTATGTTGCCTTTGGGGTCGGTGGTACTCACTGCTACATGGCCTGCGGGCAATCCGGTAGTGATGTCAAAAAGGGACAAGGGACCTGTCCCCTTGTCCCGTGCTCAAAACATAAGGCAGGTCCATGACGGACCTGCCTTATGTTTATACCCCATATATGATTACCCCATACAGCTCATATTCTGCATACGTTTGCCATGTGGCTTACCACCGTCGAATTCACTTTCTCTCTGACAAGGCTCACCGCCTCAAAAATCCTATCCATGGCTACTCCCGTTTCCACTCCCATTGAATGAAACATATTAATCATATCCTCTGTGGCAATGTTGCCTGCCGCTCCGGGCGCAAAGGGACATCCTCCAAGACCTCCCACCGCCGATTCGAAATACCTGATGCCTTCGGTAACAGCCACATAAGTGTTTGCCAGCCCCATGCCGCGGGTATCGTGCAGATGCACACCGAGCAATTCCACGTCTACCTGTTCCTTTACCTTGCCTATTATAGATTTTACCTGAACCGGGTTGGCAATGCCTATGGTGTCGGCGAGCACCACTTTGCCCACTCCCAGTTCAAGTCCCCGTTTTGCCATGTCTATTACCCTCTCCACCGGCACCTCTTCGCCAAAGGGGCATCCAAAGGTGGTGGCAATGGCAAGCCTGATCCTGGTATCCGCCTTTATGGCGCAAATCTCTTCCAGCTCGGCGAAGGACTGCTCTATGGTCCTGTTGATGTTCTTCATGTTGTGGCTTTCGCTTGCGGAGACCACATAGGTTATCCAGTCCAGCCCAGCCTCAAAGGCTTTTACAGCGCCGACCTTGTTCGGCACCAGTGCTATAAGCTCCACGTCTTTGCCCTCGGCATAGCCCTTGACCGCATCCACAACGTCTCCGGCGTCGGCCATCTGGGGTACCCACTTGGGGTGTACATATGACGTTATCTCTATAAACTTTACGCCGGCGTCGATTACTTTTTTGATGATCTCTATCTTGTCTTCCGTTCTGATAAAATCCTTCACAATCTGGAAACCGTCCCTCGGGCATACCTCAACAACATCAACCCTGTCCGGCAAGTTCATTTTCATACCCTCTTTTCCTATATTATTGCCCGTTCTTTAAGTTGTTCAAGTTTCTCCTTGCTGTATCCCAACCAGCCGCAGTAGATTTCTTCATTATGCTGTCCGAGCAGCGGGGCAGGAGTCCTTATTTCCGGTTTCGTATCGTAGAGCTTGATATGGCATCCTGTCAGGGTTGTGTCTCCGGCTTTGGGGTGCTTGACCTTCACGAACATTTCCCTTGCCTCTGCGATATGGGGGTCCTTGACCACCTGGTCAACCCCATATATCGGGGCTGCAGGCACCCCCGCGTTGAGAAGCATGTCAACCAGCTCTTCCACGGTCTTGTCCTTTGTCCACTCCTCTATTATCTGTTTCATCTCCACATGCCTTTCTTTCCTCTTCGGTATGGTATTGAACCTTTCATCGTAAGCGAGTTCGGGGGTTCCCATCACCTTGCAGAGGTCCTGGTACAGCTTCTCATTCCCCGCCCCGATAACTAGGCTGCCATCCTTTGCCTTGAATGAGTCGTAGGGATATACGGTTTCATACCTATTCCCAATACGCTCGGGTATTCTGCCCTCCGCCAGGTAGATCTGCGTAATGATCTCCATGCTGGCTACGACGGAATCCACTAATGCCACATCCACCTTCTGCCCTTTGCCGGTAGCATCCTTGCTCTTCAGGGCTGCCAGTATGCCCACGGCCACCGAAAGCCCTCCGAGAACATCGCCCATGGCGGTTCCCGTACGGGTTGGCTCTCCGCCCGGCCAGCCGGTGGTGCTCATCAGGCCGCCCATTGCCTGGCCGATAATGTCGTAGCCGGGTCTTTTCATATAGGGCCCGTAATGTCCGAAACCGGATACGGCCGCGTATACTATCCCCTCATTGACTTCCTTCAGTTTATCGTATCCAAGACCCAGCTTCTCCATGGTACCGGGCCTGTAGTTTTCCACTACAACGTCTGATTTCTTTACCATTTCCAGAAATATTTCTTTCCCCTCGGGGCTCTTTAGATCCAATGTAACTCCCTTTTTGTTCCTGTTCAGGTTCATGTAATATGCGCTCTCACCGTTTATAAACGGGCCGAAGGCTCTGCTGTCGTCCCCCCTGCCGGGCACCTCTATCTTGATTACCTCGGCGCCCATATCCGCCAGCATCATGGCTGCAAAGGGACCGGCCAGCACCCTTGTCAAGTCAAGAACCCTTACTCCTTCCAACGCGCCTACTCTTTTTTCGCTCATTTTGATGTCCCTCCCCTATACTTCTTTAGCAATCCTCTGCCTGGTATACGGAATAATGCCTCCCGCAGCCACAATTCTTTTCATCTCATCGGAGATCGGCTTGAAATTGAAGAACTCAGAACTTCCTTCTTTGATGATCTCTCCCTTTTCCAGGTCCACGGATATCGCATCTCCCTGGAAAATCCTGTCCAGGGTTGCCTTAGAAACCTCCAAGGCATACAAGCCCCTGTTTATGCAGTTTCTATAGAATATCCTGGCAAAGCTCTCCGCAAGCACCACCTTGACGCCACACCCCATTATTGCCAGCACAGCCTGCTCCCTCGAGCTGCCGCATCCGAAGTTGGAACCGCCTACGATTATATCCCCTTTCCGGACTTCCTTCGCAAAGGTTGCCGACACGTCTTCCATGCAGTGCTCGGCCAATGCGGCAGGGTCGGTAGTAACCAGATACCTCGCAGGGATTATTACATCAGTGTCGATATTATCCCCAAACTTGAATACCTTCCCGGTCAGCACCATGACTACACCTCCCTCGGGTCTGATATCCGCCCGCTCAATGCGGTTGCCGCAGCCACCGCAGGCGATGCAAGGTATACCATGCCCTCGTTGCTGCCCATTCTACCCCTGAAATTCCTGTTGGTCGTGGACAGGCATACTTCGCCCCCAGCAATCACGCCAAAGTGTCCGCCGAAGCAAGCCCCGCATGAGGGTGTGTTGAACGCGGCCCCGGCCTCTACAAAAATTTCGGCCAGCCCTTCCCTCACCGCCTGAAGGTAAACCTCCTGGCTGGCGGGGGTCACAATCAGCCGTACATCAGGGTGTACCGTCCTGCCCTTCAAAAACCTTGCTGCCGTCCTCAGATCGGATATCCTTCCGTTTGTACAGGAGCCGATGTATACCTGGTTTACCTTTATCCCCTTGACCTCCGAAACCGGACTTACATTGTCCGGGCTGTGGGGACAGGCGACCTGCGGCTCCATACCGGTACAGTCAATCTCAATAATGTTTTCGTATGCCGCATCCGCATCGCTCCGGATAATG
>Ga0067045_1004165_pt1 | contig 14355 bp, 6 predicted proteins | sample TerdegcTABiofilm_FD_59184 | JGI IMG/M metagenome (GOLD analysis project Ga0067045, IMG submission 59184) | Combined Assembly of (Gp0054472, Gp0054536) Wastewater bioreactor microbial communities from Singapore -Terephthalate degrading...
GGGTCTGTTTTTTCTTTTTGCAGTGCTGACTGTGGCCATCATGACCCTGCTTACCCGGAACTTCATCTATTCACTGGAATATTTCAGTCCATTTTTCCTTCGATTTGGTGTGATGGTCACTGCCGGTATGTTATTTGCATTTACAACATCCTCTAATCATCTTTCCCAGGCTCTACAGAAGATGTATTTTCCTGCACCACTGAGTTTCACCCTGACTGTAACTCTTCGTTACATCCCTACCCTGGCTAATGAGGCGGAAACTATTTTCAATGCCCTCCGCCTCAGGGGGGTTTATCCATCTAACTGGGACGTCATCCGTAAGCCTTCTTATCTTTACCGAGGGATGATCATACCCCTCTTCATTCGTATCTTGAAACTTTCTGATGAAATAGCAATAGCCGCTGAAAGCAGGGCTTTCAATGGTGGAAATGGCAGATCTAGCTTAAAAAATATAAAAATTGGTAGAAATGACCTTTTATTCTCTTTAACCATGATCATGTTCTGTTTTGTTTTGGTGGTATTGGATAAAGGCACTTTTTCTTTAATTTAAAAAAATTTGCAGGCGTACAAAATGATCAACATAGAAAAACTGGAATACCATTATCCCCACACCTCAAAACCAGCTCTAAATAGTGTAGACCTCCATGTAGATAAAGGAGAATTTATATTAGTTACAGGTAAAAGTGGTTGTGGTAAATCTACCTTGGCTTGCACCCTCAATGGAATCATACCCCACATTTCAGGGGGTGATATGGAAGGAAAAGTTGTGGTGAACGGTAAAAACACTAAAAATTTCACGGTTTTCCAAATGGCACAGGAGGTAGGTTTCATATTCCAGAATCCAGAGTCCCAGTTCTTCAACCTCCAGGTGGAGGATGAAGTGGCATTTGGTCCAGAAAACCTGGGGTTGGATCCTGAAGAGATAGATAAAAGGGTTTCTAAGGCCTTACATGATGTGAAAATGACTTTCTGGAGAAAACACAACGTTTTCAATCTTTCTGAGGGTCAAAAGCAAAGGGTGGCCATCGCTGCTAATCTTTCCCTTAATCCAGAGTTACTGGTTTTAGATGAACCAACATCAAATCTAGACTTACCAGGGGCGATAAAACTCTTCCAAACACTGGAAAGACTTAAAAATAATGGAAAAACCATTGTCCTCATTGATCACCGCACCCAGCATGTCAAGAAACTGGTGGACCGAGTAATCATCATGGATGAAGGGAAAATCATCCATAAAGGAGGTAAAAAACTCTTACATGACCCTGAAGCCATGAAAAAATATAGTATTCGAAATCCCACTCATTTAACAACAATGGTGAAAAAATTCAATGCTTACAATACTTCCAATATAAGTCACAATACTTCGAAGGTGATTTTAGAAGTGAATAATCTTTCTTATCAATATTCCAATGGTTTTGCCCTGGAAGATGTGTCATTCACCCTGAAGAAGGGTGAAATATTAGGAATAGTAGGAAACAACGGCTCAGGAAAGACCACCCTGGCCAAAGTACTGGCCGGACTCTTAAAACCCGGAAAAGGCACCATCATATTTTTCCCTGAAGATCAAGGTGGAAATAAGATTTCCATGGCCCATAAACTTGGTATGGTGCTTCAAAATCCTGATCATCAGCTCTTCATGAACAAGGTACATACTGAACTCTCCTTTGGACTGTCCGAGTTAGGATTTTCCCTAGAAGAGATAGAATCCCGGGTGGAAGATATTCTGAGTTCTATGAACCTCTCAAAACTCCGTAACCGCCATCCCCACTCCTTGAGTAGTGGTGAAAAGCAGAGAACCCTCATATCCGCCTTCATGACCCGCCAACCCCACCTTTTGATCCTGGACGAACCCACCACAGGCATGGACAGTTATCATATGAACCAGTTGGTGGGAGAAATCATGAAACTGCAGGGAGATGGTGTATCTTTCATTTTAATCTCCCATGACATTGAATTTCTACTTAAAACCACCCATAAACTCATTTTCATGGAAAATGGGAAGATAATAGATGAAAAATTAACAAAAGAGTATTACAACTTTACGGCGAATTTAAAGGTTCACAATCATTTCAAAGTTTAGTCAACGGATAAATGGAGGAAAAGAATTATGCGGAAGATATTGGTTATTACCACAAACAACAATACACTCTCCCTCAAAGAAGCTGTGGAGAAGATCAAAAAACAGCACGGAAATTTACTCCAGATCAGGAAGGTATATCTGGATGAGTATGAAGACCCTACCGTATCCCTGGATGACATTTCAAGGAGCATAGACGAATCAGACATAATATTGGTGGAGATCATGGGTGATGTACGACTCACCAGGGAGCTCCCCAAACTTTTAGAGGGAAAAGACAAGACAGTGGTTGTTCTGGTTTTCGGGCCCACTCCACTGTTCAATCTACTCAACATGGGTGAACTCAGGGGAGGGGAGCTTATACAACGTTTCCATGAGAATAACCTTAACCTGGACGAGTACTTGCAAAGCAATAAGGAAGGTATACTCTGGGAGAAGATGGAAAAACTCCTGGAACAGAATGCCCTTGATGATGCCCGGCGCTGGCTCGAGGCCCGGGAATATTACCGGGAGAATGAATCTGAAAACCTGAAGAACTTACTCCTCTTCTTACTTAAAAATTACACCCAGACCAGTGGTATAGGAGAACTGGCCCCACCCATCAAAAAACCACTTTATGGTTTATATCTCCCTTATCAGGGTACTTATCACAGTCTGGAAGAATATAAAGAGAGGATTAATTATGATCCAGAAAAACCAACTGTTGGTGTACTTTTCTATGGAGGTATGCACTTCGATGATACCCGTCCACTGGCCGAGGCCATCTATGAACATTTGCATGACGACGCCAACATCATAACGGTTTTTTCCAATGTGACCGATAACCTGAAGGCTATGAATGAGTATTTAAAGGATATAGACCTTTTCATCAATCTACAGTACTTCCAGATAAATGGAGGCCCCCTAGGGGGAAGTCCCGAGCCAACAATTCGCTATTTCCAGGAAGAAGATGTTCCCTACATCATAGATTTAAGGGGATACGAAACCAATTTACAGGACTGGCAAAGAGGAGATGATGGTCTCAACCCCCTGGAAGTTATTCTGGGAGTGACCCTACCAGAACTCGATGGGGGAATGGAACCCATCTTCACTGCAGGGCTGGAAATCAGGGAAGATCCCGAAATGGGAAGGATGAAGGTTATCAAGGTCCTCCCGGATAGGATGGAAAAGTTGGCTGCCCGGATCAGGAAATGGCTGGCCCTGAGGAAGAAAAAGAACAGGGATAAACGGCTGGCCATATTAACCTATGACTATCCTCCCGGGGAGGAGAATCTCAGTGGTAGCGGATATCTGGACACCTTCTCCAGCCTGGAGATTTTTCTACGTAAACTTCAGGAGAAAGGATACACATTAGATCTTCCGGAAGGCAAAGTTAAGGATCTTTACCTGGAGGAAGGTGTTGTAAACAATCCTAAATATCATAAGAAGTCAGGTTTAAGGATAAAAACCCAGGATTATCTTTCATGGTTCCATCAACTACCCCTAATAGTGCAGGAGTCGGTTATCTCCCATTGGGGTGAGCCACCAGGCGATATCATGGTAGAGGGAGATGAGATAATTCTCCCAGGGTACTTTCTGGGCAACATCTTTTTAGGGGTGCAGCCCAGCCGGGGAGTGCATGAAAACCTGGAAAATTCCTATCATGACCGGAATTTACCCCCTCACCACCAATACCTGGCATATTACTATTTTTTAGAGGAAAAATTTCAGGCCGACGCTTTACTGCACTTTGGAATGCATGGAACTCTGGAATTCACCCCAGGAAAACAGGTTGGTCTTTCTTCCAATTGTTTTCCAGACATTCTGGTGGGAACCATGCCCCACCTCTACTATTACTGGGTAGGAAACACTTCTGAGGCAACCATCGCTAAAAGACGTAGTTATGCACAGTGTATATCACATGCATCACCACCCATGAAAAGTTCCAGGTTGTATGAAGATTATTTAACTCTGGAAGAGCTTTTAAACCAGTATAAAACAGAAAAGGATGACAAAACAAGATCCCTGATTATGGAACTGGCAGATGAACTCCATATGCCTGCTGATATTGATAAATTGAGTCAGGAACTTTACCATATGAAAAAGAAGTTGATACCTGATGGTTTCCATATCATGGACCGACCAATTCAGGGTGAAAAGCTTGTAGACTACCTGTTTGGTGTCTTGCGTATGGATGGGGAATATCCATCCATCCTGAAGTTACAAGCCCAACATGAGGGGGTATCCTGGGATGACGTTAAAAACACCCCGGCAGTTTTTGAGATGGAAGTTGAAATAAAAAACCTCCTAGGGAAAGCGGTGAATGGAGAGGATGCATCATGGTTCCCTGATGGGTATGGAGATTATATCAGGAAGATAAAAACTGATGTTGGTAACTCCCGAGAAAGCATAGGTCTTTTACATGCCCTGGACGGGGGTTACATCACTCCCAGCAGGGGCGGTGACCCCATAAGGGATCCGGAAGTTTATCCTACTGGAAGAAGTATGTACGCCTTTGATCCCCGCCAGATACCCACTGTAGCTGCTGAGGTCCGGGGTCAAAGAGCAGCCGAGCTGCTCCTGGAATCCTATCATAAGAAGTATGGAAAATACCCTCAGAGAGTGGGAATTGTTCTCTGGGGTTTTGAGACTATGAAGACTGGGGGTGACACCCTGTCCACCATACTGGCCCTATTGGGTGTGCGGATCAAACACCAGAAGGGACCCTGGTTTAAAAATCTAGAAATAATACCACTGGAGGGGATGAAAAGGCCCAGAGTAGATGTTACGGTTACGATTTGTGGAATCTTCAGGGATACCCTATCCACCCACATAGACTGGATCAACAGGGCAGTGCGCATGGTTGCTCGCCTGGAGGAGCCTCCGGAGAAAAATTATCCCCAACAGCATTACCTGGAGGACCAGGAAGAATTCGGAGATCTGGCCCTGGCCCGGGTGTTCGGCCCCGCTCCAGACGAGTACGCCACCAGTGTAAGGACACTGATAGAGAATGGTAACTGGGAAGATGAAGAAGAACTGGTGGAAAATTACACGGACAGCATGTGCTACGCGTACCAGAAAGATGGCACCCGAAGAGATGTGAAGGCATTTAATCATGCACTTAAAGGGGTGGACATGGTCACCCAGGAGAGGGATAACAGTGAATACGAAGTTACAGACCTGGATCATTACTATGAATTTTTAGGCGGCCTATCCCGTACCATAGAAAGTCAGAAGGGTGAGCAGGCAGAAATCATGGTGGTAGACAGCACTGAAGAAGAGTTACAAGTTGAGGACCTGGCAGGAGTCATAGGCAGGGCCACCAGAACCCGGCTTTTGAATCCGGACTGGATAGAGGGGATGTTGAAACACGAGTTCCTCGGGGCTCATAAGATCCAGAACAGTTTAGAACACCTTTTAGGATTTGCTGCAACCACCAGTCATGTGGAGAACTGGTTGTTCGATGAAGCAGCTGACAAATTACTCCTGGACGAGGATATGCGGGAAAAAATCAGGGAGAACAACCCCTATGCTGCAGTCAGGATGGGAGAGATACTACTTGAAACAGAGAAACGAGGATACTGGCAGGCAGATGAAGAAAAGATAGAAAAACTAAGGGATTTGACCGTTAATCTGGAGTCGTACCTGGAATGACACCATCTTTAAGATTTATTTTAAATGTTTTATACACCAGGAACTGATCCTTATCCAGTTTTCCAGGATAGAATCCTTTTCATTAAATATTTCCCTAATACCATTACTTTTTTCAATCCCCAGGATATCTGGCAGGGCCATCATCATGTAGATGGCTGTTCTTTTACTGGCATCTTCTGGGATCAATCCCCAGTTGATTTCATCCATGATATGTAAAATGGAAACAAGCATAGCCACCACTGATGGATTTTCAGAAATTCTACGGAGATTCTGTAAAAATTCCTTCTTTTCATGGGCCCCCATACCTTTTACAGCCGACCAGTAATGTTCTTCATCCACTCCAAACCGTTCCAGTCGTACCAGCATATCCCGCTGGGAATCAGGGGTCAAATTACTTTGTCTGGCCAGAGCTTCAGTGGTAGCTTCAATTACCGATCTTCCAATAAGTTCGCCCAGTTTAGAATGTTTGCCAGCGTTGGTTAATATATTTTCGCTTCGTAGGTTGGATATTACAGAAATCTTATCGGTGCCAGAACCAGTGGCTATTCCAGTTGAATATTTACTGGGGGCCATGAGCTCCTGAAGTGCCACGGTCTTGGCCTCCACTGCAGTCATCATGGCCCGGGCAAGTACGCTCTCAGAGAGCCGGGTATTTACTATCAGGATGGTGTTTATGGTTCCCACTTTAGATTCATATCTTCCATTTTCCTCGTAATATGATGCGGGATCTCCAGCCCGGCCACCGTTAACTTCGATTCCAGCAGTTACAAGAGTTGTGACTTCTACATCCTTAAAACTCTTATTAACTATGGCTAAATTCTTCATAGAAGCAACAGTTATCAGGCCAGTTACTTTTTCCGGATTTAATCCAAGTCTGCTGGCTGTAACCTTCATGAAATCCCGGACGCTGCCAGTTTCCAGATCATCGATGTTCTGCTGATTCAACTGATAGTTGAAGACTGCTTCCAGGTTTTCCTGATAACCTCCATTGATCCAGGAAGTGGTCAGTGCATTCCTCCCCTCAGGCAGTTTCACTATCATAAAATCTTTGGACAGATAAACCTTTTCACCAGCTTCCATTTCATAAATAAGTTCTATTTCCCAGGTGAAATCTGTAACGTTACTTTTTTGATCCAACAAATAATCACTCTCAAACTCATCTGATACATTTTAACTAACTAAAACATTTCAATTAATCAAATACACTTCAACTAATCCCTTATTGTTTATTCAATGATTTAGCCTCTCCATCTGGTGAATTGATATATCTATCCCTTATTCTCTTGAATATTCTCTCAAATAGTCCGAAGAACAGGATCAAGAGAACTGCATTGGTAACTCCATGTAAAAGATCAAATGGTGCACTGGCAATGTAAACACCCAACACTGAAGTTAGAGTCACGCTGCTTAGAAAGAGTAGCATGGAGATGTTGGTGATCCATCCGTAGAAGAATCCCCAGGCAAAACCGAATCCGGCCCTTATGTAACTGTTTTCTCCCAGTTTAACCCTAAATATTCCTGCGGTTAATCCCATCAGACCCCAGCCGATCATCTGCAGAATGGTCCAGTAACCCAAACCCAAAAACAGGCCTAACACCAAAGGAGTTAGAACTCCGGTTATAAATCCAGTTTCCCTTCCAAAGACTATTCCAGTCATGATTATTATAAAGGAAGCAGCCTGCACCCCTGGTATGGCTGCGGTAGGTAACGATCCCAGAATGGAAATAGCAACCAGAATTGCTATAAGCACCAAGTGCTCCACACGGGGCTTTGATTTTTCGAAAATTCTAAAAAACGCCAGAATCACTCCTATCATTACTATAAAAGCCACTATCCAACTGCCTAAAGTTAAATAATCCATTTCTATTCACCTCTTTGTCGATATAATGTCAAATACAAAATTTGATTTCTTTAAATCATCCACTGCTCCTTCACATCCTCCAGAGTTATACAATCCGGCAAATAATCCTTCACCATACGGTTAACGAATGTGGTGTAGAAGTTGTTGTTGGAAAAAACCGATTTAGGAGTATCATCAACCTGTAACCCCCCATCGAATAATAAAACACATCTTTCAGTGTACTCTGCTGCAAATTCGATGTCATGGGTGGTCATCACTATAGTCAAACCCTTCTCCTGTAATTTTTTAAGTTTATCAGCCAGGTGAAGCTTGGACATGGGATCAATCCCCTTAGTAGGCTCATCCAAAAATAAAATATCCGGGTTGGTCAACAGGGCCTTGGTAATGGCAATTTTCTGCTGTTCCCCTCCACTGCAATCATAGGGATGCTTACCCAAAAGTTCGGAAAGACCGAATAAATCTATGAGTTCTTCCCTTTCATGTTCAAATACACTCCGATCACCTGAAGAAATCCTTCGATTAACTGAAGAAGTCGCTTTTTTAGAACTGGAATGTTCTGATAAAAATCCCAGAAATCCAGTAGACCTCGATTTATCTTCAGGAAACTCCGCAGATAGCTCCATAAGTTCTTCCTCCACTGTTTCCTGGTGGAAATGGATCAGTGGATTTTGATGAACATAACCCAGGGTTAGATCCTTCCCATGGATAACCTTACCCTTCTGGGGTTTAAGTAGACCGGATAGAATCTGTAGCAGTGTGGTTTTACCTGTTCCGTTTCCCCCCAGCATACTCAGAAATTCTCCCTGTTTTACCTGGAGAAAGATTCCCTCCAAGACTATGTGTTCCTTTAGGTAGCCAAACCAGACATCTTTACATTCCATTAATACTTTAGAATGTTTATCTAGAGAATTCTGACTGTTTAAAGCCTCATTTAACTTTAGTCCCCCATTTAACTGTGCTCGAGGAATTTCTTCCAGTTGATTATCTAATAGACTCAAATAACGACGACCTTCACGTATGTTCAGGGGAATTTCCACTTTGTTGGGGGATTGATATTTGGATTGGAGTAAGAAGTGTATCCTGGTCACCGATGGCAGGTAATTCCGGAATATATCATTCTTCCAAGCCTCTGAACATACTCTTCGGGGTTCGTCCCTGTATTTGATAAATCCATCCTCTAAAAAGACGGCCTTATCTATGAAGGGGAACAGGTTATCGATTTTATGTTCGGTGGCCATTATGGTGATGGAGAACTCCTCGTTCAATCTGCGCAGTATGGACAGGAAGTCATAAGCAGCTATGGGGTCCAGTTGTGAGGTTGGCTCGTCTAAAAGAAGTAATTTGGGTTTTAGTACCAGTAAAGAGCATAGGTTAACCAGCTGTTTTTGCCCTCCGGATAGTTCGCTGACGTTCCGGTACAGGTGTTTGTCCAGGCCAAAGAAGGCAGCCATCTCCGCCACCCTGTTACGGATCTCCCCAGTGGAGAGGCCCATGTTCTCCAGGGAGAAAGCTATCTCCTGTAAGACGTTATCGGATACGAACTGGTCTTCCGGGTTCTGGAACAGGAATCCTATTTCAGAGGCTGATCTTTTCTCTTCCAGGTTTCTTATATCCACTCCATCGTAGTAGATGGTGCCTTCAGAATCACCGACTGGTTTTATCTCATTTTTTATGTTAGCAAGTAGGGTGGTTTTTCCTGATCCAGATGGACCGCATAGTAGGACGAATTCCCCAGGAGATACATCCAGGTTTATATTAGAAAGCGTATTTTTCTGTTTTGGATATCTGAAACTGAAATTTTCAAATTCAACTAATGCCATATTAATCTCTCCTTAAATTCCAGGTAAATCAGGGGTAACAGTAAGATTAGAAATGAAAAATAGTAGGGGTTAAACATGCTTTCATGAACAGAAAAGTGGAGTGTGGGATAAATTTCTATTCTTCCGAAACCATTGGCCAGACCCATAGTACAGATCAGGGTGGTGGCTGAGATGACCAGAATAAATAGATAATCTATTTTCCTTAACTTGTAGGACAGGTAGCTGGTTCTCTTCATAATACCATACCCCCTGGCCTTCATGGATTTGGCTGTGAGCATGGACTCCTCTAGGGACCAGGACACAACAACCGCCAGCATCTGGGCTGTTTTCTTTATCTTATCTACTCTGGATTCGATTTTTTGATTTCCCTGGTTTTCCTGATTGAACCGGGAAATTTTGTTTACCTCGGTTAACCTGTAACTCAACAGGGGTATGAATCGCAGGGCCATGACAATTATCATGGAAATATGGGGAAATCTCTTGGAAAAAAGGTACAGCATCTCCTGATAAGAAACCGCCCGGTTATAGGAAGCAAAGAGTAGCAATATGATTAAGAGCGACAGACTCATCAAAATTCCATATACCAGAGCCTCCAATGTGATGAAGTAACTTCCCAGGACATATATCCTGGTGGTCCCCACCTGAGCCACTAACGGGTTTAAAATGATGATAAGTAAGGACATGGGAATGAAAAACTGTATCACGTTCTTAAATTCACGATTTATACCCTGTAACATGATTAAAGCTGATACGCAGATTAAAAAGGAGATCATATAGTAAGGATCATTGTAAAGAAAGGCCAGTATCACCAGGAGTAAGTAATAAATCACGTAAACTGCTGGATGAATTATTGTGAGTTTCATAAATCAACTCTCCCCACTTAATCTTTCATGGTCAAACTTTCATGGACATTTCCACTATTTAAATTTTACTTTAATTTTTATCAATTAAAATGGAAAAAGTTAAATGAAGAATCAACGATATTCTTTTTCAGCGATTTGAATTAGTTTTCAAACATGCTTAAAAAAAGAAAGGAGGTGAAAAAGATGAGAAAACAAGTGATTTTATTAACAGCGACTTTCATTTGTGTATTCTTACTATGTGGAACGATTTCTGCAGCAGATCCAGTGAATGAAACTACAGTGGATACCCCAAAAATCGTGATCTTAAACGTCATTAGCCAGTCCTCTTACTATCACCAGACATTTAAAGAAGAAGGAAAAAAACTCAATGAATCACTGAATGTCAGTGTATATGCCGGTACCACTACCACTGATCCAACCATACCTGATGAAGAGAAGATACCTGCAAACATAAATCTCAGAAATTATGATGTGGTTTTTGCATGTGGTTGGAATTCAGGAGCACCGGGCCTAAAATCAAAGTTAGATGATGCAAAACAGTATACCAATGTGATAGTTATTAATCCAGTTAATTTAAGTCCTGGTAACGTTGATTTAAATGAGTATCCTGAGATTACAAAGTATTGGAGTTATGGAACTGAAAAAAACCTACGAAATCTCTTATTATATCTGGGAAACAAGTTTTGCGGGTTAAACGCAACGGTTGAACCACCAGAAACCATACCCACTATAGGTATATACCATCCAGATGCACCAATAATATTTAAAAATCTAACGGATTACCTGGAATGGTATAAAAATTCAGATGCCAACCATACCTACGATCCAACAAAAACTACCGTGGGAATTATCACTTCCATGAGCCATATAACCAGCAACAACACCAAAGCAACAGATCACATAATTAAAACTCTGGAAGAAAAGGGCTGCAACGTAATACCTGTTTATGGGTCGAGCCAGTGGGATGTTGATGAGTTTTTCACTAAGAATGGTAAACCTCTGGTGGATGTTATAATCTCCATTATGTACAATGTCCAGAATGAAGCAGAGAATTTCAAGTTCCTGGATGTTCCCATACTATATGGGGTAGGACTCTATTATGAATCTCCAGAGGAATGGGAAAACGGTAAAGAAGGTGTGTCCCCTCATCAGGTACCTTACATTGGTTTGTCAGAAATTTATGGTCTCATCGAACCAACAGTTGTTTATGCAAGGATAATAGATGATACAACAACAGGTAAATACCATTACGAACCCATCGACTCCCAGATCGATTATATCACTGATAGAGCCATTGCTTGGGCAAAATTACGCCATATGAATAATTCTGAAAAAAAAGTGGTTATCACCTACTACAATGATGGCGGTGGAAAGGCAAACATGGGGACAGAAATGGAATACTATCTGGATGTACCCGCAAGCATAATAAACCTGTTAAAGGAGATGCAAAAACAGGGATACAACCTGGGTGGATCAATACCCGATTTAGAAACCTTAACTGAATTAATGGTTAATTTTGGTAGGAACGTTGGCCCCTGGGCACCAGGCGAACTGGATAAACTGGTGAAGACTGGAAACCCTATACTGGTACCAGAAAAAACATATCTATCCTGGTTCAAAGAACTTCCCCTACAGAGACAGGAAGAAGTGATAAAATACTGGGGAGAACCACCTGGAGATTTAATGGTCTGGGAGGACAGTAACGGGAAAAGATACATTGTAATCCCGGTCATCCGACTGGGAAATGTGATCATAACACCCTACCCAATCAGACCAGGTTTTGCATGGGAACTATATGAAGAAAACGGCACTTTCTCCGCAGATCAGGGTGAAATACCACCACACCACCAGTACATAGCCTTCTATCTGGCCATGAATAAGATATTCGGTGCAGATGCCTTTGTGCAGATGTGGTCTCCCTTCCCGGGAATAGCCGGTAAACAGGTGGGTCTGGGTAAAGATGATTGGAACGGTATACTACTGGATGACATGATAAACCTTCGACCATTCCCTCTCTATTTCAATCCCGAAACACACAAAAGAAGGGGTGGTTTTGTTATTGTAAGCCACTTACCCCCAACCATGGTTCCATCGGACCTGTATGGAGATTTATCCGCATTACAACAAAAAATCACCCTGTACAATCAGGTTCAGGAAGAAGGTGCACTGAAAGAGGAGTACAAACAGACCATAATTAGCGAATGTAAGAGATTAGGCCTTGATCAGGATCTGAATGTTGATCTTTCAACACTCAACGATACCACGGCTTTCAAAAATTTCATTCAGGAACTGGATGAATATCTCAATGAAATTAAAGTCAGTTACATACCGTATGGTTTGCACATACTGGGCCAGGCCCCTACCAATGAAAGCCTGGTGGCAATGGTGGAATCCATGTTTGGAGATTCCTTCCAGAAAGATGTTGCTGCCATAAACTCAAAGCAGGGATTAACTACGAAGTTACTGATAGAAGTCCTGCTTAATGGCCTGAGCCCGGAAAAGGCACAAAACAAAGTGTTAGGACAAATATCACCTAAAATCACAGCATACCTGGAACTTGCCATTGATTACAGGGATTTGATAAATGAAAGTGCCCGAATGGAGATCTCAGAATTACTTAATGCACTGAATGGACAGTACATACAACCCAGTATATTCGGTGATCTGGTTGGTCGTCCAGAACTTTTACCAACAGGTAAAAATCTCTACAGCTTTGATGGACGACTTATGCCTACAAAGGAAGCATGGGACATTGCAGTAGAACTGGTTGAACAGCAACTACAGGAATACAAAGAAAACCACAACAACACTTACCCGGATAAGATAGCAATGGTACTCTGGAAATCAGAAACATGTAGACACCAGGGTGTGATGGAAGCAGAAATACTGTATCTTTTAGGTGTACGACCCGTATGGGATAAAAACAACAGATGGTCTGATGTTGAGCTAATTCCCTCCAGTGAATTAGGCCGACCACGAATTGACGTGATAATAACTACCAGCGGATCTTACAGAGACATGTTCGGCTATAAATTCGAACTGTTGGAGAAGGCTGTGAAATTGGCAGCCAGTGCTAACGATATTGAATATCCAAACTATGTCAAGGAGCACAGTGACGCACTTTATCAATGGTTAATAGAAAATGGATACAATGCAACTGAAGCAAAAGACCTCTCCACTGCCCGAATATTCTCCCACGAAGTTGGCAGATTTGGATCAGGCCTCAGCGATGTTGTAGGTTTAAGCAGCGAATGGGACGGTGAAGATGACCTTGCAAACGTTTACATAGATGGAACCAGTTATATCTACGGAGCAAACTTCTGGAATGTGAAGGCAGCAGATCTGTTCAGGAAAAACCTCGATGGAGTGGATGTGGCAATATTCAGTACCAGCTCCACTGTTGTCGGTGTACTTGATCAGGGAGTTGATAGTTATCTTGGAGGTCTTGCCTTGGCAGTTAGGAGTATTTCTGGTGTAACGCCTGATCTGTATATAAACAATCTCAGGGACCAAAGTAAACCCAGTGTAGAAACATTGAACCACGCCTTGAACAGAGAGCTCAGAACCCGATATCTGAACCCTAAATGGATTGAAGGGATGATGGAACATGGTTACGCCGGTGCAAAGAACATGGAAGAATTTGTGGAAACAATCTGGGATTGGGACATTGAAGTACCCGATTTAATCACAGAAAACACCTGGAACCAGATATATGAAACATATATTCTGGACAAGAACAATCTCGGCTTAAAAGAGTATTTCAACACCAACAGCCCCTACGCAAAACAGGCTATACTTGCTAGAATGAGTGAAGCAATCCGAAAAGGCAACTGGAATCCATCAACAGCAGTGAAAACAGCACTGGCCAATGAATACATCGAAAGTGTGATAAAGTATGGTGTAACCTGTTGCCATCATACCTGCGCCAACCTGGATTTAAGTCAGTTCATGGTGATGGGATCTTCTTTAAGCAGGGCACAACTTCAACAGTTTGCAGATGCCTTCGAAGGAGCCACCGGTAAAACCATAAAAATTCCAGGAAATCCAGGACAAAATAATAATCCTAACCAGGGAAAAGTTCCACCTAGTGAAGAAAACACA
>Ga0067045_1003913_pt1 | contig 14354 bp, 6 predicted proteins | sample TerdegcTABiofilm_FD_59184 | JGI IMG/M metagenome (GOLD analysis project Ga0067045, IMG submission 59184) | Combined Assembly of (Gp0054472, Gp0054536) Wastewater bioreactor microbial communities from Singapore -Terephthalate degrading...
GAGCCATGTGCTGTCGCGTCCACGGCTCGGCAGGAGCCTCGCCCTCCAGGGATTCCACGAACGTATCTGCGTTGCTGCTCCTATCGGACGAACAATCTGCCGACAGACTCACCACGTTACTTCTTGCCCCCGTCCGCCGCGCGAAGCCAGTCGGGGTTTGCCTTGACGCCGGGATAGTAGCCGTCGCCGACGGCCCAGCCCAGTCCTTTGCCCGTCCCGACCCACAGGTCGTTGCCGTCCAGCTCGACGGCGATCTGGAAATTGTGCGGCACGCTCTTTTCCATATCAATCTCTTTGAGGAGTCTGCCGCTGCGGTAGACCTTGGCCTTGCCGCGGAGGGTGTCCGGGTCGCGGGTGTAGGCCACGAAGGTGTCGGTGCGGAAGTCGGCGACAACCCCCAGGCCCTTGTCGTGGGAGAAATAGCACTCACTGGAGCTTCGGGCCTTGAGGTTGTTGGTGAAATCGCTCGGCAGCCCGGTCTCCTGGGCATAGAAACCGCGCCAGTGCCGGCCGTCGTAGCGGCAGGTGCCGAAATAGGTCGAGATCCAGAGTGCATCCTCCACGTGGCTGGCGCCGGTGACGATGACGTGGAGGATCCCGTCGTCGCGGTAGAGGTCGATCTCCATCTCGCCGTCGGGATCGAGATAGGCCTTCCAGGGATTCCCGTGGCCCGAGTTCCCGATGGCCACGTCGTACTCCAGGCACCCGCTGCCCCAAACGCCCAGATAGACCTTGCCCTGGTCGTAGGAGACGGAGTAGTTCCAGATTTCTTCCATGGGGGCGTTCTTCTCGGTGAAGATGGTCCACTGGCCGGTCTTCACGTTGTAGCGGCTGGCGCCGGCGGTGGTGGCGGCCCAGACGTTGTCGTGCTCCATGCAGACGCCGTAGACCACGTCGTTCACCAGGCCGCTGTTGAGCTGGTGGAAGTGGTCAAAGCGTCCGCCGCTGAAGCGGGCCAGGCCGCCGCCGAAGAGCCCGAGCCACACGTCGCCGGTCTTCGGGTCGACGTCGATGGCGGTGACGACCTTCCATGGCAGGCCGTCTTTCTCCTTCCAGGAGCGAAACTTGCCGGTTTGCTTGTCGTAGCAGGCCAGACCGTCTTCGGTCCCGATCCAGACCCGGGGGCCGTCGGCCTTCACCGCGAAGATGTGCTCGTTCGGCAGGCCGTCGGCCTTGGTGAAGTGCTTCCAATGCGTGTAGACGTAAGGAAGCTCGTCGTCGGCCACGGTCTTCGGGGCAGGCGATGGGGCGGCGCCCGGGGCGTTCACGGCCCGGGCCTTCTTCTCCGCCCCGGCGACTGGCGCCTGGCACAGAGCGATCGCGGCAGCCGCCATCGCGGCTGGGATCATCCGTACTCTAACGATGGCTTTCATGCGTGGGCCTTCTCGGGCTAGCGTCGCCTACAGCGTCTTGAGGTACTCGATCAGATCGTTCAACTGGTCCTTGGTCATGTCGTTGGTCACGCCGTGTTGATCGTAAGGATTGTAGACGGTCCAGATTTCCTCCAGGGTCGCGGCCTTGCCGTCGTGGAGGTAGGGGGCGGAATCGTAGATATTGTTCAGGTGCGGCGCGTCGAACTTGGCGTGCGAATCGAACGGTCCGCGCGTGCCCACGTCGTGCATGTTACGGTCGGTGAAGAGCGGCGGGAAGTGGCAGGTGGCGCACCGTTCTCCCTTGGGAATCTCGCTTCCGTCGTTCCGCGTCGTCCGGTAGAAGATGGCCCGGCCGCGGCGCTGGGCGTCGGTGAGCGGGGCGCCGACCGGCCGGTAGCGGTTCGGCGGACGGGGGATCGTGCAGATGTAGCTGTCCAGGGCGTCGAGCTGTTCGGGCGTGAACGGCGCCAAACGGGTGAAGAAGACGGAGAGCCTCGGCCCGCACTGCCGCGCCAGGCTCGGATTGACGCCCGACCACTTGAACGGCGCCGTGTCGAGGATTCCCCGCAACGTGCGGTTGTCGACCGGGTCCTTGCCGATGCCGCCGCCGGGACCGTCCTCCTCGATGTCGTAGGTGAGCCCGTCCACGTGCCCGTCCGGATGGCACGAATGGCACGACAACTGGCGGCGGAACGAGACCTTGGCGCTGTGGAACAGCCGCTCGCCGTAGCGGATCTTGGTGATTTGCTTCGGGCCGCCGAGGTCGATCTGCCCGATGGCCTTGCGTCCGGCCACGTCGATCACCGTGAGCGAATCGTCCAACGAGTTGGCTACGAAGGCCGTCTTGCCGTCGGGCATCATCAGGATGCCGCGAGGGCAGTCCTTCGTGGCGAGGTGGGCCGCGACGAACTCCGTCGCCTTCCCGAGATGGTTGGGAAACACTTCTTGCCGGTCGCGCGGGTCGGCGGCCTCCAGCATGCCGACGAGCTTCGGCAAGTCGACGACCGCGACCCGATCCGTGCCGGAGCTGGTCACCAGGGCGTTGCGGCCGTCGGGTGTGATCGCGATGCCGATCGGATCGGGGAAGCACATCCCCGGCTCGTCGAGCAGCACCTGGTCCACGCGGCCGTCGGCCCAGAGGATTCCCATCCCGTTGGTGATCGTCCAGCCCTGCATCATCCGGGTCATGGGCACGAGGTTCTTGGTCCGCAGCAGCGTGACCAGGGCGTACCGGCCGCTGGGATGCCAGGCCACGCCCTGCACGAGGTTCGCGGCGGGCACCGGGATCCGGTCGGCCACGAGGGCCCGGTCCGTCTCGATCACCGTCACCTCCGAGACCGACGGCTTGCGGTAGGGGACGAACCGCGAGTACATGTTCGTCGCGTAGATTCTCGATCCGTCGGGCGAGAGGGCGAGCGACCACGGCGCTCGGCCGGCGGATAGACGCTTGACCTCCCGGAGCGACCCGGTGTCGATCACCGAGATATCGTCCGACGAGGTGTTGAGCACGTACAGACGCCGGCCCGAGGGATCGGTCAGCAGGCCGTGCGGCTCGTCGCCGACAGGGAGAGTGGCGACCACCTTGCGGGCGTCGGCGTCGACGACGGAGACGGAGTCGTCGAGCCGGTTGCTCACGTAGGCCCGACGGCCGTCGGGACTGAAGGCCACGTCCATGGGCTGGCCGCCGACCGGGATTTCCGCCAGCATGCGGCGCGCGGCGGGGTCCACCACGATCACCGAGTAGGCCGCTTCGCAGGTCACGTAGAGTTCGCGGCCACCGGGACGAAGGGCCAGGTTGAGGGGCGTCTTGTAGCGGACCTCCGGCGCGGGCGGCGGCAACCTGGTCGGGTGGGCGATCGCGTCCAGCCCGGCGCGCAAGTCGAACGGCTTGCCGTGGGCATTGACGTGGCAGGCCGCGCAGGTCTTTTCGTCGGGCTTCGCAACGAGGCCCGCCGCAAGGGCCTTGGCCGGGTCCTTCATCACGGCCTCGGGCGAGTACGCGCTGCCGGGCCCGTGGCACGCCTCGCAGCCCACCCCCTCGTGGACCGAGTAGCGTTCCAGCACGCCGGCCGCCGGCCGGGAATACGCCGTGGCGTGGCACTTCAGGCACGCCACGCTGGTCTGAGGATCGCCGCCGACACCCATCGTCTTGGCGATCTCGTAGCCCTTGGGCGTTCCCAGGTCGGCGTAGGCACGGGCATGGGGACTGTCGCGCCACTTGCTGAACTGAAACCCCATGTCGGCCGCGGTGTGGCACTCGGCGCAGGCCGCCACGCCCGTGAACTTGTGGCCGGCCGCCTCTTCTCCCCCTCCCCCACTTGCTTTCTCCGCGTCTCCGCGTCTCCGCGTCTCCGCGTCTTTGACCGGCCGCGGCGGCGGCTCCATCTTCTTGAGTTCCCAGTCAATCGGCGTGGGATGGGCGATCGCCTTCCACGCCTCGGCCATGTCCAGGGGCGGTCTCCGGAGTACCCGCGTGTGAGAACCTTTCTCCTTGTGGCACTTGGCGCAGTCGTCGATGGTCGGCATCATCAGGCCCGCCTTCATGGCCGCCTGGCGATTGGTCATCACGCGGGCGTCCATGTACTCGCTGCCCGGCCCGTGGCATTTCTCACACGATACCCCTTCCTTCTCGGAGAAGGTCGCGTCCCGCTCCCATTCCTCCGCCTCGGACCCGGTGGCGTGACAGCCCAGGCACATGGCCGATTTCTGAGGGTCCATGGGAATGCCGCTGAACAGGGCGATCTGCTTGGCCTCGGGCTTCGCCAGACTCGTGTAGGCCTGCGCGTGCTTCGAGAGATACCATCGCGTGAACTGGTCGCCCATGTGCTTCCCCTCGTGGCACGGGGCACACGTTTGGGCCCCCACGTAGACCGGCTGACGCTGCTGGGCCAGGACGGGGCGGCTGAGAAGCAGGGCCAAGGTGCCGAGGATGAGAACGAGGGAGAGGGGCCGAGAGGGGGAGAGAGGGAGGCAGGGAGAGGGGGAAAGAGGGAGAGCGGAAGAGAGGAAGAGAAGCCACCTCGTTCCCACGCTCTGCGTGGGAACGCACGCCCCGCCGCTCTGCGGCGCGCTCGGCGCGAGTCTCCTGACCCCGCCGTTCCCAGGACCGAAGGTCTCCTGAGGGGACAAGGACCTTCGGTCGCCCCCTGTGCGGGGTCGGGAGACCCGCGCACAGCTCAAGTCCTTGGAGTGCGGCGACTTGTCGCCGCTCTGCTTCGACGACGCGGTTCGCCGCAGCCCAAAGCGGCGACAAGTCGCCGCACTCCAGAGACGCGTGGTAAGAGTCGCACTACGCTGCATCGTCTTCAGGCTCCGCTCAGTTGGCCGGCTGGACGACCTTGATGAACTGGTCGGCGGGCACGTCGTTGAGCACCGTGGTCTTGCCGTTCCTCCAACGGATCTCGACGCGCTGGGCGCGGGTCGCGTTGCCGAGTCCGAAGTGAGGGCGCGGGTCGGACTGCGACAGGTATCCCTGCGGCAAGGCGGCGTGCAGGATCTGCGTCATCCCGTTGGCCGTGACGCTCACCCGGGCGCCGACGGCGTCCGACTTTCCGTTGGGCAGCTTGGCGATCACCGCCAGCCAATGGTTGCGGTTCCCGCCGTCGTTCCGCAACAACCGCGGGGAATCGTTGAGGTTCAGGACGAGAAAGTCCGTGTCGCCGTCGTTGTCGAAGTCGCCGGTGGCCACACCCCGGCTGACGTACTTGCGCTTGAGCGACTCGCCCGACTGGCTGGCCACGTCGACGAATCGTCCCTTCCCGTCGTTGCGGACCAGCATGGCCTCTTCGATATGCTCGTGATGGGCATCGCCGTTGGCCTGGAACAGGTCGAGGTATCCGTCGTTGTCGTAATCGACCAGGGCGGCGCCCCAGCCGGTGTACTGCCCGCAGATGACGGCCAGCCCCATGGCGTCGGTGCGGTCTTCAAAGTAGTCGCCGCGGTTCAGGTGGAGCGATCCGTAGTGGATGGCCGGCACGAAGACGTCGAGCCGGCCGTCGCGGTCGACGTCCCCGACCACGGGTCCCATCGAGGAGACCCCCTGCCCGCCTTCGCCGAACGCCATCCCCCGCGTCAGGCCCTCCTCGACGAACGTCCCCTTGCCCGTGTTGCGGAAGTAGTAGCAGGCCGAGGCGTCGTTCGTGACGTAGATGTCGAGCAGCCCGCAGTTCCTCCAGTCGGCCACGGCCACGCTCATGCCGCGGCCTTCCGTCTGGTAGACCCCGGCCTCCTTGCTCACGTTGGTGAACGTCCCGTCGCCGTTGTTGCGGTAGAGGGCGTGGGGCTGGGCGGGGTAGCTCAAGGGGCCGGGGTATCCCTGCGCCGGATAGAAGCTGCGGAACTCGCCCTTGTCGTACTGGAGGTAGTTCACCACGTAGACGTCGAGCCGGCCGTCGTCGTCGTAGTCGAACCAGCCGCCCGCGAGACTCCAGTGGGCGTCGGCCAGGCCCGATCGCTCCGAAACGTCGGTGAACGTCCCGTCGCCGTTGTTGTGAAACAGCTCGTTCGGGCCGTAGTTCAGCACGTAGAGGTCGATCCGCCCGTCGCCGTCGTAGTCGGCGGCCGAACAGCCGCAGCTAAACTGCTTGCCGCCCACGCCCGCCTTCTCCGTCACGTCGGTGAACGTGCCGTCGCGGTTGTTCCGATAGAGCTTGTTGCTGAGCTTCCCCCGGAGGCTTCGGCCCGTGTTGTCGCTCACGTCGGGATGGTAACGGCCGGTCACCAGGAAGACGTCGAGCCAGCCGTCGCCGTCGTAGTCGAAGAACATGCAGCCGGCGCCGGTCCCCTCCACGATGTTGCTCATGTGGGTATCGCCGCACCGGTGCTTGAAGCGGATCCCCGCCTGCTGGACAACGTCGGTGAAGACCGGCAGCGCGGGCCCCGCGGCGCAGGCCCACGCGGCCAGGCCGAACGCGATTCCCGCTGCCAACAGCACCGTTCTCATCGACGATTCCTCATGGCTTCGTGGGACGGGTTTCCAACCCGTCCCGACTTACGGACAGGTTGGAAACCTGTCCTACGTTGCCGACAGGCTGGAAGCCTGTGCTACGTTGCCGACAGGTTGGAAGCCTGTCCTACGTTGCCGACAGGCTGGAAGCCTGTGCTACTTGGACGCCTGGGCTGCCATGCCCTCCCACCGTGCTCCCAGGTCGATCCACCGGATCAGCATCGACTTCTCTTCCGCCGACAACGGCTCCGCCTTGCCGGGCGGAATTGCCTTCACGGCCCGCGAGGCGGCGGGGCCGTCCCACGGACGCGACGTGTTGACGCCCTCGACGTGCCAGGCCAGCAGGCTGGTCCTCGCCTTGCCGGGCTCGACGTACTTCCACCGCGGCGACCGGTCGCTGCCGGCTTCGTCGCGGGCCAACAGGGCCTCGTACACCGCCTTCGCGCGGGCCGCATCCCCGGCACCGGTGCCGTCGAGCCGCGGCGGGCTCCCCCCGGCCCCGTGGCATCCGGCGCACTTCCTCTCGACGATCGGCATCACGTCACGCCGGAAGTCGATCGTCGGACGCTTTTCGGGTGGAGGGGCCGCTGACACGGTGGGCACCGCGAGGGCGTCGACCAGCAGGTTGGCCGGCGTCAACTCGGGATCCTCGTGACAGCCGATGCACCCCTGGGACTCGTGATTGCGGGTCCAGATCCATCCGCAACTCCGAAGCGCCATGCCGCGCTCGTCGAGCAACTGGAGTTGGATCGGCGTGTTGGCCGGGACCTCGACGTTGAACGAGCCGTCTCCGGCCACCGGGGCTTCTCCGAGAATCCGCCGCGCCGCGAGTTGCGGTACGCTGGGGGCCGACAGCCCCGCAGGATTCGCCTCGTCTCCGACGGCCCTGCACGGGATCCCCTCCAATACCCGGACCTTCTTGGCTGTGCCACGCGGGAACCACGTGCGGTCCTTGAATTCGGTCTTGGACACGTCGAGGCAGTAGAACTTCCCGAGCGGGACCTCCAACGTGAGTGCGCTGGAACGCCCGTCCGGCTCCGGACGCGGGACAACGGCTTGGGCCTGGACACAATGGAAGCCGGGATCGGCGAACACCGGCTCCAAACGCTTCGTGGCCGGGTCCAGGCACCAGACCGCGTGCGGCGAAGAACCATCGGCTGGCCGGCGCGACACGAGGATCCGGCCGTCCGGCAAGGCCGAGGGAGAGTGGAACAGGCCATCGGACTCGGCCGTGATGGGGCGATAGGAGTGCAGGGGCCTGCGAAGCGACACGCACGAGAGCGTCCCAGCCCCGTCCCAGGGGAGGGTGTCGGCCTCGACGAACACGACCAGGCCCGACGTCGTCGCACATGGCGAATGCTGGACCCGTTTGCCCGCATCCCCGCAGAACGTGGCCAGATCGATCCCGTCGGTGTTGACCCCCATCAGGGCCACGCGGCCCGCCAACCCGTGATCGAACCCCGCCCGCCGCCATGCGGCAAACACCAGACGCCCATCCGGCAGAATCGCCGGATCGAAATCGCTTGAGAGATTGTACGTCAGACGCTGAGGGAAACTCCCGTCGAGCTTGCACGACCAGATCGAACCGGCCGGGCCCCCGCCGTACTCATTGGTCACGCCCGCGTCGGTCTGCACGAACGTGATCTGAAGCCACGCAAGCTCCTCCGCCATGGTGTACATGAAGCCCTGGTAGCTGGGCGAGCGGCAGTCGCCCGCCGTCCGGATAACCTGCCGGAGCTGTCCCGTGGCGATCGTCCATTCGTAGATCGCCCAGTGATCTGCCGCGGTCCGCTGGCCGGCGAAGAGAATCCGTTTGCCGTCGAACGAAACGTTTGGATCGGCGGCGCTGTGGAAGCCGGAAACCAAGACCCGGGCCGAGCCGGACGGCTCGACCCAGAGGAGCCTGGACCCGTCGTCGTAACGCTGGGGAAGCATGCCGGCCGAACCGGGCGACGACTTCTCCGAGTCCCCTCCGACAGGGAATTCGCAAACCACGATCGGACAAGAGGCTGCCGCGCGAGCCGACGCCGCGTAGTCCGGCTCGCCTCCAATCGCATCACGGAGTGCCAGGTTGAGGGGGGCTGCCGAAAGGAGGATGAGTGCTAGTGCCGATCCCCAACCGTGGAGCGCCCGGACCTTGCCGTCGCTCTCAGGAGGGGAGTTGCCTCCTCGGCGACCCACGAAGTCAAGAGTGAACCTACAGCCCATCACACAGCCTCTCGTCCTAAGAGCCTGCTCCACAACGGGTAGCACACACTTCCAGCCTGTTACGCATCAGGCTCTCAACCTGTCATGCCACAGTCGAGATGCCTGGGCAGAAGCCCTTCTTGGCCGGATCGGTATGCCTCTTAGGAAGGGTATTCCTGACATCTCTACACTGCCGTCACGACAAGAGATGGCGGACCGCGACCCCTAACTCTACGGCCCCGTCAGAAGATGGTTCGGCGAGTTCACCGGAAGGATGGCCCCTCTATCGGATTACGCATGAATCGCACGTCATTCATCGCTCATCATCTCTCACACATGGACGGCCGCGCCGCCGTCGACGGTGAGGGTCTCGCCTTGGACCATGTCGCTCAAGGGGCTCGCGAGGAAGAGGACGGCGTCGGCCACGTCGTCGGCCTGGAGGTCGCGGTTGCCGACCATCGTGCGCTCGCGTCGCGCGGCGAAGTAGCGGTCGGCGCCGGGCAGCAGGCGGGTGGAGTCGGTCTCCACCAGGCCGGCCTTGACCACGTTGACGTTGACGCCGCGGTGGCCGACCTCCAGGGTGAGATGACGCACGACGCTCTCCAGGGCGGCCTTCGATCCGCCGAGCAGTCCATACATGGGCAGGGCCTTGTGCGATCCATGGCTGGAGATGGCGATGACCTTGGCCCGGCCCTCGCTCCGCTCCAACAGCGGCATGGCCGCTTGCACGAGGTAGATCAGGGCGAGCACATTGGTGTTCATCGTGGCGTGGAACTGCCGGGCGTTGGACTCCAGGAGCGGACGGAACCCGCCCGACGCCGCGTTGCTCACCAGGATGTCGAGCCGGCCGATCTTCTCGGCGACGAAGTCGAGCATCGAGCGGACGTCGTCTTCCTCGCTCACGTCGGCCTTGACCACGTAGGCATTCCGGCCCAGGGCGGCGATCTGGCCGGCCACTTCCATGGCGGCGGACCGCGAGGTGAGGTAGTTGATCACCACGTCGGCCCCGGCCTCCGCCATCCGGAGGGCGCACGCCCGGCCGATGCCGCGAGAACCTCCCGTCACCAAAGCCGTCTTGCCGTGCAGGTCAATCATGTTCATCTCCTGTTTGTCTTCAGGCGGGCGAGGTCGAGCCGGACGAGGACCGCCGCATGGCCGGGACACTCGCCCCGGGAGATTCCCACGGCGCCGGTCAGATCGACCCCTCGATAGGTGGCTCCGAGGCCCTGCTCGGTCCGTCGGACCTCGATGAGCGCCGGGGCGAACGTCTCGCCGTCGTTGCACGCCTTGTAAACCGCCTCCTTGACCGCCCAGAACATGGCCACCTCGAAAGCCGGCGCGGCCCGCAAGGCGTGCTGCTCAGCAGCCGTAAACCATGTCTTTAGAAAACCCTCGCCGTAGGGCCCGACAGGCGCGAGGTCCACGCCGACCGACACGTCCGGGTCCTCCGAGATCGCTGCGTACACGTACCCGCCGCTGTGCGAAATCGAGAGCCGCCAGGGCATGAGTTGCCGGCCGACCCGGACGCGGGGGCGTTTTGGGACGCCCTCCGAACTGCGTGAGAGGACCTCGATCTCCGGCGCCCGTCCGGCCTCGCCCGGAAAACGGTCGAGAACCAGGCGTCTGGCCGCCAGCCGGCCCGCGTGCCAGGCCCGGCGGCGTTCGGGATCGCGGTATCGAGCGAGCTCGTCGCGTTCCGCCGGCCCGAGCCCGTCGCACGCCGCCGCGTCGGCCCAACGGAGGACCTCGTCGATCTCCGCACACCAGGTTGTGACGTCGGATGCCGCGATCATGAGCTCTTCTCAGGCAGGATTACACAACGGGAGTTCTCGGCGCGGAGCAACGCGGCGTTGTCGTCGCCATGGAGCACGAAATCGTATCCGACCGATTCCAGGGGCTCCTTCCCCGGGNTCCCNCCGCGAAGCTGCAATCGCAGCAGGCATNGCTCGCCGGGCCTGGGCAGGCGCCCGATCCNGAGGCAATCGACNCCGGTGGGCAGNGCGATCGCCCGGTCGCGCGTGCGCCAGACGTGGACGCCGCAGACCATGAAACAGGCGTCGAGCATCGCCGGCGCGACGACCCAGCGGTCCGGCCGCCGGTTCCCGCCGAGATCCGCGGTCGGGCCCGCCTCGAGCAGCCCCCATGCCTTGTCTCGCTCCACGTAGATTTGCCTCAGGCGCCGCAGCACCGGGCCGTGGTACACGACGTCCTCCCGGTCCAGGAACCTCGCTTCGACCCATTGCGGCGGCGGCTCGAAGGCGCCCGGGACGCCGGCCGGCGGCGAGTCGCCGAACTCGACGATCCCGTGGGCGTGGAGCCGGTCCCGGGCCACCAGGAGTCCCTGCCGGTTGTGGAAATCGCTCGTCACGCGGCAGACCACGCGGTCCCCTTCCCGGGTCGCCTGGATCTTCGCCTGCGACGGCTGCTCCGCGAAGAAGCTGATCGCCTTGACCACGGAGAAGTCGCGCACGGCAACCGGCCGCTTCCCTCCGGCCAACAGCGAAGCGGCCTGCGTCATCATTTCCAAGAACACCGCTCCCGGCACGACCGGACGCTGACGCACGCGATGCTGGACCAGGAACGGGTCCTCGCCCGGATGAAGACGGATCGAGGCCGTCAACTGCCGTTGCGGCACGATCTCCGTCACGGCGTCAATGAACGGCCAGTCGGGTGACTTCGTCGCCGCCTCTCCCTTCGGGAGAGAACCTCCCCTTGTCTTCTCTCCCTTTGGGAGAGGCCCCTCCCTGGTCCCCTCTCCCTTTGGGAGAGGGTTAGGGTGAGGGCTTTCAGCCGTAGAACACGTTCTCCCCGTCCCATGCCGACCCACGGCTTCGCCGTGTGACGGCATGCCACCCTCGGATTCCCGATCCCCGACCTCCGACCTCTGATCCCCGACGCCCGGATCCACGTCCGGATAGTACTTCCGGATATGCGAGACGTCGGTGATCAGGATCTCCGGCTCGGGGACGCCCAGGAGGATTTCCTCGATCACGTGCTCGGCCCCTTCGCGGGTTGGCATGAATCGCACGAGGAGGGCGTCCTTGATGTGCTTCGATTCCGGGCGGACCGCCATGCCCACTTCGTCCCAGGAATGCCAATGGAAGCAGGTCGAGCGGCACTCGGGGCGGGAGCGGCTGTACCAGTCGACCAGCTTGCTCAGCATGTCGTTGGCGAGGCAGTAGTCGGTCTGGCCCACCCCGCCGAAACGGCCGCTGATCGAGCCGAAGGCCAGGAAGTAGCGGAGCGGGTCCTGACGCGTCAGGTCCATCAGGGCGGCGGCCCCGCCGAGCTTGGTGCGGACCGTCAACTCGACGTCGCGGGGCTTCTTCTTCTCGAACCGCAGCGCGCTCTCGAATCCGGCGCCGTGCATCACCCCCTGGATCGGACCGTCGGCCTCGCGGATCTCGCGGAGCAGGCGATCCAAGGCATCGCGGTCCCGCACGTCGCAGGCGTGGTACTCGGCCCGGACCCCCGCCTCGGCCATCGCCCGCAGGTTCTTCGCAATCTCCAGCGACTTCTCGACCCGCTTCCAGGCTTCGATCGGGACTTGTTTGCGGGCAAGGGCCTCCTGGGTGACGCGGGCTCGGACCTGCCGCAACTCCTCGGGCGACATGGCCAGCCAGGCGGGGTCGATTTCCGGCGCCGGACTGGAGCCGATCAGATGCAGTTTGACGCCGAACCGGCGGCCGAGTTCCCTCGCAACGATCGCGGTGACGCCCCGGGCCCCGCCCGTGACCACCCACACGCCCCCGCGCGGCACGTCGTGCTTCCCGGCCGGGGCAGCGGGCTGGAGGACGGGCCGGACCACGTGCCGCCGCCCGACCCGATACGCAACCTCTACGTCGCGGTTGCCGCCGGCCAACTCTTGGAGCACCGTTTCGGCCATCTTCGTGGGCGACTCGCCCGGCGCGAAATCGACCACCTTCGATCGGAACTCGCTCTTGCGTAGCCGGGTGATCTCGACCCCAAGGGCCTTCATCAGCCCGGCCAGGGCCCCGCTCTCGGCGCTCACCACGCGGCCTGAAAACCCGAAATCGCCTCCAAGCGCGGCGACGGCGACCACGGTCGCCTGATCCACGAGCCCCGCTTCCGACACCAACTGGAACCATCGCTGGCAGAACCAGAACGGGAGCAGCACGCCGCAGGAGAGCCGCTGGCTCCAGCCCGGCTCCGTCACGCAGGTCGCGGACTGGGCGTCGTACGCTCCCGTCAAAAACAGGTGCGGGGTCGGGCCCGACTGCCATGCCCGCTGCAACGCCGCGAGCGATTCCTCCTGGCTCAGGCCGGTGGAAACGACGGCGACGTTCACGCCGCGCCGCGATAACTCGGCGCGAATTGCCTCGCCAACCGGATTGTCGCCCAGGATGACCGCTCCGCCCTTGAGTTCCAACGACTTGGGAATGCTGCCGAGCGGGGCCTCGCGCAATCGCAGCACGAACCGGCCGCACATGCGATCGTCGGCGGGCTGCGGACTGGAGACTAGGGGCTGGGGGCTGGCGGCTGGGGACTGGGGTGCCACTGGCGGCTTGTCCGCCAGTGCCGGCGTTGCACGGGCAGGCAAGCTGCACGCGGCACCCTTGGGCTGCTCGGTCTGCACGGGACTCGGAGACACCGAACCCAAGAGCCGGTCCCATGGGAGGCGGTAGAAGCGGTCCTCTTCGCCCTGCCGGTTCGACCCGGGCGTGGCCCAGACAATTCCCTGGCCGGGCTGCATCACCAGGCTGATCTGATTGTCGACGCGGCGCACGGTGTTCATCGTGGGATGCGGCGTCTCGCGGCCGCGGACGCGGTCGAAGCGGTCGCGGAGGGCCTCTTTTGCCCGCTGGGCGTCGATCTTTCCCGCCGCGTCGCCCACGAGGTCCGTCAGGCGGTCGATCCGGTGCCGGCAGTGGTCCGGCGCCGGGATCCGCGGCTCGCTCTGGAGGCTGCGATTGCCCGCCACCACGCGAGACTGCCCCCGCCGGACCGCGAGCGTCGCCCCGTGATATTCGACGTAGCAAACCTCGTCGCTCGGGCCGTGGCTGATCAAGAGTCCCCAGCCCGAAGCGATCCGCGGCGTTCTGCGCAGGATCTCCAGTGCGGAATCGACGTCCTCGGCGTACTCCAGGATCCGCTTGACCAGGACACCGTGGAGGCGTCCGCCCCGGGCCTTGGGCGTCCGTGGAAGATCCAAGAGCATGGCGCTGGTGACGGCCACGCCTCGGGCGTTGATCCCGTTGATCCCGCCCGCCTCCCCGGCCGTGCCGAAGAGAAGGTGGGCGATGCGGTCCTTGGGACGGCGGACCTGGACGTTCCTCACGAGGCAATCGCGAAGGGTCAGCCCGAGTGGCAGATCCTCGTTCGCGCCGTGGAAGAGGCCTTCGCCCGAGTTCGCGCCGGCAGCCACGGCGAAATGGGAACATCCCGCCGCCAGGTCCGGGAAAAGGCGGAGATTGTGGGCAACGACCGCTTCGCGGCCCACGCCGGCACCCTCCGCGATTCCAGCGAGTTCCTCAAAATCCTCCGGCGCGAACAACGTCTCGATCGGCCCGGGCCCCGGGTTCAACGGCGGCAAGGGCCCGGCATCGCCATTCGCCAGGTCGGCATACCTCCGAAGGATCGCCCGGATCGCCTCGGCCTGGGCACGCCCGTGTTGCAACCCCATTTCGTAAGGCGTCCCGGCGAGCCGGAGCACCCCGAGGAGTTGCTCTTCGGGCTGCGGGCTGGGGACTGGGGGCTGGGACCCGGGGACTCGGGGCTGAGGGAGAGGCGTCAAGCGATTCCTCCCCTCTCCCGCTTCGGGAGAGGGGCCGGGGGTGAGGGGACTCTGCACAACCCCATGCTCCCCCCCCCCCCCCCCCCCCCCCCCC
>Ga0067045_1030709_pt1 | contig 14354 bp, 10 predicted proteins | sample TerdegcTABiofilm_FD_59184 | JGI IMG/M metagenome (GOLD analysis project Ga0067045, IMG submission 59184) | Combined Assembly of (Gp0054472, Gp0054536) Wastewater bioreactor microbial communities from Singapore -Terephthalate degrading...
TTCATGGTACTGCACGGGAACACCCAATTCGGGGTTGCTCGAACCTACGCGTCCCGGCGAGACGAAGATGAACTTGTTTCCCGAAAGCTGCTGGTTCACTCGTCCCACACTTCGTGCCACGGCGAAGAAATTCTCCGCCACGGCATAGACCCGGTGATCCACGTAGACGAGGTAGGGAACGTCGGTGACGGCGCCGTTGGTGACCATACGGTCCGCCTTGAGGATGACCCGTCGGTCCGGCGTCTCGGGAATGTCCGTGCAGGGCTCGCTCTGGGCCTGCCACAGGGGGCGGGACTGGAGGAGTTCGAGGTGGTCCTCCTCCGGCTCGTAGGCGAACTCCACGTCCGCGGGGACACCCATGGCCTGCTCCAACAGAGCGAGAGTCCTCTTCATGCGGCTGAAGAAGCGGGGATATTTGCGGGGAAATTCCTCGAAGGTGAGGCATATCTTCGAGAAACCCTCCGAGAGCTCCGAGAGGGGACAAAGGGCCATGAACGTGCCTCCGTCCGGGTCCGGGTGGTACACCTGGGCGTAGGTGCTCAGGTCCCTGTGGAACGGGTAGATCTGCTTCCAGCACTTCTTCACGTCCAGTGTGGTCAGGTCGTCGGGGTGTTCCCGATCCACGGCCTGAAAGTGTTCCTGGGCGTGGCGCATGATCTTGTACGGGTTTTGTCCTTCCGGGCGCAGATTGGGATTCGTGAGTGAATAGGTTCTGGCGTATCCTCTTTTGGTGCTCATGGTGCCGAGACCGAAGACGAGGCGAACCACCCCGTCCTCGGCGCGAAGTCGTGTGGACCAGCGCCGGAAATTCTTCGAGTAGGCCACGCCTCCCGTGGTGGGGTAGAAATAACGACCGCGCCATTTTCCGGCCATGCGCATGACGATGATGCCCATCGCGTCCTCTCCCAGTCCGTGTTTTTCCCGGTAGCTCACGGCCTTCTGAAAGAATGTTCGTGCGTAAATGCGCTTGATGCTGGTCGTGACGGCGCTCATCCGCACGTCGAGATCGTTGGTGACGTTTCCGAAGAAGGTGCTGAGGTATTTCCCCGCGAAGGAGTGAATGACCGAATCTTCAAGGACGCTGCTGCTGCGGACCACGAGGGGATCATCGACCTCCGCGAGAAAGGTGCGGAGGGCAAGGAGAGCATTTTCGGGCAGCGGTGTGGCGAGAAAAAGTTTTTCGGTCTCCTCCGGATGGAGGAGCGCCGCCGACGGCGAAAAATCGGGAATCTGCCGGAGGAAATCGTAGAACGTGTTCACGGAGAGAAACAGGGAACGGGGCAATGCAGTCCTTGCAAGTGCCTCGTCACCGCTGTTTCGAAGTGTGTGGATGGCGTAGAGTAGCGAGCGTCCCTTGCCTCCCACATGACCGTCACCGACGATGAGGGGGGCGAATTCCGGATCGCTGAGGGGATCCCACGCAAAGTACCGTTTTGTTGTCTTTTCCGTGCCGCTCATGGCGTCGTCCTTTCAGAACCGTCGCTGATGCGCCCTGATGGAAACCTTACGCTTTTCCCATCGCGTTTTCCTTGTTGGAGCAAGAACGTCGTGCTCGCGAAAAAGGTGCGTGGATTTTGGAAACGGGCAGAAAAACCCCGGAGAGATGTCCCCTCATGGCGAGGGATTTCCGGTAATGACGCCGATCTCCTCCTCGCCGTCGAGAAAGACGTCGAAATTGCCCTGGTAGATGCGAATGGACGGGTGAGCTCCCAGCGTATAGGGCGCCGTGTCGAACCATGTTTTCGCATAAATGTTGCCGCTCGCTCCGTCGAAGACGGGAAGATAGAGAATGTTGTCCACGTCGAGATCGAGGAAGAAGTGTGTGCCGTAAGAAAGCTCCGGAGTCATGCCGCGGCTGGGGATTCCCAGCTCCACAAGGCATCCGCAGTTGGAGATTTCATTGTAGAGCGCGGGAACGCCGAGTGCCGGGTTTGTGCTGCCCCATCGGCCGGGGCCGACAAGGATATAGCGCTTCCCCTCGAGTTGCGCGTTGATCGCACCGATTCCCCGGGCGACCTCGTAGAAGTCCGCCTGTTGCCCGTAGATGTCCGGATCCACGTACACGAGATGGCTGATGTGCCGCAGAAGGCCGTTGGCGACCATGCGATTTCCCCGGAGAATGAGACGATTTTCCGGAATGTAGGAGGGGATGACGACGCGTCCCAGGTCCTCGAACGTCGAAAGCGGACGAAGCTGGACCAGGGTGAGCTCTCCCGGGTCCGATTCGTAGACCATTTCCATGTCCGCAGGCAACCCCATTTCCTGTTCAAAAAGGGCGAGGAGACGGCGGACGGTCCTGAAAAGCGCGCCGCAACGTCTGGGAAAATCCGCAAAGGTGAAGGCCGGGCGCGGAGTGTCCATGCCTCTGGTATCCGTGTGCAGCCAGTGGAACATGTTTCCGTCGAACCATTCGATGAACGCCGGAGCGAATGCGTGATGTTTCATGATTTCCGCCAGGGCGAATTCCACGCGCCCTGTGAGGAAAAAGCCGTGTTCCAGGTCCACGTAGTCGAACTCTTCCTGGGAATGAGCAAAAATATCGCTCGGACGATTCCCCTCTGCGCGGAGATTCGGGTTCGTCAGATAGAACGTCCGGGCGAAAACGCGGTCCACCGTGCGTGTTCCGAGGCCGAAACAGACGCGCATCACTCCGTCGTCCTTGTTGATTCGGGGGGAAGGGCGCCGGAAGACCTTGGAGTAGGCCGTGGCGGCGAATTCAGGGTAGTACCAGGAGCCGCGGCGCCTGCCGACGATGGGCTGAATGAGGACGGCCATTTTCTCGCGATGCGGTTCGATGCCGTGTTTTCTCTGGTATTCCCGTGCCGAGGGATTGAAGGTGGAGGCGAAAACCTGTTTGACTGCTCGTTCGATGCGTTTGAGCCGGTACTCGGGAGAACCGGTGTTGCCGAAAAAGCGTGTGGCGTATTTCCCTGCGAAGGAAAGGACCGTGTCGTCCTCGAGAATGGAGGAGGAGCGCACGGCAATGGGAACGGGGATGCGCTCGGAGATGGTGGAGAGCACGGGAGAGAGCGCCGGAGGAAGAGAGGCGTTCTCGAACTGTTCGAGGATGTCGTTGTAGTCGTCGGTCTGATCGACGAATTCTCTCAGGTTGTTCATGGCCAGAAACTCGTCGAAGATTTCCGTGGAGACGACGTAGGTCAGCTCGGGAAATCCGACGAGCGGTCGTACTTCCTCCGCTCCTTCCAGAGCGGCGTGGGCGAAGGCAAGCCCGCGGGCCTTGCCCCCCACCGCGCCATCTCCGATGAGCCACCCGCGCTGCCGGTAGAAGGGTTTGGGGTCGAATCTGTTGAAGGATTCCGCGTTCGTCATGATTCCCTCCTTAGTCGTTCCGTGTCCAGACGTCGTTCGCCTGAAAGTGCGTCAGGGCATGAAGGATGTTGCTGCGCAGAGAGGGTTGTTCGCCGCAGAGACGTTCCACAAGTTTTTTTGCTCCGGCCCGGCGGCTCTTTCCGGAGAAGGGACAGGCCATGTCGAGAGGGTTCAGGCTGAGGCGCAGCACCTCCCGGGCGATGCGCGCTTCCTCCACGAAGACAAGGGGGCGGATGACGGTGATGCCCGTCCTGCTGTGCCACAACTTCGGCTTGAAGCAACGGAACCGTCCTCCTTCCAGAAGATTCAGGAAGACCGTCTCCACCACATCGTCCAGGTGGTGGCCGAGAGCCAGAAGGTTGCACTCCTCCTCCCTGGCCGTGGTGTTCAGCAAGCCCCGGCGAAGATGGGCGCAGAAGCTGCAGGGAGAGCGCTCCTCCCTTGCGCGGATGATGCCGAAGATGTCGTGCTCGACGAGGCGGAAGGGGACCTCCAGCCTGTCGCAGAGCGATGCGAGTGTGCCTGTATCCAGGGCCTCGCCCGTCGGGTTGACGGTGCAGGCTTTGAGCGAGAAGGAGACGGGGCTCCGTTGCCGCAGATGGTGGAGGGCCAGCAGAAGGATCAGGCTGTCCTTTCCCCCGGAGAGGCCGACGAGAATGCGGTCTCCCTCGGAAATCATGGAGTGAGCTGCGACGGCCTGTCCGACTAGGGAGCGGATCTTCTGCGAAAGACGCGGTTCCTCCTTCGGGGCTTTCGAGGGATGCATTGCCTCCGCCGGAGTGGGAGCGCATGTCGGCACGTGGTTCCACCTCACAAAAAGAAGCGTGGTTGTGTCCATGAGACTTGAGACCTATACTAGATTCGGTCGGCAAGGATGCGGCAGACCGGAGGAGGTGCTTTCTTGGCGGAGCAGGAAGTGCTGCATCATAAATTACAGGAAGTTCTCGATCATGTCGATAAGTCCTTGAACTATAGCATAGAGAGCGTGAGCATGATTCACGAGGAATCGCTGGCGCGCTATCAGGAGTTGCTCCAGGACCTGGACAGGGCGCAGCGAGACATCGAGGACGTCATCAAGGCCAACGACGAGGCGAACGCGGCGTACCGCATGGCGAGGAACCGCCTCGCCGAGGCGGCCTCCCTCAAAGATGAAGAACGGCAGCGGAACGCCTACGACGAAGCGGAGCGGCTCATGCGGCTCAAGGGAAGTTTCGAGGAGCGGGAACGCATGCTCCGCGCTCGCCGGGAGGAATTGCAGCGGGATGTGAAGCGCATGGAGAGCATCCTCCACCGGAGTGTGGAGATGATCCAGAAGATTCGCGTCGCCATGGAGATCATCCATTCCCGCATGGAGGACATGCAGGATGTCACGCAGAGCCTGGACGCGAAATCCCTCATGCTCGCGCTGCAGTTTGTCGAGCGGGATCGCCTGCGCCTTGCCAGGGACATTCACGACGGTCCGGCGCAGCAGTTTTCCGGGGTGCTCCTCCTGCTCGAAATGGTCCAGCGCCTCGAGGAGCTCGGCGAGAAGGACCGTGCGGCGGAAGAACTGGCGAAGGCGAGGAACACGCTGGGAGAGTCCCTGGGAGACATGAGAACGCTCCTGTGGCAATTGCGCCCTGTCGGCATCGGGGAAGGCCTGCGGGTTGCCCTGCAGCGGTTCACCGATCAGGTGAAGGGGCGTTACGCTGTTCCCTGTGTGCTCCGAATGGAGGGAAATGACGTCCGCATCGGCCAGCTCATCGCGGCCAATGCATTCCGGATCGTCCAGGAGGCGGTGGCGAACGCGGTGCTCAAGGGAAGAGCGCGAAACATCGTCGTCTCCTGCAGCGTCGGGAATGATGTATTGCGCCTCAAGATCGTTGACGACGGCTGTGGTTTCGATGTGGAGGAGGTTCTCGGAAAGGCCAGGAACCGAGAATGCTATGGTCTCGACAACATGCAGGAACGTGCCCGCCTTGCGGGGGGCACGTTCCGGATCGAAAGCCGGCCGGAACGGGGAACGAAGGTGACTGTGGAGCTACCGCTGTGGGAGGGAAACGACGATGGAAAAAATCCGCATAGTGCTTGCCGATGATCACAGGCTTTTTCGTGATGGTATGCGCCGTCTCCTGGAGCTCGAGCCGGATCTCGAAATCGTCGGCGAAGCCGGTGATGGTATCGAGGCGGTACGTGTCATCCGGGACGTGCAGCCCGACATCGTGCTTCTGGATGTCTCCATGCCAAAATTGAGCGGCATCGACGTCGTCCGGGAGCTCCGCAGCGTTCGGGAGATGAAGAGGGATCCCAAATTCGTGGCCATCACCGCCCATGATGACGAGGAATATCTTCGCTCCCTCTCGGCGGTGGGGGTGCACGGATATGTGCTCAAGTCCTCGGGAATGATGGAACTGCTCTCGGCGGTCCGCTCCGTCGCCAGAGGTGAACCCTACGTGGACCAGAAAGTGGCGGGGCGGCTTCTCACATCTTTTCATGCCCGGCGGGAGGAGGCGGACATTCTCGCCGACCTGACTCCCAAGGAGAAGGAAGTGCTCTATTGGGTCTCCCAGGGAATGAGCAATCAGGATGTGGCGAACCGGATGGTCCTTTCCGAGAAGACCGTCAAAAATCATGTGAGCCACGTTCTCCGGAAGCTCGATCTTCGTGACAGGACCCAGGCGGCGGTGCTGGCTTGGAAACTCGGGCTCGCTCAGGCGGACCCGAGGGCCTTTGCCGTCGCAAGGGAGGCCCATGCGGAAGGAGAGGAATAGGAGGGGCGGAGGGGGCGTCCTGCGTCGCCGGTGTACATTGACGGAGAATTGTCCTGCGAGAGGTCTCCAGAAGCGTTTTCAGAAGAGGCGGGGTGCTCCTCGCCTCTTCTGCTGCGAAAAAAGGCGGTCCCCCTTTGGAGCGGCACATCGCTCGCAAGGGGGACCGCCTTTCGTTTTCGGGTCTACCGGCTGACAGAGGAAAAGAAGGACGTGCTCCTTCGCCTGCAGAAGGGATGTGCCGCCGGTCTGCGCTGCGGAGCAGGATCAGCTCGCGGCTTGTTGTTTTGCGGTCAGGGCCGACAGCGTGCTTGCCAGCCAGGAATACTGCTGGTTGAGCTTTGCCAGGGTCACTTCCATTTGGCTGTACTGGTCGAAGAGGCCGCGCTGCTTGATGGAAAGCTGTTGTTCGAATCTGCTGATGCGTTTGTCGATGCTGGTGATCTGCGAGTTCAGATGGCTGATCTGGCTGGCGACGCGTCCTTTGATGGTGACGGCGGAGCCGACGGCGATCTGGGAGCTGTCCACGAGGTTTCCGAAGTAGGTGTCCATGTTGGTCATGGCGGCGGTGAGCAGGTTGCCCACGTAGGCGGACGTGTCCTGGACGTGGTGTGTCGCGTCCAGGGGGTTCGACACGTCGATGCCGAGCTTCTTCAGGACGCCGTTCGGATCCTGGAGGGTGATGTTCGCGTCGATGTCCGTGCTCGCGATGGAGAGCACGTTGTCGATGATGGTGCTCCTGACGCGGATGCGGTCACCGGACGCCTCGTCCTTGGCGAGGTTGATCTTGGCGTTGACGTCCGCCAGAGTGTCCGTGGCCTTGACGGTGATCCGGGCCTGCTTTCCGCCGACGCTGATGAGGAAGTCCCCTCCGGCGAAGTCCGTCTTCAGTTGATTGAGCGGCGTGGTGGAACTCCCCAGGGCGTCGGTCATCCACTGATCCATGAAGGGCAGGGAGCCCGGAGTGGCTGCGGCCATGAAGGCCTCCTTGTCGAAGACCAGTTTGCCGCTTTTGCCGTAGTCCGTCTTTTCGGTGGAGATGCCGATCTGGGAGAGCTGTTTCAAAGGCCCCAGGATGTTCAACGGATCCGTTACGAGGCGGCGGAGCTGGGACTTGGTCTGCCAGAGCAGGGAATCGCCGTGGAGAAGACCGAACTTTTTGTAGAAATCGTCGCTCCGCTTGGGATCGTCCTTGGCGAGGCTGTCCACCGCGGACTCCTCGGAAAGGCGGACGTTGATCCACTCCATGGCGTCGTTGTAGGCCGCGACGAATTCCTCGATGGATTCGACGGCCTTTTCCATGTCCGACACCACGTCCAGCGTGACTTTTCCCGGTCCCTGCAGATTGAGGGTGACGCCGCCGATAAGGTCGTCGATGGTGTTGCTGGAACGGGTCACCCGGACTCCTTCGACGAGAAGTTCCGCGTTCTGAGCGGCGGTGTAGTGGTCGGCGTCGTTGAGGTTCAGGCCGAGGGCGGCGATGATGTCATCCCCCGTGCCGGGCTCCAGGAAGAAAACGCTCTGGTCCACCTTCGGGTTGCCCAGGGTCACCGTGAGGGCTGTTCCGTCCGCCGGGCCGGCGAGCCACGTGATCGTTCCCGTATTGGCGTCGTAGGTGTAATCGGCCCCCTCCTCGTAGGTCACGCCTCCTCCTGAGATGGAGATCGACGTGGGGAAAAGCCCGGAAGGCGGGAGCGTCAGGGTGTTCGTGGCGGCTTTGGTGATGTTCTCCGTCTTTGAATAGGTGATGTCGTACTCGGCCCCTATGTAGGGTTTGTCTCCCGCGGCGAGCCAGGTGATCTCCCCCGTGGACTGGTTGTAGGTGAAGTCCGTGCCGGACTGATAGGAGGTACTGTTGAACTTGATTTCGAGCACATCGGGAAAGGCTCCGCCGGAGGTGCGGAAGGGGACAGTGTCCACGCTGCCGGAAGAACTCCGGGTGAGCTTGCCCGCCGTGATGGGGGCGGTGTTCGTGCCGCTCGCCGAGCTGGAGATCACGAGGCGATTGTCGATGAGTTTGGAGGTGACGCCCACGCTCGTGCCGCTCGCTGCGTCGGTGGCTCGGGCGATCATCTGGTTGATCGTCCGCAGGCTGTCCGACGCAGCGACGCTGATCTCCGCCACCTTGTCCCCCACGCGGATGGAGAAGGTGCCTGTCAGGCCGAGCGCTTTGGAGGCGCTGTCGAAGCGGGTGCCGATGCGGGTCTCCGCCACGGCTTTCTGGAGGACTTCGATGTTCCACCTGCCGATGTAGGCCTCTGTGGTGGCCGTGGCGGTGAGGATGGACGAGTTCGACACGCCCGGAGTGAGCGACGTGATCTCCGCCTGTTTCATCTTGTACGTGGAAGGCTGCTTCAGGGGCGTGAGAGCGTTCCGTGCACTCTTCAGAACGGCGGAAAACTCCTCGTAGAGTTTCACCTTGAGGCGCAGCGTGTCCTGTTGAGTTTCCCAGATTTCCACGGGTTTGCGCGCTTTTTCCATGATCTTGTCGATCATGTCTCCCCAACTGATACCCGAGCTGACTCCTGGGATGGAAAAGAGCGGTTCATTGTAATCTGCCATCGTGTCGTCCCTCCCCGGAAACGGCCTCGTCGATATTTTTTCTCATGGGGGAGGCCGGAATACCCCCTGTCATCCCCTGTATCGGTTATGGCGAGTCGGTTCTTGATCCGGAGGAGAGCGTTTCTTCATGTCGTCTTCCAGGCGCCGTTCCGTTTCCAAACGCTCGTTCTCTCGGGTATGTACGAGTACTCCCTTTACGGGCATCGGTGAAGAGCTCCGCGCCTTTCCGCGCGAGGAAGTGCTTGTCTCGCGAACGAGGGTTTTCTGTTCCTTGTGGTAGAATAGTCCGCATGTCATGGAACATGCGGCGCGCGGTACAGGCTGCCTGTTGTAGGAGAATGATGTGTCATGCAGGGACGAACGGAAGTTCGAGGGCGGTGTCGTCTGAGGAGGGGTGGCCTTGCGAATCTACGTGGATGATCAGGAGTGGACGGAGCAGACGTTCCCCGAAGAAAAGGACGCGCTCTGGAGAGAGATCGCCCAGCGGATCGGTCGCGAGGGACGTGTTCCCTGTGAGGTTCGAGTCGACGGGGAGCTTCTGGACCAGGAAGCGTTCGCGTCTCTTTCGGGCGGCAACGAAGTGCGTATTCGGACCGAATCGCTTCGGGAACTTCTTCGGGATTCTCTGGAACAGGCGAAACATTACGTTCCTGCGCTTGTGGGCGGACTTGGCGCCATTGCCGACAGGTTCGAGGCGGAAAAACCCCAGGAAGCCCTCATGCTGCTCCATCAGGCGTCGGAGGGAGTGGAATGGCTGTTCAAGGTTCTCGAGAACACCCGCATGCTTTCCGGCATCGAAGAAGGGGAGATCGGCGACGGAGATTTCGCTGCATCGCGGAACAGCCTTGCGCTCACGCTTCAGGTTGTCGTGACCGCCCTCGAAGAGGGGCGCTATTTTGAAACGGCCTACAAGATTCGGGAGGAACTGCTTCCGGTGGTGACGCACATGGGAACCTATGTCGACGCCATGTCTCAGCTCGTGGGGAATCGTGTGCAATAGCATGGCGGGAGAAAGGGATTTTCTTCGGTGACCGTACGGAAGGGAATTGCTCTCTTTCTGGGGCTCACGGCGGCGGTGAGCGCTGCCGTGCTTTTTGCCACGGTGGACAGGACGACGCTCCACCTTCTCCTCGGGGCGAAGAAGGAGGGGTTGCTCCTTGCCCTAGGGGTGGTTATCGTTGCGTGGAGCTGTGATACGCTGCGGTTCTGTTGTTTCGCGAAAGCGGCGGGGGAGCGGGTTCCTCTCAAACTGGGGCTGTCTCTCACGTGGCTCAATTATTTCGGTTCCGCCATCACGCCCATGCAGGGCGGCGGGGGTCCCTTCCAAATGTACGTGCTCTACAAGAGAGGTATTCCCATCGGAAAATGCGTGGCCATAACGCTCACGAGGACCCTGATCACTCTTTTCCTGCTGGGCTTCTTCGCCCCTCTGGCGTTGATCTTCCGCCCCGAATTTTTCAAGGGACGGATTTTCATCAAGGGTATCTTCACCTGGGTTCTCTTCTTCGTGATCTGTTCGTGGGTGCTGGTGATCTGCAGCATTCTCTATCCGAAGGTCATCAAGCGCCTCGGCAGTTGGGTCACCCTCGTTCTCAACCGCCTGGGTTTCCTCAAGAAGCGGTACAACCTCTCCATCGTTCGGCGCATCTACAAGGAAATCGACAACTATCGCGAGAACTTCCGCCTCTTCTTCTCCGGCGGATTACCCCACTTCATTCTCGGGGTCGTTTTCTCCTGTCTGCATCTTCTCTGTCTCTTCTCCGTGCTGCCCTGCCTCATCTGGGCGGTAGGGCTTCCCGTGCACTACTTCGAGGCGCTCATGGTGCAGGCGCTTTTCATGTTCGTGCTCTATTTCGTTCCCACGCCGGGGGCGAGCGGTGTTGCGGAAGGCGGGGGCGCGGCGATCTTCAAACTGCTCGTGCCGTTGAACCTGGCGGGTGTCATGGCGATCTCCTGGCGTTTCTACACGGAATACCTGGCGATCTTCATGGGAGGTATCGTGGCGGTCAAGTTTCTGGGCTGGGGCATCACCGAGAAGATCCTGAACGAAAGCAGGCAGGAAAAAGAGGAGACGAACGAAGAGAATGCAGAAGCCCAGTGACGTCTCCACGTCGGTGCCCTTGGGAGCGTGGGCGTTTCGCCTTCGCGGGGGGGCATGGAGTCTTGCCTACGTGGTTCTGCTCGGCCTGGCGCGCCCCACGCTCCCGAGTCTTCTGGCGGGGTTGGTGTTCGTGTTTTTGGGGCAGATGCTCCGTTTTTGGGGGGTCGGGTGCATCGTCCGCTACCGCGGGGAAAAAGTGGGTGCGGAGCGGCTGGTCACCTGGGGGCCCTTCGCCTTCGTCAGGAACCCGCTGTACTTGGGCAACGGCTTGCTCGGCCTCGGATGGGCTGTCGCGGGCAACACCCTTGTCGGCGTCCTCTTTTTCCTCCTTCTTTTTTGCCTGCTCTATATCCTGTTGATCATTCCCCACGAGGAACGTTTTTTAGAGGATCGTTTCGGCGTCGCGTTCGCGGCGTATCGGGAGAAAACGGGCATGCTCCTTCCGCGGCGCGTGCCTTCCCGGGAGGAGCTGCGGGGGGCCTTCGATGTTTCCGTTCTCTGGCGGAGCGAATGTCACTCCCTCTATGTCACCGTCCTGGGAAGCGTTCTCCTTCTCTCGCGCCTTTGGTGGTAAAACTTTCGCCATCCGGCCGTGTGGAGGCGGAACGAGCTTCCCGGGGCGGTTGCCAAGAGCGAATGCCTTCATTGGCGGCAGAACTCCTGCTGTCCGTTTTTCCGATCGGCCTCATTCCCTCTCGGTCCCTTTTTCTTCGACGACACGGTCCGAAAAGACGGCACGAGCGCCCGTCCCGGCCTGCGATTCTGTTCCATGCGGAGGCGCCTTCCTTCCGCAGTGCGACGAAATCGGCGGTCTCTCGGCCTGGCGTTGCGGCGGTTCGTGCCGGGATGATCGTCGGCGCGATATTGCGCTGTTTCCGGTGCTTCCGGGTCAGATCGCTCCCATCACATGCGCGAAAAGACGCTGCCACGTTTCGTTGTACACGGTGCCCGCCGGAAGCGGGTTTGCGGCGACGCCCTCCCGTACCGCCGTTTGCGCCACCGCTTCGGCAACGCGGGGAGCCACTTCGTCGGAAAACACGCTCGGAAGAATATGCTGCGGGGTGAGTCGCCTGCGATCCACCGCTGTCGCCAGGGTTTCCGCGGCGGCGAGAAACATGCCCGGAGTGAAGGTGGTGGCTCGTACGTCGAGGGCGCCCCGCATGATGCCCGGAAACGCGTGAAGGTTGAGCATCGGATTGGCGTTTTCTCTCAAAAGCCCCGTCGCCACGACGGCGGCTCCGGCGGCTCGGGCGGCCTCGACATCGATTTCCGGCTCCGGAAGCGCGAGGGCGAAGACGATGCTTCGGTCGTTCATGGAGGCCACCGCTTCCTGGGAAATGACGCCGCCCCGGGAGACCCCGATGAGAACATCCGCTCCCCTGATGGCTGCGTCGATGCCTCCTTTTCTCCCCTCGGGATTTGTCTTTTTCGAGAGTCCTTCCTGGACGTGGTTCATGTTTGGGTTGTCCGGTCCGAGAATTCCCGTGCTGTTCAGCACGGTGATGTTTTTCGCGCCAGCGGCGAACAGGAGTTCCGCGGTGGCGATACCTGCCGCGCCGGAACCGCAGATGACGATGGAGATCTCGGACAGTCTTTTGTCGACGATCTCCAGAGCGTTCCACAGCCCTGCGAGGACCACCACGGCTGTTCCCTGCTGGTCATCGCAGAAGACGGGAATGTCGAGCCGGTTCTGCAGTTCCCGGACCACGGTGAACGTATTCGGACTGGAGATGTCCTCGATGTTGATTCCTCCGAAATTCGGGGCGAGCATCATGGCCAGGTGGACGATATCCTCCGCGTTTCTGGGAGAGTTGACGCAGAGCGGGATGGCGTTCACGTCGCCGAAAAGCTTGAAGAGCAGACATTTCCCCTCGATGACGGGCATGCCCGCTTCGGGGCCCACGTCGCCGAGGCCGAGGATGGCCGTGCCGTCGGAGATGACGGCCACACGGTTTCCTTTTCCGGTGTATTCAAAGCATTTCTCGACGTTTTCCTGGATCGCCAGTGCGGGGGCGACGCTTCCCGGCACGTAGGCGAGGGCCAGGTCTTCTTCCGAATGAATATTCACCGTAGGATAGATCTTGATCTTTCCACGGGCTTTTCTGTGCAATTCCAGAGAGCGCATGCGGTCGAGGGGCATGAGTGATCCTCCTTTTGGACGTACTTTTCATTCTTGTGCAGATCGCCACTCCGCAAGGACCTGGCCGATCTGTCGGGCGGCCTGCTTTAGGACGGGGACTTCCTGGGTCAGGGCGATGCGGATGAATCCCTTTCCGTTCGGCCCGAAGGCACTGCCGGGAACGATCGCGACACCTGCTCGCTCGATGCAGAAACGGGCGAATGCCACATCGTCACCTCCTTCGGGAACGTTCGTCCAGATGAACATGCTTCCCCGGGGAGGCGGAACGTCCCATCCCAGGGAAGCGGCACTCTCTACGAAGGCATTTCTCCGCTCCTGGTACATGGCCCGGACGCCGGCGATGATGGCGTCCCTGTCGGGATGGGTGAGGGCGCAGATGGCCGCACGCTGGGTGGGATGGAAAAGTCCGAAGTCCATGTTCCCCTTGAGTCGGGCCAGTGCGCGGACCACATCGGCGTTGCCGAGAATATAGCCGAGGCGGATCCCCGCGAGGTTGAACGTTTTGGACATGGAGTTGAATTCCACGGCAACGTCCTTCGCCCCGGGGACTTGCAGGACGCTCGGTGCCCTCTCTCCGTCGAAGGTGAGTTCGCTGTAGGCGTTGTCGTAGACCAGGACGATGTCATGGGCTCTGCAGAACGCCACGGCCTCTTCCAGGATCTCCAGAGGAGCGACGACGCCGAGGGGGTTGTTTGGAAAATTGAGCAGCAGAAACCGTGCATTCCGAGCGACATCGGAGGCGATGTCGGTAAAGTCGGGAAGAAATCCCCGCTCTTTCCGGAGAGGAAGAGCGTGTCCCGTTCCATCCACGAGGGTGGGCAGATAGTGGTAGATGGGATATCCCGGGTCCGGAAGAATGCAGGAATCGCCGTGCTCCATGAGGGCAAGCGGCAGATGGGCGAGGCCCTCCTGGGTTCCCCAGAGGGGAAGGACCTCCCGGCAGGGATCGACGTCCACGCCGAACCGTTCGGCGTACCAAGCGCTGACGGCTTTCGGAAGATCGGCGAGAATGAAAGGGTAGCGGTAGGTTTCGTCCTGCCGGCAGGCAGCCACGATTTCCTGAAGGATCGGCGGGGCCGGCGCTCTGTTCGGACTGCCCTCGCCGAGATTGATCACCGTTTCGTTCCGCGCTCTTTTTTCCGAGCAGCACCTGTTGATCATGCTGAAGACGCCTTCGTTCCCTTGCCGGGCTCGTTGTGCGATGTAGGTCATTTCCGCTCTCTCGCTTTCTCTTTTCTGGGTTGTGTCGCGCCGTTGCGTTTTTGGCGTGTCTGCGTGTTCGTGTGGTGTTGCGACGACCTCTGCACTGCGGAGATCACTTGAACAGAGGCAGGATCCGCTTGAACAGGTCTGTTCCGGATTTACCCACGAGTTGGTAGACGATGGTCTCCACGGGGACGACGAGGGCGCCGCACTGGCGCATCGCATCGAGCGCGAGCTGGTGATGCTCGGGATTTCTGCTCCCCGTCGCGTC
>Ga0067045_1030710_pt1 | contig 14352 bp, 12 predicted proteins | sample TerdegcTABiofilm_FD_59184 | JGI IMG/M metagenome (GOLD analysis project Ga0067045, IMG submission 59184) | Combined Assembly of (Gp0054472, Gp0054536) Wastewater bioreactor microbial communities from Singapore -Terephthalate degrading...
GTATTAACATCCATATCAGATGTAGATGTAACATATAAAAGAAAAGACCAATAAACTGTACTTCCACTAGTTGATTGCGCAGTAAATATTCTGTAAATACCCGACCTACCAGTAGCACCACCATCAAGAATTATTAATTTACCAATGTTTGAAGATGGATAATTAGAATAACTTAAATTCCCATTAGCAACTTGAACATCGGTACTACCACTTGGTGATTCACCCCAATTTGAAGCTACGGTGGTTAATGTACCAGTGGCATAGTCAAAATTTTCTTCTAATAATTGAGCAGAGGTACATACTGAGATAAATATAAACGCGAGTAGTAAAATCTTTTTCATACCCACCCCGTAGGTAATATATATTGCAAATCGTTGATTGCAAGAGTGAGATTAAGCCCTGTTCAAATTTAATAAATCCGCATTAAAAAGTAAGTGAATTTTTTTTAAATATTTTTTGTTATGTAATTAACAGGATAAGTTGCCTTAATAAGAAGAGAAATGAAATATTTAATACTAACATCAATAATATTTTTTTCCGGCTGCAACATTAGTAAAAATAATTTTGCACAATCAGAGGAAGACAAAGTGGATACATCAAAATATTCGGTGGCAACATTCGGATCGGGTTGCTTCTGGTGCACAGAAGCCGTATTCGAATTGGTTAAAGGTGTTGCAAAAGTTGAATCGGGTTATTCAGGCGGAAGCGTTCCCAATCCGACTTACGAAGCAGTCTGCACAGGACTAACAGGGCATGCAGAAGTAATACAGGTTTATTACGATCCGGCTAAAGTTTCTTACGCACAGCTATTAGAAATTTTCTGGAAGACGCACGACCCAACAGCATTAAACCGACAGGGCGCTGATGTTGGGACCCAATACCGATCAGTAATTTTTTATCACGATGACGAACAAAAGAAATTGGCAGAAGAATACAAAAAGAAATTAGATGAAGCTAAGATATGGGATAATCCGATTGTTACAGAAATAAGCCCTTTCAAAAAATTTTATAAAGCCGAAGATTATCACCAGAACTATTACGCTAACAATCCATACCAGGGTTACTGCAGTTTTGTAATCACTCCCAAAATAGAAAAGTTTAAGAAAGTCTTTGCTGATAAATTAAAACCACAAGAAAAATAATTCCGGTTTTACAAGTTGAAGCAATTCTAAAAATCTGCTGACTGATAAAATAAATTTCCGGGTTCCAATGTGCGGGACCCGGAATTAAAAATATATTTTCTACAAATTCTTTTTCCAGAATTCAAGCATAGTATTATACAAATGAATCTGTGCCGGACGATCGGATATACCGTGTTGACGCATAGGATAGATCATAAGATCGAACATTATATTGGCTCTTATCAATTCTTCCATAAACGCATACGCATTTTGAATGTGAACATTATCATCATATGTTCCGTGAACAATCATCAATCTTCCGTGCAGATTTTTAGCTGTTCGGACTAATGAAGCATTAACGTAACCATCCGGATTGAGCTGCGGTGAATTCATAACCGATTCACCGAATTTTGAATCATAATAGATCCAATCGGTTACTGCTGCTACGGCTATTCCGGCTTTAAACTCTTTAGAGTTCGATAGAGCATTAAGAGTAAAAGTACCGCCGCCGCTCCATCCCCAAACACCAATTCTGGTTGAATCAATATAGGATTGTTTTTTAAACCATCTTGCACAATCAACAAGATCCTGAAGTTCTACCTGTCCGAGATTTCCGAAAATTAAATTTTCTAATTTCTTACTGATAGCAGTTGCGCTGCGCGGATCGATAATTGCAACAAGAAAACCGTGATCAAGAAGAACCTGATCGTAATAAATTGAAGGACGCCACCTGTTGAGCACCTGTGCAGCCGATGGTCCGCCGTAAAGGTAAATTATCAACGGATATTTTTTGTTCGGATCGAAATCTTTCGGCTTCATAATTTCTGCTGGCAAAGGGAAACCATCGCGAGCGGGAATTGTAAATTGTTCTGGCCTTTGCAAATCGAGCGATGCAAGTTTTTCTTCGTCATATTTGCCAAGCTGCTTTAAGAATGTTCCATCACTTTTATATAACGATAGAACCGGAGGAGTTTTAATATTGGAATAACTATCAAAATAAAATTTTGTGTCCGGACTAAAATTAATAGCATGCGTTCCTTCTTCCTTGGAGATTCTTTTCATTGCGGAGCCATCAAACTTTATGCTGTACAAATATTTTTCTGTAGCAGATTTTTCCTGAGCTGTGAAATAAATTATTCCGTTTTTATCATCAATAGCACTTATAGCTTTTCTAACCCAGAAAGCCGAGCCGCCGCTTGCAACAACAGCCCACTCCCCTTTCGTAACCTGATTAATCAATTTTCCATCACTTGCAAAACGATAGATGTGTGCATATCCGGTCCGTTCGGACACCCATAAAAATTCTTTTCCGTCTTTAATGAAATGAAGATCGTCAGAAACATTAACCCAGCAAGGATCTGTTTCTTTCAAAATAAATTTTGTCTTTCCTGTATAACGATCGGCAAACAACAAATTATTTTCATCCTGACGACGGTTCATCAATTGAACTGATACGTTGCGGCTATCGGGTAACCATTTAACACGAATGATATATTCGTAAGGAATGCCGGTAAAATCGACCCATGTTGTTTTTGCATTTTCAATTTCTGCAATACCGAGTTTAACAATAGGATTTGTTCCGCCGGTTTTAGGATATCTTTGTTTGATTACATTAGGTACTGCCGGTTTGAAATCGGAATAGTAGATTACGCTTACGGGTGATTCGTCGGTTTGCAAATATGCAATTGCTTTTGAATCGTTAGACCACCAGTATGCAATATCTCTTCTGCCAAAAATTTCCTCCCAGTAAACCCAGTTCAAAGTACCGTTTAACAATGTTTCGGTTCCATCGGTTGTAATAGCTTTTTCTGTTTGCGATGGGATATCATAAATGTAAATATTATTTGAGCGGACGTATGAAATTTTATTTCCATCGGGAGAAAAGTTTACATTTTTTTCATCTTCAGTCGTATTGGTTATGCGTGCAAAAGAACGATTAATTAAATCGAGTAGAAAGATATCTCCGCTAAAAGTATAAATCGCTTTATCTCCGTTCTTATCGTAATTGTTTGTAGGTATTAGCATCGCCGGCGTTTTATCACCAAGTAATTCTTTCAAGCTCTCTAAAGCTTTTTTCATATCAAGTGCCGGTTTAAATGTTAATGTGTTCGGGTCAAAAATTTCCAGAGTTCTTTTATCAGCCGGCTTTTTCGCATCATATACCATTGCCATTCCGTTATCAAGCCATTGAAAATTCGGCAATTGTGTTATTGATTGTGCTTCGGGAGAATATCTCCATTCAATTGTAATTTTTTTCTTTTCCTGTGCTGTTAATAAGATTGGCAATAAAATTAACAGAAAGAAAATTTGTTTTGGATGAATACACCTTAATGATTTCATTACAGATTCTCCGGTTTATGTTCTATTAATATTTTATGGCGGTTGATTGATTTAATATGAACCTCAATTTACCTGATGCAAACTATGATTGTTCTATGCTATTGTTAAAAATACTATGATTTTGAGTTGAACGAAAGATAAAAAGTTATTTAAAGTAATTACAAAATCTTATTGGGTGATAAATCAAATCGGTTTATTTTGCATTAAGAAAAATATTATCAAAGGTGATAAAATGAAAACAAGATGGCTTCTGTTTTACCTCTTCACAATCAGTATTATATCAGCTCAAACAATTCAATTTAAAGACGGATGGAAATTCAACACAACGGATAATATGAATTATTCGCGTGCGGATTATAACGACTCTGAGTGGCAGAAAATTTCTATCGAAAAAAATTGGGACGATCAGGGTTACGAAGATTTAGATGGTTATGCGTGGTACAGGATTAAGATTTTTATTCCCTCCGGCATAAAGGAAAATGCATACTTAAAGGACAGCATCAGAATTTATCTCGGTAAAATTGATGATTATGATCAGGCATTCATTAACGGAAAAATTTTCGGTATTAACTGTAGAAATGTAAATGCAGAAACCCGGCTTGATGATTCATATTCAAAAGAGCGCCCAATTCCGTGGAACAAAGAGAGAAAATACACCCTTGCATCTGACGATCCGCGTATTCTGTGGGATAAAGAAAATGTTATTGCAATTCGTGTTTATGACCAGGGCGGTCTGGGAGGAATGTTTTATGGAATTCCTTCAATATCTGTAATGAGTTTGAGCGAATATTTATCGTGCAATTTTAAGGATGAACCTTTTGACTATAAAAAGAATAATGTTTCGAAAACTTTTTCGCTGAAGAACATTTCAACTAAATACAAATTGGATGGAACATTCAGCATCGTTTCAAAAAATAAAATTAATGGAAAGGTTTATTACTCAAAAAATTATGATGTGGCTTTAAGTCCGGGAAGTTCTAAACAAATTTCTTATTCATATAAGAATCCTAACGAACCGACTGCTATCACTTATAAATTTTATTTTGTTAATGATAAATCAACCGGACTTTTTATTGATGAGCCGTCATACATCTTAACTCCTAATCCTTCATCATCTCCTAAAATCAACGGAGCGAAGATTTATGGACAGCGACCCGGCAAACCATTTCTTTACACAATTGCAGCGAGCGGAAAAAGACCAATGAGTTTTGATGCACTTAATCTTCCCGAAGGACTGTCGGTTGATAAAAAAACAGGAATCATCTCCGGTAAGGTTTTTAATAGTGGTGAATACATAGTTACACTTATTGCAAAAAATAATTTTGGTTCGACTACTTCTAAATTGAAAATTGTAATTGGCGATAAGCTTGCTTTAACACCGCCAATGGGTTGGAATAGCTGGAATGTTTGGGGTTTAGCCATTGATCAGGAAAAGGTTATTGCTTCGGCAAAAGTTTTTAAGGAAAAATTAATTAATCATGGATGGACATTTATCAATATTGATGACGGCTGGGAAATTAGAGGTGATTTACCCGATCCAAAACGTGACGCAAACGGTTTTATCTTGACCAACGAAAAATTTCCTGATATGAAGGCATTGGGTGATAGTCTTCATAACATGGGTTTAAAGTTCGGAATTTATAGTTCACCGGGTCCGCTTACATGTGGCGGATACACTGCTTCTTATCAGCATGAGCTAAAGGATGCACAATCATTCGCATCTTGGGGGATTGATTACTTAAAATATGATTGGTGTTCATACGGTCAGATTGCAAAAGATAATTCACTTGATGAATTAAAGAAACCTTACTTCGTAATGCGTGATGCGCTTAATAAAATTGACCGTGATATTGTTTACAGTTTGTGTCAGTATGGTATGGGAAAAGTTTGGGAATGGGGTGATGAAGTTGGCGGTAATTTATGGCGCACTACCGGCGATATAACCGACACATGGAGAAGTATGAGCGAAATTGGATTCAATCAGATTGAGAATGCAAAGTATGCACGTCCCGGTAACTGGAATGATCCGGACATGCTTGTAGTTGGGAAAGTTGGCTGGGGACCAAATCTTCATCCAACCAGATTAACGCCTGATGAGCAGTACACTCACATAAGTTTGTGGTGTTTACTTTCGGCACCCCTTCTAATCGGTTGCGATTTATCAATGGCAGATGATTTTACAATTAACCTGTTAACAAATGATGAAGTTCTTGCAATTAACCAGGATCCGCTTGGTAAGCAAGCTACACCTTTTATTAAGCAAGGTAATATACAGGTTTGGGTAAAAGAACTTGAAGATGGTAATAAGGCAATCGGAGTTTTTAACCTGGGAGATAATACGGAGAAGTTCTCACTGGATTTAAAATCGATCGGGATAGAAATTAAGAGTAAGTTAAGAGATTTATGGAGACAAAAAATAATCTTGCAATCGGGAAATGTTCATTCTCTAAATATACCATCTCATGGTGTATATCTTTTCAAAACAACATCTATTTAAAACAGAGAACCCCGGTTAAAGCCGGGGTTCAATTTGAATTCGTTGTAAAAATTATTGGATAACTTTTACTTCTTGAGCTTGTGGGCCTTTTTGACCTTGAGTAACCGTGAATTCAACTTGCTGACCTTCCTGAAGAGTTTTGTATCCTTCACCAACAATTGCCTGGAAATGAACAAATACATCATCTCCATCTTTGCGTTGAATGAATCCATAACCTTTAGCGCCGTTGAACCATTTTACGGTTCCTTTTACTCTTTCTGACATCTTTTGATGCTCCTAAAAAAATTAAAAAATATTGTTTAAAAGACGAACAGAGCACCTGTAAAACTTTGTTAATTTTTAATCAACAAACGTCCACCGCTCAAGTTCCAAAAAGGACTTAAGTTTTACACGTATGTCCTTTCAAAATACGTGAAGGATTAGATTCAATCCGATCCTCAAACTTTTTCATGGTTCTTAATTCTTTAATGAAGGGTTTTAAAATCAACAGAACTATTGTGTGGTATTCAAAGCTATGCAGTAAATCTAATGTAGAAAAACTAACTATACTAACAGCAAAATATTGTAAAACCTTTTACTTCAATATGTATAAGAACCAATTCATTTCTCCAGAATTAACGGAGGTTTTAGCTCCGCGGGTAGGGCTCGAACCTACAACCCTGCGGTTAACAGCCGCATGCTCTGCCATTGAGCTACCGCGGAATTTTAATAACTTTAGTAAACTTATTTTCTATTACAATTTTTCTAAGAACAAATTCAAGACTTTTTAATATATCTCGAACCTACATCCCGACCTTGTCGGGATAACAGCCGCATGCTCTGCCATTGAGCTACCGCGGAATCTTATTCAGCTTAAAGAACTACAAAATTGAGGTCTAAAAATAGATTTTAGAGAGTGATTTGTCAAGTTCCTTAAAATAAATTTTTACTCAATTTTCCATATTAGATAAAGATTTTCCAATTTATGAGAAGCTACCCAAAAATTATAAAAGATTTGTTCTCTTTAATTAATCTAAATCATTAAATTCACACTACAAACTCTGTTTTAATTGTTAACTCCCAATTCCGTTATAGGCATATTAATTGCAACATCTTTTAATTCTTTTAAGGAATGGAATATGACAATTGACGATCTGAAAGAAAAAGTACAAAAAGCTTACAAAGATTGGGAAGAAACGAATTACAAAAAAAACATCTCAAAATTTCCCGAAAGACAAAAAGAATTTTCCACCCAATCTTTTACCAAAGTTAAGCCACTTTATATACCTCATTTCTCCGAAGTTGAAAGTTATAATGAAAAGTTAGGCTACCCGGGTCAGTTCCCGTTTACACGCGGAGTTCAATCAACAATGTACCGCGGCCGTTTATGGACTATGCGACAATACGCCGGTTTTGGAACTGCCAAGGAATCGAACGAAAGGTATCGTTATTTACTTTCACAGGGTCAAAGTGGTTTATCTGTTGCATTCGATTTACCGACTCAAATTGGTTACGATAGTGATGACCCTATGTCCCTGGGCGAAGTAGGCAAAGTTGGTGTTGCAATCGACACACTTGCCGATATGGAAATACTGTTCGATCAAATCCCTTTGGATAAAGTCTCTACATCCATGACTATCAACGCACCGGCTTCGGTTTTACTTGCAATGTATATTGCTGTTGCAGAAAAGCAAGGTGTTACAAAAGATAAAATAAGCGGAACGATTCAAAACGATATTTTAAAAGAATATGTTGCACGCGGAACATATATTTATCCACCAAAACCTTCTATGAGATTAATTACCAATATCTTTGAATATTGTTCTAAAGAAGTACCAAAGTGGAATACAATTTCAATTTCGGGTTATCATATTCGCGAAGCCGGTTCTACTGCTGCACAGGAAGTTGGTTTTACACTTGCCGATGGAATAGCTTATGTTGATGCAGCCATAAAAGCCGGTTTGGATGTTGATGATTTTGCGGGACAGTTATCATTCTTCTTTAATGCTCATAACGATTTACTTGAAGAAATTGCAAAGTACAGAGCAGCAAGAAGATTGTGGGCAAAAATTATGAAAGATAGATTTGGCGCAAAAAAAGATAAATCTCAAATGCTCCGTTTTCACACTCAAACTGCCGGTTCAACTTTAACAGCACAACAGGTTGATAACAATATAATACGTGTTACAATTCAAACTCTTGCAGCCGTATTAGGCGGGACTCAAAGTCTTCACACAAATTCCAGAGATGAAGCCCTTGCACTTCCAACAGAAGAATCTGTAAAGATAGCATTAAGAACCCAGCAAATAGTTGCATACGAAAGCGGAGTTACAAACACAATCGATCCCCTTGCCGGTTCATATTACATTGAAGAATTGACTGATCAGATTGAGAAGGAAGCCGAGGAATACATCAAAAAAATTGATTCACTGGGCGGAGTGGTTAGTGCAATTGAAGGTGGATATATTCAAACCGAAATTCAAAAATCTGCTTATAAGTTTAATCAGGAACTTGAACGAAATGAAAGGATTGTAGTAGGTGTTAATAAATTTGTTGAAAAGGTTGAACAGCACAAAGGAAAACTTTTAAGGATTGATGAAAAAATTCAAAAAGATCAGATTGAATTCTTAAACAAAGTTAGAGCTCAAAGAAATCAGGCGGAAGTAAACAATAAATTAGCGGCACTTAAAAAAGCTGCTGAAGGCACATCTAACCTGATGCCATTTATTCTTGATGCAGTTAAAGCTTACGCAAGCATCGGAGAAATTTGCAATACAATGCGCAGCGAATTCGGTGAATACAAAGAGCATGTAGTAATATAAAGTAATAAGGAATCTTAAAATGAATCTTACTCATATTGAACATATAGGCATTGCAGTTAAGAATCTTGAAGACTCGATTAAATATTATGAGAATGTATTAGGACTAAAATGTTATGCTGTAGAAGAAGTTAAAGATCAGAAAGTGAGAACTGCATTTTTTATGATTGGACAAACTAAAATAGAATTGCTAGAATCAACCGAACCTGATGGTCCAATCGGCAAATTCATAGAAAAGAAAGGCGAAGGAATACATCATATTGCATTTGCTACAACAGACCTTAAAGAAGCACTAAAATCTGTTGAAGAAAAAGGAATACAGTTGATTGATAAAGAACCCCGCAAAGGTGCAGAAGGTCTGAAAATCGCTTTTCTTCATCCTAAATCTACAAACGGAGTACTTACTGAATTGTGTGAACACTGAATTAAGTGAAGAATGATGAATTCAGAATTTTGAATTCACTATAGATAAAACGAAACAATTTGTTTATTAAATGATTGTGAAGGGTTAATCAATAAGCTGGTTAGCAGAATTAAAACCTGTAAAGATTATAATAGAGAGAACTGAGTTCTGCACTCTTCACTCTTAAACGGAGGAATGATGGCTTTACAAGACAAGATTAAAGAGTTGATGGATATGCGCGCAAAAGCGCGGCTTGGCGGCGGTGAAAAAAGAATTGAATCGCAACATCAGAAAGGCAAATTTACAGCTCGAGAACGAATTGATATGCTTCTGGACGAAGGAAGTTTTGAAGAGTTCGATATGTTCGTTTCTCACCGGACTGTTGATTTTGGTCTTGATAAACAAACATACTTATCAGATGGCGTTGTAACAGGATATGGAACAATAGACGGAAGATTGGTTTATGTTTTTTCTCAGGACTTTACAATTTTCGGCGGATCATTATCGGAGATGTATGCTCAGAAAATATGTAAGGTGATGGATAAAGCCATGAAAGTTGGTGCGCCTATTATCGGTATTAATGATAGTGGTGGTGCAAGAATTCAGGAAGGTGTAAAAAGTCTTGGCGGTTATGCAGATATTTTTCAACGTAACATTATGGCCTCGGGTTTAATTCCTCAAATCTCTGCAATCTTTGGTCCTTGTGCAGGTGGAGCTGTTTACTCACCCGCTCTAACCGATTTTACAATTATGTCCAAAGGAACAAGCTATATGTTTGTTACCGGTCCTAAAGTTGTTAAGACTGTTACTGGCGAAGTAGTAACAGACGAAGAGCTTGGCGGTGCAATGGTTCATGGTTCTAAATCAGGTGTAACACATTTTGTTGCCGATGACGAACACGAAGGAATTTTACTTATCAGAAAAATATTAAGTTACTTGCCACAGAATAATCTTGAAGATCCTCCGGTTGTACCATGCGATGATCCGATCGACAGACTGGAAGATGCCTTGAATGAAATTATTCCTGAGAGTGCCAATAAACCCTACGATGTTAAGGATGTAATTCATGCTATTGCGGATTATCATGAATTCCTTGAAATACAACGACACTATGCACCTAACATGGTAATTGGATTTGCAAGATTTAACGGTGTTCCGGTTGGAATAATTGCCAATCAACCTAATTACTTAGCCGGTGTACTCGATATTAACTCATCACGTAAAGCTGCTCGATTCGTAAGGTTCTGCGATGCTTTTAACATTCCTATTGTAACATTAGTAGATGTACCCGGATTCTTACCCGGAACCGCTCAGGAATATGGAGGAATAATCTTACATGGTGCAAAATTACTTTTTGCATATGGCGAAGCAACTGTTCCTAAAATAACAATCATTCTTCGCAAAGCTTATGGCGGTGCTTATGATGTTATGGGCTCGAAACATTTAAGAGGCGATATTAATTATGCATGGCCTACTGCAGAAATTGCTGTTATGGGTCCGCGTGGCGCTATCGAAGTTTTACATCAAAAAGAAATTTCAGAAATAAAAGATGATCAGGAAAAAATTAAATTCATAAATGAAAAAGAAGAGCAATACAGAAACAAATTTGCAACTCCTTATGTAGCTGCAAAATATGGTTATATCGATGACGTTATCGAACCAAGAAATACACGATTCAGAATTATTCGTGCTCTTCAATCATTATCAACTAAAAAAGATGTTAATCCTCCTAAAAAACATTCTAACATACCATTGTAAGAGGAAATGATGATTATAGCACAAGCAACCGTTGTAGCAGATTCTTTAGCAAAGTCCCGTATTGCAGAGAACTCTAAAAAGTTTTTAGAGATTGATCCATGGGGAGTTGGAATGACATTCGTTGGAATGGCAGTTGTGTTTTTATCTCTGCTTCTTCTTTACATGTTATTTTATAATATAACTAAAGCATTGAATTACCGGCTTAAACTTGCTCAAAGGAAAAAAGGGAAAGAAGTTGAAGCAAAAGGAATTGAGACTGAATTATCAGGCGAAGTTAATGCAGCAATATCAATAGCTTTACATTTATATATGAGCGAATTGCATGATCGTGAAAGTGCAATACTTACTATAAGCAAAGTTGCAAGAACTTACTCTCCGTGGAGTTCAAAAATCTACGGATTAAGACAGTATCCTAGATAAGGAATTGAAAAATGAAAAAATTTAAGATGACAATTAACGGTAATCAATACGAAGTTAATATTGTGAATGTTGAAGATAACATTGCAGATGTGGAAGTAAACGGAACACATTATCAGGTTGAAATTGATAAGCAGATTCAAAAAACAAAAACTCCAAAACTTGTCAGGTCTGTAGTTTCACCCTCAACAGACTCGGTTCCATCAATTCAAAAAACTAGCAGTCCTGCTTCAGCAAAAGGTGTGGGATTTGTTAAAGCTCCTCTACCGGGCGTTATTTTGAATGTTCATGTTAAAGAAGGAGATGTTGTTAAGGTAGGCGATAAGTTAATTACACTAGAAGCTATGAAAATGGAAAACAGTGTTAATGCAGATAAAGAAGGCAAAATCCTTTCATTAAAAGTTAAACAAGGAGATTCCGTTTTAGAGGGAGATCTTCTAATTGAAATCGGGAGTTGATAATGGAAAGATTTCTTGAATTCACTGCTCACGGTTTCGACCAGTTTTTTAAATATACTGCCTTTGCCAATTTTACACTGGGTCATTTAATTATGATCTGTGTTGCACTTTTGTTCATCTATTTAGCAATTGCAAAAGATTATGAACCTCTTCTTTTAGTACCAATCGGTTTTGGAATGTTAATTGGAAATATTCCATTTCTGGAAAGTGCTAATCTGCAAATAGGCGTTTACGAAAAAGGGAGCGTATTAAGTTATTTATATTATGGTGTAAGTCAGGGTATTTATCCCCCGTTAATATTTCTTGGTATTGGTGCGATGACAGATTTTTCGACATTACTATCTAACCCAAGATTAATCTTATTAGGTGCAGCAGCCCAACTTGGAATTTTTGGCGCCTATACCATAGCACTTGCGCTTGGTTATATTCCACAGCAAGCGGCTTCAATAGGAATTATTGGCGGAGCTGACGGTCCTACAGCTATTTTCCTATCAGCAAAATTGGCTCCTGAGTTAACAGGTGCAATTGCAGTGTCTGCGTATTCATACATGGCATTGGTCCCAGTAATTCAGCCGCCAATAATGAAATTACTTACGACCAAGAAAGAACGTGTTATAAGAATGAAACCGCCGCGTCAGGTTTCCAAACTAGAAAAAGTTTTATTCCCTATTGTTGGATTAATTTTAACAACCTTTATTACACCAAGCGCCTTGCCATTATTGGGAATGTTATTCTTCGGAAATATTTTGAAAGAGAGCGGTGTAACAAAAAGATTAGCAGATACTGCCAAAGGTCCACTGATAGATATAGTAACAATATTAATCGGTTTAACCGTTGGCGCATCAACCCAGGCAACAACTTTTCTTACAGCTAAATCGGTTGGTATTTTTGCTCTTGGTGCTTTTTCATTTATGATTGCTACTACAGGTGGAGTTCTATTTGCTAAATTTCTTAATTTATTTTTAAGTGATGATAATAAAATAAATCCTTTAATTGGTAATGCCGGTGTTTCTGCTGTACCGGATAGTGCGCGTGTTTCCCAGGTTGTAGGACTTCAATACGATCCGAAGAATCACTTACTAATGCATGCTATGGCACCAAATGTTGCCGGAGTTATCGGAAGCGCTGTTGCTGCCGGTATTCTCCTTTCATTTTTCATGGGATGATTAATCGAATTGATTAGTTCATTTACTATTACAGTCAATTCAAAAATCCATTGAGTTATTTTTACTAAATTTATTGCTGAAAAAAGTGGAATAATTTTCTGATACACAATCATTTTATTTTTTGGGTAATCTTTGTTGTAATTATTGCAGTATTATTTTACATCGACCTGTATGTAACGGATCATCGAAAAGGTAAAATTGGAATTCGCTCATCTTTAATATGGAGCGGAATCTGGATTTTAACTGCCCTCGCCTTTAATCTACTTATTTTTTTATTTCTTGAAGACGGAAAAACTAAAGCCATTGAATTCCTTGCCGGCTATTTAATAGAGAAATCTCTTTCGGTAGATAATCTTTTTGTCTTCTTAATGATATTCAGTGTAATGGGAATTAGTGATGAAAAACAACCGCACATTCTTAAATGGGGAATTATCAGCGCAATAGTTCTAAGAATAATTTTTATACTTATTGGTGTAACAATAATTTCTTTATTCCACCCTGTTATTTACATTTTTGGAATAATTCTTTTTTATGCTGCGTATAAAATGGCATTCATGCCGGAGACTACAATAGATTATAAGAATAACTGGCTTATTAAAATTGCATCCCGGTATTTCAATATACTTACAGATTACAATGGATCCCGCTTTTTTGTAAAACGCGACAAAAAAACTTTCGTTACACAATTGTTTCTTACTTTATTGCTCATTGAATCTGCCGATATCGTTTTTGCAGTTGATTCTATTCCGGCTGTAATAGCAATTACACACGATCCATTTATTATTATCACATCAAATATTTTTGCAATATTAGGACTACGTGCACTCTACTTTGCACTTGCAGGAATTATAGAAATATTCAGTTATCTTAAATATGGTGTTGCGGTTATTCTTGCCTACGTAGGTGTTAAGATGATTATTTCAGATCTTTACAAGATTCCAACAATCGTTTCGCTGGGTATTATTTTAATTTGTATTGCAATACCAATAATTATTTCGCTTTTGACATACAAAAAAAATCCGGTAGCAAAATAAATTTTACTAATCCGTTTTTAATTCAAATCCCTCAGACCTTGCAATATAAGCTGAACATGTAATATCACCTGTTACATTCAAAACGGTTCTGCACATATCCAATAGTCTATCTGCACCAAGTATAATTGCAATTCCTTCAACCGGTACATGAACCATTGCCAGTACGATAGCCAGCAACGGAATAGAACCACTGGGAACACCGGCAGTACCTATAGCTGTTAACACGCTCATTAAAATTACAATAAGCTGAACACCTAATGAGAGTTCCACACCAAAGACCTGTGCTAAAAATAAAACTGTTACGCCTTCGAATAATGCGGTGCCATTCATGTTCATCGTAGCACCAAGCGGTAAAACAAA
>Ga0067045_1030706_pt1 | contig 14350 bp, 7 predicted proteins | sample TerdegcTABiofilm_FD_59184 | JGI IMG/M metagenome (GOLD analysis project Ga0067045, IMG submission 59184) | Combined Assembly of (Gp0054472, Gp0054536) Wastewater bioreactor microbial communities from Singapore -Terephthalate degrading...
ATTATTAACAAGATTAAGACCTTGAAAAAACAAGCTTACGGATTCCGAAACATGAATAACTTTCTCCTGAAAATTTATAGTATTCATAAATCCAGGTACGCATTAATAGGATGAACCAAAAATAAGACCATGATTACAGAATAAATTGGAATCTATGAAATTTACATTCACTTCTAAAGGAGGCAGTATGAAAACCTGTAAATATTTTTGTAGCATTTTTCTCTGTATCTTCATCTTTTTGAACTGCGGCACTAAAGCATCAAAACTGGAAATCGTCAAATTGTACCCGGTGGATAATTTAGATGGCATCATATCCCTCAGTCAGGTGTCGATCGACTCTGCGGTGTGTCAAGAAGGATACGGCAGTTTAAAAATTGTTACCAACGAACCTCAAGTTGTTAACCTGTTTGAAACCGGCGATATAGATGTGGAGAATGCTCGCCTGATTTATCAGGCCAAACTGCGCACCAGAGGGGTGCAGGGCACAGTGTTCCTGGAAATGTGGTGCCATTTTCCTGGTCAGGGAGAATTCTTTTCTCGTGGCTTGCAGACCCAACTTTCAGGCGATAATGAGTGGAATTCCCAGGAAACTCCTTTTTTCCTCCGAAAAGGCGAAAATCCGGATAATGTGAAACTCAATGTGGTTATTAACGGAAGCGGAATGGTATGGATTGATGATATCCGCCTTTTAAAAGCACCGAGATGATAACACGCTGAAATGATACCAGATTTTGAGAAGTAATGTCAAAATTTATCTGGAAGATCCAGTCCTCTTTTTACCACAGGTTCCGCCGCAATCCTCTATCAGTTAGAATTTTACAAAATGAAAATAAAGGGATAGAGGCCTTATTAAATGAAATAACCGCCCGGCATATTCTGGACATAGGTTGCGGACGAGGAAACAACCTACACCTGCTTTCTAAATATACTACTTCAGTTGTGGTCATCGACAATGTGCTTGAAATGCTGAAAAATGTAAAACTTGAGTTCAAATTGACCACCCCGGTAGTGGCCGATGCCTGTTCGCTCCCATTTAAAGACGGCAGTTTTGATTTGATTAGTTGCATTGGAGTTCTGGAATATATCAAAGATTGGCAATTGGTTTTGCAAGAAGTTCACCGACTTTTAATCCCGGACGGACGGACCATTATTACTCTCTCTCCACCCCATCCTTTTAACTATGGACGATGGTTACTCGGACATCGAATTTTTACCAGAAACACGACTGATCTGCATAATTTGCTTGATTATACTTCTCTACAGATTGTCTCTCACCATAAAACTTTAATACAAGATCAATTTTTATTAAAGAAATCATAGCATGGTTCTTAATCTGACGTACAATCTTCAGTCTTAATAAAAATTAACCTTGAGCTATGAAAAAATTTATTTCTTTTCATTTGATCTCAACCGCCTTACAAAATCGAAAAGCTATCATCCTTATTCGATTTCAAGCGAAAGTCGCTTCTGGATTAAAATTGACAGGTCATATGTTTTTTAAAAATAACATCAACACGTATACGGTCGAGGTCAATCGAAAAAAACTTATATTAACCTCTACCATCTCATAATCACTTTCTTTTGAGAAGAACAAGTTTATTGAAAAGGCAAGTCACATTTTTTACTATCACCTCCCAACTCTCTTTTGATGAGCTAAGCTTCCTTCACAATCCATTTTTATTTACGATCATCATTGCGAGTCGACAGGGAAAAACCAAAAGTGAAGTAGTGCACGGTCTGTTTTTCACTAAAACCGACAATGTAATGGAAAGGTCCTGCAAAGGTGTTGAGTTGCACACCGAGACCATATCCAACTTTTTTATTGGCATCAAGGTTTATCTTTTTATAATCCTCCCAGATATTGCCGGTATTGATTATTCCCAGCACAGAAAAAATTCGATTTAAGTGGAAATAATTTTCAAATTGGAAGATCAGCATATTAGGTCCGGAAAATTCATCGTAATTATAACCCACAAAAGTTTTTGGTCCACCCAGATAAAAATATCGATATAGTTCCGCATCCTGAGATAATCCCAAAAAGAGATGAACACCAGAAGTATGGCGCTTCAGGAATGTGCCATAGAAACTTTGTTGAAGATACAGACGACGATAGCGGTCTTGCTGGTCGATGACATTCACAGTTCCTTCATAACCGTATTTTAAAAAATACCCATGCTCGGGAGTAAGGGGATCATTCAGCAAATCAATATTCACATATACTCTAAACAGATGGACACCATATTTCCATTCCGGCCAGGTAAACTGTTCACTGAAGGCAATTTCAGGATTAATTAAGAGTTTTTCCGCCAGATAATCAGTTTTGATTTCACCCCAGTTTTTTACGATAAATCCCAACCCTATCGCGCCACCATAGCTTCTTCGCTTATATTCAGCAATCGATTTTCGCTCAAAATAAATATCGACCGGAATATCCTGATAATAGACATACGCATAGGGATACAAACGCGTGCCGAACATTCGGCGCGGATAAGCCAGCTCCCACTCCCATACTTGCAGACCAGAGAATAGGTAGGTCATATCGCTGAGAATACCGGGGAGAGGAAAATCTTTTAATTTTACATTAGCGCCCAGAACGACTTTATAATTATCCTGGTAATAAAATCCAAATCGCAAAAAGGCTCCTGGATTTTCTTTCACAAAGATGTGTAGACGATATAAATTATTTCCCACTGGTTCTAATTGATACTCCACCATCTGGAAATAACCCAGGCCGTACAAACTCTCCAGTCGGTTTTCAATCAGAGAGAGATCGAAAATATCTCCGGGTTTTAATCCTAAAAATTGATAGATAAAAGAAAAAGAAAGCTTTTTGTATCCGTGAATCTGGATACCAAAAATGACTCCCTTCTCAAAATAGGGCTTTTCTTTTTTTAAAGGTGGAGCGAGCTGTGTGTTCTCTTTTAACTGAATGAGTTCATCCAGATGCTGACGAGCGGCCTGCCTGCCCTTTTCTATCATCATCTTTATTCTATTCCTGGTAAAGTCAACCGCGCTAAATCCCTGCAGATCGGGAGTAATCACCAGATCCGCTTTTTGCAAATTTTCTTTTTCCTTTACATTGGAAGCCAGGGCCAAAGATTGATACAGGATGGAAATCGCCCCACTGAGATTTTCTTTTGATCGCAACGGTTGACCCACATTCACTCCAATCACATGAGATGCTCCCATTTCCAGGGCGACATCGGTTGGCAAATTATTCAACACTCCTCCATCTACCAATAAGGATTGTTCCCATTCCACGGGAGTAAAGATAGAAGGAACAGACATGCTGGCCCGGATGGCTTTGGCCAGTGAACCTTCCCGAAAAATCACCTCTTCACCAGTTAAAAGATCGGCGGCCACACAATGAAAAGGAATTGGAAGAGTATCAAATTTCAGATTACCAAATTGGGGTGTAATAAGGCGCTGTAACAGCAAAGAAACCTTTTGGCCATAGATCAATCCTGAAGGCTCCTGAATTTTATAATTTCGGGTTTGTAAACTGAGTTGAAAACGACCCTGATCATATTTTTCGAAGTAAGTCAACTTCTGGCGTGGCGGTTTATCGGAAAAAATAATTGTCCAGTCAATTTGATTGGAGAGAGAGTCCAGATCGTTACCGGAATATCCGAGCGCATATAATCCCCCCACAATAGCGCCCATGCTAGTTCCGCTAATCAGATGAATTGGAATACCCAGCGAATCGATGATTTGCAGAACACCCACATGAGCAAAGCCACGTGCCCCGCCCCCACTTAATACCAGCGCAATGCGCGGCAATTGTCCGGCATCACCGTTCATATGTGCCTGACCGAAAGTGAGGCTTACTAAAACGCAAGATAAAATATATTTCCAGTATTTATTCATGCTTCAATCACATAGATAATTGAGGTGAGAAAATACTCAATAAATATTTAGGAGACTAAACTTTTTTTGATTTCATATTTTGAGATCATTTGGCTAAATTTGGTTCAAAGAATACTTTAAAGAAACCAGAGCATATTTGATAGGCAGCTACCGGAGGATAGAGTGAAATCACATCAATCTGTTTTTTTAACCCTGGTGTTAAATCGAGTTGAACACAACAAACCTACTTTACGATTAACTTCCTTCTGGAAGGAATTTCATATCTCACGGGAAACACGTCTGAAATATCAATTCGATCGATCCCTGTTTCAATCCAATGGAAATGTCGTTTTAGCCAATTTTCACGCCGCCCGAATTTTAGCTCAGAAAATGAATGAAAAAAGAGACGTCGTCAATTTTCCGGAAAAAGCTGTTCGAGCGGGCCAATTGAATGCTATGGGTTTAATCGATGAAATCCTGCATTATGTTGTACAATTGTACCGGGAAGATATCAATTCACAGATACTGCTGCACGCTCTGGAATGGCTGAATGAGCGCATCGGAAAAGAAGAGGTGGAAAAAATTCTCCGACATTTTACCGAGGAATTCCCACCTCGTGAGGTGTATTTCAACAATCAACCGGTTGACCATTATCTGGCTGGACATACCGGCGGAATTCCCCATATACACATCGCGCTGGAAGAACTTTTGCTGTTATGGTTAGCAAATGTCAATCCCGCTTTCTCGCCCTTTCTAGAATTTTTTGACGATGATCGGCTGCAGAAAAACCCCGCCTATCAACGTATTTTCAGCGAATTGCATGCCTTCTTTGAACAACAACCGAAATTTGGTCCCGACCACGACAACCTCATCGATATGTTGCGGAAGCCTGCTATTGTTGAACCTTATTCTCTGGTTGGACAACTGGAATATATCCGCAGCAAGTGGGGATTTTTACTGGGAAAGTTTTTCTATCGCTTACTACGCAGCTTAGATCTGATTCAGGAAGAACAAAAGGAGCGGGGCCTGGGTGCCGCCAGAGCTGAAGTGTATCAATTCAAAGGATTGGAGTTTGAGGCTGAAAGATTCAGTCCGGATAAGGAATGGATGCCCCGGGTGGTGTTGATGGCCAAAAGCACCTACGTATGGTTAGATCAACTTTCCAAAAAATACCAGCGATCCATTACCCGATTGGATCAAATCCCGGATGAAGAGCTGGACCGTCTGGCCAACTGGGGTTTTACTGCCCTATGGCTCATAGGTTTATGGGAGCGCAGTAAGGCTTCACAACGAATTAAACAATTGTGCGGAAACCCAGAAGCAGTAGCTTCCGCATACTCTTTATTCGATTATCAGATCGCTCAAGAGCTGGGTGGGGAGGAGGCATTTGATAATCTGCGTCACCGCGCCTGGCAACGCGGCATTCGGATGGGCGGAGATATGGTACCCAATCACATGGGAATCGATTCTCGCTGGGTAATTGAACACCCGGACTGGTTCATCCAACTTCCTTATAGCCCTTATCCTTCCTATACCTTTAATGGACCAAACCTCTCCTGGGATAGCCGGGTGGGATTGTTTATTGAGGATCATTATTATAGCCGCACCGATGCTGCCGTCGTTTTTAAACGAGTGGACTTCCATACCGGTGATACCCGATATATTTATCACGGCAACGACGGCACCAGCATGCCCTGGAACGATACCGCCCAGTTAAACTATCTTAAACCCGAAGTGCGCGAGGCGGTGATTCAAACCATTTTACAGGTGGCTCGCAAGTTTCCAATTATCCGCTTTGATGCGGCGATGACACTAACCAAGCGACACTATCAGCGGTTGTGGTTTCCCGAGCCTGGCCATGGGGGTGACATACCCAGCCGGGCTGAGCATGGACTCACCCGAGACCAATTCAACTCTGCCATGCCGGAAGAATTCTGGCGGGAAGTAGTTGACCGGGTCGCACAGGAGGTTCCCGATACCCTGCTGCTGGCCGAAGCGTTCTGGCTGATGGAAGGATATTTTGTCAGAACATTGGGGATGCATCGGGTATACAACAGCGCCTTTATGAATATGTTGAAAAATGAGTTAAACGATAAATATCGTTCCTCCATTAAAAATATTCTGGAGTTTAATCCAGAAATATTAAAACGTTTTGTCAATTTTATGAATAATCCGGATGAAGCCACGGCGGTAGCACAGTTTGGAAAAGGAGACAAATATTTCGGGGTCTGCGTCATGCTGGTCACTATGCCCGGTTTGCCAATGTTCGGTCACGGCCAAGTGGAAGGTTTTACTGAAAAATACGGGATGGAATACCGCAAAGCGTATTGGAACGAAGAGCCGGATTGGGATCTCGTACAACGGCATGAGCGCGAAATTTTTCCACTCATGAAAAAACGTTATATTTTTGCTGATGTCCAGAATTTTTATTTATATGATTTCTACACTCCCAATGGACAGGTGAATGAAAATGTTTTCGCCTACTCCAACTGTTTTCATCATGAATACGGATTGGTGATCTTTCATAACAAATTTGAAAACACCAGCGGATGGATTAGAATCTCGGCGGCGTATTCAGTGAAAACCGGTATTGGTGATGAAAGAAAGTTGGTACAGAAAAGTTTGGGAGAAGCTCTGGGCTTACATCATGAACCTCAGTATTTCGTTATTTTCCGCGATCATATTTCTGGATTAGAATTCATCCGTCGCAGCCGAAATATACATGAACAGGGATTATTTGTTTCTTTAAAGGCCTATCAATATCAGGTGTTCTGGAACTTCCATGAGGTTGAGGATAATATCTGGCAACATTATGCCAATCTGGAAGCGTATTTGGGTGGCCGTGGTGTTCCAAGCATTGATGAAGCCTTGAAAGAAACTTTTCTCAAACCTATTCACCATGCTTTTCAGGAATTAGCCAATCAGAAGATGTTCGATAAAATTTACTCGGCTCGTTGTTTGAAAACCACCATCGCCGTGAATGAGAAAATTGTTTCCGAATTTAGTGGAAAGATGAGAAACCTCTTACACGAAATCAGAAATTTTCAATCGGGGACCGGGGATATCGATTCCATTACTCAGCAATGTGAACAGGAGCTCACTCTCTTTTTACAATTGCCCGTCATGGATAAAATAATAAAAAAACAGAAAATTCGAGAAATCAGCGATCCGATTCAATCAATGATGGCATTTCTTACCCGTTCAAATTCACGCTGGCCAACATTATATGCCTGGTTAATTATTCATCGATTGGGCGCTGCCGTAAATCCAGCACAATTGGCCGAGCAGAGCCGGGCCGGAATTGATGACTGGCTGTTGGGAAAAATTTTAGACCAATTCTTTTCTGAGTTGAGCTTCCCTTCCCAGGAAGTACAACGAATTATTTTATTACTGAAAATATTAACCAGCCATCAACATTGGTGCCCATCCGATGAAAAAGAACAGAGCACCGCTCACCAATTGATGGAAACACTGTTACGAGACGGAGAGGTGCAAGCATTTCTGCAGGTAAATCGTTTTCGGGAAATTTTATGGTTTAACAAAGAATCTTTCGACGAGCTGTGTGACTGGTTGATGATTATAACAATTTTGGAGGCCATCAGAAAAGGTAAAATAGATCCTCAACAAATATCCTGGGATATAAAAAGGTGTATTGAGCTCGTGAAAAAATTTAAAGACGCCGAACAGTTATCCGGATTTCAGGTGGAAAAACTTCTCGAGTCTCTCAAATAGTAGGTATATGTTTTTGCATCATTTTTAAAAACTGGAGTGATTTTCATTTTACCAGTGTCATCCGCACTGTTCGATTATGTCCAGCCGCTTGTAGAGTCAGAAAATATATTCCGCTTGGAGCTGATATCCCGCTATCACAAATGCCATCCCATTCCACTTCAAAACTACCCGATCCAATTTTTCCTTGATATAGCACCTTTACCAGATTACCCAGTGAATTAAAAATACATAGCCGGGCATCGGTTGCACCTGATTCACTACCCGGGATATCAAAACGAATGGTGGTACGTGGATTAAAGGGATTGGGATAGTTCTGATATAAATTGAATTCTGACGGGATACTGGTCTGCAGCGATGGGAGTCCACCTACATTGGCCTGCACGCAAATTGGTCCATGAGAAAAGACAGAGCCTCTGGTATCCACATCGATGAGTTTATACCAGTAGGTATGGCCATGACTGACGGATTGATCGATGTAGGTATACTCATATCGGGTGGTGCTGTTGCCTTTGCCACACAATTGCGGATTGTCTCGATAGCTGGAAATCATCTGATACTCACCTTCACATTCCATGGCACGCCAGATTTCAAAACCTAAATTATTCAATTCACTTTCCGTAATCCAGTGAAGGGTAATCGCTCCATTCACACTTTCCCCCACGAAGCTGGAAAGCACAACGGGTAGGGAAATATCTTTTAAATCATACGGAATCGGATACTCTATCCCGGTGATATTACACCCTCGATAATCACGAACGAAATATTCCGGACTTCCATCATACCAGCTTATGGAAGTGGTGGCGCTGATCATGGTGTAAACGATAGTGATTCGAACTACGGTGGTCCAATTCTCATAAATCGTTACCATGCTACCAGAGGAATAATTATAGATATACCGTACTCTACCCAAATCTCTATTAAAATCTTCTGTTCGAGAATAGGATGGGGCAGGAAATAACTGGTTGGAAAAAGTAACCGTTAAAACTTGTGCGGAAAGCACTTCATCCAGTGTGAAGGCATCCTGAAATAATTTGATGGCGGGAGGACATTCCAGATTGTAAGCGGCTTCCACATCGATGACCAGGGTACCCTGACCGATAACAGGTGAATGGTAAATATTGTTGACAAAAGTAAGACGGGTATCGACCCCGGCGAATACCCCCACTGCAGAAAAAATAAGAACGATTAATAAAAAATGCAGGACGAAACTTTTCTTATCCATTTTTTCCCCTTATATGATAATTTTTATTTTTTCTAAAATGGTCTGTTTACAACCTGCTTTTTTCTTATCCCCTTTCTCAAATAGGTTTTTAATTACATTGCTTCTTTCCTCCTTAATATATTGTTAATTTTATATCTAGCCTTCTCGCCAGACCCTGGTGAAAAGACTATTTCCTAAGTTAAGTTATCATAATAGAAATATTTAGCTGTGATGGTCATCAAATCTTTTAAAGGGACACTTATCCTTTTTCCTTAGACCTTTAGTCGCAAGGAATATACTCGTACCAGGCAGATGATCAAGATGTGATAGGTCTATCAAATAAAGAAAGCGAAAATGCCGTGGGAATGGGTAAAAGGTAAATCAGTAATCTTTACAGGTCGATGATCGATAGATGATGTTGGCCATCTGTACAGCCCAATTTTATACCTCCTCCTTTAGGTCAATAATCATTTATTTACCTATCCTGATAAAACCAATTGGCCATAGCCTCGAAGATTCACAGCGGCAAATATAACCATAGTTCTCACTCGAGTCAATAAATGCCTGGGTGAAGAACTGTAAAATTTACATCAGAGAGATTTGGCTGTTTTTTGCATTCAAATGGCCGGTAAGAAATGTAGAGGAATATTGATGGATTCCCATGAACAGCAAACGCAATTGGAAATACCGGTGAATTAAATTCCTCGATGAGATCGTTAAAAGAATGTGATTCAATAAATTGTAAAACAAAAGGTGATGTCTCCAGCATTTATGGAGAAGACATCACCTTTATTTTTTTAAAACTTAGCGGGTATTTTTATTACTTCATCAAAATCATCTTTCGCGCTTGCACAAAACTGCCCGCCTGAATCTGATAAATGTAGATCCCACTTGCCACCGGCGATCCGTAATTGTTCAACCCATCCCAGACTACTTGCTTATAACCAGCTTCCTGCCAACCATTCACCAGCGTCCGAACTTCCTGCCCAAGCAGGTTGTAAATCTTCAGTGTCACCTGGACGTTCTCCTTCAAAGCGTACTTGATGGTGGTGGTCGGATTGAACGGGTTCGGGTAGTTCTGACCTAATCGAAATTCATTTGGGATCATATCCGTCGCGGAGATTCCGGTCGCTATCGTATCACCGATAATAGCACGGAAGTGATAATCATCCGTATCGGCGGACCAGCTTGATCCATTAAAATTAAATGTCCTTCCGAATAATCCAGGAGTAGTTTGAGTAATCCAAACCCCATTCACAGAACCTGTAGGAACAGTAAATCCGATGAAATAATCACCGCTCAGACCGGAGAGTTGAGATGAATAAGGACGCAGATCCACCCGGGTCATCGGTGAGGTGTTGGTGAGGGTCGCTTCGGGCATTACCAGGAAGGGTGGGATCACATCTTGTCCAGGTAGGCCATTATTGTTGGCCCAGACGTGCACCAACATCGGATCATTTGGACGATTGATATCGGTGTAATTGCGCAGGAGAATAGCTGCCAGATTTGCCTGCTTTCCAGCCGGAATACTGATTCGAACCGCGCACCCGGTTCCACTCAAAAACTGGGCCACGTAGGTGACTTCCCCATTGTCGTAAATCAAATGGTTACCGGCAATATAGGAAAAATTTCCGACCGTATCAGTATTGGCGGCACTGTCCGTAGCTGTAATCCAATAATCTACGTTTGTGCCGGCCGGTTGCGCTGGAATGGTAAAATAATACCTATTTCCAGCTGAACTATCGGGAGCTATAGTGTTGAGGCTCCCAGAATCTAACGTGTAAAGCAAATTGGTCAATGCCACCCCGGAGATATCGATGATTTCCGCTTCTACCGGGAAATTTTCTAGGGTTCCTTCATAAAATGTTGGTCCCTCATGTACAATTAGCGGCGGTGTGTTATCTTCATCAGAGGAAGTGATCATGAAGTCATCAATATACATTCCATCCACTTCATATCCAACATCGCTAGTAAACCGGAAACGGAGCTTCACATCTGGATTTCCTACAAACCCACCCAGGGAAAAGCTGTATTGTTGGAAAGTATTAAATCCCTCACCATCAAAAACTGCCAGCTGAATCCAGTTGGTGTTGTCAACAGAGCCTTCCAAATACATGTAGTCGAATCCCAGTTCGATATTATAGCGAGCATAGAAGGACACCGTAGCGTCCAGGGCATTGGTGAGATCGACCCCATTAGCCATGGTAGCGGTAATATTCAGATTGGGTGCATAATTACCCACAGGGCTTTCGGTGAGGGAGTGAGTGGGAGAATAGAATTGAGAAGTTGTAAGACCCCAACTGCCGGTAAGAATCCAGTTACTCGTACCCGATTCAAAATCATCAAAGAATTCAACGGTTGGCCCACTAATTTCTGGTAATTGAGAAACTGTTCCATTGGGAAGAGCGGTAAAAAAGCCAACACCCGGACCATTTTGATTAAGGGACGGTTCCAAAAATCCCGATACAAATATGACCAATGCACTATCTGCCAGCCCGGAGAAATCAGCTTCAAAAGTGGTATATCTCTGAGTACCACTGCTGTCCATTACATCAAAAGTGTAAACGGCTGGTAGCACAGTGTGATAGTTTGTCACGGATCCATAAGACACATTTTCGAAAATAGTTCCTACGGAACGGATGGCCAGATCTACTGTAGGTGCATCAGTAACCCCGTGCATGAAGAAAAATTCCACTGAACCCGGAGTGCTGGATGTCTCGCGAGCAGTGTCCTGTCCAACGATGGTAAAAGCGATATCCAGGCCATCCGGATTGGGTGCAAAACTGGTAGGATTCAGAACACCGGTGGCAATTCCGATATACTTTCCTCCTTGGACAAAGTCGACCGAGAAATTTTTAATGGTATCCGCCACGGAAGTGCTATTCCCGGGGGCAATCCCCAGATTTAACAAGATCCCGGCCGGCAGATCAAGAAATCTGGTGGCTGTTCGGAAGGCAAAATCATCGACAATCAAAAAGCCATTCAGATAGATATCCACAAACTCGGCTGCCGGGTCAGCGGCGTTGTGAATGATCTGGACACGAGCGGTGCTGGCAGGAACCCAGGGAGCATTGGGAGAGGGAATACTGTTATTCGTGAACGTGTTGTGTAAATCTTCACTGGTTTCATCCGATCCGGTAACGCCGTTACCACCGCTGGAGATCTGATTCCCTTCAAAGAAATCAATCCGATGTGAGGAAAATCCTACACCGCTATTGATAGCAGAAACTTGACTGGCCACTGGTGTGTCCGGCAAATACTGTGACGAATCACTATCGGCATCCGGACCGTCACGTCGAACACCGGTTTTATCCACGGCTTCGTCATTGGGAGTAGGAGAAGCCGAATTGTAAAGAACATAATCCACGTCTGCCACCAAATCACTTAATCCATCCCAATAATAAAGGATTATCACTTCATCGCTGTTGGTCAGTCCTCCCTGATTGGCGATACTACCAGGTAGAGCTTCTCTCATATCTGGAATGGCGGGATTGGTATCGAACAATTCATAAGTGGGCAGGACACCGCCATAATAGGTAGAAAAATTCGTACCATGCATGGCAATGGTCTGATATTCTCCCGGATTAATAGATGCTCCATTTGGAAAACGAGCATTGAAATCAGTAAAAGTGCCACCACCGGCATTGATGCCGGTAACAATATTATAATAGTAAGTTCCGCTGCTGGCAAAGGTAGCATCGGTGATATAGTAATTGCTTAGATCCACTGGAAATGAATTCGGATTGTAGATTTCGATAAACTCTCCATTGGTCGGAGTAACCACAAATTCGCTAATCAAGATTTTATTGTGTTGAAGTGGTGTCTCTTCATAGCGTGAGATAAATCTGGCAGAGATTCCCGGTACAATCGTTCTCACCAGAGCACCTGTGGTACCATCGATTTCATGAACCCCACTGCCATTAGTAGTCAACAGATTACCATTCCCAAGTTCCCAGACTCCCCTGTTTCCGGTCACTCCAGTGAATGTGGTAATATACGCGCCAGTGGATGAGAAAATATATACTCCAGAAGGAGTAGAAAATCCAGCGACAGCAATATTGCCATTCTGCAATTCGGCGATTTGTTCGGGGAATGTCACCGTTGTTCCAAAATTACTGAGATAGGAACCGTTGAGATCATAGCTATGTATGGCGTTGGAGGAACCCCCACTCACCAACACATCATTGGTTCTGAAAAAAATGTCCCATGGACTGTTAAGACCACCTGAACCATTTGCAATAAAATTTCCTAAATAATTACCTGACTGGTCGAATTCAGCAATAGCATCATCATTGGCACCTCCACCCACCGCTACCACTAAATTTCCATTTGATCGAAATGCATGCGCCCTGATGTTATCCAGAATGGCATTATTTACTCCTCCGGCGGGGGCAAAGATTCCTAAATAAACTCCGGAAGTATCGAATTCCTGTACCAGATCAGTAATTTGGTCTGAAATAGTGAGATTTCCCCACGGGGTTTGTTGAACACAGATGGGAGTACTCAGCGGACCTGTGGAAGAAGGAATAAAATTGTCGTCAACCAGATCGCCGGTCACTGGATCGAAGGCGAGAACCCTATCAGCCGTGGATTCCGGGATTAACAGCAGGGATCTTTGTAGAGTTTCCTTTGGTATCGGCATTCCGACCGATTCATTAACAACCACTCCTTTACCATACACTATTCTGGCCTGACTGAGATCATACGATTGGGAAATCTCCTCAAAAAAGGCAGTGCGGGTGTTCAGAAGCGGATGTGCCATATTAGTAACAACGCCGTACACAACTTTATGGTTTTCAATGCCCAGCGCTTGAATATAAATCCCTTCAGGCAAATAAATACTGATGGGTAGATTTTGTCTAATCGCTTCATCCTTGGCGGCCTGATAAATACCCAAATCTTGCTCAGCCTTCAAAAAAAGCTCTCTGGCACCAATAGTCGGCCGTTCAGACCCAAATACCGTCGAGATACAACCCATAATTAATAAGACAAGAACAATAATTTTTTTCATAGTGCCTCCTTATTTTAAGTTGTTTAGCTCAGAAAAATTCCTAAATCCTTAAAGGGAAATAAATCATAAATGCAAAAAAAATCAACATAATTAAAAAGTTGATTTTTAAACAGTTTTAATATAGGCAATTGATGAATAAATGACCAAATTGAAATTGAATTTAAGGAAAAGAAAATGCAACTATTTTATTAAACAAAATGCCGGCCTTTTTCAGACCGGCATTTTGAAAAGGAATAATTACTTATGGGAGACGGGCTCTACTTCATCAGAATCATCTTATGCGCCTTCACAAAACTGCCCGCCTGAATCTGATAAATGTAGATCCCACTTGCCACCGGCGATCCGTAATTGTTCAACCCATCCCAGACTACTTGCTTATAACCAGCTTCCTGCCAGCCATTCACCAGCGTCCGAACTTCCTGCCCAAGCAGGTTGTAAATCTTCAGCATCACCTGGACGTTCTCCTTCAAGGCATACTTGATGGTGGTGGTGGGATTGAACGGGTTCGGATAGTTCTGATCCAACCCAAATTCGGTCGGGATCTCTACCATCGGACCAAT
>Ga0067045_1030712_pt1 | contig 14349 bp, 10 predicted proteins | sample TerdegcTABiofilm_FD_59184 | JGI IMG/M metagenome (GOLD analysis project Ga0067045, IMG submission 59184) | Combined Assembly of (Gp0054472, Gp0054536) Wastewater bioreactor microbial communities from Singapore -Terephthalate degrading...
CTGCGCCGGAGCGTCCGGTCACCGCCTGCCTGTGCACCCCGCACACTTTCGCCGACTACGCGCCGGGCCTGGATGTGATCATCACCGACGTGTACCCGGTATCGACACACAGCCTCTTCGCGCTGGCGCCCCACCTGGAACGCGCCCTGAAAGTCACGGGGGGACGCAAGCCGGTCTGGGCGGCGATCCAGGTGCACAACAACGACCTGCACCAGGTGCGCTGGGGCGGTCTCGACGGGATCCTGACCGAGCCCCGGCGACCCACTACCGACGAAGTGCGCTGCATGACCTACCTGGCCATCGCCCACGGGGCGTCGGGCATCTTCTTCTATGCCTATGACGCATGGGTGTACGGTCAGCTGCATGAGGACGAGACGCTGTACCGCGGCGTGCAGAGTCTTGCCCGCGAACTGCGCGACCGCAGCCCATTCCTGGTGGCGGATGCCCTGGCGAAGGGCGCCGTCCAGACTGGAACTGGCCGCCTCGTCAGCTACATCGTCCGCGGCGAACCAGGAGGGAAGGCGCTCCTGGTTGCGGTCAACGCCTTCGACGAACCGTCGGGACCTGTGCAGTTGCCCGGTGGGACAGAAGGCGCGATCACCGCCGACCTCGCGCCCCACGAGGTCCTCCTGCGCGAGGTCACCTGGCCGGCGGAATGGTGATCGTCGCTCCCCGGACGGGGTTGTGGCCCCGGATAGCCGGGCAGGTCTGCAGTGGCTTCGGAGGAACTCTTCTCCACGACCGTACCGCAGTTCATATGCCCATCGAGAGGGCGGTGACACACTGTGAGACGATGTACAAACCCACTGATTGCTCTGCTGATCTGCGCTACATCGCTGGCCTTCGGAGCCACCTTCCGGGAGATCACCGACACAGGCCCCTGGGGGGATTATGAGGCCTTCCCGGACGTCTGCCGCATGGCTAACGGCGACCTGTACGTGGTCTTCTACGCTGGTCTCGGACACGTGACCAATCCGAGCGCCGAACGGCCGAAGGGCGGCGCGATCTACGGCCTGCGCTCATCCGACCAGGGCGCCACATGGTCGGAGCCGATCCTGGTGGTGGACACCGGAGAAGACGACCGGGACCCCCACGTAACCCAGCTCTCCAACGGCGACCTGATCGTCTCGTACTTCACCAGCCGCTACTACACCGAAGATGACAAGAGGAAGCGGGACTGCGACGTGTTCGTGGTGACCTCCTCGGATGGCGGCGACACCTGGAGCGAGCCGGTGCACGTGGATACTCCGTACTCTGACATGACCGACCGCGGCCGGACGGTCTACGTGTCCGGGCCCGTGATGCAGCTCAAGGGCAGCCACGTGGCCCTGCCCATCTACCACGGCCTGAACGCCGGGCATTTCGTGACCGCCGTAGTGCATTCCGACGACTACGGGAAGACCTGGAACAGGGCCGTGACCGTGGACGAGGAAGCATCCGTCGCTTTCTCGTATGGGTTTTGCGAGGCGTCCATGACGCGCCTGGGCGATGGCCGGCTGATCATCGTCATGCGGCCTGGAATGCATGTCGCCTACTCGGATGACGAGGGCTACACCTGGAGCAAGGCGGAGAAATTGCCTCACCCAGGCGATGCACCCACGGTCTTTCGGACCTCCAAAGGCATGCTCCTCATCGCCCACCGCACCCCCGGGACCGCGCTGACCATCTCGCCCGATGATGGCAAGACTTGGGGCGCACCGTGGCCTATCGACACCGTGGGCGGCGCCTATCCGGGTCTCGCGGAACTGGAGGATGGTTCGATCATCTGCATCTACTACGAAGAGGGCAAGGGCTCGGACATCCGCCAGGCCATCTTCAGCGTTGAGCCGGGAATCCGGTTGGCGGATCTTGCGGTGCGTTTCCCGCCGGCGCCTCCGCCAGGCAAGAAGCTGGACCTGCCCGCGCTCCACGGTTCGGGGCGCGTGGAGATCCAGACTGATATGACCCACACCGAGAAGACTCCTGGCGGGGGACCCACGGCGGTCTTCGACGGTAACACCGAGTACCTGCGCGCTGCCTGGAAGGCCGCCGAGAATCAGGATGCCACCTATGCCCTGAAGTTCGCGGACGAGCACGAACTGACCGGTCTGGGCATCTGTCTGAAGACCACGAAGGGCGCGACACAGTGGCCGGAATCGGCGGATGTCTATGTCTCGCTGGATGGCGAGGACTGGGGCAAGCCTGTTGCCAGCTTCGTGGACCTGGCAACGGCGCGAGTCGAATACACGGTCTTCGATACCCCCGTGAAGGCCCGTTTCGTGAAGGTGCATATCACCAAGGCCAGTGGCTGGCCGTCGCTCAATGAGCTGGAGTTGTACGAGAAGTAGCGGAGGTGTAGCCGATGCCCGGGCTGCTTGCGGCGTGCTGTCTGCTTGCCCTGGCCCCGCTCCTCGCGGCTCCCGAGGGCATCGTGCTCTGGTACCCCCTGGACGGGCAGGATGCCGAAATCCTGCCCGATGCCGTGGGCAATTGTGACGCGGCGCTCCGGGGCATCGACTGGCCGCGCAATTCCCACCGCGCCGCTCTGCGCCTGAGTGGGCGCACATCACGGGTGACGGCAGAGTCCCTCTCCGTTCCGGCGATCCGGGGCGCCTTCTCCGTTGATCTGTGGTACAACTCCCGCAGGAGCCCCGATCCGGTGGGGCTCGTCACGGTCGCTTCAACCTTCCGGGTGCTCCTGTACCCCACGGGCAAGCGCATCCTGGTGGACGTGTTCGGCACAGACGGCAAGCGCACGTACGATGGGTTCAGTTGCCCCGTGAAGGTCGGTTCCTGGCAGCACCTCGCCCTGACGTACGGCCCCGGCCAGGGCGTCATCGTCTACCTGGACGGACAGCCCGTGTACACCAACCCGGCTGACCTCGGAGGACCCGTGCCCATGGCCGGGCCACTGCGGCTGGGTTTGGATTCCGACCCGATGCTGCCCCGGCATTTCTCCGGGCTGCTCGGCGGATTCCGCATCTGGAACAAAGTGCTCACACAGAAGGAGATTGCCCAGATCATGCAGGACGAGAGGCCCGCGCTCACCGGCGTGTTTCGCGGAAGCAATGACCTGAGCCCGAAACTGCCGCCGGCGGCCGCGATCCCGGTGGGCAGCAGCAAGCAGTTGCTCTTCGACGACCGGTTCATCGAGGCGTCCAAAGGAACGGCTTTGCGCATGAACCCTCCCCAGAAAGTCGGGCCGGTGCTCATCCCTGAGAATCCTTGGGAGGACAAGAGCCTCGGCTTCTGCGCCAGCGTGCTCGAGCATAAGGGCATCTTCAAGCTCTTCTACGAGACCTGGAGTACGAAGGGAACCTTCGTCTGTCTGGCCACTTCGGAGAACGGGGTGACCTGGGAGCGACCCCGCCTGGGGATCATTGAGTTCGACGGCTCCGCGGACAACAACATTGTGTTTGAGGCCGGCGGCGAGGCCGTGGTCTTCCTTGATCCTCACGGGAAGCCGGAAGAGCGGTTCAAGATGATCTGCGTCCAGGGCTGGCCAAGCAAGGAGACCGGCGGCGTCTACTGCCACACTTCGCCAGACGGCCTGCACTGGACTGCCGGGCCGAAGGTCTTCGATCTCGTGCCCGACACCGCGAACCAGGCTGCCTGGGATAACCAGCGCGGGAGGTATGTTGCCTACGTGCGCAAATGGGACCCGCTGCGCAAGGTGGGACGCATTGAGATGGATGACATCATGCAGCCCTGGCCGTATACCCCACTGGGCGAGCAGGCGTTCTTCATCTGGGGCAAGGAGAGCATCGCGGTCCCCAGCCGGGAGATGCCCACTGCCTTCGGCTACGACGAGCAGGACCCGGCGGTCTCGGACCATTACAACCCGGCCATCGTGGAATACCCGTGGGCGCAGAATGCCTACTTCTCCTTCCCCAGCGCCTACATGCATTTCCCCGAGCCACCGGACTGGAAGTTTTACAATGACGGCCTGCTGGATATCCAGTTGGCGGTGAGCCGCGACGGCGTCGAGTTCCACCGGCCCGAACGCGGCCCGTATGTGGAGCTGGGGCTCACAGGCGAGCCGGACTCCCTGTCCAACTACATGGCCGTGGGGATGGCGCGAGTGGGCGACTACCTGTACCAGTATTACGGCGGCTACGATGTGACCCACGGGCTTCCCGAGTCCGAGCAGGAAATGCCCATCGGCTCCTTCTGCGCGGTGCGCCAGCGTCTTGACGGGTTCGTGTCTGTGGATGCGCCGTGGGAGGGCGGCGAGTTCATGACGCCGCCGATCACCTTCACGGGCGAGCGTCTCGTGCTCAACCTGAACGCCTCGGCGATGGGCGTCTGCCTAGTTGGGATTCTCGACGAAAACGGCGAGCCGATCGAGGGCTTCGGCGCGGACTACTGCGACCCATTGCGCGGGAACTCCCTTGCCCAGACTGTCACCTGGGGCGGCAAGAGCGACCTCTCCGCCCTCGCCGGCAAGCCGGTCCGCTTGCATTTCATGATGCGCGCGGCGAAATTGTTCGCCTTCCAGTTCGAGGCCTAATCCGTCGGGGACACCTGCACTGAATTGAGGGCGGTGCACATGAGGTTCCCGCTGCTGAGTATGGCTGCGCTTCTCCGCGCCGGGCTGACGGTCTGCCTTGCCCAGAATGCTCCTGAGTTCACCCCGCCCGGGCAAAACATCGCGCGTGTGCAAGCCGCCTCCGCCCGCACCGCTGCGACCAGTGACCAGATGTTCGAATCAGACATTGCCGCTCTCTCGGCGTGGGGTCCCGCGCCTCTGTGTCCCGGCAGGTGCATGTGTGGCACGCCGGTTGAGCGCGGGCAATGCGCGGCGCCGCGCACGCGTCAGCCTTCCATCGGGCGGCTGGTCAGCAGGCCGATGCACCGGCCACGAGCGCCGGTGGCGCAGTAGTACAGGTACAGCGTGTCATTGGCCGGGTTGTGTACCAAGCTGATCTTGTGGGCGTACTGGCTGTCGAGACCACCCGGGTGTCCGCCTGCCCTGTAGAGCGGCTCGGGATCGGCAACCCAGTGGATCAGGTCCCGCGAGAACGCGGCCATGATGTGTGCCCCGCCCTTGCCCACGCCGAAGTAGAGCATCACCCAGTGGTCGCCGTCCCGGAATACCTTGGGGTCCGAAGCAAACTGCTCATCCCATCCTCCGGGGCGCACGCGCACCACGGGGTTCAGCGGGTAGCGCACCCAGTTGAGCAGATCATTGGAGAAAGCAACGCCGCTTTGCTCAATGGCTCCATTGGCTGCGTTGTAGAAGTTGTAGTACAGGCCATTGTGCTCCACCAGCCACGGCTGGTAGATGCAGTCCTGCTCCCATTCCCCCCGGTCGCGCTCGTGGACCGACAGGATCCACGTGTCCTTCGCGCGGCGCCAGGCGAGACCGTCGTCGCTCACCGCCACGCCCTCGTACCCGGGCCGCAATTCGTAGCCGCCTTGGCGCGGGTAGCAACCGTAGAGCGTCCAGAACTTCCCGTCCAGCTTCTTCAGAATGCGTGGGGCCTTCACGTCGTAGGACTCATACAGATAGGCGCCCACAACGCAGCCGCCGTTGTCGAACTCATTTTCAGGGCCGAACCCCATTGCCAGCCGGGGCGTTCCCCAGTGGATGAGGTCGTCGCTCTCGGCCACGAAACTGTTGTAGCCCTGGCCGTTGAAGGCGATGAAGCTCATGTACCACCGGCCGGGCTGGCCGGGAAGCTGGTAGACGCAAGGGCAGTCGGTGCTGTGGAAGCCCTCGAAGCCCGGAATCTTCGGCTCGGCGGCTATGATCGGTTCGGGCCAGTAATGCCACCCGCGATAGGGTGCGGACCACTGCTTCAGCGTTTCATCTGATATCATCGTGTCACCATCGGCGCAGGCGGCGGCAGCCCACCAGATCAGGCAGGCCAAGGCCACCCCGAATGTACGCCACAATCTGTCTGGGGTCACCATCTCTCGCCGCACTCCCATTCATGCCCCGCAGCGAGCTTCACAATTCCCCGAATCTCGCCCGCTCCCTTCTGGCGAACCTTCGAAGGGGATCGTCGCCCACGCGACGAACTGGTTAGCCGAGCGCCGCGCGACAGCACTGTGCCGGTCGGAATGCGTGGGGGGAGAAGGCCTGTACACGGCGTGTCTGGCATTGCACACCATGGACAGTGAGGAGACCGCAATGCGCGTTCGCAGTGTCGTCTATGCGTTGCTCTGGTTGTCGCTGATGCGTGTCGACGGCGCCGCATTCGCCCAGCTTGGACCGGAAGCGCCCATGCTTGCCCATCAGACGCTATCGCCCTTCGGAATTGATGCCCCCGATGCGGTGGAGACCGGGCTGTTCACCTACAACCCGGCAGCGGCTGTCGGAGCGAAAGACTACCAGATCCGCAACTTCCTGGAACTGGATGGGGGCCGCATCAGCTTCGACAATGGCCCGGGCGTGGATACTTACATCCAGACTTACTGGGGCAGTTCGGGCAACAACTACTTCCGGATCGCCCGGTATGACTTCGAATCAGACATCGCGCCGATGCCGCGTATCCTGCCCTCCGGAATCTCCGCGCAGTTCGCGGGCGAGGCCTGGGCGCTGACGTACGCCCGGGAGGACTTCGGGGTCCGTTGGGGCATCACCTGGTTCCCGCGGAACGAGTCCACGACCCGGCTCTTCGTGGACAGTCCGGCGGGGCCGCAACTCATTGCGTACGGCGAGGCCGAAAGCGACCTGTGTGGGCGCATCGGGTTCCAGGTGCCGGTGACAGACGATCTGACCTTCGGCGCGGCCTACCACCGCGATGAGAGTGATACCTGGTTCTTGCCTCCGCCTGCACTCGCCCAAGATGGCGCCAACGGACCCTTGACGGGCTCGTATGAAACCGATGTCGTGGTCGTGGGCCTCGCATGGCGCCCCCGTCTCGGGACCACGGTCTCTTTGGACTTCGAAAACGGGGACATCGAGGGGCCGAATGTCAGCGAGTCCATCAATATCTGGTACGTGGCGCTGGAGCAATTCCTGTCGCCGAAGTTCTCGGTGAAGGTCACCAATCTCGACCAGGCATGGGGCGTGGGCCTCAACTACTACAAGTCAGCGGATTACATCCTGGGGATGTCCTTCGGGCCCAGCGGTTTCCGGCGCACTGGTGAATACCTGGGGAACGCGGACCTGCTCTATGGGTGGTTCGCGACGACCTGGTGAGGGGACCGGCTCACCGTGGTTCTCCCGCGCGATGCCCACGCAACGGCCAGCGCGCCCGCGACACAACCTCGAGTGCGTACTAGATCGCGCGCTAGGCTTCCATCGCGCTCCCTTGCTCCCACGACTGTGTGAAAGCGTCATCACCCATCGTGCCAGGTACAGCACCCGACCAGACTGTGTTGACGTCGGTGTTCTGTCAGCCTATACTTATGTGGGAGACCGTCTCTTACAGGTGCCGCTGGGGAGATGGGGCTGACTAGACCCTGGCTCAATCTGCATTCCCGAACTGCTGTGTACAGATGGCTTGAGGCCTGAGACGCCAAGGTTGCCTGGCTGCGCTCCTGCGCGTTGCGCCGGCGGCTATCCGCGTCGATCCGTCCCGGCGTGGCTCAACACGTTGCTTCCCCCGTCACACGCCTGGCGTCACCCTGCATTCACAGGCGCCGGGGGCACGGCGGAGGAGAGTCTGAAGGGCGTGGCGGCTGGTGCTTGTGGAGATGCAGGGGCTGCTCACATTCGGAACATGCGGCATCCGGGGCATCGTCGGCGAGACAATCACTGACGAGGTAGTTGAGCGCGTCTTCAGGGCGGTCGCCCGGCACCTGGGGCCTTTCAAGCGCGTGTGTGTCGCGAGAGATACGCGACCCAGCAGCCCCGCGATCGAGAGTTCCCTTGTGGCGGGGCTTGCGGCAAACGGACTCGACGTCATGCGGCTGGGCATCATGCCCACGCCGGGCCTGTACCTCCTGACCCGCGAGCTTGGGTGTGACCTTGGCATTATGGTCACAGCAAGCCACAACCCCGTTGACTACAACGGCTTCAAGTTCTGCGACCGCAACGGCATGGCCCCGAACCTGGACGCCCTTGAAAGAGCTTTCTACCACCCGGGAAGCGTCCAGTCGGTTTTCCCGGGCCAGATTCACGACATCTCCGGAAACGATGTCCTTATCACGTGGTTGCGCGAGATCTGCCCGCCGCCGCTACGGCCCCTCAAGCTCGTGGTCGACTGCGCGTGCGGACCGGCAGGCCGCATTTTCCCGGAATTGCTGACCGACCTGGGGCACGAGGTCATCCCCGTCAACTGCGACCTCGATCTCGCCCTGTGTGACCGGGATCCCGAACCCATGCCATCGACCCTTGAGAAAACCGTCGAGGAGATGCACCGGGTCGGGGCGGACGGCGGGATCTGCCTGGATGGGGACAATGACCGCGTTGTGTTCCTGGACCACGAAGGCTGCCTGGGAGCCCACCGCTGCAATGCGATCATGGGACGGATCGCGCTTGAGCAGGCCTGCGGCGGCGACGTGATCGGCTCCGTCGAGACCGGGCGCTACGTGGAGGAGGCCGTCACTCTGGCCGACGGCCGATTGTGGCGGACGAAGGTCGGGGACGCCCACGTCGCCCGAGAGGTCAGGGACCGGCGGGCAGTGATCGGAATGGAGGAGTGCGGCCACTACATCCTGCCGCAACTCGGTTTCTTCTCATCGACCCTCTACGCCAGCATGGTCCTGCTCGCCCACCGTGATCTGAACACGATCCGCCAGGAGCTTGCCCCGCTTCCCGAGCTTGCCAGGGCCGAAAAGCGGGTGAGTTGCCCGGAGGCGAGCAAGGCGAAGGCGATGGAGTCCGTGAAGCACTGGGCCAGCAGGTGCAGCGGCCAACTGACGAACATCGACGGCGTCCGCGTTGACTGGGACGACGGCTGGCTGCTGATCAGGCCCAGCGGCACATCGCCATACATGAAGGTAAGCGGCGAGGCGGACAGCCCTGAGCGCCTGGACGAACTGATCGACATGGGTATGTCACTGGTGCAGGTTGCCCTGGCGGCCAGTCGCTGACTGGCGGCAGCGCACCCGCAACCAACTGGTGGGGCCGATTGCCCGAACCGTGACCAGGGGGAAATGATGGGTAGGGATCGTGTCTACCTCGTCACCGGGGCAGCCGGCTTCATCGGCTCGCATCTTGTCGAAGCACTGCTCGCCGCGGGACGGCGAGTTGTCGGCATAGATAGCTTTGACCCGTCCTATGACCCCAAGCTGAAACGCAGCAACGTCGCCCGACTGAGCGAGCATGAAGACCTGATCCTCGTCGAGGGCGACGTACGCGACCCCGTGTTCGTCAGGTCGTGTCTCCAAAAACACAAGATCAGCGTGGTCGTGCATCTGGCCGCGAGGCACGGTGGGGAAAACCCCGTTGAGGACCCCATCTCGTTGGTGGGGGATAACATCGTCGGTACAGTGAACCTGCTGCAAGCGTCCGTAGCAAGGGGCATCGAACGTTTCATCTACGGGTCGTGCGCTTGCGTCTATGGGGCAGCAAACCCAGTGCCCTTCTCAGAAGAACAGCCGATCTCAATGCCGACGACGCCCTATGCGGCCTCAAAAGCAGCGGGAGAAGCCTATTGCTACACGTACCATCATCCGTATGGCCTGCCGGTGGTGTGCCTGCGCCTGTTCAGTGTCTATGGTCCCCGCCAAAGACCCGATCTCCTCATCAGCAGATTTGTCCATCTCATGCTGGGTGACAAGCCTCTGCCGCTCTACGGGGACGGCGACACCAGCCGCGGTTTCACGTACGTCGGTGACGTTGTCCGAGGGATAGTCGCGGCCAGCGAACAGCCGAAACTTGGGGCAGACGGATCATTCGAAGTCATTAACCTCGGCAGCGACGCTCACTACACAGTCATGAACATCGTACGCGCTTTGGAACTACTGCTGGGGGTACAGGCAAGAATCGACTGGAAGCCGCCGCCTCCCGGGGATCAGCCGAAGGCGTGGGCGAACGTCGAGAAGGCGCGCCGGTTGCTGAACTGGACGCCGGAGACCAATCTTGCCACCGGCCTGCGCGCTTTCGCCCGATGGTGCAGAGAGCAGAACGGTAGCCCAGCCTCGGGCAGAGAGCCTTAGGAGCAGACGCCGCGGCCCGACGCCACAGTCATCCGTTAGCAGGACACCCGGTGGTCCCGCGGTGGGCACACCTTGGATGGGTCTCGGCGCTCGCTACGTCCGCGCAGGAAGAGGCCGACCGCAATCAGACCGAACCCAAGGAGCCCCAATGTCCCCGGTTCGGGTATGTCATTCTGGTACGTGTTCAGGTTCAGGTAATAGTCTCCGGTGCTGGTCCCGTATACCCCGGTCACGCGAATACGCCACCAGCCTTCGACATCCGCCCTATACGAGAAGTGCGACTTGCGGCTCGCGAAGACATCGTCTTGGGCGATCCGCGGGGTGCCGATAGGGTCGTACAATTCCAGGTAAGAGTCGAGACCGTCCGTCCCGAACAGATCGTCCGAGGTGCTGGCCGCTACGATGTCGTGCGCGGACATCCACAGGGCGTACCAGTCCTCTTCGTTTCTGGCTCCAATCGATCCGAAGATGGTGGTGGTGCTGAGAACCTGCTGGGCACTGCCAAACGCATCGTGTTCCGCGACCTCGTACACCCACCCGTCATTCTGTGGCCCGAAGTAGACGGCCTCCTCAAGGAAGTAGGCCTCGCCGAAGTTCATGCCGGCCGGCGCTTCCTGCCACTTCCACCATTCGGTGCCACCCTCGACCTTTGCCGATACTCCCTTGACGCCGTCGGAATTGCCGTCCAACCATGTGTCGCGGCAGGCAAACCACTGGTCGCCCGGTCCATTGTCCTGGTAGCCGTAGGCCACCACGGAGTGCCCTTTTCCGTTGTCGAGGCTCAGGTTCAAGATCATCGGCCTGCCTGCATCAATCTCACGCATAAGCAAGTTGAAGCCGAAAGTGCTTAGTGCATCCTGGGCGCCCATGGTGTTCTGATTGTAGACCAGGTGATGGTTCGAAAAGAACGTGTAGGACTCATCAATCGACGTCACCGGATCGTCCCAGTAAGCGTAGCGCCTCATACCGGCGAAAATGTCCTGCGAGAACGATCCGCCTGCCGAGTCGGTGCCCATGAAGTCCGCGATACAGTTCAGGGGATGGGATGTGCCGGTGATGAACTCCTGACTGGCGACCATTCGTTTGGTGCCGGTACTGCCGTCATCATTGCCCCACCATGTCGAAGCATCGCCGTCGAAGAGGTTGCCGTAACCTGGCTTGGAGTCCCAGTAACCAAAGAGCATCCCTCCGGCGGTCGGCGAGCAGCCATGGAACCACTGGTACTCAGGCACACCCATCAGCGTGATCGTTGCTGAATGCCCCCACGCAGGCAGCAGGAGAAGCAGCAAACAGAGGGAGCGGCTACTCATCCGTCAACATCTCGCCGGAGCGCCAATGTTGAGGCCCATGGCAGCCATTTCGCTTCACAGCCTATCCACTCCTTCACCTCCGACGATAGCTGCTAAGCGCCGAAGAGCGCTGCTCCGTGTGAGAGCAGCGCACTCGTGGATCAGGTCTGAAGAGCCTTTTGCCTCATCTCCGCCCCCGGAAGCTCAGGACTTCTGGCGTCGCCGCCGCATTAAGACGCCGGTGGGAACTGCTCCCAGGATCATCAGCAGACCGGGCGACAGTTCGGGCGTGGTCTCATCACTGTACCCGTTGGCGTTCGCATCGATGAAGTCATTCCCGCACCACATTGCGTAGTGCACGCTGGTCTTGCCGGATGGATCGAAAGCATCGGGAGCTTCCATGGGCATGCCGCCGGCTATAAGGTTTGCGTTGTCGGTGAGCTGCATGCTCCCGGTCCAGTACCAGTTGAAGTCCATCCGCCAGTAGGTCGCCGGCAGTTGGTCGTTGGTGGCCTCGATGTGATCGTCGGCGAAGCGCTTTTCCGATGTCCCGTGCGTCCACTTGTCGCCATCGCCGATGTTACTGCTGTTCAGGTCGGACACCTTGGCCACGGGGAACTGGCTGCCATCGGGCGGGACCCACTCCACGAAGTTCGCCGCGTTATGCACCCGGTACAATGTGGGGGTCGTCGTGATGTCGTAAGGGGTGCCTCTCCAGTCGGACACGACGTTCTCCCTCTCGCTGGAGTCAAGCACCAGTGCCCAGTCGTAGATGGGGCCGGACGTCGGGGTCTCATCGGTATCGTACAGGTCGAGAGCAAGCACCGGGTTCTGACGATACGCCCAAGTGGAGGGCGTCCCCCCCGCAGGTTGCCCGTAGTCGCGCTCATGTGCGTTGCGGCCATAGCCTGGACGCAGCGTCCCCGCTGGAGTGGGGTCCGTCCCGGTTGGGTCCTCTCCTCGCCACGACCAGTCGGGTGTCCACTCGCCCTCATCGCCAGGCCACCACGGCTCCACGCCCGGATAGCTGGTGATGATTAGCCACTCGAGAAAGGTCTCATTGTCTCGCGTGACCACGTCCACGAACAGGTGCTCGATGTCGAACCACTCACCGCCGCTTCCCGCTCCCGCAGTCGTCGTGTTGTCCTCGGACGCTTTCCACTCGACATTCGGCCTCTCCAGAGTGAAGACGTTGCCTGTCCATTTGCCCCAACTTGCGATCGGGCTGGCCTCGATACTGCCGAGCAGTAGAAACGTAACAAGGATTGAGCCCAACAAGAAACTACGCATGCAAACTGCCCCCTTGCGTGTTGTCCGTCCACGGGCATTCCAAATAGGCAGAAAAAAGCCCGTGCGGCGTGTTCCATAGCTCGTGGTGCCGCACGGGCTTCCTATAGAGTAGCACATACCGCATGAATCCAATCTCAAGTATTGCACGGATGGTCATAATGATTGCATCAAGACCGAAGATGAAGGTGGTACCCCGGTCTCGGCAGAATGCTGAGTGCTCCGGTCAATGAGGCAACAGCGTACACCGGCTGATGCTCCTCGCCTGCGGACACGGCATCGAGATGGCCTGACAGGCGAAAATGCCGGTCGCCGAACTGATGTTCAACTCTGGTGTTCTGGGGCCCATCAATGCCCTATTACCGTGGAATGCTCCACGTCCATTCGACCCTCTCCGACGGGGCCTACAGTCCCTCGGACCTGCGCGAGCGGGCCCGGAACGCTGGACTGAGCTTCGTCATTCTGTGCGAGCACACCTGGCGGCTTGGCGTCAACAAGCGACTTCAGGCGCTGCGGATATGCCAAGAGCTGAGTGACGATGGTTTCCTGTGTATGCTCGGGCTTGAATGCGGCCATCAGGGACGGCATGTTCTGCTGCTGGGGCCGCCCGATCTCATCTGCCGTGTGGAGGCTCCGGAGGTCGTCCTCGAACCCGCGGCGATGCGCGCGGCAGGTGGGATGACGATCTGGGCTCATCCCGCAGCCACGGCGTACCCGAGTCTGAGGCCTGGGATCCTGGCCGACTATGACGGTTGGGAAATCTGGAATCACTACGTCGATGGGCCAGTGCCCAGTCTTCCCATTCTCGCCATGCTCAGTGCTCAGCGGGCTCGCGGACGCTCTGTGGTGGGACTTGCCTCTGCGGATTTCCACGACGAACGGAGGCACCGGATCCTACCAACGCTGGGGTTGGACGTGCCCGCTCTGGGTGCGAGGCTGGTGCTGAACCGACTGCGGGAAGGCCAATTCGACGTGCTCTCGTCGGACGGCTCGCGATTGATGAATGGGTGCGCAGAGGGGCCCTACACTCCGACGCCCGGTGCCCGCGCCTATGCCTTGTCGCGGTACGGGCTGCTTCGGCTTCGCTCCTGCGCCGTATGGCTGTGGCGCGCCCTGCGCCGTCGGGTCCATGCGCATCCCAATTGCGCGTGACGCTTGCCGGGGTGAACCGCGCGGGTCTGCTGTAACGAAAGTAGTTGCGGCGTTCTGCTCGCAGGTACGCAGACGGCGTCCGTACCCGATCCCGTGCTCCAGGTAGAACTCGCGGCGATTCGCGGAATCCGTGAGCGACCTTCTCAAGGCGTTTTAGACCATCGCGGAGCCAATGAACTGGTCAGACAGATTCGCTCCGGGCCGCCAGAATCCGGCTGTTCGCCACACGCTCGTCAATAGCTTCCTTGAGCGCTCTGACGCTGAATGGCTTTTCGAGGAATCCGATTAGCGGCGACTCTGGCAGAGCACCTTGCGGCACCGCCTCGATGTCTCCGGTCAGAATGACAACCGGAATGCTCCTTAGCCTGGGGCGGGACTGCATCTCCTCGTACAGCATCCACCCAGGCCCATCAAGGAGCTTGAGGTCGAGCAATACCAGGTCGGGTGGAAGCGTCTCCATGGAGGCGATAGCCCCCGCACAACTCGACGCACAGTGGGTCCGGTGTCCGAGCCGCGCGAGGACATCCGTCAGCAAGGCACGGATCGTTTCATCGTCGTCGACGATCAAGATGCGGACGCACACCGC
>Ga0067045_1030713_pt1 | contig 14348 bp, 9 predicted proteins | sample TerdegcTABiofilm_FD_59184 | JGI IMG/M metagenome (GOLD analysis project Ga0067045, IMG submission 59184) | Combined Assembly of (Gp0054472, Gp0054536) Wastewater bioreactor microbial communities from Singapore -Terephthalate degrading...
GGTGTCGAGAACATGCTGTACATGTCCTCGCAGTCCACCGCCGACGGCAAGATCACCCTGACCATCACCTTTGCCCTGGGCACCGACCTGGATAACGCCCAGGTGCAGGTGCAGAACCGCGTCACCCGTACCGAGCCCAAGCTGCCGGAAGAAGTGACCCGGATCGGCATCACGGTGGACAAGGCCTCGCCCGACCTGACCATGGTCGTGCACTTGACCTCCCCGGACAAACGCTACGACATGCTCTACCTGTCCAACTACGCCCTGCTCAACATCAAGGACGAGTTGGCGCGCCTGGGCGGTGTCGGTGACGTGCAGCTGTTCGGCATGGGGGATTACTCGCTGCGGGTCTGGCTCGATCCGAACAAGACCGCTTCGCGCAACCTGACGGCTACCGACGTGGTCACCGCGATTCGCGAACAGAACCGCCAGGTCGCCGCCGGTGCCCTGGGCGCGCCGCCCGCACCGAACGCCACCGCATTCCAGCTCTCGGTCAACACCCAGGGGCGCCTGGTCTCTGAAGAAGAGTTCGAGAACATCATCATCCGCGCCGGCGACGACGGTGAAATCACCCGACTGAAGGACATCGCCCGGGTCGAGCTGGGCTCCAGCCAGTACGCCCTGCGCTCGCTGCTCAACAACGATCCGGCGGTGGCGATCCCGATCTTCCAGCGTCCGGGCTCCAACGCCATCGAAATCTCCAACCAGGTTCGCGAGAAAATGGCGGAGCTGAAGAAGAACTTCCCTGAAGGCATGGACTTCAGCATCGTCTATGACCCGACGATCTTCGTCCGTGGCTCCATCGAAGCGGTGGTGCACACCCTGTTCGAAGCGCTGATCCTTGTGGTGCTGGTGGTTATCCTGTTCCTGCAGACCTGGCGCGCCTCGATCATTCCGCTGGTGGCGGTACCGGTCTCGCTGATTGGCACGTTCGCCGTGATGCACCTGTTCGGCTTCTCCCTCAACGCGCTGTCGCTGTTCGGCCTGGTGCTGGCCATCGGTATCGTGGTCGACGACGCCATCGTGGTGGTGGAGAACGTCGAACGTAACATCGGCCTGGGGCTGACACCGGTGGAAGCCACCAAGCGCGCCATGCGCGAAGTGACCGGCCCGATCATTGCCACGGCACTGGTGCTGTGTGCGGTGTTTATCCCGGCCGCGTTCATCTCCGGCTTGACCGGGCAGTTCTACAAACAGTTCGCCCTGACCATTGCCATCTCGACCGTGATCTCGGCCTTCAACTCCCTGACCCTGTCGCCGGCCCTGGCCGCCGTGCTGCTCAAGAGTCATGACGCGCCGAAGGACCGCTTCTCGCGGGTCCTGGACTCGCTGTTCGGTGGCTGGTTGTTCCGTCCGTTCAACCGCTTCTTCGACCGCGCCAGCCATGGTTATGTCGGCACCGTGACCCGGGTCATCCGCAGCAGCGGGATTGCCCTGCTGCTGTACGCCGGGCTGATGGTGCTGACCTTCTTCGGTTTCTCCAATACCCCGACCGGCTTTGTCCCGGCCCAGGACAAGCAGTACCTGGTGGCCTTCGCCCAGTTGCCGGATGCGGCGAGCCTGGACCGCACCGAAGAAGTGATCAAGCGCATGTCCGACATGGCGCTCAAGCAGCCGGGCGTGGAAAGCGCGGTGGCCTTCCCGGGCCTGTCGATCAACGGCTTCACCAACAGCCCCAACGCCGGGATCGTGTTCGTCACCCTCAAGCCTTTCGATGAACGCAAGGACCCGAGCGAGTCCGCCGGGGCGATTGCCGGGGCGTTGAACGGCCAGTACGCCGACATCCAGGAAGCCTACATGGCGATCTTCCCACCGCCGCCGGTACAGGGCCTGGGCACCATTGGCGGGTTCCGCCTGCAGATCGAGGACCGCGGCAACCTGGGTTACGACGAGCTGTACAAAGAAACCATGAACATCATCAACAAGAGCCACAACGTGCCGGAACTGGCTGGCCTGTTCACCAGCTACACCGTGAACGTGCCCCAGGTCGATGCCGCCATCGACCGGGAAAAAGCCAAGACCCATGGCGTGGCCGTCAGTGACATCTTCGACACCCTGCAGATCTACCTGGGTTCGCTGTATGCCAACGACTTCAACCGCTTCGGCCGCACCTATCAGGTCAACGTCCAGGCCGAGCAGCAGTTCCGCCTCGAACCGGACCAGATCGGCCAGCTGAAAGTGCGCAACAACAAAGGCGAGATGATCCCGCTGGCGACCTTCATCAAGGTCAGCGACACCTCGGGGCCGGACCGTGTGATGCACTACAACGGCTTCATCACCGCTGAAATCAACGGTGCCGCAGCTCCCGGCTACAGCTCCGGCCAGGCCGAACAGGCAATTGAAAAACTGCTCAAGGAAGAACTGCCCAACGGCATGACCTACGAGTGGACCGACCTGACCTACCAGCAGATTCTCTCGGGCAACACCGCGCTGTTCGTGTTCCCACTGTGTGTGCTGCTGGCATTCCTGGTGCTGGCGGCGCAATACGAGAGCTGGAGCCTGCCCCTGGCGGTGATCCTGATCGTACCGATGACCCTGCTGTCGGCCATTACCGGGGTGATCCTGTCCGGTGGTGACAACAACATCTTCACCCAGATCGGCTTGATCGTACTGGTGGGCCTGGCGTGCAAGAACGCGATCCTGATCGTCGAGTTCGCCAAGGACAAGCAAGAGGAAGGCATGGACGCCCTCAGCGCGGTGCTGGAAGCCTGCCGCCTGCGTCTGCGGCCGATCCTGATGACCTCCTTCGCCTTCATCATGGGCGTGGTGCCCCTGGTCTTCTCCAGCGGTGCCGGTGCCGAAATGCGTCACGCCATGGGTGTGGCGGTGTTCTCCGGGATGCTGGGGGTGACCTTCTTCGGCCTGTTGCTGACGCCGGTGTTCTACGTATTGATTCGCCGCTATGTCGAGCGCGGTGAAGCGCGCAAAGCGGCCAAGGCCCTGCCACTGGAGGCACAACCATGAGCCTGAAAGTCTTCCTGCCGAGCTTGCTGGTGCTGGCCCTGAGTGCCTGCGCCGTCGGCCCGGACTACCAGACTCCAACGACGGAGGCGGCCCACATCACGGCCGCCACCGATGGCGCCCAGGGTCAGAAGAACTTCGACCGGGCCCGCTTCGAGGGTATCTGGTGGCAGCAGTTCGAGGACCCGATCCTCAACGAGCTGGTCAACACCTCGCTGCAAGGCAACCGGGAACTGCGGGTGGCATTTGACCGCCTGCGGGCCGCCCGAGCGTTTCGCGATGACGTCAGCAACGACGCCATGCCGGTGGTGACCAGCCGCGTCAGCAGTGACCTGGCCAAGGGGCAGATCCCCGGCCAGACCACCGACCGGGTCAGCAGCGAACGTTATGACCTGGGCCTGGACATGGCCTGGGAACTGGACCTGTTCGGACGTATCCAGCGCAACCTGGAAGCGGCCGACGCCGACACCCAGGTGGCCGCGGCGGACCTGTACCAGTTGCAAGTCACCCTGATTGCCGAACTGGTGGACGCCTACGGCCAACTGCGCGGTGCGCAATTGCGCGAGAAGATTGCCCTGGCCAACCTGGCGAACCAGCAGGAGTCGAGCAAGATCACCGTGACCCTGCGTGATGCCGGTGTCGGCGATCAATTGGACGTGGTGCGCGCCGATGCCCGCCTCGCGTCCGTGGAAGCCAGCGTGCCGCAATTGCAGGAAGTGCAGATCCGTCAGCGCAACCGCATTGCGACGTTGCTCGGTCAACGTCCGGACAAGCTCAGCGTCGACCTCAGCCCGGCCAGCCTGCCGGCCATTGCCAAGGCCTTGCCGATTGGCGACCCGGGGGAACTTTTGCAACGCCGGCCGGACATCCAGAGCGCCGAACGCAAGCTGGCAGCCGCCACCGCGCGCATCGGCGTGGCCAAGGCCGACCTGTTCCCGCGGGTCAGCCTCAGTGGCTTCCTCGGCTTTACCGCCGGGCGCGGCTCGCAGATCGGTTCATCGGCCGCCAATGCCTGGGCGCTGGGCCCCAGCATCACCTGGGCGGCCTTTGACCTGGGCAGCGTGCGCGCGCGTTTGCGGGCCGCCGATGCCAACGCCGACGGCGCCCTGGCCAGCTACGAACAGCAAGTGCTGCTGGCCCTGGAAGAATCGGAAAACGCCTTCTCTGACTACGGCAAACGCCAGCAGCGGCTGATTTCGCTGATTCGCCAAAGCGAATCGAGCCGGGCCGCCGCCGACCTTGCAGAGATTCGCTACCGCGAAGGCACCGTGGACTTCCTGGTGCTGCTGGACGCCCAACGCGAGCGCCTGGCAGCCGAAGATGCCCAGGCCCAGGCCGAAGTCGACCTGTACCGTGGCATCGTCGCCATTTACAAAGCCCTGGGTGGCGGTTGGCAACCACAAACCGTCGCCAGCAACTAAGCTTAAACGTGCTCCTTTGGTTGGCCGCAACCAACCAACTTTTAGCCCCGCGTCTCATTCGGTCGCGGGGCTTTTTTTGGCCTGGGGATTGGTTGAATCAAACACTGCGCAAGGCTTGAGGCCGTTTTCGCGAGTGGGCTCGCACAGTGAATCTGGCTGCCGGCAAATTTTGCGTATGGCCACCAAACCTGTGGGACTGGGTCGGCCTCATCGCGGCATAGGTATCTACACAACTTTGTAGCGGCCTCTGGGGTGTTGGATATGTACTCGGTCTAATCCAAAACCCTGGTGCAACGTCGCACCACAGCTGTGTAGAAACCTATGCCCATCGCGGACAAGCCGCAAGCGGGCGCCCGCTCCCACAGGCCGAACGCCGTCCTGTGGGAGCGAGCCTACGCGCGAAAAACCTGAGAGCGCCGCGTTTATTCAGGAGCCTCGCGTCATCGTTGGCGTCCATCGCTGGCAAGCCAGCTCCCACAAGGGTCTGAACGTGGCACATGGCGTAAATCGATCAGCCAAGTCAAAGCCATAGACAGCATCGATCACCCCGTCAGCCAGAGCAATTGGACAGGCTGCCTGCGGGCCTCTAGCCTCTACTCGCTGCCACTGCACCAAAACGGCTGAAGACCCCACTGATGATTGTCCGCCCCAAACCCAACCTGATCGGCATCCTGTTCTCCCTCAAGGGTTCGATTGCCAAGCGCATCGCCTTGCGCAGCCTGCTGGTGACGTTGCTGGCATCGGTCATTGTGCTGGTGGAAACCTTGCACCCGGCGTACTTCTCCAAGGTCAATGCCACACCGTTCACCCTGCTGGGGCTGTCACTGTCGATTTTCATGAGCTTTCGCAACAACGCCTGTTATGACCGGTGGTGGGAAGGCCGCAAGCAATTGGGCCAGTTGATCATCGAGTTGCGGTCGCTGATCCGCGAAACCCAAGTGCTCAAGGACCCGGGCGAACGGGACCCCCTGCTGCGTGAGCTGTGCGGCTTTGCCCATGGCCTGATCGCCCGGCTGCGAGTCGAAGATGAGGCTGCGGCCATCAGGCCATGGGCCGATGTCGAGGCTGACCTGCACCATCCGAACCTCAGTGATCGCCTGCTGCAGCACGTCGGCGCCCGTTGCTCGCGCCTGGCCGAGCTGGGGCGGATCAGCGAATGGCGCTATACCCAACTGGAAACCCGGCTGGTCAGCCTGAGCCAGGTGCAGGCCGCCTGCGAGCGAATCAAAAGCACGCCCCTGCCCTTCCCCTATACCCTGCTGCTGCATCGCACCATCTACCTGTTCTGCATCCTGCTGCCCTTCGCCATGGCCGAACCGCTGGGCTGGCTGACGCCGGTGTTCACGGCCATCGTCAGCTACACCTTTTTTGGCCTGGACGAAATCGGCGACGATCTGGAGGACCCGTTCGGCTTCGATGAGAACGACCTGCCGTGCAATGCCCTGCTACGCCTGATCGAACGCGAAGTCCTGGCCGCCCTGGGCCACGACGAACTGCCCCCGGCCCTGGAGCCGGTCGACTACGTTTTAAACTAGCCACGGGTTTGACTCAGGGCCTGCGCTGACCGAAGCTGACCACCCTGCACTCGTTGTCAGCTTCCGGATCCCTGCATGCCCAAGCCTCGTCGCTACCTGATCATCAGCCTGCTGGTTGTCGTTGCCATCGCCCTTGCCTGGGTATCTCTGCGCAGTGTCACGCCGCAGGTGCCGGAAGCGATCAAGCGTGGCTACAGCGAAGCCCTGGATCAGGCGCGCAATGGCAAGCCCGGTGCCGCGCGTGTGCTGTACCAGCAACTGGCCCGTCCAGATATCTCCGACAAACGCCGCCTGTGGCTGCATGCCGAACTGCCCAACTACCCCAGCCCCCAGGCCCTGAAACTGGCCGATGCCGACCTGCACCACCCTTCGGTGGCGGTGCGCGAAGCGGCGATCGACAGCATTGTCGCCCTGGTACCCAGCGGCCAGCGCAGCCTGTTGCTCGGGCCGCTGCTGGAGGACAGCGAGCAAGCCGTGCGGTTTGCCGCCGCCGAGGCGTTGCTCGGCTTGTCGCCTGATGACCTGGGGCTGTACTTCGGTCCGCTGCAGCAAGTCATCGATGAATACGAGCAAGCGCTGCAAAGCCAGCCCGCCACCGCCCATACCCATTACCAACTGGCACGCCTGCACCTGCACAACGCCGAGCTCAAGCAGGCGCAGCAAGACCTGGAGCAGACCCTGGCGCTGGACCCGGGCAATCTGCCCGCGCTGGTGATGCAGATCGAGGTGCTGGACAAACTGGGCCAGAGCGACGCGGCCCAGCAATTGCTGGCCCGCCAGCTCAAGGCCCAACCCGACTCGGCATACCTGCAACACGCCCTGGGTTTGTGGCTGTTGCACCACGGGCAAAGCGAGTTCGCCCTGCTGGGGTTGTCCAGGGCGGTGGAGCTGGAGCCGAACAACAAGCACTACCGCTACGACCTGGCGACCACCCTGCACAGCGAGAACGAGCTGGAAGCGGCGCAAAAGCAGTTGCAGGAAATCGTCCAGCGCCACCCGGCCGATCGCAAGGCGCGGGTGCTGTTGATCAACTACTGGAAAGAAAGCGGCCAACTGCAGAATGTCCAGGTGCTGCTGGCGCAGCTGGAGCAAATGAATCCGGACGATCCGGCCCTGCAGCAGGGTCTGTGACCCGATTGCGTTGAACCGTTTGGCTCTCCCTGAGGTCAAGTGAACAGGCAGTTAATTCGCCAGTTTTGGCCACTGCCTCGCTTCCCCTAGGTATGAGAGGGCATTATTTGTCTACATCCAACGAGTTGAACAGCGTAAAAGCCGCCACCGGCATTGAAGGCCTGGATGACATCCTCGCCGGTGGACTGTCCCGCGGCCATGTGTTTCTCCTGGAAGGAGAACCCGGCACAGGCAAGACCACGGTGGCCCTGCATTTCCTGATGGCCGGAGCCCGCGCCGGTGAACGCTCGCTGTACATCACCCTGTCGGAAACCGAACGCGAGTTGCGCCAGGGCGCCAAGTCCCACGGCTGGGAGCTGGATGAGAACATCCACATCTTCGAGCTGACGCCGCCAGAGAGCCTGCTCAACGGCGAGCACCAGCAGAGCCTGCTGTATTCCTCGGACCTGGAGCTGGGCGAAGCCACCAAGCAGATTTTCGAGGTGGTGGAGCGGGTCAAGCCGACCCGGGTGGTGCTCGACAGCCTTTCGGAGATCCGCCTGCTGGCCCAGAGTTCACTGCGCTATCGACGGCAGATCCTGGCGATCAAGCACTACTTCGTGCGCTACGACGCCACCGTGCTGCTGCTCGACGACCTGACCACCGAATCCCTCGACAAAACCGTGCACAGCGTGGCCCACGGGGTGATTCGCCTGGAAGAACTGACCCCCAACTACGGCGCCGAACGGCGGCGCATCCGGGTGGTGAAGTACCGGGGCCAGAAGTATCGCGGCGGCTTTCATGACTTCACCATCATGGCCGATGGCGTGCACGTGTTCCCCCGACTGGTGGCCGCCGAGCATCGCGGGCAGTACACCCGCCAGCAATTGACCAGCGGCATCAAGGAAATGGACGCCCTGCTCGGGGGCGGCATCGAGACCGGCTCCAGTACCCTGATCCTCGGTCCGGCCGGCACCGGCAAATCGCTGATCTCGATGATCTTCGCCGCCGCCGCGGTGTCCCGGGGCGAAAAGGCCGCGCTGTTTATCTTCGATGAAGAACTCGGCCTGTTGTTTGAGCGCATGAGAAACCTGGGCATCGACCTGCAGGCCCTGCAAGACTCGGGCAACCTGCTGATCGAACAGGTGGACGCGGCCGAGCTGTCCCCGGGCGAGTTCTCGCACCGGGTGCGCCGTTGCGTCGACGAACGCGGGATCAAGACCGTGGTGATCGACAGCATCAACGGCTACCAGGCCGCCATGCCCGAAGAGAACGCCCTGGTGCTGCACATGCACGAATTGCTGCTGTACCTCAATCGCCAGGGCGCCGCGACCTTCATGACCGTGGCCCAGCACGGGCTGGTGGGTGATATGCAGGCCCCGGTGGACATCACCTACCTGGCCGACACCGTGATTCTGCTGCGTTACTTCGAGGCCCTGGGCAAAGTGCGGCGGGCCATTTCAATCATCAAGAAACGCACGGGCAGGCATGAATCGACCATTCGCGAATACCGCATCGGCAGCACCGGCATGACCATCGGTGAGCCCCTGGACGCCTTCCAAGGTGTGTTGCGCGGTGTGCCCACCTACCTGGGCGCCAACACACCGTTGCTTGTGGACGAGACCCTGTGACCGCGCTCAAGGCCGTGTCCGAGCGGGCACTGATTCTTGCGCCCCTGGGACGCGACAGCCAGATCGCCCTGACCCTGCTCAACGAGGCCGGTTACGACGGTGTGATCACCCAGGGGCTGGGCGTGCTGTGCGAACAACTGGAGCACGGTGCCGGCCTGCTGCTGATCTCCTCTGAGGCCTTGCTGGGCGCGGACCTGGAGCCGTTGCTGCGGTTTATCGAGCAACAACCCGCCTGGTCGGACTTGCCCATCGTGCTCCTGACCCACCACGGCGGGGCCGAGCAGAACCCGGCTTCGCGCTTTGGCACCCAGTTGGGCAACGTGACCTTTCTCGAGCGCCCGTTTCACCCGGTGACCCTGATCAGCCTGGTGTCCACGGCGCTGCGCGGGCGGCGCCGGCAGTATGAAGCCCGCGACCGCCTGGTGGATCTGTACCAGAGCGAGCTGCGGCTGAAGAACACCCTGGAAACCCTCGAGCAACAGGTCGAGGAGCGCACCACCCAGTTGCGGCACAATGAAGAGGCCTTGCGCCAATCGCAGAAGATGGAAGCGGTGGGCCAGCTCACGGGCGGCATCGCCCATGACTTCAACAACATGCTGACCGGCATCATCGGCAGCCTGGAGCTGCTGCGCCGGCGCCTGGCCCGCGGTTGCACCGAGGACCTGGATGGGTTGATCGACCTGGGCGTGACCTCCGCCAACCGCGCCGCTGGCCTGACCCATCGTCTGCTGGCGTTCTCCAGGCGCCAGTCACTGGATTCCAAGCCGGTGGAAATGAACAACCTGGTGCGCTCGATGGGCGAACTGCTGCAGCGCAGCATCAATGAAAGCATTCAGTTGAACATGCAGCTGCACGACCCACTGTGGGTGGCCGAGGCCGATCCCAACCAGCTGGAAAGCGCCCTGCTCAACCTGGTCCTCAATGCGCGCGACGCCATGCCCGACGGCGGCACCCTGGCGGTCAAGACTTTCAATCAGCACCTGGACACCGCGTTCACCGAAGCCCACGGCAACCTGCAAGCCGGTGATTATGTGGTGTTGAGTGTGGTCGACAATGGCTGTGGCATGCCCCAGGCCACCATCAGCCGGGCCTTCGATCCGTTCTTCACCACCAAGCCGATTGGCCAGGGGACGGGGCTTGGGCTGTCGATGATCTATGGCTTCAGCAAGCAGTCCCGGGGCCACGTGACCATTCAGAGCGCGGTGGGCAACGGAACCACGGTGAACCTGTACCTGCCGCGTTTTCGTGGCGACCTCACGCAAAGCCAACCGACCCAGGTGCCCCACGCACCGGAGGCAAAGGCTGGGGAAACCGTGCTGATTGTCGAGGACGATCCGGCCGTGCGGGTGCTGGTCAGTGCGGTATTGAGCGAGTTGGGTTATGCCTTCGTCGAAGCCGGGGACGCCGACAGCGCGGTGCCGATCCTCGACTCCGAGCAACGCATCGACCTGCTGATCAGCGACGTCGGGCTGCCCGGCATGAACGGCCGTCAACTGGCGGAAATCGGCCGGCAATACCGGCCCGAGCTCAAGGTGCTGTTCATCACCGGCTACGCCGAGCATGCCGCGGTGCGCGGCGGCTTTCTCGACCCGGGCATGCAGATGATCACCAAGCCCTTCACCTTCGACCTGCTGACCGCCAAAGTCCGCGAGATGATCCGCGCCTGACTCAAGCGCCGAGCCCTGTAGCAACTGGCCGAGCCCGCGCGGCTGCGTCAGCGGCCGCAGGACGCTCAGCAGATTGGGTAATGCGGGGGTTGCGGTTGGATCAGGACAGCATTTCCTGCATCAGTTCCTGCAGCACGTCGAGGTCGAACGGCTTGGCCAGGATCGGTGCCTTTTGCGCGATGGGGCTGCCGGACTCGCGGATTTCCTGCGGGTAGCCGCTGATGAAAATCACCTTGAGCTCAGGGCGCAGCTTGACTGCCGGCTCGGCAATCTGCACGCCGGAGATGCCTCCGGGCAGGCGAAAGTCGGTGATCATCATGTCCAGGTGGGGTTTGCTGGCCAGGATCGCGAACGCTTCTTCGCCGTCCACCGCCTGCAACACCCGATAGCCCTCGCCCGACAGGTAGGCGGCAAGCACCATCAGGATCGAAGGATCATCTTCGACGATCAGTACGACGTCTTGTGCATCTTCACTCATGGGAAGCCTTTGTTCGATCAATAGCTGCTATTACGACCCTGCATCGGTGCAGAGGTTGCGTTTATTTTGCCGGTTTTACTAGAGCGGCAGGCAAACCCGGAACAATGCGCCCTCGTTGATCCGGCTCTCGACGCTGATCGAGCCACCATGGGCGGCGACTATCTGCTCGGAAATGAACAGCCCAAGGCCCAGGCCCGCCACCACGGTTTTCGCCGAAACCCTCTCGAACTGCTGGAAAATCCGTTGCTGGTTCTCTTCACTGATGCCAATGCCACGGTCGCGTACTTCGACCCGGGCCTGGCCATCCTGGCTGTACACCCGCACCTCGATCAGGCCTTTGCCGCCATAGCGCAAGGCGTTGGTCAGCAGGTTGGAAATCACCTGCTCGATGCGGAATTCGTCCCAGTGCCCCTCTACCGGTTGCTCGGCAATAAAGCTGATGGAGCACTCGGCGGCCTCGACCTGCGGCGCAAAATTGTGCAGCAGGTTAGCCACCAGTTGTGTCAGGTCGAAGCGGCTGGGCCGGATGGACAGCTTGCCGGTACGAATCCGCGACACATCGAGCATGTCTTCGATCAAGCGGATCAGGCTCTTGATCTGCCGCTCATCGCGGTCGACCATCGCGTGCATCTTGTCCAGGGTAAAGGCGGCGGCGTTGTCGCGGGCCAGGTGCATCTTGCGCAGCTGGGTTTCCAGGATCAGCCCGTTCAACGGCGTGCGCACCTCATGGGCGACGATCGACATGAAGTCGTCGCGCATGCGTACCGCCTGCTCCAGCTCCCCCTGGGTGATCTGCAACTGGTTGAGCAAGGCTTCCTGCTCGCGGCGGCTTTGTTCCAGGGCTTCGACCTGCAGCTTCATGGCCTTGCGTTGGCGGAACAGGTCGACGAACACGTTGACCTTGCTCTTCACCGCATGGATATCCAGGGGTTTGTGCAGGAAATCCACCGCGCCGCTTTCGTAGCCCTTGAAGGCATAGTTCATTTCGCGCCCGGCGGCGCTGACGAACACAATGGGAATGTTCTTGGTCTTTTCCGTGCCGCGCATCAGTTCCGCCAGCTCAAAGCCGTTCATGCCCGGCATCTGCACGTCGAGAATGGCCAGGGCGAACTCGTGCTGCAGCAGCAGCGACAAGGCCTCATCGGCGGACAGCGCCTTGTACACCGTGCGGTCTTCGCGCTTGATCAGCGCTTCAAGGGCCAGCAGGTTCTCCGGCAGATCGTCGACGATCAGCAATTTGGCCTGGATAGTACTTAGCATGAGGTTCCTTCCAGCTCGACAAGCAGACGGCCGATGCCGTGCAGGGTGAGAATGTAGTCGGGTTGCTGCAGCGCCAGCGCCGCGTCGGGCATGGTCGCCACCTGGGCTTCGGCCGGGTCCTGGACCACGGTCAACCCGCCCAGGCGCTTGACCTGCGCCAGGCCGCGCGCGCCATCCTGGTTGGCGCCGGTCAGCAGCACCGCCAACAGTGCCGGACCGTAGGCGTCGGCAGCGGATTCGAACAGGTAGTCGATCGCGGGCCGCGAATAGTGCAGGCGCTCCTCCAGGCTCAGCGAGAGGCTGCGGTCCTGCTCCACCGACAGGTGATAACCGGGCGCCGCCAGGTACAGGGTGCCGCTTTCAATCACGGCCTTGTCTTGCGCCTCGACCACCGGCATCGCCACCCGCCGCGCAATGACCTCCACCAACTGGCTGCGCCGCTGCTCGGGCAGGTGCAGGACGACAATGATCGGCAAGGCAAAACCCGACCCCAGCGTGCCGAAAATACTCAACAACGCCTCCACGCCACCGGCCGAAGCGCCAATGACGATGGCCTCGACCCGCGAGGCTGGGGCGTGACTTAACGAGCCGGTTTTCATGTTTTGCGGTAGATCCGTTCTTGTTTGACCAGGGGCTCGAACTGTTTGCCATAGCTCGAAAAGTCGGGGGTTTCCTTGCTGCCCAGCACCAGGAAGCCGCGGTGACAGAGCGAGTCATGAAACAATCCGAAGGCGCGATCCTGTAGCTTTTTATTGAAATAAATCAATACGTTACGACATGAAATTAATTGAGTTTCTGAGAACACACTGTCGGTCGCCAGGCTGTGGTCGGCGAAGGTCACGTTGTCGCGCAGGCTCTTGTCGAAAATCGCGTAGTCGTAGGCTGCAGTGTAGTAGTCGGCGAACGAACTCTGGCCGCCGGCCTGCTGGTAGTTGCGGGTATAGGCCCGGATGTTTTCCAGGGAAAAGATCCCCTGCTTGGCCTTCTCCAGGGAGCGCGGATTGATGTCGGTGGCGTAGATGATCGTGCGCTCCAGCAAGCCCTCTTCGCGCAGCAGGATCGCCATCGAGTAGACCTCCTCGCCCGTGCTGCAGCCGGCGATCCAGATCTTGATCGACGGGTAGGTGCGCAAAAGCGGCACCACTTCCTGACGAATCGCCAGGAAGTGCGCGGGGTCGCGAAACATCTCGCTGACCGGGATGGTCAACAACTGCAGCAGCTGCATGAACGCCGCCGGATCGTGCAGGACTCGCTCCTGCAGCGCCGAAATGGTTTTGCACTCGAACTGATTCAGGGCGTGATTGACCCGGCGCTTGATCGAGGCACCCGAGTAGTCACGAAAATCGTAGCTGTACTTGAGGTAGATCGCTTCGATCAACAGCCGCAGTTCGATTTCGGTATTACGCTCCACTAAATTCTTTCCATCTTCGGTAACCACACGCGAATCAACGAGAACAGGCGATCCAGGTCGATGGGCTTGGCCAGGTAATCGTTGGCGCCCGCCTGCAGGCAGCGCTCCTGATCGTCCTTCATGGCCTTGGCCGTGACGGCGATGATGGGCAGCTTGCGCCAGCGCGGATCCTTGCGGATCTCCACGGTGGCCTGGAAGCCGTCCATTTCCGGCATCATCACGTCCATCAGGACCAGGTCGATGTCCTCGACTTCATTGAGTTTGTCGATCGCCTCACGGCCATTACGGCCAATGACCACGATTGCACCTTTGTGCTCCAGGGCGCTGGTGAGGGCGAAGATGTTGCGTACATCGTCGTCCACCAGCAGCACCTTGCGCCCTTCGAAGACCTTGTCGCGGCTGCGCGCGGTCTTGAGCATCGTCTGGCGCTCATGGGACAACCGCGATTCGACTTTGTGCAGAAATAATGTCACTTCGTCCAGCAGCCGCTCGGGTGAGCGCGCGCCCTTGATGATGATCGAGCGCGAATACTTGCGCAGGTCCGCCTCTTCATCGCGGGTCAGGTTGCGCCCGGTGTAGACGATAACGGGCGGGAACGAGCAGATGTCCTCGGTGGACATGCGCTTGAGCAGGTCGTTGCCGAGCATGTCGGGCAACTTGAGGTCGATGATCATGCAGTCATAGATGTTGTTGCGCAGCAGGTCCAGCGCTTCCTGGGCCAGGCCCACGGCGGTGATTTCAATGTCATCGTCGCCGATCAGCCGGGCGATGCTATCGCGCTGCAGGTCGTCGTCCTCCACCAGCAGCACCCGCTTGACCTTCTGCGTCAGCTTGGCCTCCAGGCGGGCGAACACATCCTTGAGCTCCTCGCGGG
>Ga0067045_1001338_pt1 | contig 14343 bp, 12 predicted proteins | sample TerdegcTABiofilm_FD_59184 | JGI IMG/M metagenome (GOLD analysis project Ga0067045, IMG submission 59184) | Combined Assembly of (Gp0054472, Gp0054536) Wastewater bioreactor microbial communities from Singapore -Terephthalate degrading...
TTTCCGCTGCAGCAGGTAAAGATTATGAGCCTGATGAACTTCTTAAAACAGGCGGGCGCATTGTGCACCTGGAGCGTGCCTACTGGAACCGTTTGCTTGTAGGCAGGCTGGAAGATAAAAACCCGGAACGCTTCACTAAAGAGCCCATGCCAGCTGGACCGAACAAGGGTATTGTTTTCCCCGAGGGAGAATTGCTTTCCCGCTATTACGAAGTCAGGGGGTGGGATAGCGAAACCGGTTTCCCGCTGCCGGAGGTTTTGAAGGATTACGGCATTGGCGATATTGCGGAAGATTTAAAGACCGTACCGCGAACAAGTATTTGGAGAAAATAAAGATATAAACCATTTGCCCACGCCAATGGTATCATTTTTTGTCGGCCTCTTTAATATAGGGCTAAAGCTTTACTCTAATGAGTATGGCTTTTTTTATTATGACGGGTTTTCCCTCTGCGGCGTAGAAATATTAAACAGAACTTGCCTGCCGTATTTTGTTACAGAGTTTTTAAGTTAAATAAGAACACCTTCCAGGGAAACTTTATTTAAATCCAGCACTGCTTTTTTCCCTCCCGTTATTTCTGGATGCAGAAACGGGGCGGACAAAAGCCCTTTAGCGTCCGGGCGCAAGGGTTTTATAAAATAGTTTTAGTTTCTCCATGATAGTTAATAGATACTTCCCTTATAAATCAGTCTTCAGGAAAAGATCACTAATCACAGGTGCTTTTTTAAATTTCAGGGCCAAAAATTTTTCCAGTTTCCTCAGAAAATGATGCTTGAAGGTTATTCCATTGATGAGGTATCCTCCATAATGAAAGCAGCTGTCAAGAAGATACTGGATGGATAGCGAGGGTAAAATCTACAAAGTTATTATTTCCGACAGGTAGACTAAAAATAAAGATACTTAATCTCTTGGGGAATATCGTAATTACCCTCTTTGATGACCCGTACCTGCATACCGTAACGGGAAAACTTTTGCCGGAGTGATTGGGTAGCCAGGTACAGCGATTCGTGGCGGCCTAATATGACTTTGACTTTGCCGGTGCGGGCTGCGTGCGCGAGGCTGGCTCCGTCAAGAGATTGGGCCCGGTCATATAATTCCATAGCCCTTTTACGGTCCACCGTAACTGATAATTCATATTGCCTGGGACGTTCTAGCCGGCCGTTAAAATAAGAAAAACTGCGATCACCGATGCCTGCGAGACTGTACCAGGTAAAAAGAGCTTTGCCCCCGTTTTTGAGAATAACCCGTTCCCGCGACATTTCTGACCAGTCCAGCCTGCTCACTTTATATGAATTGTATTCAAAACCGTTTTCGTACACCCGCACTACGGCGTAGGAACAGGGAAACTGCACGGTTGCCGGGACTTCCACATAGGGGAGGTTTCCGGTCTTCAACCGGTTTGTGGTTACTTTGTTGCGGTGGATGTGTCCTGAAAAAACAGCCTGCACGTCGGGGAATTGCCTGATGATCCGCTGGAATTCCCGGTAATTTTTCAAGCCGAACCATACGTCGATGCCGTTGCAGGGGTGGTGGAGAAACAGGAAGGAGGGCCGCCCCCTGCTTTTTTTCCAGCATATCCTCGATCCACTGCATCTGCTCGGGAGCGATGTACCCCCAGTTATCATCTTGTTTGCACGAGTCAAGCAGCAGAAAATTATAATCCCTGAATGTTATACTTGTATAAGTTTTTTCCCGTTTGGCTAAATAATTAAGGAAACCTTGCTCGCTTAAGCCGGAATCTTTTAAGTACTTGTCGTGATTGCCGATGCACGGGAGGCAGGGAATTTCACCAAAGCAGGGCAGCAAGTAATCATGCCATAACGAATATTGAACTTGGCTGGCGGAGTCAGTGAGGTCGCCTGTGATAACGGCCAGATCAATGTTCCTTCTCTTACTGTCAAGAATGCACTGCATTAAAAGAGAAACTGAATATTCAACAAGTTTGCCGAAATAAATCTCATTGATATCTCTCCTGGAATCTCCGCAAGAGATGTGTATATCACTGAAAAGGGCATAGCTGAACAGGTACTTCCCCTCTGGTTTTGGCAGTGTTGTAAAAGAGTTGAGAGGACCTTTGACACCGTTGCTTTCCACGCGGTACCAGTAGCGCGTGGAGGGCCGCAGGTTAGACACTTCAACCATGTGAAATTCCGTATTTGAAATGAAGGTATTCTTATTTAAGCGGGTTGGTTCTTCTCCAATATGTATAGTGGAATCCGCGGTTCCTTGCGGGGTGACCCAGGTGATTACAGCGTGGTCGTTACCCACGGTGCACAATTCTTCATTGATAATAGCCGTACCAGGTAAAGATATAAGCGGGGTTTTGAACAGGCTGTCGGGCGGTGTCATGCCGGTGGTAACGCAGGTGCATAAAATATTTGCCCGGTTATTGACAGAACTCATTTTTTGTTGTTACCCCCCAATTCTTTTAAACAGTCACAAATATTAACCATGCTTCCGGGCTGTGGAATTTAAAGTTTCCAGGGTTTTTCCGCTCAAGATATTTTATTTATTGTAAAGGTAACTGGTTACTGTGGATTTCCGGAGACAGTACCGGGAGGGCGGGTGGTGAAGGCAGGTTTTTGCCGCGAACAGCAGCTTTCACCTGCCCCAGGAAATAATATTTTAAAAATGGATAAGGTGGTTATATGTTTAAGAGCAGCTATCTTAAACTTCCCCCCGGCGAACTGGCCGGGCGGGCAAAAAAGGCCGTGGCCATGCTTGAAGACTGTACCGTTTGTGCCCAGAAATGCCGCGTCAACCGTCTGGAAGGTGAGAAGGGCGTATGCAGGGGCGGCAGGCTGGCGGTGGTGAGCAGCTACGGGCCGCATTTCGGTGAAGAGGATGTACTGGTAGGAATAAACGGCTCAGGAACAATCTTTTTTACTTACTGCAATTTAAGCTGCAAATTCTGTCAGAACTGCGATATCAGCCACTATGGTGAAGGTGACGAGGTGTCTGCCGAGGAACTGGCCGGAATGATGCTTGATCTGCAGAAGAGGGGCTGCCACAACATCAACCTGGTATCCCCGAGCCACTTCGTCCCGCAGTTTCTGGAGGCTCTTACCGTGGCAGCAAAAAAAGGGCTTAACCTGCCGGTAGTTTACAACACCGGGGGATATGACTCGCCGGAAACTCTGGACCTGCTTGACGGAATTGTGGATATTTACATGCCCGACATCAAGTTTGCCGATGACGATGCCGGCCGGAAATACTCCGGTGCGGCAGAGTATTTCACAGTGGTCAAAAAAGCGGTGAAGAAAATGTACGGGCAGGTGGGCGACCTTGTCCTGGACGAACGGGGCATTGCCTGCCGCGGCCTGCTGGTGCGGCACCTGGTCCTGCCGGACAACCTGGCGAGTTCAGAAAAAGTCTTCGAGTTTCTGGCCGGAGAGGTTTCTAAAAATACCTTTATTAATATCATGGACCAGTATTACCCTGCCTTTAAGGCTTCAAGTTACCCGGAGCTGAGCAGGCGGATCACCCGCAAGGAGTTCCGGGAAGCAGTTGAAGCGGCCAGACGGGCCGGGCTGAGCAGAATCTATATGGGTTGAACTTCGAGTTCAAAATAAGCTCATTCCGGTTGTTCCTAACATAATTACCCTTGTTAGAAACATTGGAGGATTTACTAAATTCGACCTGGAAGTTATTATATATAAGGCGAACTCACCTTGAGTAAAGTAAAATTTAGACAATTTCCATGCGGGGGTATTTGAGTAAAAGGGTACACATCAAAATTAGAGCGCCATATAGACTGGTTTGAAATTGACCTCTTCGGGCATGTAAACAATGTTGCCATCATGGGTTATGTCCAGGAGGCAAGGGTAAAGTATTTGTATAAAATCGGGCTGATGCAGTCTCAGGCGAAAAAAAAATCGGCCCGGTGCTGGCTTATATAAATTGCCGGTATTATCAACCGATTTTTTATCCTGGATATGTAACCGTTTATTCAAGGGTGGATGAAGTAAAAAATACAAGTATTATCGTTCAACACAGGATTCATAATGGTAAAGATGAATGTGTGGCAGAGGCACAGGACATTTTAGTTTGCTATGATTTTAACAAAAATGTTAAAGTGCCTGTTCCAGATGATATAAGATAACAAATAGAAAGAATGGAAAGTAATAGATGGTACTTGTGTGCACAGGCGGCACAGGGATAGAGTCATTTTATTTGCAATACTATCATAACTGGTAAGGAAGGTGGTTATTCCAGTTAATTTATCTTTGTGGTTTGCAGGGAGATACTGGTGCGGTTTTCAGGTTGGGGTTTGGGTGTCCTCAGATATCTTATCCCTGTCCAGGTCAGCACAGCGGCGAACATAATACGCAAAACCCCTTCGGGCAGGGTATGGGCGAAGAAGCCGCCAAGATAAGCTCCTGTGAGAATACCCGGGATTAACCCCGTCAGGTTGCCTGTGCTGACGTTCCCCAGGCGCCAATGAGTAAAAGCGCCGACTCCTCCTACAGGGATCATGGCGAGAAGGGAACAGCCCTGCGCAGTGTGCTGGGTGAAGCCGGCAAGCAGTACCATTGACGGTACCATAATTGTGCCTCCCCCGACGCCCATCATTCCGGAGAGGAAGCCGGTAAAGGCCCCTGTCAATAAGAGGATGATTGTTTTTACCCACCCTGCGGCGGGTCCTGAAGCCTGAGACAGGCACGGTTTCAAAAGCAGGAACAGGGTGATCAGCATTAAAAAACCGCCGAAAGACCTCTTGAGCTTCCATTCAGGAAGGGCGCTGGCAAAGCGCGCTCCCGCACTGGAGGTGAAGATGGCGGTGGATGCTAAAAGCAGGGAGGCCAGTACGTCAACTGAGCCATGCAGGGCATAAGTAACAGCCCCTGATATCCCTGAGAAAACGACTGCCACAAGACTTGTGCCGTGGGCCTTATGCTGGCTCATCTTCAGGATGCTCACCATCAGAGGGATCATGATCACGCCGCCGCCAAGACCGACAAGTCCTCCGAAGCCACCTGCCGCCAGCCCTATCAAGAAATTCATTTTCCTCTGCCTCCAGAAACAGTCCGGGTACTATTGAACGCCGTATTTATGCAGGTATTTAATACTGTTACGGGTAAAATTATAATTGATTTACAGCTTTAACTTCAATTTTCTTTTTAACTCTTTGCAGAACTTTAATTACCCCGGTGCCGAAAAAGAGGTAGAAAAGCACGTTACCTGCGGCGTGGAAGGTATCGAACCAGAGGCTGGCGGCCCAGGTGGCCAGAAAGGTATGCCAGCTCAGGGGCTGGATGAAAGCCGTCCAGGTCCAGATATTCATAATGCAGCCGAAAAGGTAGCCCCAGATAAACTGAAAGAAGGCCATGGCCCACTTCCCGGCACAGGGGAAAGCCGCCCTGAAGCAGGCGGCAGAAAAACCGGCCAGTCCCCAGGCAAACATTTGCCAGGGAGTCCACGGGCCATGCCCGAGAAAAAAATTTGATGTCAGGGCGGCGGTAGAGCCGACCATAAACCCGGCTCTCGCTCCGAAGACATAACCGGAAACGATAACCAGGAATGTAACAGGCTGAATATTCGGTAAAGCCGCCAGCGACACCCTGCCCAGGGCCGCAATCGCTCCCAGCACGGCTATAACGGCAATTTCCCGCGTAGAAGAGCGGCTTTTTTCAAAAGCCCAGTATGAAAAAAGAATAGTAGCGCATACTATGGTGGCTGAAAGCAGGCTCCAGTCCAGCAACAAGTCACTTCCTTTCGAAAGGTGCATTTTTACAGGTTTTTTTCCGCGAAAGCATTCTGGATAGGAGAATGACGCATCTTCTCCACCGCCTCCCAGAAAGTAAGCATACCACTGTCGATACCCCTGAATAATCTGCTTATTTGCGGCGCATAAAACAACGAATTGCCGAGCATAGCGTGCTTAGGCCCGTCGACGGCGATCCTACCGTCAAACAGCAACACTGCGCGGCTGGCGTATTCCGCCGCAAATTCCACATCATGAGTTACTAAGACTACTGTTGTCCCGTCTCCCGCAATTTCCCTCAGCAGGTTGCCCAGGCCGGCTTTGAGACCGTAATCAAGGCCCCGCGTCGGCTCATCTAGCAGCAAAAGCCGCGGGCCAGCCGCCATTAACGATTTTTTATAATAAATTGTTCCCCCTATCCTGTTTTTCATGGGCGCTATTCTCACCGTTAATTTGGCTGAAGCTTGTTCAGCGGCAGACTTTTTTTGATTGCTACAAGATGCGGTGTCGGGGGCAGGCAGGCTACCTGCCCCCGACAACTATTTCAGTAACTGGTCAGCGCACGGTAAACCATTGCTGCGCATTCAGCCCTGGTCACCGCATTCTGAGGCTTGCAGGTGCCGTCGGGATAACCTTTGAGCAAGCCCTCGGATACCACCGCGGCCAGGCTGCCCGCTGCCCAGGGGGAGATTTCGCCGGCGTCGGTAAAAGGCAGCCCGGCATTCGGCTGGTCACCCTTATTGAGCAGCCGCGCCAGCACAGCAGCCATTTCCTCCCTGGGGATTGCTTTCTCAGGGCGGAAAAAACCGTCTTCATAACCTCTGAGCAGTTCTGCGCAGGCGGCTGCGGCAACACAACCGGCGTACCATTCTGTTTCCGCTACATCTTTGAAGCTATTATCAGGGCAAGCTGCCGGCAGGTTCAGACGCCCTGACCAGGATATTGCTTAACTCGGCCCTGGTGATGGGACGGTCCGGCTCGAAAAGCCTTCCACCTACCCCTTCTATTATACCGGCTCCGGCCAACAGTTCAACGGGCTCTACGGCCCAGCCGCAGGCAGCCGGGTTGACATCGTCAAATGACTTTCTTTCCTGCCTGGCGAGCACAGTATAATCGGAAAAATGGCTGATTTTTGCCATGATTAACCCGCTACCGGCATCAAACACCGCCGGGATGGCACACCACTTTTTCTCAGCCTGATCATATTGGGCCAGCACCAAGTTTTCCGGCCTGGCCAGGGGCGGCACGGCTACTTTCAGGACAAGGGTTGCCGGCACGGCGAAGCGGATGCCATCCGGTCCCAGGCTGTAAACAGGCGCAACCTGCCAGTAGCCGGCAGGCGGTGTCCTGCTGCCGGTGTTGCCGCCTGAAAAACCTGCGGACTGTTTTTTTATACTAACTGTCAGATCGTTACTTAAAGCATCCTTGGGGATAAAAAGCCCTGTCTCGCCCAGGGTGTCAGCAATGACATTGTCCTTCGTTGCTTCTGCTTTAATGGCCAGGTCGACTGTATTACTGGCAAGGTTTTTTTGCAGGGCCAGGAATGCAGACATATCTGGCAGTTCTCCTGTTTTTACCACAACTACTGCGGGCCTTTCGCCCAGGGTGTCCAGTTTAACCGCATCTGTGCCAATAGCCAGCAGTTTGCCCAGGTTTTCCAGGGCTTCCAGAGCTCCCTTCGTGGTTTGCAAGCCTGGCGGCATGTTTTCAAAGGTTTTAGTGCTGGTGGTGGTTTCATTGGTGCTTTTTGTTAGGCTGCTCCAATCCGGGCCGCTGGAATTTATGTCTTTGCTGTACCACCAGATGATCTGGTCCCCCTCGCTCACCTTTTTGTCTTTGCCCGATACCGCCGGCACAACACCGTTTACCTTGAACATCCAGCCGTTCATGCCGCTGTTGGCCTGTCCCTCAATGTTGCTTACAAAGCCGGTATTGGGGTCGGCATGGTAACTGAGGCCGGTGGCGTGCAGGGCGCCCAGGGCGGTACACCCCCACTGGCCATCCGTGCTCACGGTCACTATGCCCGGCTCATAGAGATGTTCCCCGTTCATCCCTACCACGGCGATGTTGACACTGTAGCTATTCTGGACCGGTGGAGGCTGGTTGTTTTCTCCTCCAGGATTGCCGTATCCGTTTACCAGGATTAGTGCAGAAAGTGCCTCAGCCGATCCAAACACGTTCTTAACTGTGCCAAAGCTGCCGTCGTCGTTCATAGTATTGTTCAAAAGGTAGTCGACAGGTGTCAATCCTTCTAAATTTTTCCATTCATTTGCAGAGGGGTCTTTATTCAGTCTGTACAGGGTGACGATAAGCTCAGAGTTATCTACCGCCGGGTCGTACCAGGCCGAGTAGACACCACCGTCTGCCTGCTGCAGTTTTTTCAGGTAGGTCAGACCGCCGTTGATCGCAGCCTGGACCTGCTGGCAGGATGCATCCGGTAGGTAGGTAAGTGCCCGGATGGCCTGGGTGGTGGATAGCACGTCGGGGTAATAGTCGTTTTCAAAAATCTCTCCCCATGAGCCGTCCGCGCCCTGTTTGGACAGGATATAGTCTTTTGCACCGGCAGTATCGAGTTTATCTAACTTGCCGGCCTCACCCATGCCGATAAAGGCCCACATGTCGCTGTAGACGCTGTTTTCGAAGGAGCCTTTGCCCGGCTCGGTATACTTCTGCCTGCCTGCCAGCATGTCGGCCAGTTGGTCACGGAGAACCGCGCTGTCATCCCACCTGCTGAGTGCCAACAGGCACTGGGCGATGGTCTTGGTTTTGGACCTTTTCATCCAGGGTGAAGAGGTGCCAGCGTATTCGTTATAGGTTTTTCCAAGTGATTTTAAGGCGATGAGAGTTTCGGCCGTGGCAAACGTGCTGTCCCACATGGCCGTTATGGCCTCTGTATCCGGATCCTGGATGTCGGACAGATAATCCAGGCCTTCCTGGATCAAATTATAAACGGGGTGACCCGGGTTTTTTGCACCGTTAAAGTAGCTGAGCGCGGTGAGCACCTGCGCCGTCAGGTCGGGTTCTTCCTGGCTAAATACTCCTCTCCACGCTGCTCCGGCGGGCATACTCCAGCTGTTGTAATGGTCAGTTTTAAATGTGTTGAGGTAGGCGAGAGCCTGGCTCTGGTCAATATCGCCAAGCCTGCCTGCCTTGCCCAGGGCGGTCAGCACAAGGACGTCATCGTAAATATTTTGGCCGAAGTATAGCTGACCGGAGACGGAGTCGTCTTTTGAGGCTATGATCGCGTCAGCCAGTTTGTTGACGCTGTCTGAGGCAGGGTAAACGGCGAGCAGCACTGTCAGTTCCTTTGCCAGAGAGGCGACGGCATCCTTAGCGGGCGATTTTGCCGCTGCAGCAGCGGTTGCGGCATCAGCCGAAGTGATTACTTCTTCTTTTAAGGAAGTGCCCTCTCTTGTCCAGCTGTCCGATGATATATTCTCGCCGGCAGCGACAAGCGCCTCTACACAGCGGTAGTCAAAATCCCCACCATTTGCCACATAGGGCATGCTTCCACTCTGGTAGCCGCTTTTAAAGTAAGAAATGGCAAGGTCAATGGAATTTCTTACCTGGTCGTATACAACGGTGCCGACGGTATCCGCCTTGACTGCTGCAAGAGCTTGCAGAGTTGCCGCCGTGGTATGGAACTTGTTTTTATTCGGCCCGAAGCTGTCGTCGTCGTTTTGAGTGGAGATTATGTAGGTAATTAAACTGTTGCTATCCCCCAGGAGGCTAGCCAGGATTTTAATTCTTTCTTTTAAGGACTTGTTGTCAACGGTCCATTTATCTGTTGCCAGGTCTTCGCCAGCCAGAGTTAAGACGTAAGCGGCGTAACCATCAATATTTTCCCCGCTTTTATATTTTGTGTTGATGAAATCAATTGCTCTTGCTGCCATCTCGGCAGCTGAAAGCGTGTTGCCGTAACATGGCTGCAAGGGTATTCCTGAACTTATGACGGCGGTACACATAAAGCTCAGCAGCACCAATAGCGCTACCATTGTTCTCAGTTTCTTCATCAGAATCTCCTCCTTAAGAAAATTAAAAAATTAAAACCCTGGCTTTGTGGAAAAGCCAGGGTAATGATCAAACGGATGAGCTTTCTATAATATAACAAACAATATGACAAACAGCTCACCTGCTACCGCTAGCCTTTCCTCGGAAGGCCGCAAGTAAAAACTATCCAGGGAGGTATCCTGACTTGTGGTTCATGGCCTGCTTCCCGCCTTCCCAGGGACCTGAAACCCAGTGGCATATTGGGAAGCCGCTCCCCACTCACAGTGGCCGGACCGTCCGGGATTTGCACCCGGTTCCCTCATCAGTCCCACATATGAGGGCTCCTGTATAGCTTTAATTTTTTCTCCATGTTAGCACTATTTTATAAGCTTGTCTATAAAATTTTTTAAACCTTGAAAATCCTTCTTTTTAACAGCTCCTGCATGACCAGGCCGGCTACGAAACCCGCCCCTATATTCCAGAGAGAAAAGCCGGCGGTTACCAGAAAGGTGTAATAATCATTTTTCTCTCTCCCGACATCTTGGGACGAAACAGCCAGTTCCAGGCCGGCAAAGAATAATAGCACGCCCAGCACACTCGTTGGAAATATTTTTAAGATCAACAGGACCGAATTGCTGAGGAATAGAGCGATGACCAGTAAAAGCGTGCCAAGAATGACTAGCGCGCCGCCGGTACGGGCGCCGAAGCGTACATGTCCGGCCATGCCGCCGGCACCGTGGCACATGGGGATCCCGCCAAACAGCGGGGAAATTAAATTCAATATACCCATGGAAGTGGCTATCTTCTTTTCTGTCACAGGTTTTTCTGCAAATAACCTGTTGTTTTCTGCTGTAATAGCGATTACCGAGTTGCCCAGCGTCAGCGGTACCTGGGGAATACCCAAGATCAGCGTGCCTTTTATGAAGTCAGTCCAGGTAACTTGTCCTATGACCAGTTCCGGCAGCCGGAAGCTAATTTTGATACCGGCCAGCTCTTTGGCCAGACCCGGATCTTTCACCAGGGCGACTGTAACCCCGAAAACGATTAAGGCGAACATGAGCAGGAAGACGTTTGCTGGTTAGCAGGATGAAAGCAATTGCCATGGCAATTACAGCTACCATGAAGTCCGAGCGCATCATGCGGATGCCTTCCATCATAAACANNAANCCCAGNCCCAGAACGATTCCTCTGATTACCGGTTTGACGGCTAATCTTGAGATGATGTCCAGGGCGCCGGTCAGACCAAGCGTTAACCAAAAGAGACCTGTAAAGATNCCCGAACCCCAGACCATGCCCGGAGTAATTGCAGTTGCCTGGGCAATGGCAGCTCCGCCGATGGCTTTCATGGGTTGAACCGGTATGGGGGTCCGGTAATAAAGCCCCGATCCGATCATTAATATGCCGAACATAAACAGCACGCCCAGTGGGTCCATATTCATTACGGTTATGTATCCCANTACGTAAGGAATCAGTGTTCCAAGGTCGCCAAAAGCGCCTGCCCATTCGGAGCGGTCAAAGCGGTTGCGGACGGGGCGGGCCGGTTTAGATAGGGTTTCCGTTCCTGTTGTTGCTGCCACATTAAGTCAACTCTTTTTATTTTAGACTCCCATGCCGCTTGTGCGGCACCAGCATATAAGGATGAAAATAAGATGGGGGAAGGGTAGTTGTCCCGGGTGAACGACTTGCGTAGCGCCGGTAACAGCACCTGGCGAAGCGAGAGAGCGGAATTGGGGGCGCGGACAGGACGTTCGCGCCAGCCTTCAGCGAGCCAGGACGGCGAGTTGAAGGCGGACCAATTTCGCCCGACGCGAGCTTTGGTGCACATCTTACGCGGAGCACCGGAGTGAACAGGGACAATACCCTGCCCGGGTAAATTCTATTTTCAGTATAGGAAATTATGAAATTATAAGATTGCTGGATACTTACCGGTATAGTATAAATACTACATGCATGCCGGGGCAACGTCAAATTCAAAAACGCTGAAAATTCGCCTTTTATAAATAATAATTTTTTGATAATAATTTTAGCTGAAGGTGTTGACAAAGTAAAATTATTAATTTATAATTATTACAATTTAATAGGAGATGTTAATTTATAATGATGATAAACAAATTAAAAAAACTGGGGCTGAAATTGACTCCCCAAAGGCTGGCTATTTTAAATTTTCTTGAAGGCAATACTAAGCACCCGTCAGCGGAGGAAATCTATAATCAGTTAAAACCCCAGTACCCATCGCTGTCTCTCGCCACGGTATATAATACTCTTGAAGTGCTGGCCAGGGCGGGAGAATTGCAGGAGGTAAGAATCAAGGCGGATAAAAGACATTTTGACCCCAACCCTCTTCCCCACGGCCATTTTTTATGCCGGATTTGCGAGTCTGTGCATGATTTGGAGGCCGGTACTGTGGAAATACAGACACCATTTAATGTAAACGGCTATCTGGTGGAGGAATTCACACTTTATTATTATGGAATCTGCCCGGAATGTTTGGAAAGACATGGTGATAAAACTGAAGAATGATTGCCTAATAAGGTATTAAACAAAATTACAATAAACGGGGAGGTTAAGACTGTGAAAAGATGGCGTTGCATTGTTTGCGGGTATGTCCACAAAGGGGAAACACCACCGGAAAAATGTCCTAACTGTGAAGCTCCCAAGGAAAAATTCGAACTGATGACCACTTCTGGCCCTGATCTTGTGGACTGGAACAAAATCGGCGTGGCAAAAGGCTCCGGTTTTGAAGGGGATTTAGAGATGCAGTTCAAGGGCGAGTGCATGGAGGTGGGCATCTACATCGCCATGGCCCGCCAGGCCGAGCGGGAGGGCTATGCCGAAATAGCCGAAACGATGAAACGGATAGCCTGGGAAGAAGCGCACCACGCGGCCCGCTTTGCCGAGCTTCTGGGGGAAGTATTAAGTGAGAGCACAGAAGAAAATCTGAAGAAGCTGGTGGATGGCGAAGCCGGGGCCAACCGCGGGAAAAAGGAAATCGCCACCCGCTCCAAAAAGGAAGGCCAGGACGCCATTCATGACGCCATTCATGAAGCGTGCAAGGATGAAGCAAGGCACTGCATGGCTTTCTATGGCCTCTTAAAAAGGTATTTCCCGAAAGCTTAGGATGTTCAAGCAAGCCGGGGCGTTAAAACCGCCCCGACTAAGTTTATTTTCCGGTGGATCCGGTGCACGGCCTAACCGTTAATCTTGTACAGGTGATAGACGGTTGTTTTATCATAACCCATGTCCCACGGACAGTGATAGCGGTCCACGTTGTGGGAGTTAACCAGCGGGTACCCCTGTGAGTCGTATCCCACTACTATGGCCATGTGGGCTGAGTAACCTGTCTTGCCGTAACCGATTACATCCCCTTTTTGCAGCTCCCTTACTGCTCCCAGTGGATATTTTTCGTTGGGAGTGCTCAGTTCCTGGAAGGTCCCGCGGGCCAGTCGCCTTCCCCGCCCGCTGTATACCAGCCAGTCGCCGAAGGTTTCGGCCCGTACCCAGGCCTGGCTGCCGGCGCCTTCCTTCCAGTCGTAGAACCAGTTACCGTCCATGGGCAGGCAGCCTCCTTCCTGATCACCCAGGCACTGCGAGACAAAGTTGGTGCAGTCCCCGCCACGGTCGTTATAGTCGCGGTAACGGGGGTTGTAACGATTGTCGTTGCCCGCCCCCCAGGCCAGCCCGGCGTATTTATCGGCATATCGCACCGCACCATCCCGGTTGTAAACGCCGGGAGGTCCGGCTGCAGGCGGACTTGTATTTTCATTTTTCTGTACAACCGCAGGTCCGTCTGACGGTATGGGGTCCAGCACCAGACTGTTGTCGCCGAGGCCGTCGGTATAAAAGTCTTGCTGGATAAGCCACTTGCCGTCTTTAAGCGCCAGTCTCATCCAGTGGCGGGTACCGATACCGAAACGGTTTACGGTAGGGTCACCGGGATAGACATAGCCCAACTGGAGAGTCTGGTTGACGGTCAACTCGGCATTGTTTCTCACTATTTGCAACCAGAGTATTTTTATGGTTGAATTGACCTCGGTAATGCTTACCTCTCGTTTTTGAGCCCACAGCTGGATATATATCAACTTGGATTTTTCGTGCTCCAAAGCCCAGCGGCCCAACGTTGTCGTGGTATCGTAATATGAAAGGGCTTTTTCGGGATCGGCACCGGTGATTGAGGCCAGGGCGCGGGAATGAAAAATCTCCTGAACCGCTTCCTGCAAGCTCTTTTTGCTGTTATCCACTGAAGAGCTGGCTTTATAACTTAATAACCCCATTATTACTGCTGTAATAACAGATATTGCTAATGTGTTTTTTAATGTCATTAGATTCATCCTTAATAAAGAAAATAATTAGTCCTGCCGGATTAGTTTGCCCCGCAAAAGCCTTCTTAAAGTGATAAAATCGGAAGTTCCATCAATTTACTCTTCCCTGTTGCTTTAATTGTTAAACCTGGCCTGCCGGGGGCTTTCCTTACATAAAAAATAAAAACCAGGATTAAGAAGCTAAGGCTCAATCCTGGTTTGTATTTCTCTATCTTGAAAATAGAATTTACCCGGGCAGGGTATTGTCCCTGTTCACTCCGGTGCTCCGCGTAAGATGTGCACCAAAGCTCGCATCGGGAGAAGTTGGTCCGTCCTTCACTCGCCGTCCTCGGC
>Ga0067045_1030714_pt1 | contig 14341 bp, 12 predicted proteins | sample TerdegcTABiofilm_FD_59184 | JGI IMG/M metagenome (GOLD analysis project Ga0067045, IMG submission 59184) | Combined Assembly of (Gp0054472, Gp0054536) Wastewater bioreactor microbial communities from Singapore -Terephthalate degrading...
CGTTTCGCCATCCAGGTTCTCCTTCAGCAAAAGGTTGCTGAAGGCTAGATGACGAATCTCCTCTCCCCGTAAGTGGCCGGTTCAACGCGCCCTTACGTGGCCGGTTCTACGCGCCCCGTGACAGCCATTGCGGCGGTGCGGCGGTGCGGCGGGAAGCGACTTCCGATTTCTTGGCTGCCGTGGTGCTTCCCGAGCACATGCACTTTCTGTGGACGCTTCCGCCGGGCGACCACGACTACTCGAAGCGGATCGGCCGGATCAAGGTCCGCTTCACGCGCTCGTGCCCTCCCGGGGCGTCCGAGGCATTGTCGGCCTCGCGGCCGAAGCATCGGGAAAGGGCCGTCTGGCAGCGCCGTTTCTGGGAACACACGATCGACGAGGTGGGTGAACTGGAGGCCTTCTTGGATTACATCCACTACAATCCTCAGGGCACCGGTTGGTTGTGGTTGGCATTCCTCAGGATGGAACACGCAAAACCAATTCACACTGCTGAACAAGTCAGCACGTGGTGTTCCATGCCGACCCTCGGCTGCGCCGAGTGACGGCATGCCACCCGGTGCTGCTCACCCGTCGTGGAAGTCGCGTTTCTTGGCGTCGTAGACCTGCCGGCGGCCGGTGTCCATGGCCCGGACGGCCATCAGGGCCGGCACGCAGTGCTGGTAGCCCGCCTCGATCGGCGCGTTGCACGCTTTGCGCGAGCGGAGGCACTGGAGCCAGTTGAGGAAGTGGTCGGGGGTCTCCACCGGGGCGACCGGCGTTTCCTTGGCGGAGAGGTTGCCGGGCTTGATCGCCCCGGCGTTGGAATAGACGGGCTTCTGCCAGTTTGTCAGGTCGATGGTGCCCTGCTCCCCGTAGATCTTGTGGACGCTGCCGCTGCCGTTGCCGAAGTTGGTCGAGTAGCTCACCAGGAAGCCTTCGGGATAGGTCCAGACAGCCTCGCAGTGGTCGGGGCAGGTGAAGCCTTCATCCTTCCAGGTGAAGGTCCCACCCTGGGCAACGCAGCTCACCGGAAGCGTCGTGCCGACGATGTAGTTGTAGAGATCAATGAAGTGGCAACCGAGATTTGCCAGCGGGCCGTCGGTGAACTCGCGGAAGCCGTACCAGCCGGTCAACAACTTGCCGTCGAAGGGGCGCATCGGCCGGTTCATGAGGAATTCCCTCCAATCGACGTCCTCTTCCTTGATCGGCTCGGCCCTCTGCATCCAGGAATACCAGTAGGGCTTGGTGCCGTTGCGGCACTGCTCGATCCGCGTCACCTTGCCGATCGCCCCGGTGCGGAACAGGTCGCGGCAGCCGGTGCTCGTAGGATAACTGCGGACCTGGGTGCCCATCTGCACCACGATGCCCGCGGCCTTCACCGCGTCGCAGCACCGCTTGAGCGAATCCATGTCCATGGCCAGCGGTTTTTCGCAGTAGGCGTCCTTCTTGGCCTTGGCCGTCTCCTCCAGGTGAACCGCGTGCTGGTGGTCGCAGGAGGCGATCATCACGGCGTCGACGTCCTTGAGGGCCAGGATATCGCGGTAGGAGGAGAACTGCTTGGCCGTCCGCCCGTACCACTCCTTGCACCGCTCGGCGGCCCGTTCGCGGCGGATCCGCCAGGGATCGCTCACCGCGACGAACTCGACGTTCTGCGCCTTGTCGTGCTTGTGGACTCCGGTCATGTGGGCCGCGTAGCCGCGCCCGCCGCAGCCGATCAGCCCGAGCGCGATCCGCTCGTTGGCCCCGACGACCCGCCCGTAGCTCGTGGCGGTAAAGGCCATTGCGGCGCCGGCGGAGGCCGTCGCCAGGAACTGCCGGCGGGAAGGAGAGTTCTGCATCGCTGGTCCTCCGGTTCAAGGTGGGAACGCATGCGCGCGGCCGAAGGCAGATCCTGTCCCGATCGCGCCTGCCGGCCGTTGTATGGCGGCGCCCGCCCGAAGTCAAGCAAATCCGGGCGGCCGATGCCGAATCCGTCGCGGGGCGGGAGCGAGGTGAAGGAGCGGCCTAGAGAATTCCCCGCAGCGCCGCCCGGGCGACGCGGAGCATGTTGCCGCCGAGAATCTTCTGAATGGCGTCGTCGGAGTGGCCACGCTGGACGAGGCCCACGGTGAACATCGGCCAGTTGGTCCAGGCCATGGTCGCCTGGGAATCGGAGAGCGGGAAGGCGTTGGGCGGCCAAAGGGCTTCCCAGCGAGGCCGAACGCGGGCGGTCCTGGGGACTTTCTTGGCCTCGGCCGCCATCGCCCGGGAGGTGTAGGCCACGTCGGTGCCGATCGCCACGTGGTCGGGCCCGAACTTCTTCACGACGTAGTCGATGTGGTCGAGCATCGCCGCGATGTTCCCCTTGCCGCCCAGGAAGCTCGGCACCGCGCAGATGCCGACGTAGCCGCCGGTATCGACGATCGCCTTGATCACGCGGTCCGGCTTGCTGCGGATGTGGTGATTCAGGGCGTCGCAGGCGGTGTGGCTGGCGACGACGGGCCGCGACGAGGCCGTGGCCGTGTCGAAGCTGGTCTGCCAGCCGGAGTGGGCCACGTCGGGGATCACGCCCACGCGGTTCATCTCGGCGACCGCGGCCCGGCCGAAGTCGCTCAGGCCGCCGTTGGCCGGCTCGGCGCAACCGTCGCCCAGCATGTTCCGGCGGTTGTAGGTGATGTGCATCATGCGGATGCCCAACTGGAAGAAGATCCGCACGTAGCCCAGCTCCCCTTCGACGCTCTCCCAACGCTGGGCCAGAGGCATGCCGTTGCCGCTGAAGTAGAGGCTGTGCTTCCCCGCCTTCTTCGCCGCCACGATGTCGTCGGGGACGACGGCCCGGACGACGAAGTCCCGGAGCACGTCGGTCACGAACGTGAACCGGGCCAATCGTTTGAGGAGCCGATCAACGGCCTGCCCTTCCTCGCCGGCGTTCTGGAAGATGCACGTCACGCCCGAGGCGTTCCACGCCTCGCGGTACTCGGCCTGCTCGGCGGCGTTGGTCGCCGAGCGGGTCATGCTCATGTCTTCGCGGAGGTCGTCGAGTTCCGCGGTCGAGGCCCCGGCCTCCACCGCCTTGCGGAGGACATCGCCGTCCCACGCGGAACGTGGCGAGAAACCGTAAGACTCGCAGACCACGGAGGCCGCGTGCAACTCCAGCCCGTGCTGCAACTGCACCGGAGTGGGCTTCAGAACCTCCAGGGCCGCCTGCCGGGCCTTCTCGATCGTCTCGTTCCAACGAGGTTGGGCGGCCCCCGCCTCCTTCCCGGTCGCCCAAAGTGTCCCGCCGCAAGCCGCCGCAGCGCAGGAAAGAAGACTCCGCCGGGAGAGCGTGGTCGATCGCCGCTGCGACTTCATCATGGGTGGGCTCCTTTCGGGTGACAAACGGGCCTTGGTTGCGGGCCGGCGCTTCACGCCTCGCGGTCGCGGGAATGGATCAACTCCTGGAACCTCTCGGCAAGTTCCGTGGGGAAGCGGCGGCTCCAACTCTCGTCGATCAGCCCGACTTCCAGCATATCCAACAGATGGACTTTGTCCTTCAGGCGGAAAGCGGTGAGCTTCATCCGCACGAGCGCATCGACGGTAGGTACGGCGAAGTCGGGTCCAGGCTCCGATTCCGTGACATCCGGGGCCGGGAGGAGGTGCTCGGGCCGCACCTTTTCCCCGGCGAAGACCACGTGAATTGCGCTGCGCACCGACCCTTGCGGCCCGTCGAGAAACAGATCGACGCCAGCCACCTCCTGATGGAGAAAACCTACAGATTCCAGCACGTCCCTGGCCCGCGAAAAATCGGCTCGCCGGATCAACAGGTCCACGTCCTTGGTGTTCCGCACCGCCTCCTTATCGACGCGCGCGACCCAGGCCGCCACGGCGTTGCCGTCGACCACGGTGTAGGGGATTCCCGCCTGCTTCAGGGCGGCGGCCGCACGACATGCCCGCTCCCGAACGGCTTCCACGGCGGCAATCATCCTTTCCCAGGAGAATGCGTGAAGGGCAATTGCGTGCATGATCCGCCGCGTTACCGGCACGGCTAAGACGCCACGAGCAGCCGCGCGTGCAAGAACTCTGGCGCGAGGTCCGCTCCGTTGTCCCAGACAATCGTGTTCAGCTCCGGATCGACCCGCAACGTCCGGAATTCGTCCAGGTCTCTCAGGGGAGCGAACATCTCTCCGTGAAGTTCATCGGCCAGGTCCACGAAACCCTCTGCGCCGTCGTTGAACTTCAGCCGGATGATGTAATCCCGCTCGTACTCGGCTTGGATGACGTGCAATATCATTCATTCACTCCAGCGGCGCTATGTAGACCAGCGGCAGACGCTGGCGAGCCCGCTCCCAGTTCTCCAAGAGCTCCTCCACGTGCAACGTCCGCCACTCCTCCACGAGGGACAGCACGCGTCGCGGCAGGGAGCCGCGGATGATGCTTCCCGTGCGTATTTCCACAAGGGCTTCATCCCCGCCGTACTTGGCGTGGAAGTGTGAAGCCAGACGGTCCTCCCAGTAGAACGCTATGACAATACCCGAAGAACCTGCTTACGACCGGCATGCCTTCCACCCACAAGCATCCTACTCGATTCATCCGCGAATGGCAGCCCCTTCGGGGGAGGATACCCACAACCCGAGGATAGTGGTGCTTGACCTGTTTGTCAATATCCCAGATGATCTGGACGATCTGGGAAACTTCGCTCGGAGGTCCACCAATGGGAATGCTACGGGCTGTCATTTGCACTGCGATGCTCCTCTCTACGTTTGCACTTCGACTGAGCACGGCCGAGGTGGTGCGCGTGGAGATCCGCCAGCGCGGGCCGTTCGCCGAAGGGCATGCGTTCGGGCGCACCGGGCCCTACGAGCGAATCGTCGGGCGCATGCACTTCGAGGTCACCCCGGACGATCCGGCCAATTCGGGCATCGTCGATCTCACGCTCGCCCCGCGCAACGCCCGCGGCAAGGTCGAGTTCTGGAGCGATTTCTTCCTGCTCGCGCCGGCCGATCCGCGGCGCGGGAACCGGCGCCTTCTGTACGATGTGAACAATCGGGGCAACAAGCTGGCCCTCTGGACGTTCAACGAGGCCCTCGGCAACAACCCCGCCACGCTGGCCGACGCGGGCAACGGGTTCCTGATGCGGGAGGGGTACTCGGTCCTCTGGTGCGGCTGGGGCGGCGAGATCCCGGCGGAGAACGACCGGCTCCTGGCCGGCCTGCCCGTCGCGCGGGAGAAGGGCGGCGGACCCGTGACCGGCAGGATCCACGTCGAGATCTGCCGCGACGAGCCGGTGGAGAGTTCGCCGCTGTATTGGACCCCCTGGACAGTCTCCGTGCCCTACCCGCCGGTCAGCCTCGACACCAAGCTCGCCAAGCTCACGATGCGTCCCAACCGGTCGGAGCCGGCCGTGGAGATCCCGCCCGAGCGTTGGGCGTTCGCCCGGGCCGAGAACGGCAAACGAGTGTCCGATCCCGGCCAACTCTGGGTGGAGGGCGGGTTCCGGCCGGGGTGGCTGTACGATCTGGTTTACACGGGCAAGGACCCGCGCGTGTCGGGCCTCGGGTTCGCCGCCGTGCGCGATTGCACTTCGTTCTTCCGATACCAGCCGGCCGACGGCCGCGGCACGGTCAATCCCTTGCGCGGCGCCATCGAGCGGGCCTACGTTTTTGGGATTTCGCAGTCGGGCCGCTTCGTGAACCACTTCATTTATGACGGATTCAACACCGACGAGCAGCAGCGGGTGGTCTTCGACGGGGCGATCTCCCACGTTTCCGGCTCGGGCCGGGGACTGTTCAACCAGCGATTCGGCATGGCCACGCTCTGCGCGGCCCAGCACGAGAACCGGCTAACCCCTTCGGAGTCGTTTCCCTTCACCACGGTGGCGCAGACCGACCCGCTCACCGGGCGCTCCGGCGAAATCCTGGCCCGCGCCCGGGCCCGCGGGCATCTGCCCAAGATCTTCTTCACCCAGACTTCGACGGAATACTGGACCCGCGGCGCTTCGCTCCTGCACACCGACGTGGAAGGCAAGAAGGACGTCGCCCTGGACCCGAACGTGCGGCTCTACTGCGTGGCCGGGGCGCAGCACCTGGGCGGCGGGCCGACGGACCGGGGCACGTGCCAGAATCCCCGCAACCCGCTCGACGACCGGCCGCCCGTGCTGCGGGCCCTGCTGGTGGCCCTGGACCAATGGGTCACGTCCGGCAAGAAGCCGCCTGCGAGCCGCTACCCGCGGATCGCCGACCGCACGCTGGTCGATCTGGAGACGTTCCGCAAGGCCTTCCCACGAATCCCCGGCGTGCAGACGCCGGGTGTCCGCTACGAGCCCTTCCGGTTGGACTTCGGGCCGCGGTGGCTCACGGAGGGGATCGCCGACTGCGTGCCTCCCCGCATCGGGCCGGCGTATTGCACGCTGGTTCCCGCCGTCGATGCCGACGGCAACGAAGCGGCCGGCATCCGCCTGCCCGACGTCGCCGTGCCGCTGGCCACGTACACCGGCTGGAACCTGCGGGCCGCGTCCTGCGGTGCGGAAGGGATGTTAGCGCCGTACAACGGCTCGTATCTGCCGTTCGCCCGGACCCGCGAGGAACGTCTCAAAAGCGGCGATCCCCGTCCTTCCATCCTGGAACGCTATCCGACCCGCGACACCTACCTCGCCCGCGTCGCCCAAGCCGCGGTGCAACTCCGCGACGATGGACTGCTGCTCGACGAAGACGCCGTCGCGATCCTCCGGAAGGCCGCGAAGAAACCGCTCTGGGACCAATGACGGGGCCGCAACCTGGCCTCTTTCTACGTCCGTCGCCAAAGGTCATGCGGCCTGGCGGCCTCGGTCTTGAAGGGCAACGGCACCTTCCGGCCCGTGCCGGCGGATTCGTAGGCGGCCAAGAGGGCTTCGAGGGTGGCGCGGCCGTCTTCGCCGGTTTCCATGGGCCGCTTGTCGTTCTGGACGCAATCGACGAAATGGGCCATTTCCTGCGGGAAGCCGTAGTTCCAGCACTCCTCGAACATCGTGAAGCTCCAGCCCGCGGTCGTGCCGGCCTTCTCGACCGCGTAGTCGTAGCCGGTGGTGCTGTAAGTGTGGATCGAGCTGCCTCGCAAGAGGTCGGCGAAGGCCACGCCCTTGGAGCCGTAGAGCTCCACGCGGTCGTCCATGCCGCCGAGCTTGGTCCAGCTCTCCTCGGCCAGGCCCACGCACCCGCCCTCGAACTCGACGAGGATCAGGGCGTTGTCGTCGCCCCGGGTCTTGTCCTTGTGGACCAGCGTGTCCATGTGGGCATAGACCGATTTGATGGGCTGCTTGTCGAGCATCCAGCGGAAGAACTCGACGGCGTGGCAGCCCATGTCCAGTCCCACGCCGCCGCCCGCGCGGTCCACGTCCCAGAAATGGGCCGCGTGGGGGCCGTCGTGCTTCTCCAACTGCTTGATGAGCGTGGGATAGCCCAGGGCCCCGTCGTCCAGGAGCTTCTTGACCCGGACGTATTTCGGTGCGAAGCAGATTTCTTCGGCGTACATCAACTTGACGTTAGCCTTGTTGCAGGCGGCGATCATCTCATCGGCCTGTCGGAGGTTCAGGCAGAGCGGCTTCTCGCAGATCACGTGCTTCCCGGCCGCGGCTGCCTTGACCGTGAACTCGCAGTGGAGGTCGTTCGGCACGCCGATCACCACGAGGTCCAACTCGTCGATCTCCAGGAACTTCCGGTAATCGGTCCGGTGGTGCGGGATGCCGAACTTGCCGGCCAGGGCCTCGGCGTGCCCGGGCGTGGGCGAATAGACCGCAAACAACTCCGCCTGCGGCACCATCTTGAATGCCTCGGCATGGAGATGGGAAATGAACTGCGAACCAATCAGACCGACGCGAACCGGCTTCGTCATGGATGGGACCTTTCGGAGAAGAACCTGTACTCCCGCCTGCCCGACGTGATAGCAGAATCCGTCCGCGGATGCAATCGCCCGCAGAAGGCGTTACGGGGCCGACGACTCGGGCGGCAAGAGACGCTCGAACTGTACGGGCTGAACGACTTCCACGCGTTCCACCTTCCCAACTCGGAGAAGCTCCGCATCGGCCGTAATCAGGTAGTCCGCCTTGGCCGACAGGGCCGTTTGGACAACGGGATCGTCGTCAGGGTCTGCGGGCACGCGAGGACGCACTGCCGGCGGGAGAGTCACAAGCCTCGCAATTCGCAGTACTGCACGGCGGGCCAAGAAGACGAAGCGGCGACTGCGTGCCAGGTCGTGAGTCAATACGTCACTCAGTTCGTCCAGAATGCAGGCCGACACGAACAAACGAACCCCCTGGCGCCGCGCACGTTCAATCAGGCGATACCGATACCCGTCGCGGCGGGTGCAGTACGAGACCCAAAGCATCGTGTCAGGGACGGCCTTCACGGCGACGCCTTGCGACGAGGAGGTCAATCTGGTCGTCCGTCAGGTTGGCTTGATCCATCTCAAGCGTCGTCTGGGCCAATTCGGCCTTCCACAGCCGCTCTTCCAGGCGGTCGAGTTCCTCGCGCAAGAGGACAAATTCCTCCGGATTAAGGCCGGCAGCCGCGGAGACGATTTCGTGAATGGTCGTCATTCAAGGACTCCCATACAAGGACCTGCCCGCTTCTATCATTCTACCCGCACAGGTCGTTCGCTCTAATCCAACTTCAAGTTCTTGACCCTGGGCATAAAGGCCCTCCGGAATCTCGCGATCATATCGACCATCCAAGCGACGTATCCGTCCCACTCGGCGCGGTTCCAGAGGTCTGCTTCGCGGAGCACCACCACGATCTTATCGCTCTTTTCAGGGTGCGGATTCCATGAGAGCGCCGCACCGATCTCGCGCTCGATAGCGTCCTTCTGATCCTGGAGTTGGGGCAGAGCGTTTTCCGCGACCTTATTGCTGATGTAGAGGCGGACGCCGATCCGACGCTCATAAGTGTTGGCAATATTCGACAACACGAAGTAGGATCGTCCGACAGGCACATCGAACCAGTATTGAGGTCGGGGAGTCTGCGCCGATGTCACCACGTGATCCGCAAGCAGCCTGTCACGCACGAGGGTCCAGAACTCCAGTTGGAGCTTCCTTGCGTCGGTCAAAGTCTCACCCGCTTTGGCCACTGCAGCCTGTCGCATGATCGGCGCGGGTCGACTCACCACGTTAAACCGCACCGCCGGACGCGAGTCATCGATCTTCCAGACCTCCAACTGTACACCGAAGAACGCCAGCGAGTCCCCAGTGTTGTCGTTAAGCCACTCCAAAGCCTTCTGGTGCTCCTCCGTGAATTCCGTGGCAACCCACACGATGGCGCTGGCGTTCAATACCGATCCGTAGGTAATCGCCTTTCCGAGGTGATCGTGGTTGGTCTTTGCCAACTGGTTTTCAATCACTACGTACTGGCCCGTTCCTGTGTCCTTGGCCAGGATATCCGCCGAATACGGGCCGACCGCCACCTCGACATTCTCAACCTCCAGTTCCAGTCCTATCGCGTCAGCCAATTGGGCGATATTGTCCTCTTTGGCGAGCCACGGCGTGAAATCCGACGCCTCATGCGGCCAGATATCGTGCGCATCGCAACGTTCGATCTTTCCAAGCGGTGCAGAGGGCGTCTGTTCAGTCGCATCGCTCATAACGATCCTCACTCAATGGCGCGGGATCGAACGTCGCACGTCTCCCACGGAGGTCTCCGGAGCACTGGGTCGATCCTAATCGACTACCCGGCTTCGTGCAACAAGCCCCCTCTCTCCAGGGGCGTTGGGGATGGTCTTTGTCGTAGGCGCGTGTAAGGTTTTCGGTAGGTCCCGCTCGGCAAGCGGGACCTACCAGGTTTGCCCACCGTGATAACAAAAACGGCCGGCGCGTGCCATTGCCGCGCCGGCCGGAGGCGTCTTTCACTGCGTACTGCCTACTGCGTACCGCGTACTCCCCTTCGCCTACTTCTTCTTCGCCTGGATTGAGGCGTGGGCGGCGGCGAGGCGGGCGATCGGCACGCGGAAGGGCGAGCAACTCACGTAGTTCAGGCCCGTGCGGAAGCAGAATTCGACTGAGGCCGGATCGCCTCCCTGCTCGCCGCAGATCCCGACCTTCAGGTCGCGCCGGGTCTTGCGGCCCTTTTGGACGGCCATCTCGATCAGTTGGCCGATGCCTTCCTGGTCGATCGTTTGGAACGGGTCGGCCTTGAGGATGTTCTTACTCAGGTAGTCGGGCAGGAAGCCTCCGATGTCATCGCGGCTGAACCCGAAGCCCATCTGCGTGAGGTCGTTGGTCCCGAACGAGAAGAACTTCGCGGTCTTGGCCATCTGGTCGGCCAGCAGGGCGGCCCGGGGGATCTCGATCATCGTGCCGTAAAGGTACTCGATCTTGACGCCCATCTTGGCCTCGACCTCGGCGTGAACCCGGTTCACGATCTCCTCGGTCACGTTCAGTTCGGCCACGTCACACGTAACGGGGACCATGATCTCCGGATGGGGCTCTCGGCCGGCCTTCTGCAACTCGGCCGCGGCCTCGAAGATCGCGCGGACCTGCATCTCGGTCACTTCGGGATACGTGACCCCGAGGCGCACGCCGCGGTGGCCCATCATCGGGTTGCTCTCGTGGAGCTGGGCGCCCCGTTTCTCGACGTCCTCGGCCGTGATGCCGAGGGCCTTGGCCAACTCGGCCCGGGCCGCCGGCTGCTGCGGCACGAACTCGTGGAGCGGCGGGTCCAAGAGCCGGATCGTGACGGGCAGGCCGTCCATGGCTTCGAGCGTGGCCTTGATGTCCTTCTTGACGAACGGGAAGAGCTCGTCGACGGCGGCCTTGCGCTCGGCCTGCGTGTTGCTCAGGATCATCTTGCGGAGCACGAAGAGCGGCTCGTCGGAGCCCTCGCCGTAGAACATGTGCTCCGTGCGGAACAGGCCGATCCCCTCGGCGCCGAAGCCGCGTGCGATGCGGGCGTCCTCGGGGCTCTCGGCGTTCGTGCGCACGCCGAGCTTGCGGTGCTTGTCGACGAGCTTCATGAACTCGGCGAAGCGGGGATTCTCGGTGGCGTCCATCATCTTCACCGCGCCGGCGTAGACCAGGCCCTTCGTGCCGTTGAGCGTGAGGGTGTCGCCCTCCTTGAACTCCTGGCCGCCGACCTTGAGGACCTTGGTGCCGAGGTCGATCTTCAACTCGCCGGCGCCGACGATGCAACACTTGCCCCAGCCGCGGGCCACGAGGGCCGCGTGGCTGGTCATGCCGCCGCGGGCCGTGAGGATGCCCTTGGCCGCCCGCATCCCCTCGACGTCCTCGGGGTTGGTCTCCTCGCGCACGAGGATGACCTTCTTGCCCTGGGCCGCGGCCTCGACGGCAGCGACCGAAGTGAACACAATCGCCCCAACCGCCCCGCCGGGGCCCGCCGGGAGGCCGCGGGTGATCGGCGTGTGCTTCTTCTCCTCGACGGGATCGACCACCGGGTGCAGGAGTTCGTCCAACTGGGCCGGCTCGACGCGCAAGACTGCGGTCGTGTCGTCGATGAGCCCCTCGGCGAGCATGTCCATGGCCATGTTCAAGGCCGCGGTGCCGGTCCGCTTGCCGTTGCGGCACTGGAGCATGTAGAGCTTGCCTTCCTGGATCGTGAACTCGATGTCCTGCATGTCCTTGTAGTGCTGCTCGAGCTTGAGCCGGATGCCGTCGAGCTGCTTGTAGAGCTCGGGCATCTCGGTCTCCAGCGAGGCCATGTGCTTGTTCTGGTCGTTCTTGGTCGCCTCGTTGAGCGGGTTGGGCGTGCGGATGCCGGCCACCACGTCCTCGCCCTGGGCATTGACGAGCCACTCGCCGTAGAACTTCGCTTCGCCAGTGGCCGGGTTGCGGCTGAAGGCCACACCGGTCGCCGACGACTCGCCCATGTTGCCGAACACCATGCTCTGCACGTTGCAGGCCGTGCCCCACTCGTGTGGAATGCCCTCGATCTTGCGGTACGAGAAGGCCCGCTTCCCGTTCCAACTCTTGAAGACCGCGCCGATGCCGCCCCAAAGCTGCTCCATGGGATCGTCGGGGAACTCGTGACCGAGCACTTCCTTGACCTTGGCGCGGAACTTCTCGCAGAGGTCCTTGAGGTCGTCGGCCGTCAGGTCGGTGTCGGCCTTGTAGCCCTTCGACTCCTTCACGTGGTGCATGATCCGCTCCAACTGGACGCGGATGCCTTGCCCCTCAGCCGGCTCGACGTCTTCCGCCTTCTCCATGACCACGTCGGAATACATCATGATGAGCCGGCGATACGCATCGTAGACGAACCGGGGGTTGCCGGTCTTCTGGATCACGCCCGGGATCGTGGACGAGCAGAGGCCCACGTTCAACACGGTCTCCATCATGCCCGGCATCGACTTTCGCGCGCCGGAACGGCAGGAGACCAGCAAGGCATTCTCCTTGTCGCCGTACTTCATCCCCATGGCGGCCTCGACCTTCTTCAGGGCCTTGACCACCTCTTTCTTCAGCGACTCGGTGAACTTTCGCCCCTCGTTCAAGTAGACCTCGCAGTAGGCCGTGCTGATCGTGAACCCAGCGGGCACAGGCAGGCCGATCTTGGCCATTTCCGCCAAGTTCGCTCCTTTGCCTCCCAGGGAGTTCTTCATCGAGGCATCGCCATCCGACTCGTCAGGACCGAAATAGTACACGTACTTCTTAGCCATTGCTTAATCCCTTCACTTGATGGGGGGTATGGGCGCAAAGTGAAACACATCAATCTAGCGGGCGCTCTCCCGGGCGTCAAGGAATACACTCCTAAGGGTTATTTGTGTCTACACAACCAGATGGGTAATCGCGTAGGCAACCTGGGGAGAGGCCGGTCTTCTTGACGAGCCGTTCGGGGAAGCGCAGAATCGCGGCGAGTTGCCGACAAAGTCCGCTGTCACGTGGCGGATCATGCCGAGGAGCCAGCCATGCTCGCACGCGTCGCGCGGATCGTTGTCGGGGGAGTGGCGACTCTCGCATGCGTGCCGGCCCTGGGCGGCGACGGTCGCCCCGCAGGCTCGCTGGGCCAGCTCGGCCTTCTGGTTCCCGGGCAGTTCCTTCAGATCCCGGGGCCCAATCCCGTCCTCCTCCCGGGCCCGAGGGGGGCTTGGGACGACGGCGTCATCGAAGCCGCGGATGCCATCCGCGACGGGGCGACCTACTACTTCTTCTACCACGGGACCGGCGGGGGAAAGGGCTACCGGCTCGGCGTGGCGACTTCGGCCCATCCCCTCGGGCCCTTCCGCAAGCACGGCGACCGGCCGGTCCTCGACCTGGGGCCGCCGGGCAGTTGGGACGACCGGAACGTCGCCTGCGCCATGATCCTGAAGGAGGCACCGGGCAAGTATTGGATGTGGTACTCGGGCACCGGGGCGTCGCCGCGCCATGCCAAGTGGAGCATCGGCCTGGCATCGGCCGCCGGTCCGTTGGGCCCGTGGACGAAATACCACGGCAACCCGATCCTGGAGGATTTCGGATACGTGGGCGGCGTTGTCCAGGTGAACGGGAAGTACTTCTTGTACACCGCGCATCCGATCGGCGCGACGGGCCCCGACTATAGCCCCATGGCCCTCGCGTTGGCCGACACGCCGACCGGTCCCTGGACCCGGTGGGCGAAGAACCCCGTTCTCAGGGAAGGCCGCCAGGGCGAGTGGGACCACGGCGGGTTCTCGGAGGCCGAGGTGTTCTACGCCGGCGGGACGTTCCATCTCTTCTACGGCGGGGCGACGATTCACCCCGAGCGGATCCGCACGCAGGAGAGCATCGGCTATGCCTTCAGCACCGACGGCTACCACTTCGTGAAGCATCCCGGCAATCCGATCGCGCGGCGCGAGGCGAATCCCAATGTGGCCGCGTTTGCCGAGGTCCACGCCATCTACGAGCCGCCGCTGGTCTACCTCTACCACACCCTGCGATACCTTGCGCCGCGCACGCCTGCCGACGCGAAGAGGTTCCCGATGGTCGAGAACCTCGGCGTCCAAATCCTGGCGACTTCCCGTCCCTTCGAACTCGATATGCCGGTCCTCCAACGTGAATCGCTCGGTCCGAGGACCACGACGCCCGCGATCGACTCGCCGCCGGTCTGCCTGAGCGGCATCCGTCGGGCCGTGGTGACCGCCGCGTGCGTTTACCGTCCTCGGGCCACCCAGGGGCTTCGCATCCATTCGTTTTCGAGTCGCGACGGGCTGCGTTGGGGCGAGCCGGCTTTTCTTTCCGCTCCGTGCCGACCCGGCGAGTCGGGCCGCGCGACCTGGCCGTTGGGGCTCGACGCCCCGTTCGTCAAGATCCTGGTGGAGAACCCCAACCCTTCCGAGAGCGTCGCCAACGTGTCCGTGACCGTGCGGCTCGGCGGGTAGATGATTCCATTCCGCACACGAATGCGTTTTCACAATCCCGGGAGGGCGAGGCTCCTGCCGAGCCTGCGTCTTGGCGGGCATCACGGCTCGGCAGGAG
>Ga0067045_1030717_pt1 | contig 14336 bp, 11 predicted proteins | sample TerdegcTABiofilm_FD_59184 | JGI IMG/M metagenome (GOLD analysis project Ga0067045, IMG submission 59184) | Combined Assembly of (Gp0054472, Gp0054536) Wastewater bioreactor microbial communities from Singapore -Terephthalate degrading...
CCCCCGGATTGTCCAGGCCGTCTTCGCCCGCCCTTCGAACGCCGATAGCGGGGAGGAATTCGAACGTCGCCTGTACCTTCTCCGGAAAGGGATCGAGCGGGAGGCCTCGGACTCCGGGCTGTCCCTGAACGATTTCTCCGTGCCCTCCCTGTCCTGCCGTACAATCGTCTACAAGGGGATGTTTGTGGCATCCCAATTCTCCTCGTTCTATCCCGACCTTGAGGACCCCTTGTTTTCCAGCCCCTATGCGGTGGTCCATCAGCGGTACAGCACGAACACCTTCCCCTCCTGGCCGCTGGCCCAGCCTTTCCGGATGATCGCGCATAACGGCGAGATCAACACCCTGAGGAAGAACGTCGCCGCCATGAAAGCCCGCCAGGCGACCTTGGAATCCCCCCGGTTCGGTTCCGGCATGTCCCGCCTCTTTCCGGTCATCCAGGAAGGGGGCTCGGACAGCTCGGCCTTTGACAACGTATTCGAGCTTCTGGTGCGCTCGGGGAGGGCCCCGTCGCATGCGTTGCGCATGATGGTTCCCGAACCCTACGGCCCGGACACTCCGCGGGAGGCCAGGGATTTCTACGAGTACCACTCCGCGCTGATGGAAAGCTGGGACGGGCCTGCGGCCATGGTCTTCACGGACGGGGTATCCCTGGGAGCCGCCGCGGACCGGAACGGGCTCCGACCCTTCCGGTACACCCTTACCTCGGACGGACTCTTCGTGGGCGCCAGCGAGGCGGGAGCCCTGGAGATCGACGACGCCCTGGTGGCGGAAAAGGGCAAGCTCGCGCCGGGACGGATGCTGGCCGTCGACTTCCGAGGCAACCGCCTGCTTTCGGACGAACAGGTCCGGGGCGAGCTTTTCCGCGGTAGGCCGTATGGAGACTGGCTGAGGGAGCACCGTGTCGAGATACCCGGGCTCCAGGATCCTTCGGCGCCGCCGATCGGCGGATCTATGGGGGGCGCGTCCCGGTCGGCTTCGGATCCCGAGTCCCGGAGCCGAAGGGATGTCTATTTCGGTTTGGATGACTCCGCCCGGGTAGTCTTGGAACCCATGGTTTCCGGCGGGGTGGAAGGCACCGCCGCCATGGGGACCCGCAAAGCGCCGGCGATCCTCTCCGGAAGGCTTGAAAGCCTATTCTCGTATTTCCGGCAGATTTTCGCCCAGGTCACGAATCCTCCGATCGATCCGGTCCGGGAGGGTTCGGTCATGAGCTTGGCGAGTTTCATAGGCAGGGAACGGAACCTTTTGGATGAGAGCCCGCTCCACTGCAACCAGCTCAAGCTGGCCCATCCTGTCCTGACCAACGAGGATATGGCAAGGATCCGTGCCGCCGACCTGCCCGGCATCCGATCTTGTACCGTCTCCACCGCGTTCTCCCTGGAAGACGCCGGGGGCGGCACCCGGCCGGCCCCGGGTTCCCGGCTTAAAGCCGCGGTGGAGGCGATCCGGACGGCGGCGGAACTCCGGGTGGACGAGGGCTACACCCTGGTCATCCTGAGCGACCGAGAGGTGGACGCGAACCGGGCCTCGGTCCCCGCTCTCTTGGCCCTGGCCGCGGTCAACCGGCATCTGGTGGATCGGGGCAAACGGCATCGGACGGGACTGATCGTGGAGACCGGGGAGGCCTGGGAGATTCACCACCTGGCCCTGCTCGTGGGCTATGGCGCCAGCGCGGTGAATCCGTACCTGGTTCTGGACCGCATGGCGGATCTTGCGGCACGGGTTTCCGCGCCGGGTACGGCATCGCCGTCCCCGGAGGAGGCGCGGGTCAACTATGTGGGGGCCCTTAAGAAGGGCCTTCTTAAGACAATGAGCAAGATGGGGATATCCCCGGTCTCCTCCTATCGAGGCGGAGGGCTCTTCGAGGCCTTCGGGCTATCCGCCGAGTTCGTGGAGGAGTTCTTTCCGGGCACCGAGAGCCGCCTGGGCGGGATCGGGCTTCCGGAGCTGGAGGAGGACATCGCGGCCCGACACGCCGCCGCCTTCTCGATCCCCTTCCGGGCCGGCAAGGAGCCGCTCGGAGCCGGGACGCCGTCCGATTCGGCGCCCGTCCCGGGGCTCCGGGACTCGGGCCCCTGGCCCCCTCGCCTGGCCGCCCTGCTTGCACGGGCCGTTCGGCAGGACGACGAGGAGGCGTATCGGGAATACGCCCGGGGTATCACCGCCCGGGACCGGCCTTTCTACACCCTACGGGACCTGTTCGAGCTCCGGGGCGGAACGCCCCTTCCCCTGGAGCGGGTAGAACCCGAGTCGGCGATTCTCGCGCGGCTCACGATCTCCGCCATGTCCTGCGGGGCGATCAGCCCCGAGGCCCACGAGGCCCTGGCCGGGGGCGCCGACTCCGTGGGGTCCTGGAGCGACTCCGGGGAGGGCGGGGAGGACGAGGAACGGGAAAAGCCCGATTCGAACGGCCGGTCTCGAGTCTCCGCCTCCCGGCAGGTCGCCTCCGGACGCTTCGGGGTCACGGCCCGGTACCTCGCCCGTGCCCGGGAGCTTCAGATCAAGATGGCCCAGGGGGCTAAGCCCGGGGAGGGGGGACAGCTTCCGGCGGCCAAGGTGGACGAGTACATCGCAAAGCTGCGGCATACAGTGCCGGGCACCCTCCTGATCAGCCCCCCTCCGCATCACGATATCTATTCCATAGAGGATCTATCCCAGCTGATCCACGACCTTCGCTGCGTGAACCCCTCCGCCCGGATCGCGGTCAAACTGGCCGCCCAGGCGGGGGTCGGGACCGTGGCGGCCGGTACGGCCAAGGCCGGGGCGGACTGCGTGGTGATCTCCTCGGGGGACGGCGGAACGGGGGCCGCGCCGCTGTCCTCCCTGGATTACGCGGGCAACGCCTGGGAGCTGGCCCTGCCCGAGGTTCGGCAAGTCCTGGCCGCCAACGGCATGGCGGAACGCGTCTCGATCCAGGTGGACGGGCGGTTTCGGACCGGGCGGGACGTGGTGATCGCCGCCATCCTGGGAGCCCGGGAGTTCGGGTTCGGAACCGCCGCCCTGATCTCCCTGGGCTGTGTAGCCTGCGGGCGCTGCCACCAGGACCGCTGCCCCGTCGGGATAGCGACCCAGCGCACGGAGCTGCGGGCGCGTTTTGCGGGTTCCCCGGACCATGTGGCCCGGTTCCTCCGCTTCGTGGCCCGGGAGGTACGCGAGCTCCTGGCGTCCCTGGGGCTGGAGAGCCTGGACGCGGCGACGGGGCGCCATGACCTTGTCGACTTCCACGGCCGCGGAGGGAGCGGACGCGGCGCCCTGCTGGATTTTTCCCGGATCCGGCAGTCCCTGGAACTGGCAAAAAGCCACCTGACCCTCTGGAGTGAAGGGGCCGGGGAACCCCTGGTTCTGCCTCCTCCTCCCGCCGGCCTCGCCGCCTTCGAGAGACTGGGGAGAGGTTCGTTCCCGGTCCCGGAAGCGGAGGAGAACCTGGCGGACACGGTCTGCGAAGCCCTGGCCTCCGGGCGGCGTATCCGGATCGAGAGAAAAATTCGCAGCTCCGACCGATCCATCGGCGCGTCCCTGAGCGGGGAGATCGTGCGAAGGGGCCTGTACGAGCCTTCCGGCTCCGCGGCTCTTCGGTTCGAAGGCTCCGGGGGGCAGAGTTTCGGAGCCTTCCTGGTTCGTGGCTTGGAGCTCGAGCTCATCGGCCAGGCGAACGATTTCGTGGGCAAGGGTCTTTCGGGAGGGACGATCATCCTGAGGCCCCGGCCGGGCAGCCCCTTCCCCCCGGAGGCCAACATCATCGCGGGCAATGTCTGCCTCCTGGGCGCTACCTCCGGCAGGGCCTTTATTTGCGGACGGGTCGGCGAGCGCTTCGCGATCCGGAATTCCGGGGCCCTGGCGGTCGCGGAGGGAGCGGGGGACAACGCCTGCGAGTACATGACCGGGGGAAGGGTGGTGCTCCTGGGGCGAACGGGAGGCAACTTCGGGGCCGGCATGTCCGGAGGCGTCGCCTTCGTTCTGGACGAGGACGGGACCTTTCCCGGGCGGACGGATGCCGTGTCGGTCGTGTGCCGGCCCCTCTCCGAGGTCGAGGGGGAGGACGATCTCCGGCGGGACCTGGAACTCCACCTGGAGGCCACCGGCAGTCCACGGGCCGCGGCGATCCTGTCGGATTGGGCGTCGTATCGGCCGCGGTTCCTCCAGGTAAGTCCCCGGACCTGATCCCCGAACCCGCCCCCGGGCCGGATTCCGACACCTGACCCTCGGATTCCGGCGACCCCGGGGCGGCAAGAATGCGCCGAATGGGCTTGACGGATTCCTTGTATCGATATAATATCATAACGATATCATATTGTTATCGCCTTTCGGGCGAGGAGGCGTTCCATGAATACGGAACCTTTGATGGAGGAGAAGGCGGCGGCCCGAATGGACGGCATGACCGCTCTCGTACTGAACATTCTCCTGACCTTGGCGGCTGCCGCGGGGGCGACGCTGGGTCTTATCGCCCTGGACCGGGGGGGCGGGGGTCTCGGCCGGATCATCCTAACCGGGGTCTCCGGCCTGTACGCCTTCCTGCTCGGCCCCCTGTTTTTCTCGGGCTTGAAGATCCTCCGGCCCAACGAAGCCCTGGTTCTGACCCTCTTCGGCAGGTACCACGGGACCCTCCGGGGGCCGGGCTTCTTCTTCGTCAACCCCTTCACCGCCCCGGCGAATCCCCCGGATTCGGAGCCCGCGACCGGAGCGGTCTCCGGGGAGGCAAAGCAGGCGGCGAAGCCCGGGATCCCTTCCGCGGCGCGGGGGGCAGCCCGCCGCCCGGCCCGGCGGATCTCCCTCAAGGCCATGACCCTGAGCAACGACAAGCAGAAGGTCAACGACGCCCTGGGAAACCCCATCATCATCGGCATCGTGGTGGTCTGGAAGGTGGTCAACACAGCCAAGGCGGTCTTCAACGTGGACAACTACATCGAATACCTCTCCATCCAGTGCGACTCCGCCCTGCGCAACATCGTCCGCCTGTACCCCTACGACGCCTCGGAGGAGGAGGGGGAGAAGTCCCTGCGCGGCTCGAGCCAGGAGATCGCGGATAAGCTCAAAAAGGAGATCCAGGGCAAGGTGGACCTGGCGGGCCTGGAGATCCTGGAAGCCCGGATAACCCACCTGTCCTACGCCCCGGAGATCGCTGCGGCGATGCTCCAGCGCCAGCAGGCCACGGCCATCATCGCCGCCCGGCAGATGATCGTGGAGGGAGCCGTCGGGATGGTGGAGATGGCCCTGGACAAGCTCTCGGACAAGAACATCGTGAACCTGGACGAGGAGCGAAAGGCCGCCATGGTGAGCAACCTCCTGGTGGTCCTGTGCGGAAACAAGGACGCCCAACCCGTGGTAAACTCGGGTTCCATCTACTGACGGATCCGGGGGAACCGCATGGAAGGAACGGACAAGGACGGCGGCAAGAAGCAGATCCTCCTAAGGCTCTCCCCGAGCCTCTGGAAGGAGCTGGCGGCCTGGGCCGAGGACGACTTCCGTTCCATAAATGGTCAGATCGAGTACCTCCTGACCGAGTGCGTCCGACAACGAAGGAAGAAATAATCGATCCAGGAGGAGGGCGGCCGCCGCGCGGGGCCGCCCTCCCGCCGGATATTGCGTTTCCGTCGGGAGCTCGTACAATGGAGACATCCTGAACCGAGGAGCCTCCCATGGCGCTCAAGCACATCGGCTACCGAGCCTTCCAGACCGTCCTGCGCCTCACCTCCTACCTCATGTCCTTCCGTCCTCCGGAGCTCCTGGAGGGGCCGGGAAGCCTGGCCCGGCTTCCGGACCTCATCAAGGGAAACGGGTTCCGCAAAGTCCTGGTTGTGACCGACAAGGGCTTGGCCGCCGCGGGCCTCCTGGACCGCCTTCTTTCCGTGTTGGACGGGGCGGGGGTGGAGCGGGTCCTCTACGACGGGGTCCAGCCCAACCCGACGATCGGCAACATCGAGGAAGCCCTGGCCCTGTTTCTCCGGGAAGGCTGCGACGCGATCGTGGGCTTCGGGGGCGGGTCCCCCATGGACTGCGCCAAAGCCTGCGCCGCCCGGGCCGCGAACCCCCGCCGGACGGTACGGCGGATGCGGGGCCTCCTGAGGGCGGGCCGAAAGCCCAAGCCGGTCTTCGCGGTGCCGACCACCGCGGGAACGGGCTCCGAGGGGACCGTGGCCGCGGTGATCGCGGACCCGGAAACCCACGAGAAGTACTCCATCTCGGATCCCAAGATCATGCCCCGCTGGGCCGTCCTGGACCCCGAGCTGACCCTGGGACTCCCGCCCCGCATCACCGCGGCCACGGGCCTGGACGCCCTGACCCACGCGGTGGAGGCCTACGTGGGCCGAAGCAACACGGCGGGAACCCGGGCCATGGCCGAGGAGGCGGTCCGCTTGATTTTCGCCAACCTGGAAACCGCGTACAAGGACGGCGGGAACCTGGCCGCCCGGACGGCGATGCTGAGGGCTTCCTTCTGCGCGGGCACCGCCTTCACCCGGGCCTACGTAGGGTACGTGCACGCCATAGCCCACCAGCTCGGGGGGCTGTACGGGACGCCCCATGGCCTTGCGAACGCGGTCATCCTGCCCTATGTCCTGGACTTCTACGGGGACGCCGCGGCCGCGCCCCTGGCCCGCCTGGCCCGGGAGGCGGGGGTGGAGGGCGGGGAGGAGGACTCGTCCCGGGCCCGGGCCTTCACGGCGGCCGTCCGAAACCTGAGCCGGCGCCTGGGCATCCCCGAGGGCCTGGAGGGCATCCGGGAGGAGGACATCCCCCTCATCGTGGATCGGGCCCTGGCGGAGGCCCACCCCCTCTACCCGGTGCCCAAGTTCATGGACGCCGCGGACTGCGAGGCGGTGGTGCGGCGGGTGGCGGGGAAATGATGGTTTTCGGAATCACCACGGAGGGCACGGAGATTAGACTTGGAACCATAGATCCGACAGGATGAACAAGATGGAACCAAGATTGACAAGATGAAGAGGTGGAGCATGTCCATCTCCAAAAATCATCTTGTTCATCCTGTCATGATCTTGTCCATCTTGTTCTTCCTATGGTTCCAAGGCCCTCCTAGACAAGGCCCAGCCCGACCTCCAGGGCCTTCAGGTTCAATTCCACGAAGGCGGGCTTCACGTTCTCCCGGATGATGCGGTTCCAGTCGATGGACCCGAGGCCCATGGAACGGATTACCGTGCCCAGAAGGATGACGTTCATCACCTTGGGGTTTCCGAGCTCCGAGGCCTTGGCCGCGGCGTCCACCACGGCGGTGTCGACCTTGGACTTCAGCTCCTCCAGGATTCCCTCGGGGTACACGGCCTTTCCGGAGACCACAGGCATGGGGTTGATCCGGTGGTCGTTGACGACGGCCTTGCCTCCGGGTTTCAGGAAGCGGAGCCAGCGCAGGGCCTCCATCCGCTCGAAGCTGACCAGGATGTCCGCACCGCCCACCTCGATGACCGGGGAGTGGACCTTTTCGTCCCCGTACCGGACTTGGCTGGAAACGGAACCTCCCCGCTGGGACATCCCGTGGATTTCGCTCATCTTGACGTCGTAGCCCGCCTCCATGAGGCCCGTGGTCAATAGCTTGGCGGCCAGGATGGTGCCCTGTCCTCCGACGCCCACAAGCAGGATGCTCTTCACCATGACGGCCTCCTTATTCCCGGACGATGGCGGATTTGGGGCAGATTTGCGAGCATACGCCGCAGCCGACGCACTGGTCCGGGTCGATGCCGGACTTCTTGGCCTCCCAATCGAAGGCTATCGCGGGGCACCCGCTCCGGAGGCAGGCCTTGCAGCCGATGCACAGGTCCCGGTCGACCTTGTACCGGGACTGGAAGGCCCCGGCGAACTCCGCCTTGTCCTCGGGACTGAAGCGCTTCAGGGCGCAGGGCCAGCGGGTGATGATCACCGAAGGCTCATCCAGGGCGAGGGCCCAGTCCAGGGTCTCCTTGACCAGCTTGAGGTCGTTGGGGTCGATGGTCCGCACGTTGGATATCCCGCAGGCCCGGGCCAGGGCCTCGAAGTCCAGGTCCGGGGCGCGGGTCCCGTCCAGGGTGTAGCCGGAACCCGGGTTCTGCTGGTGCCCCGTCATCCCGGTGATCCGGTTGTCCAGGATCACGTTGACCGTCCGGCTCCGGTTGTAGCCCACCATCAAAAGGGAGTTGATCCCGGTGTGGAAGAAGGTGGAGTCCCCCAGGACGGAGACGACTCGGCGGGGCTTCTCGTCCTTGCGCATGTCGAAGACCTGCTGGGCCCCGTGGCCCGCGCTGATGCTGGCGCCCATGCAGATGCAGGTATCCATGGCGTTGTAGGGTTCCGCGAAGCCCAGGGTGTAGCAGCCGATATCCCCGGAGACCATCACGTTCCGTCGGCGTCCCAGTTCGTAGAAAAAGCCCCGGTGCGGGCAGCCCGCGCAGAGTGTGGGCGGGCGGGGCACCACCTTGGCCGGATCCGCCTCGATCGCGTCGAAGCAGGACCCGTACACGGACCTGCGGATGATGTCCGAGGTCAGCTCCCCGCAGAAGGGGAATATGTTCTTGCCCAGGCAGTCGAAGCCTAAAAGCCGGACCTGGGTCTCGATGATCGGGTCGTTCTCCTCGATCACGTAGATCTTCTTGACCGAGGCGCAGAAGTCCCGGATCTTGCGGACCGGCATGGGGTTCGTGAAGCCCAGCTTGAGATAGGAGGCCCCAGCGCCGAATACCTCCTTGGCGAAATAGAAGGCCGTCCCCGAGGCGATGACCCCGACCTCGGATCGGTTGTCCTCGACATAGTTCAAGGGACTGGCCTCGGCGTAGTCCGCCAGGCGCTTCATCCGGTCCTCCACCACCAGGCGGCGGGCTCGGGCATGGGCCGGGACGGAGACGTACTTGGCCGCGTCCTTGCGGTACTCCCGGATCCCGACCTCCTCGCGGTCCCCGCACTCCACGATGCCCTTGGAGTGGCTGGTCCGGGTGGTTAGGCGCACCAGGACGGGGACGTCGTAGTCCTCGCTGACCTTGAAGGCCTCCTTGACCATGTCCAGGCATTCCTGGCTGTCCCCGGGCTCGAAGAGGGGGACCTTGGCGAAGGGGGCGTAGTTGCGGTTGTCCTGCTCGTTCTGGGAGGAGTGCTGGCCGGGCTCGTCGGCGGTGATCACCACGAAGCCGCCGTTGGTACCCGTGTACGCCATGCTGAACAGCGGGTCCGCGGCCACGTTCAAGCCTACGTGCTTCATGGCGGCCAGGGACCGGGCCCCCGCGATGGCGGCTCCCATGGCGGCCTCGAAGGCGACCTTCTCGTTCACCCCCCACTCGGCCTTGATGTCGCCCTTGTATTCCGCGACGGATTCGAGGATCTCCGTGCTGGGGGTCCCGGGGTAGGCGGACGCGTACTTCGCTCCGGCCTCCCAGGCGCCGCGGGCGACCGCCTCGTTTCCCGTCATAAGCGTCTTCATGTAGCCTCCCGTGCTCAAAGGGTATCTCGGTACGGTCCGGGTTTCACACCCCGGCCTTAGGAAGCCGGGGACATCGCGATCAGGCTGGCCAGGGCGATGGAATGGAGCTTGCCCTCCGCGGTCTCGGATCGGGACGTAAGGACGATGGGGCAGGCCGCGCCGAGCACCAGACCCGCCATCTTGGCCTTCCCGTAATAGACCAAGGCCTTGCCCAATACGTTGCCGGTCTCGATGTTCGGGACGAGAAAGAGGTCCGCGTCGCCGGATATCTCGCTCCGGATACCCTTGTGCTCCGCGGCTCGGCGGCTCACCGCCACGTCCAAGGCGATGGGGCCTTCCAGGATGCCCGCGGGGATCTCCCCCCGGGCCCGCATCTCCACCAAGGCGCGGGCGTCCGTCGTGGAGGGCATCTTGGGATTGACCTGTTCGTTCGCGGAGAGGAGGGCCACCTTCGGCTCCCGGATCCCGACCCGGGTCAGGGCCTCGAGGGCGTTCAGGAGGATGGCCTTCTTATCCTCCAGCCCCGGGGCGATGTTGATGCCGCCGTCGGTATGGAACGTCAGCTTGGAAAGCCCCGGGATTTCGAAGGCCGCAAGGTGGGACAGGAGGGAACCCTTCCGTAGCCCCGTCTCCGCGTCCAGGATCGCCCGGAGAAAGTCGCTCGTGTTGATCAGCCCCTTCATGAGGGCGTCGGCCCGGCCTTCCCGCACCAGGGCGACGGCGCGCCGCGCCGCTGCTGCCTCCTCCGGCTCGTGGACGATGTCCAGGGAACCGACGCCGGCCTTTTCGGCGATGGCCTCGATTTTACCGCGGTCGCCGACCAGGACCGCGTCCGCGATCCCGGCGTCCCGGGCCGCCCATACGGCGCGCAGGACGTCCTCGTCCTGGGCCGCCGCCACGCTGATGCGGACTTTCCCGAGCTTCCGGCAGATGGCGAGAATGTCGGAAAAGGTTCCGAAGGCTTCCTGTGTCACGGCGGTATCCCCCTGGGGAGAGGATATACCCGTTATCCCGGGGGCGCTATGGCATTGCGAAGCATTTTTACGATATTCTCATCCATATCGCAGGAATATCACCCGGTCCACCTGCAAAAAGGAGGCGGCATGGACGCCCTGGACGTTCGACTTCTGGACCTGCTCCAGCAGGACGCCCGCATGAAGATCAGCGAGCTCTCCAAGCGCCTGAACCTAAGCCGTCCCAGCGTGTCGGAGAGGATGGCCCGGCTCCAGGACGCGGGAATCATAGAGGGTTACTCGGCCCGGGTGTCCCTGAAGGCCATCGGTCGGGACACCATGCTGCTGATCCGGCTTTCGTCCCTGAAAGTTTCCCCCCGGATCTTCGAGGCCAAGATCGAGGCGGACCAGGATATCCTGGAGTGCCACCGGGTCACCGGGGAGGTGGACTACATCATCAAGGCCGCGGTCAGCACCATGGACGAGATGCGCCACCTGATCGACCGTCTCATGCCCTTCGGGGACGTCTCCACCTCCATCGTCATCCTGTCTCCGATCTCCCACAGACGCATACTCCCCCGGGTCGCGGAGGGGCGGCCGGTGGAGTAGTTCCGGGTTCCCTCCGGGGCGACGAACGGGAAGGGTCTCGGGCCGTCACCTCGAGATCGGAACCTCCAGCGGGGCATGGCGTGCGTGGATCGAGGCGAAGTCGTCCCTCCGGCCGTAGGCGAGGATCAACTTGAGGCTGGAACCCGCCGCGTACGGGGCGGAGGGCAGGGCGAACTCCAGGACAGTCCGTCCCGAGGCCTCCCGTACCGCCTGGGCGGTCAAGACCCGGTTCGGGTTGGGGGTATGACGATGCCCCGATCCCGTGTCCTCCCGAACGGACGGGACGCCCCCGGCGTCATAGCCCAGGACCAGGAAGGCCCCGTTCATCCGGAGGGAGCCCAGGCCGACGGCGGCCCAGCCCGTGGTGGGGGCCTCCAGGGCGGCGTGGAGGGTCCCGCCGTCCCCGGAGAGGGATAGGTGCACCGTCATGTCCTTCCGGACGGAGGTGTACGTGTACTCCCCCGGGCCAACCCTCCCGTCGGCCACAGGGGTGTTCGGGGACGGAGACAGGGTCTGTCCGAACAGTGGGGCCGAGAGAAGGAGCGCGGCGGCCAGGCATGCCGCCGCCTTCAGGGTGCCGGTTCGGTTCATTTCGCCGCTCCTTCCTGCGCAGCCTTTTTCTCCGCCCCTCCCCGACCGGTCAGGCGGTACCTCGCGTACAAGCCCTGGGACAGGACGAACCAGAAGATCAGCCAGGAAACGCCCGCGGGGTTAAGGCCGAAATCCGCGGTGGACGCCAGCAGGGCGTGGACCAGGACCAGGTAGGCCACCAGGACGAAGGCGTTGTGCAGGTCCCGGGCCTTCTTGTAGGTCATGCCCGTTTTCTCCGTGAACCTCTTCTTGAAGGCCGCCAGGAACCCGATCCGGGACAGGACCGTGTTGGCCATGATCACCGCCGCGAAGGCCGCCAGGATCAGGGTGATCGTAAAGGCCGAGATGCCCAAAAGGGCCCGCAAACTGGTCGTCCCGTAGCCGGCCGCCTTCTTCAGGGTGAAGTGCACAGCCACGATCAGGATGAGGGCCGCGGGGGCCGTGCGGTGCAGGGCCAGAAGCCCCTTGGCCCCCAAGGCCTGGACCGCGAAGCCCGGCTTGGATGCCAGGATGAACTGATTGCAGAGCAGGACGAAGGCGGTAACCCCTAGGAGCACCGAGGCGGTGTAGCCGTCCAGGTAGGCCCCGACGGATTGATAGTAGAAGTACAGGGGTACCGCGAAAGTCGCCAGGTAGGCCAGATAGAACAGAACTTTTTTCATTCGGCCGCCTCCTTGGGGGGACATACAGTAATAATCGTTCCCGGGAGGCACCCCGGTCAAGGAATACCTTCGCCACAAGGTTCGTACCAGCACGGAGAAATTGCCAGGTCGCGTATCGGGCACTATAATGGAGGAAGGGCTCCGGAAGACCCGGCGCCCCTATCGTCCCAATCCACCCTGGAGGAACGCCATGAAGGGAAACGAGAAGCTGCTTTCGGCCCTGAACGGGCTCCTGGCGGACGAGCTTACCGCCATCAACCAGTACATGGTCCATTCGGAGATGTGCGACGACTGGGGCTACGAAAAGCTCCATAAGCATTTCGAGAAACGGGCCGTCGACGAGATGAAGCACGCCGAAAAGCTCATCGGGCGCATCCTCTTCCTGGAGGGCATCCCCGTCGTATCCTCCCTGAACAAGATCACTATCGGGTCCACCGTTCCCAAGCAGTTGGAAAACGACCGGGCCGCTGAGACGGGAGCCATCAAGGCCTACAACGAGGCGATCATCCTGGCCGGGGAGGTCAAGGATTACGCGACCCGGGACATCCTTCAGGAGATCCTGAACGACGAGGACGCCCACATGGACGGCATCGAGTCCTTGGAGAGCAAGATCGAGCAGATGACCCTGCAGGTCTTCCTTACGACCCAGGTGGGTGAATAAGGCGGAGCCGCCGATCCCCGGCCGAGGGGTCGGCGTCTAGTAAAAGTAAAAAAGTACCACTATACCATATTGACGAAATCAACATCCTCCGATACATTGATCCCGAAGGATCGCGCCCGTCGCGACCGCGGTCTTGTCCTGCTTTTCGCGGCGACGAGAGGCCTGAGGGGGGCGCGGCGCACCGCGCGGATCAAGGAGGTTCGCATGAGCGAGTATTTCGGGAAGCCTCCGGCCGAGGAAGATCGGGCCGGACGCCTCAAGGTGATAATCGAGAAACTGGCCGCGGGAGCTTCGCCCGCGGCGGTGAAGAAGGAGTTCCACGACCTCATCCGGAACGCGGACGCCTCGGAGGTCGCCTCCCTGGAGCAGTCCCTGATCGAGGGGGGGATGCCCGTGGAGGAGGTCCAGCGGCTTTGCGAGGTGCACGCGGACGTCTTCAAGGCCGGTCTCGAGCGGGGAGAGAAGGCCGACCGCATGCCCGGCCACCCGGTTCACACCTATCGGGCGGAAAACCGGGAGGCGCGAAAGCGAGCCCGAGCCCTCTCCCGAGCCGCCTTCCTGGGCGGTCTTCCGGCGATCCGGTCCGCCGCGGAGGAGCTCCGACCGATCATCGTCCACTACGAGCGCAAGGAGAACCAGCTCTTCCCCTATCTGGAACGGACCGGGTTCACGGGCCCCTCCAAGGTGATGTGGGGCAAGCACGACGAGATCCGAAGCGCCTTCCGGGACTTGGACGCGGCCCTGGCCGCCGGGGACGTTCGCTCGGCCCGATCGAAGGCTCGGGACCTCGCCCGCCGGGTCCGAACCATGATCTTCATGGAGGAACGGATCCTCCTGCCCAACGCCCTGAAGCGCCTGTCCGATACGGACTGGGCGGAAGTCCGGCGAGGGGAGGACGCGATCGGCTTCGCCTGGGTCAAGCCCGGAGCCGAGTGGGACCCGGCCCTGGCGACGGCGCAGGCGGGGGCAGGGGGGTACGCTACTTTCGAGGCTGCCGTCAAGGCCGCGGAAAGCGCCGGGACCGCGGGGAATCCGGCCCCCGGCCCGTCCGGAGCTCCCACGGATTCTATTCCCCTCTCGACCGGTTCCCTGCCCCGGGACGTCGTGGATCGGATTCTCAAGAGCCTGCCCGTCGACGTCTCCTTCGTGGACGCGGAGGACAAGGTCCAGTACTACTCGGATTCCCCGCATCGAGTCTTCCCCAGAAGCCCGGGGATCATCGGCCGCTCGGTCCAGAACTGCCATCCTCCCAAGAGCGTGGCGGTGGTGGAGCGGATCCTGGAGTCCTTCAAGCGCAAGGAAAAGGACAAGGCGGACTTCTGGATCGAGATGGGCGGCCGTTTCATCGTGATCTCCTACAAGCCGATCTACGACGATTCCGGGAAGTATCTCGGTACCCTGGAGATGAGCTGGGACGCCACGGAGGTCCGGAGCCTCACCGGGCAGAGAAGGCTGTTGGACTGGTAGG